>Ga0098035_1000131_pt1 | contig 41899 bp, 48 predicted proteins | sample 3_EtaG_FD_75046 | JGI IMG/M metagenome (GOLD analysis project Ga0098035, IMG submission 75046) | Marine viral communities from the Subarctic Pacific Ocean - 3_ETSP_OMZ_AT15126 metaG | ecosystem: Environmental > Aquatic > Marine > Oceanic | place: Pacific Ocean | collected 2015-01-07
ATTGTTTTACTTCTATCTCCAATTATATTATAATATTCTACTTTGAATGATAATTGATTATCGCTTTTATGTTTAGTTGGTATTTCAGATCTAATTCTTGTGTAATTTGGGCTATATCCTATCTCTGCACTTGTTAATGTTCTTATATCAGCAATTTGCCAGACTCCTGATTCTATTACAAATAATAAAGAACCATTCCCGGATTGATCTGATTTAAATTCAAATTCAATGTCATCATATCTTTGCGATGTTTTTGCTGTGCTTTCTATTTCTCCAATTTTTTTGCCTACTGTTATTGGCAACGATTGATTTAGAACATCTGTTGTATTATAATTAAATGCTGATCCAGATGCGTATATCGATAGTTTAGGATTGTTATTTCCACTAACAGAACTTCTTAATGCTTGTGCATCAATTGTAACTTTATATTGAGATTGGCTTACAAAAAATCCAGCATATATATCTTTTACTTGTGCAACCAAAACATTGTTATTTGAAGTAATATCAGTTGAACTATCAATTAACATTCCATTATTAATAGAAGATGTTGTCCAAGTTAATGTTGGTGCAGTTGATTCAGAATTACCTAAATATGTATGTCCTTCCCAATATGTATCAATTATACTTTGTGTTGTAAATATTCCTATAGACTGATCTGGTGTTAATGATGCTGTGGAATCTACAAATATTTCTGTGCCTTCTAATAATACATCATTTACTTGTTCCCAGGTTCCAACAGTGCCATTTGAATTGGTATAAACTTTTATTCTTGAAATATCCCCAGTTGCTGGATCTAAATCGTTTATTTGTAATAATGCAAATGATTCTGAATTTTGTGTAGGTATAAATGTTGGGTCTGCTTCATATGATAAACTAAATGATGATGGATCAAAATGATTATATGTATGAGATGATATTGTTTTGTTGCTTAAAACAGTAAATGGTGTTTCTAAAGTTACTGAATCTTTATTTAATACTTTTTTAATTTTTGATGTAAATTGTGTACTAGATGGAGTATAATTTGGAGTCGGTGCTGGATTTGTTGGACTAGCAACTGTAATTGTTCCTCCTACCATATCCCCTTGAAAAACGCCTCCTGCTATTTGTAAGATTGGTTGGAAATTTCTATAAAAATATTCGACAGTGCCGGTAGTATATGTTGGAAATTGAGTTGTCGTATATGTTCTATCTAGTTGTACGCCGACATTTTCTTCGATTGTCATTGTGGGTTCGATTGTAAATATTATTTCCGTTTCATTAGGATCAGTTGGATTAACAGGAAATTTCCGTATCCATTTTACATTTGGTTTGTCTCTCCACTCTGCTGGGACTGACTGACCATTATATTTAGCTAACGTTCCTGTTATAGTGACTGTACAGTCGCCGGGGGGCGTATCTTCATATATATAAATTGATATGACTCTAGATTTGTCTTCATCTAGATAATTAATAAATTCAGCATATATTGGATTTCCATTATAGTCTAAAACTTCGACATCAACAAGTGTTCCTATTTTTAAATTATTAGTATTACCTTGTAATTTAATTAAATTTTTGCCTGCGGTAAACCGTAATGGAAGTTTAGTAATTTTGAATACATCTGGAGATGATACAGATGTGTCTGTAACATAAGTTATTGCGGTATCAAACCCTTTTTTTACTGCCCGATATTTTGCCATTTAACATTACCCTTTTGTATAAATATTAAGTATGTACAATCTGGCTGAAATTGTTTATCTTATTTACTTCGATTAAATTGTCTACCATATCTCTCATTGTATCAACGTGTGATATGATAATAGAAAATTCAAATTTGGTTCTAAAATATTCAAATAAGTTTGAAACTGATGACATATGGTTTTGATCTAGACTGCCCCATCCTTCATCTATTGCAATGAAATTTGGTCTTGGTAATGCTGATACATTTATTAACGCTACTCGAATTGCCAATGAAGAAATAAATCTTTCCATTCCTGATGTTAATTCTAACGGCCAGAAATTATCCTCATCATAAATAATATATCCATTAATATTTTTACCATCTGTCTGTAAAACCATATTAAATTCTACTACTTGGTTTAATACATTATTTATTTCATTTTCAATTTTAGGTAATGCAATTTTAACTAATTCATATGAAACCCCGTTTCTTCCAACCGCACCCAAATAATATTCATATGCTTTATATTCTGTCTCTAATTGTTTATATTTTTCAATTTGTTCAATTGCATTTTTCTTTTTAGTTTTTGCTACTTCAATATCTCCATGTTTAGATTTAATTGAATCTGTTATACCTTTTAGTGTAGCTGTAATTTCTTTTGTTAATGATTTGTTATTTTCAATTTTCTCATTGATCTCCAAATTGTGTTTAATTGCAGATTCATTTTTTCTATAATTGTCTTGTTGCTTTTTATTTGTTTTTAATTCATTCTCTTTTGTTTGTAAATCACTTTGCATTACTTGTAATTGCAATTTTTGGGTTTCTATTTTATTTTTTAAGTCTAATCTAGATTGATATGTTGATATTATATTTTTTATACCATCATATTTGTTTTGTATATTATTTAATGCATTTTGTTTACTTTGCAATCGAATTTCATTTTCAGGCAATTCTTGTTTTGCTTGCTCTGCTTCTTTAATAAAAACATTTGAAGTACAATATTTACAATTTGGATCATATTCGTGTGTCTTTAAATGATCAATTTTTTTCTTTTGTATTTTTACTAATTGTTTTAATTCTGTTTCTTCTCTTGTTAGTTTTTTTATTGCTTTATCTGATGATTGTAAACTAAGTGTAAGTGTTTCTATTCGTTGTTCTAAACGCCCTGGTTCAGCATCTTCTTCTACTGCTCTGTGAAGATTTATATCAAATTCCTTATATTCGACATCTGCTTTTGCTACAGCATCTTCTTGGTCTTGTATATCACCGTCTAAATCATAAATTGCTAAATCTAAATCTTCTTGGTCATCTTCCAATTGTTCTATATCAGGTCCGTCATATGATGTTGGCTGTTTTTTATCAATTAACTCAAGAATATTGTCTTGTAAGTCATTTCTAGACTCTTGTAAATCATGTTCAGATTTTTCTAATTCTGTAATTTCTTGTTGCTCAATTGATATGATTTCTCCAGATTGTTTTATAATTTCTCCAAAATCCGTCTTTTTATATTCTTTTAACTTTCCAGCTGTCTCTTTTACTTCTTGTGATGCAATATGATATAATTGTTCAAATACTGTTGTATCTAAAAATTGTGATAATAAATCTTTTCTTTCTCGTTGGGACTTTTCTATAAAATTATTATTATCTGCTTGTAATGAAAATGCAGTTAATATGAAATCATCATACGTACCAAGATACTTTCTAATCATTTTATTTGTATCACTTCTTTCTTCTCCATTGAAATTTTCAGTTTCATTATAAAAATCAACATTTACTTTAACATGACCATGTTTTAATGTTATTCCTTCACGCTCAATAGTATATAATTCATTGTTTAACATGAATTTAAATACTCCTTTAAATGTAGACTTTTTATTATTTAAAACTTCTTTTGATTTACTTGTCTTGCTACATTTATCAAATATAGTATATGTTATTGCATCTAATAAAGATGATTTTCCGGAAGTATTTGCGGCAAACAATCCTACTACATCCTTTAATTTAGAAAAGTCAATTATATTTTTTTTGCCATATGAAAACATATTTTCAAATTCAAATGATATAGGATACCAAGTTACATTCCTAACACAATCAAGTGCTGGTAATTTAGAATTCATTGTTCTATTAATATGTCTTACTGCATCTACTTCTGAATCTAATGCATCTGGAAATGTGTTTTCTACATATTCCGTTATCATTGTATTTTGATATTCAACATCTCTTACATTTCCAATTGTATTTACTTCTAATTCCTGTTGTTCTAATTCGTCAGTATTACGTTGAATTGAAATATCTTGAACGTCATATTTGTTTCGAATTGTTGCAATTAATTTTTTAATATCAGCTGCGTCTGTTCCGTTAAATTTTATTCTTACTCTAGGTTTTTCTGGAACTCGGTGTGGTGCACTTACAATAGTTGATTTATTAACTTCGAATGTAACATATCCATATTCATTATGTACTTGTATAAATTCAGATGTTTTGCTTGGTAGGTCCCATACTAACATCCCATGGTCTAATGCTTCTCCATGGTTTTGTTGAATTAAACTTCCTGGATATCCAATTGTTTTTTCTGCATTTAAAAATTGTGCTGGTTTGTGAATATCTCCTAATAATGTTAAATCGTGTCCTTCGAATAAATCTGCTTTTACATGATCGTTTGAAATTTCAAATCCAACATCAGTTAATGCCGTATCAACAGCTCCATGGTGTAATGCAATCTTATAATGAGCATCAAATTCTTTTGCTCGTATATAATTTTCGGGTTGTACATCTACTGCCATATGATTAAAGACAACATTTCCTAATTTAAACAATCCATTATCTTTTATAAAATGTATATTTGGATTATTAATTACATTTAATATAGGTGACAGTGCATCTATTCGATTTAAATTATTTAAATTCATATCGTGGTTTCCTAACATAACAATTGTTGGGATTGTAAAGCCACGAAAAAATTTAGTTAACATGTTTATTAGTTCTGGAGACATTTCTAATTTAGAATGTACTATATCGCCTGTTACAACACAAATACTAGAATCTGTTGCGTGTTGCGCAATGTGTAAAAACATATTGTCAAAAACTTTATTAAATTCATCATGTCGTTTTAGTGTTCTAATGTGTATATCAGATATATGAAATATCTTATCGATATATTTTACATTAGTTTCTAATTTTTTTATTTCCATATTATATTCATTCTTAACTGCATTAACCTTTCAAAAGAAAATGTAGTTGTTTGTGTAATCATTTTGTTTATTGTTTCAAATCCTAACTCACTTGGGTCTTTATCTGGTAATTCTACGAAATATACATTTAATCCTTCTGCCATAAATTTCTCTGCGATAGACAATGCTTTTTTAATTGCATCTTGATCTAAACATAAGTATATATCTTTTACCCGTTCTTCTATAATTTTTTTCTGTAGTGCCGGTTGTATTATTTTTCCAAATAATGGTATCGCATTTCTTTTTATTGCTATTGCATCAAATGCTCCTTCACATAATACAATTGGCTCTGCCCAATTAATTAACATTTCAAATCCTATTATATCTTTAGATACTTTTGGATTTTTGTGTTTATAAGAATCACTTGAATAATATGCTCTAGATACAAAATAATTTATAAGTCCTTCTTTATTATAACTTGGTATAATTATTTTTCCAGAATATTCGCCAGCTTCAGCATACCCAATTCTGTATCTGATAATATCAAATATAGTAACTCCTCTTGTTTTTAAATAATGCATTGCATTACGATAATCAGGTGTTTTCTTTGGAATCCAGAGTGGTATATATTCTTCTGGCAATCTTAATATTTCTTCTGTTTTTATTGTTTCATTATTACGATATTTTGCAGTTTGAATTATTCGACTTAATTGCTCAAATTTTTCTTTAGGAAGTTTTAGTTGTTTAAATAGCGAAACGATCGTTCGCCCTTTTCTATCAGATATCCAACAGTGCCATGGGTTCTGGCCTTCTATTGATGTGTTAAGATTTATTTCTAATTTAGGTTTATAATGTGAAGTAAATGGAGAGAAAAATGCTATATTATCTCCTGAGGTTTTCTTACCTTTACCTAATACAGACTCTAATAATTGAAGTAATTTAAGATTCTTCATATTAATATTATAATGAAAATACTGAAGAATTCAAAGTATATGGCTTTTATATTATGGTTAAATACATTTATTAATTACATCAATAAACGATCTAACGATCATCATTTATTAAACATTTCATTTAATAATAAATAATAATCATTTTATTAATACATTTAGAAAATAATTAAAAAATTTCACAAATCCAACCTAATACGTTAAAAATTGTTTTTGTGGTTTAGGAACTTCTCCAACTTTCAAACATTCTTTAAACCATTCATCTGGGATATCTTTCTTTGCAACATGGGTTATCCCTAACTTATTTGCATACATTTCATATGTGGTTTTACTTCCCTTTGTTATTTTTTGGTTTGGATTTTGAAATACTATTCTTAAGTCAACTCCTGGATTAGAAGCTAATATATTTTTCATTTTTCTTCTATCAATAGTAGTCCATCTGCCTTTTGTTTCAACATACATAGTTTCTCCATTTTTCTTTTGAAATATAAAGTCTGGTGTATATTTGTGATTTGTTGCTGGCACTACGTAATCTAATTTTTCAGTTTCGTAATTTACTGGATATTTTGCTTCTTTAATTTGATTAGCAACTGTTAATTCTAATCCAGATTTATAACCGTATTTATATGCCGCTTGTCGTTTTTTGCTTCCGGCAGTATGCCAATGATTTTTTTTCTTCATCACTCTGCAGATCCCCATGGGAGTTCTGGGTCAACAGAATAATAATACTTGGTCCCATCTGGTCCAGGTAGTATTAAATGAACAGGATCTTGTCCTCCAAAAAATGCCCACCCATCATCAATTTCAGCTGCTATACTATATGGATTTCCTATTACATCGCCAGTTTTTATATCTAATTCAACATCAATAGCCTCTGATCCGGCTAATTCATCTCCCTTTCCCCGATACCATTGTTTGTATGAATATTCCTGTCCAATAACTTGATTTTTCCCAATTAACCATGCTTTCATTATTTTAAAATATGGATCTGTATCCCTTAACCCAGTTTTTTTTAGCCAGCCTTGAGCTAGCAAATTAAATTGTCTAGCAAACCAAACTTCATCATCTCCCCCACTTGTTCTTGCATCAGCCATTTGTTTTAACTTCATCGAGCCACCAGTTTCTTTCCACCAGTTTTCTGTCTTTATTGCTAAAGTCTTGGCTTTGTTAAAAGAATCCATATTCAAACCAACAGAAGATGAGTTGTTATTAGAATCACTAGAAGAGTTGTTATTGTTGTTATTGTTGTTATTGTTGTTATTAGAAGATTCTCCGTTATCATCATATTCTCCATCTCCTATTATTTGTTCCTTAAGATTCTTGGTTCTGAATCTTCTCATATTTTCTGCTAGTATATTTTTTTTCATTAGTATTCCTTAATTTAATTTTTTAATAGATTTTGCTAATGGTTTATCACGTTTCATCCACTTCTTTTTCTTCCTATTGAGGTGTTTATAAGGAGCACTGTTATTTTTAGGATGTTCACCTAAATAAAACTTAATAGTATCTGGAGTAAGTCTATTCGAAGAATCTAGAACGAAATAACTTCCAATAGTACCCGTTGATTGAGGATCATTATTGTAGGATTCTAATTCACCAGATGTTTTCTTTTCACTTTTAGTTACCCAATTCCCACCATCTTTATAATTCCATTCAATCTTGTATAACCACCCTTTTGAATCTTTTAAATCATTATATAGTTTTATCGCAACATCTCTTTGTGCATCATCTTTTGCTCGTTCTTCAGCAGCAACTTTATTATAAGCTATTTGCACTTTTAATTTCTCCATCTCTTGTTTAATTTTTTCATCTGCTTTATCTTTAAAGCGAGAATGAATATCACTAATTTTATCACTACGGATCAGAGTAGCCTTATTTACTTTTTCACCCTCCCAATATGAGTCTTTATCAGTAATCTCAAACATGTATATGGTAAACAATTGTTTACCAACAAAAGAAGTTTTACCTTCTTCTTTCCAAACATATAAAATTTTACTATTTTTATTCCAATTAGTTAAATTAGGCGAATTAGATAATATTGTTTTTATATCAGTTTCATCTAATTGCTTAATAAGTTTATTCTTAATAAAAAGAACATTCAGAAGCATAATATGAGAAGCAACAGCTTTAAAATCTTGTTTTGCTTTTTTCTTTTTATTAGGATTGTCGATAGTTTTTAACACATACTCATCATTTGGTTCACGAAAAGTATTCTCTAGTAATATTTCTTTAAGTTTAATCATTTTATATAAATATACCATTACATATCAATATCGATATTAATTAAAAAATTCATATCAACATCATCTCTTTTCTTAATTGCAGCACCTAATTTTCCTATTGCTAATAATTGTCCTGCATCATTATATAATCCAATTTCTGTTATATATGGATTAAAATTACTACCTGTTGCCCAATTTTGAATAGTCATATCATCATCTTTCAATGTGGTAGGATTTTGAGATACATTAAAATCTCCTGCAGCTAATCTAGTTAAAACAGAATGCTCATATAATGTAATTGTACTCTGATAACTTGCAGTATAATTTGCTGTTAAAATATCATTATACCTATAATCAGGACTAGATATTACTACTAATCCTTGTTTATTAAATACATTCCCAACTCTATTAGTTTGCAACATCCCACCACCCTCCGTACGGTCCGATAACGACGTTATTTGAGCTTGGGTGAGCGCCTTATTAAAGATTCTAATTTCATCTAGATCTGCGTGTAGGTTACCGTTATTGGGGCTATAACCACCTATTTTCAAGGGGTCTTGATTGTCGATCCTAGCAGACGCAGTAAATGGAGTATTAAATTCAGATAACAGTAAATTTGACCCAATAGATGCGTGTAATGTTGCATCAATATACATATGCAATTCGCTTCCTGTCTTTTGGCATAATACGTGTGTCCAGCTACTGCTAACAAACGCAGATGAGGATATTTGGGCTATATAAGTATTAGACCCAGCTGCAGAAAATAATAATTGATTGCTACCACTTAATTCGATATTGAATGGGTATTGTGGTGTATTTGAAGCAGATATTTTTCCTAATAATAATTCATTAGTTGTTGCAGACCCACTTGATATAAAGAAAGAAATTGCATAATTATGGTCTCTATCATAATATCCTGGAATAGTAGTTTCTATATAACCAGATCCAGAAAAGCTAGCTGCCAATCCGATTGGTAATTGGCTACCATTACTTGTTGTTACTCCATCTATATAAGTAACACCAGAAGCTGTAATATATGGAACCCTAGTCAAATCAAAATATTCATTAAATCCTTCATTGAATACCTCGCCTCCAGGAAATGAACCAGTTGAAATAACAATATCGTATATATTTCCATATCTATCTGATTTTAGATCAACAGTGCCGTCATATATAAACGACTTTGGTTTAATTGCTTCTCCAAATTGTGTTTGTGGTATTGCAAATACAGATGCAGATTCATATAAAAACTTCGAAGTGTAATTTAAATTTGTCTGACCATGTGTTTTGCTAGGCTCCGATTTTCTTTTATAAAATAATTGGTCGATAGAATAATATGTTGAAAATTGATATGTTCCGTCTACATTAGTAGCAGAATTAAATGTATTGCTACTAGATATTTGGGGCAACGAAGAAACATAAATACCTTGTAATGGATTATAACCATCAGCTACAGAACTACCAGAAGTAAATATAAATTGTTTATATGCTTGAAATTTATTAACTTGAAAGTCACCTGGCTCAACTTTTTTGAATACCTCCGGTGATATTCCTTTATATTCGTCTATGATATTGTTTGACATATTAGTAGAAACCCATTATACATTTATAATAAATATAACAGGCCTAAAATCAATGATTTATTTTAAAAGTCTAATTTGACTTTAACTAACGCTTCCCTAGAGAATGATTTAAGTAATGGTTTACTTAATTTCGCAACTGCCAACAATTCTTGTTTATTATTATATAAACCAACTGTTGTTATATATGATTTAGGTGCACCTACAAAAGTACTTTGTGCTAATTGTCCAACACTACCAGTTGTATATGACGGATTATTTGAGAAATTAAACATTCCATTTTTAATTCTTACAAAATAATTTGTACTAGTTACTGTTTCTTGGTTTCTAGCATCAAATCCGATGGCACCAGATCCGGATATAGAGTGGAATAAAGCATAATGATTATTTCCTTCAGAATCAGAACTTGTATTAGTATCAAATGCTAATTGTTGGTCTAACATCTTTCCATCTAATACCAATGCCCCATGTAGTGGATAAAACAATCCATAATATACAGGATCTGCAGTATTATAAATACCATCATCAATACTACCAGACACTATATTATATACAATACCCGATTCTCCATTTGTGCCAACATTAACACTTGAGTCATCAATTAAAGTATAAGTTCCTGCCGTAAGTGTTACACTTCCAGTAGCATTACTCGCCCTAGAACCTATAGTTGTCAGCGGCAATTCCCAATTGCCTGCATCTAATTGCTCTTTCATTCTATTACGCTGTATATTAACAACATAAATCGAGTCAGTACTCCCAGAACCAGCAGTAACAAATCTTGTTGCTGTTTTTTCTAATAATAATTGTTTATATTGACCATATGTAGCTTTTGATGCTGGGTTCGCTAAAGAGCCTAACTCAGATGATCCACTTCCCAATGCATTACCATAAGCTAAAGCATATTGTACTGCAGATCCTGTAGCACTAGGGTCTTTTTGGTATACATCTACATAATGTCGTATTTGGTCTAGAGTTTCAGTTGAAGATGAAAAGTGTGTTGTTAATGTTCCTTGGTTATCACTCCACAATCCAGCAGTAACTAATTCTGTTTGGTTTTTAACTATATCTTCTGCTTGATTAAATACAGAAAATGTTTTACCCATATTTGATATTGTAGTTGCAGCTGTTTGTTGTGCTACCATTTGTTCTGCCATTTGTTCAGCCAACGCTTGAATTTGTGAATTCACAGCTCCACCTATTCCTTCTTGACCAAGTTCTTTGAGTCTTTCTATAGCAGACCCCCTTGCTTTACCAATCCCATGTTTAGGATATTTTTTTAATTTATATATAAAATTTCTTTTCATTCGGTTTATGCCTTATTATTGTTAACTAGTACTATCATTCATTGCTGTATTAATTGTTAATTTATTTACAGTTAAATTAACAGTAGTACTACCACCAGTTTCATTTCCTATTATTGTTATAGTACTTGTTTTATTTGCTAATACCTGCTTTTTTGCAGATATTTGGAACGCAAACCCAGCAACAGCAACACTTTGATTATCTTCATTACTACCAACATATCCTGTACTAGTAGGAAGTACTGAATTTTGTAATGGTTGTGTTACCGATATATCTGCAGCATCGCTATCTGCTAATATTGCTGTATATCCATAAGTCGAATTCCCCCCTTGTAAATTACTAGTATTTGGAGATATAATTGCAGTATCTCCAGGCCCAACTAATACAATGCTAGAATTCCCAACTGTTACTACCGGTATTTGTGTTGTTGATTTGGGTAGTGTAACTAATTTATATCTTAATGCTTGAGTTCCATCTGCAATAGCTTCTGTTACAGGCATACTTTCAATAAGTATACCATAATAATCAGTACCTTCTTGGTGTCCTATATTCCATAAATTATAATCTATTTCATCATCACCTAACGCAAATTGTGTAATATTAAACGCATTTCCGCCTTTTGCTAGCAATTCTCTTCCCTTTAGAGTCAATATAGCATCGACTGTTACTGAACTGTTATTTAAATATCCCATTTTCTTTAACCTTTAATTTTATATAAATATTACATTATATTATTTGTTGAATTAATATCCAACCCACCTTGTTGGCCTGGAGATTGTGTAATTATCTGATTTGGATTTGCTTCCATAAATTCTACTACAGGACCACCATCAATTGTGTCTGTTGAATCGATATTAAAATCGGGGCTTGTCATCTTACATCCTATATATTCATGTCGTGCTTTTCCAATTGGCATATAATCCTGCACTTCAGCTGGGCGCATAACACTACCAGAATATATATATTCATAAAATTCTGACAATCTACTACCAGTAATAGTTGGCATCACTCCTTCGCATAACCAATATGGAGTCGATGATTTTATCCACCCACTTGAAGATCTAATTAAATAAGGATAACAATATGTAGTTCCATCATAATTATTTTGGCTACTAGTTAAATACGCTTCCATTTGGTCATCATCAAATGCTATTATAGTAGCAACAGGTACAGAAGTAGATCCACTATACACAAGATACTGTGCATCCATATTTTGGTTTTCATATGCAACTAACTCTCCTTCATGTGATTCATCAAATCGATTAACATTTGGCAACGCTGTATCTTTACTTCGTTCTAATAAATTTGGTTGTATTAATAATCCAAGTATTTTATCCGCCCTAGCAGGCAATAATTGTTCTAATTGTTTAAAGAATGATAAATCAAATAATGAAAAGATTTTAATATACGCATTAATATCATTTTTAGTATTATATTTTTTCCAATATTCAGATGCTACACGAATTAAATCAGGATACGATCTACTATTTTGGTCTCCCGGGTCTCCTATATAATCATCTAGACTCTGAAATCCTAATTGTGCAATGATATCTTTATTAATCATTGTTTGTGGAGAATAATATACTCCTAATTTTTTGCTATCTAATGGAGCAGTATCAAATTGACTCCTTTCTGCTCTTGTTATAACATCTAATGCACCAACTATATTATTTGATTCCAATCTTATTTTATTATCATCAAATGTTCCTACCCCCAATGATATACCATCATAATAATATGTTTCTTCAATTGAATCATATGGTATATCATTAGTCCAACTTGCAAAAGAAGCAGATATTCCAGAAGGATTTGGTTCTACACCATTTAAACTTGAAGTCAATGAATGATTAATTTTCTGTGTTAGTGGAACTCTAAATACTAATTCATCATATGCATCTATATTACCATCATATGCAGCAGGAGCTCTTGTGTGGTTAGAAAAAGGATCATCGAGATCACCAATTCCTGGTTCAACATTTAAACTTCCTGTCCACAATCTTAATTCTTGCAATTCTCCTTCTAATCGAGTTGCTCCAGTACTGGTACTTCCTAATGTAATAGTTCCAGTTGATGGTAAACTTGCAATGGCAGATGCCGAAACAGTAGATACAATTTTTCCGTATTTAGCTTTTCTAGCAACAATTTCCAGACCCCCGGAAGTTCCAGACCCATAAGTCCCAGACCCATATCCTCCAGAACCATATACCATACCTATGCCGGAAACATAGCTTCCTGTACGTAATATAGTATTGACCCAATCTCCATTAAAACATTCAATTTCTGCAGACGCAGTTCCATTAATATTAATAGTACCCAATGTACCAGAAGAAAAATCAACAGTTACTGAATTGCCACCCACATTATATAAATTCATTGTGCTTGACATCGTAGGATTAGTTAATATGTTCTCTGTGCGGAATCTTAATTCTACACTGCCAATTGGCTGATCATAATTGATTATAACAGTACCAGCTGGATTTCTAATTAGATCTAGTGCATAATCAAAATTCAATTGTTCATATATTGGAATACGGTCTAATCTAGGCCCACCATATTCTTTAATAGTAATTAATGATTGTGGTACTCCATAACAAGCTAATAATGCTTGAATACTTCTTTTTGTGCCTTTAGATTTTAATAACCCAGGAATATTATTAACTATTCTCCTCCATATATTATAAGTCACATCTCGCGCGGATACTGCAGGCTCACCAACAGAATTAGATCCGGTTAATGGAGTCCCATATTCATTTGTTCCTAATGTATATTCCCATAAATTTTTATGTTGGTTGCCATCTTGTAAATTCCATCCAAATTGTTTTGCCACAGAATATAATAATTTATTTGGCATTCCTAAATTAGGATGTTCATCTCTTTTATTAATTCGAGTCATTGCGTTAATATACGTATAAAGTATATCATAATGTTGACCTAACATATTAACAAACGTTGATAATTGTACATTGCTTTCATCTAATAATATAAATTCAGGCACAGATTTGGTTAATATATTAAGATTTCTGTTATCATATATCGATGCACTGTCATATAATCCATCATACCAATTTTCAAATTGACTACTCGTAATAGAGTATTGTATATATGGATAAGTAGAATTTGATTTTGGATTTGGATTTATATAACTACCAGTCATAAATTCAACTGTTGGATTTTCTAACGGAATTTCATGAGTAAACATTCCAGATGAAGATTCGTAATACAAAAATTGTTCAAAATTATCAAATCCACCAATTAATCTAGATTTTAACGTATCATAATCTGCTGCATTAGTTATAGAAACAGATCCAGATAGTTGTGATGCCGAAGAAGACTGTTCTGTATAATATTCTAACAAATTTAATTTATATCTGTAATTAACAAGTCGCTCTGTAGCAGAACTATAAAATACAAAATTATTAAAATCAGTATAATCTATACTTAATCCAACTCCTGACAAACTGCCCGAAAAATATGCATCGACAATCTCTTGTGATGTTTGTGTTGATGATCCTAATAGATCATTCCATGTTTTTAAATCAGTCTCCGCAGAAACATCAAATGGTTGATTATTTGCTTGCCAATTTGGCCCAGATAATGTATTAAATGTTTTTATCGTATCTTTTGAGTATATAACTACATTATCAATATATGGATATTTATTTTCTTCTACAACCCAACACTTAAATTGTTCTTCAATTGTATCAGGCAGTGGGGCTAATAATTTTACATATAAAAATCCTCCGATTACAACACTATTAACATATTGAAACGTTTGGTTTCTGCTAAAATTTAAAAGATATGTTTTTGCAAATCCACCTGGAATAGCAGTTTGATTAACTGTATTAATATAATTATTAATTTGAGTTAAAAATTCTGTACTACTTTTGCTAATTGCTTTTAATCTTACCTCTGTTCGATCTGGAGATATTTCGTCAACTTTTAAATGCTGTCGCGCATAACTACCAATTAAATTTTCAAAGAAATTGATTACAAATCTATAATTTCCTGCTGTTAAGTTTAAATTATCAAATTGTGAAAACAAATCAATATTGATTGGGACACCATTTAATGGTATATCTTGATTTGTATCTGTATTAGTAAATGTAGCAGATTCATTAGTTACTGGTAAAGTATGTTCTCCTGTTATCCACGTATCATTTGCATATACATGAAATTCTAATAAACTATCTACTGATGGAGCAACTGTACTATCAAAATCAATTCTTCTGTTTAATGGAAATGATAGTAAATCAGACGACTTTTTAGGAAGCCTAATTCCAGATAATGATTTATCTGCATTTAATATTTCGTCGATATTTGAGTATTGTTTTAACATATTAAATTATAAAGAATACGATTCCAAGTTCGCATTGATTGGCTCAATGATTTTAGACCACCCCCATCCGCCTGCGTTATTATCGCTATTCCAATTTGCATCTATATCAGAATATGTTCTGTTACTATCTCCATCATACCAAGAAGTATGAAAATCTCCAACTACTTCTTTAACACGATTGTTCTGGTCTTTTTTTATTCTGTATTCAAAATAAACTGTCCTGGTTTGTGGTGCATTAGGTAGGCCAGATTCAGGAAATTGTAGATTAAATCTTATACCAACATTTCCTTTTATTTGTTCATTACCATTTGATAATGTAACTATTTTATTAGGATTTTTTGTTTTTAATCTCTCTATTAATTCCGGAATACGTAAAACCCATCCGCCATAATCTCCGCCGCCCGGTGCAGGGAATGTTACAACAGGCGTTCCACTTTTAATTCCATCTCCATCCACTAAAAATGGAGTCATATTAAGATCAACGCCATCTCCATCCACGTTTAGTGTCATATGTGTCCCCCCAACTCTTATTACATGAATTGTGGTGGAAACGACATAATAATTCCAATTGGAATCAGTTGTAGAATCCTGTTTGTATATATGAATATCTTGAGGATCTTTTAGTCCCCAACTATCAATCCAACCACTCGGAGTTTGTACATTAAATCCAAGATAACTGTCTTTTGTATCATCTGTATTAAATTCTGAAAATCTCGTCTGTGGTTGTTGGTTACCCAAAGCGGCCTGGCTAAATTCAGCAGGAGAAAAATCACGTCCATTTATATAAATATTAGTACCTCCTAAGCTATCAAAATTAGTCACACTATAATGAAATTTACTATATCGGTCTTCTCCATCTGGAAATGTGTCTAACCATGTATATGCTGGGCCTTCTTTATAGCTAGCAATTACAGAAGGAGCTGTAATAGTATATGTCTTATTATCATATCCAGTTTCAATGCCATCGGTTGTAGAAAACCAATTATCTTCACCTTTTTCTTTACCGCCAATATCACCGGCAATATTAGCAAATGGCGGTAATCTGTTTTTAATAGCCCAAGTACTGTCTGCTTTGATGTAAAAAAGTCGTTTCAAATTATCTTTGATAATCCATAAAGTATCTCCATCTTTTAATAATCTTCCTTCGTATACATCATACCTGAAATTAGGAAGATCGATATCTAATCCTTCTGTACCGGTTGAAGTTACTCTTACTGGGAATTTAAAATATTTAAATTGTGTATCTACTACTTCTACAAATGATTGATTGGTAATATTTTCAATTGATGGTTCTATTATTAGTCGCTGATTAGAAGCAGATTCTTGTAATTTAATATTACCAGCTCCATCCCTATCTATTATATAAGGATTATTAGATTTGTATGTCAATCCATTTAGTATATATGGTTGTTGTATTTCTTGTGCTATAGGCTCTGGTACCAGATCCGTAGCTAGCAGTAATTGTGCTGGAGCTTCTGTGATATTACTAAATCCACTCGTTCCTGGCGTATTATTACTAGCCCCGCCTTCACTTATTCCGATGCTATTAATTCCGCTGCTATTAATTCCTCCTGGCATATTACTTACCTAACTACTTTAAAATAGAAATCATCTTCTATATATTCTTCTACAAAGCCATCTGTGACTTTAAACTCTAAACGATAATAACGTGTCGGCATTAATCCGGTCATGTCCATATAAACAAAATTACTTGTACTATCGCAACTCACTTTAGTATAAATATTATCAAATGGAATTATCGTTTCGTCTGTAGCCGCATCTTTCAATGTATATAAAGTATTGCTAGGCAAATATTTTACGGTTGTCATTGGAAATAAATTAGTTGGTGATTTTTGAGGGTATTTATCACGAGCATAAATTCTAAGTTTAGTTACCGCTGAATCCTTATATTCTTTTTTAAGTTTCGTATATACTGTATATGAATTTAAATCCATTGCAGCCAAAGATCCTGTATTAAAACTAGATTTATCAAAATACATTGTTAATCTAGGAACATATACAGTGTGGGTTTCTCTACTAAAGAATCTTACATATCCAGTTTTTGAAACATCTGCCTCATCTGCATCAGAAAATTGTAATAAAAAGCCATAATTTGGAATAGTAAATCCTCCCGAACCACTTATCCATGTTTTCACTGCTCCAGTAACATCAATATTTAAATCAGTAGGTCTATAACTAAAATCTTCGGATAAATCTAATCCTGGTTGTGTATAAAATGATTGTGAATAAAATGTTAAACTACCACTATATATTCCAGACCCAGATTGATATAGCCAACTGCCACCTTCTCCTGATCCACTTATATAAATGCTACTTGCACTCCCGGAAGGTACTGCTATTTGTTGGCTTCCTGATGTCCAATAGAAAGACCCAGATTTTGGATTGTCCCAAGTTATTCCATTATCAACTGCAGTTGTTAAACTTACTAAGCCTGTACCATTAGTCCAATCATCTCCGACTAATTTAGCATCAATTGTATAATCAGCGGGTAAGTTTTTTGCATGGGTAGTATATAATTGTAACATGAATTTACAATCAGTTAAGTTTACATTATATTTTGTTAATGCACTTGAAACATCGTTCATATCAAATTTAATAACAGATCTAGACTTTAAATAACTACTCCCAGCAGTTGATAGTCGCTTTCCAACTTCTAATATCTCATCTAAGCCAGTATTGGTTGTTGGCAATGACTCATATAATGTTGCGTCTTTTTCTGGATATATTATTTTAAACATTTTTTTTCTTCTTCAATAATTAATTTTTTTATTTATCAATATCGCACCAATTCATAAAATGATTTTTAAGGTTAGGTTATAACTGCCCCATATGAGCCTATAATTACCCAACCTATATTACCATCATATATTAAATCAGCTGAATCTCCTTCTTCAGTAAAAGAAATACTTGTATAGTTACTAGGAGTAGTTAGTGGTTGAACATCATCTCCCCCAGTTAAAGAATCATCATCACAATAAATAGTTAATCTTTGCCCAGGTGTACCATTCCCTAGAGTAGTAAGTACACTAGCTCCTGATAATGTTATCTTCCATACAGAGATTCCAGCAATGTTTGGTGATGTATTTGAAGTAGAAACAAAACCTGTTTGGATTAATTCTCCTCCAATATCTACATTTCCAGAGGCTGTTATATTTCCTCCTGTTCCAATTATAACTTCACTATTATTACCGTCTGTCCCAAACCTAATTGTTCCTGTTCCTGCGGTGGTTAGAAAGAACATATGTTTATCAGCAGTTTGATTAATCATATTAAAATGACTGCCTTGTGTAGTGAATTCAGTATGGGTATCAGATTCTACATGAAACGCATGACTAGCAGAAATATCATATGCTGTAATGTTTCCACTTGCACTTATATCACTTGAGGCTATTACTTTATTACCACTTAATGTTATATCACCAGAATCTGAGTTGATTAAGATACTTGAGGGATTTCTTAATAGGGGAGTATTAACCCTGTTATCAAAATATGCAGAAGAACCAGTAAAGTAACCATTTGCACTTATATTACTAGAGGCTGTTATGTTACCTAAAACATTTAAATCTATATTACTCCCACTTAAAATTAATGAACCTGTTATTTCTGCATCTCCATTTAAAGTACCATCCCATTCACTAGTTACCCCAGTTAATTGTGATCCATCTCCTATGTAAGTTCCAAAGGATGCTGTTGAAGCTGCTGAACCTGATATTATTTCATCATGAGTGAGGATTATTCCTTCGTTACCTGAAGAAACATTACGAATTTGTAAATAACGGTTATAGAGGATTTGATTATTTCTAGCATCCCCATCTGTACTACTACCTGATATTTTTACTCCATCAGGATTACCTGGGGGTGAAGTTGCACAAGTTAAATTACCACCAAAAATTCCCTTATCACCATATACATCCCCACTTGCGCTTATATCGCTTGATGCAGTTAAGGCACCTCCTACATATGAAGAAGACTCCACCCAACAGTATCTATTTACTAATATTGATTCTGAAGAAGATATATAAGTCCCCCCATCATACCATAAACCAGCCCCCCCTGCAGGCCAAGAGGTTTTTCTTACTCCTCCTAATACTATACCTGCACTAGCGCTAATATCTCCGGATGCTGTTATGTCTGTAGCTACTATAAGGTTATCACCATATACATCCCCACTTGCACTTATATTTCCTGAGGCTATTATATGAGAATCTACTATAATAGCAACAGATGAAGATAAATAAGTTGTACCATCATACCATAAACTAGATCCACCGCCTCCGTTTTCAGCATATGATGCTGTTACTGCATAACTAGAACTTAATACGGACATTGAAGAAGTTTGGTTTTGCCAAGAACCACTAATACCAGCAGCTGTAAAATTACTGTCAGCTGCATTTAATGCGTGGGACGCTGTTACTGCATAAGAGGAAGATATTACTCCTGTTAAATTTGTACCGTCTCCAGAAAAACTACCGGTGACTGCACTACCGGTTAAATTTAATGAACCTGATATTGTAATATTATATGCATCAACGCCTGTTAATGCATCAACTGACTGTGTCACGTGCCATGCTTCTGCAGTTGCACTAGTAGTTATTCCTGATTTAGATAAATTCTTTGCCATGATTTACTTCTTCTTATTAATGTGATATTACTCTTCCTTTAATATCTTTATTTGGAAATTTAACTTCAAATATACTTGGGTCTAGAGATGGATACACAATTCCTGTTCTTGTTGCTGAGTCTAAATCATAAACATTTCCAGAATAATTTTGATCTGTATCATATAAATTATTAAATGTAGCTCCTACCACACTTTGTACTCCATTTACATTTGCAATTAAATTTAAAACTTCTGATTTAACAATCGGCTGATTTATTTGCCATTTATCAACATTAAAATAATCTCGTACGGAATCAATACAATTTAATAAAACTTCGTTTGAATTAAAATTAGATAAAACTGATATTTCGAAATCAATTCCAATATTGATTATAAATGCGTCTTTAATATTTACTGCATCTGTTAATATTCTATAATATCCTAGATAATTTTTTAAATTGGTTTTTATTGCATCATTTAATGCTGTTAATTGTTTAGATGAATTAAATCCTAATGTATATAAATTCATTGCTAACTGATTTTCAACCCTAGTTTCTTCTAGATCTCCTTGTGATATTTGGTCATCTGGTACTATATATGCTTTTGATATGCTTCCAAATTTGGGAGACATTGAATAACATCGTATGATGTAATCATCTCTCGTTACTAGTCTGTTTTGAGTAGCAAAATTACCAAGTGCATTATTTTTAATATCTTGTAATGTATCTGCAGTTTTGCCTCCAGTTGCTGGTATAGGGTTGTTTACTGCTATACTAGATTTTACAAACCTAACAATTCCACCATTGGTTGTAGAATTTGGATCATCATTATAATTAACAAAATTAATATTAGACACAGTCCCCGCAGAAACATTGTCAGTAATACCTCCACCAACTGTATATGTAACAGTTAATGTCGTATTAGATGGGGCTTGTCCATAAGCTCTTGTATATAAAAAGTTAGATGGGTCAATATCAACATCAATAGGCCTTCTAAACCCAGCTAATCCATTTCCTACATTATCTGGATTTGGTATAATTTCTTCGTCATTGTTATCTGAAATTCCTGCTCCAAATTGTATTTCTAATTTATTATCGCTTCTTAATCTAGTTATAAATCGTTTTGCTGTTTTTTTCAATTTTAATAGACTAGGACATGAATCTCGATATTGTACAAAATCAGGATCATTTTCTAATAAATTTGGTACAGACTCAAAAATCGTGTCTTGTGCTAGATATGGAACATTATACCAATTATCTCCATCTGATTCTTTTACTGAAATAATATCAATAATATTTGTATCAGCTAAAACAACTTTATCATATTGTTTTGGTGATGTAAATGTAAACGTAGCTGTATTAACTTTTCCTGATACTGCTTTAACTGATTTTTTTAATAAATAATATGTTGGTAATGCTGTTGTATCATCACTTTCATATACCGTAATTTCCGTTGGGCTAACAGAAGATGAAAATTCAAAGTCTACTGCATCTAATGTTCTAAATTCTGCCGGCCCGCTACTTTGTCCAACTCGCATTCCTGGCTTAATTGACAATGCATAATTAAAGTCGGGACGAACATTGTCGCCAGTTCCGATAGCCGGAACTAATTGAAATACATCTAATGTAGTATATGAAGGAATTGCATTTTTAGCAGAATATCCCAATGTTCTAGCAATATCATATATATTTTTACGTTCAGTTGCATGTTCTAATAATGACTCCTTTAAATTGTTATCTGCATAGTAACTCAATACATCTCCGACATATGAAGCCATTTCCATAAATAACATGCCCGGAGATGTTTCATTAAAATCATTATAATCATTTGGAAAATATTGTTTAGTAAAATCAATTAAATTTTTACGAAACTGTCCAAAGTCTTTTCCTAAATATGATATGCTTTTTTGTACTTCCATTCGTGTATTCCCTATTCGACCAATAATACCCCATTTTCTCCAGCAAATATTGTAATAGTTTCATTAGAAACAATCCCACTAACTGTAAATTGTATTGTTATTTTTATATCATGTATTAATGTTGAATCATCTTCTTGTGTGATAATACTTAAATCAGTAATATCAATATATGGCAACCAATAACTAATAGCGTCGGTTATCGTTGATGAAATAACATCTTTTAGTTCACTAATATTTGGCTGAAATAATAAATTTAATAAACTAGTTCCCAAATTTGGCTGTGCATACCGTTCACCTTTTCTTGTTAACAACAAACTACGTACATTTGTTTTCGCTTGTTCTAATGTAGTATATGATTTTGTAAAAACACCAGGAACGTCAAATGGGAATTTAACTCCAATTGCTTTATTCTGAGTTATACTATCGATATTTACATTAATGATTTGATATCCCACTATCTGCCTTTTTTCTTATCAATTGCTTTCATTAAAGCTGAATAGTCTTTTGTTATAGCAGCTGCTATAGTACTATCTACTTTTAACGTTTTACCAGTCTCTGGATCTTGCATTGTTGTGGGAGCTGTCCCATTTCTTTGCACTCCAAAACCCATTGCATCTTTTGATGTCATGACAATATCTTCATTCATCATAGACGCATAATCTCCTACACTTATTTGTTCTCTTAAAGAATTTGTTTCATTTAAAACATCAGAATATTTAGTTTTTTTAAATTTAACTTTATTTTTTACAACTGGCCTTGAAAGTTGTTCTTGCAACGGCTTTTTAGTTGGCTGTAACTCTGAAATTGTTGATTGTAACCCTTCTTGTAGTATTTCTGTTAATTCTTGTTTAATAACAGCTCTTACTTCTTCTTGTATTACTTTTCTTAATGTTTGAATAAATTTTTTCGATTCCATAATTTTCTTCTTTTATATAAATATTACTATATATAATATATACCTATACATTTAAAATGCCTCATTGTATTTATAATAATTTACGGGCGCTGGCCAGCCCTTAGATGTTTTCGGCCCATACATTTTTTGAGCAGCAGTATCAATATAATAATCGCCTGATTTGCCTAAGTTAGAATTTGGTGGTTTAGTACCATTATATGATTGTGCTGGAGCTTCATGGAGTGATGTTAATAAATCTTGTTGATTTTTTACTAAATTATCTATCATTTTAGAATATTTATTCAAATCTTCATCTGATACATTAATATCACTATATACTTCTGTACCCATTGTTGAATCATCGAGTCTGCTTTGTTGTGTACCCCAACCAATGCCATCCGGGTTGTAATATCCACTACCAAACCAAACCCACATTCCGCCACATGAATCAGTATAAGGACTTTTTGGAGAAGGCGGCACTCCAAGAGGCTTCCCACAATCTCCACTACCAGATACCAATCTCCAATCTCCACCACTACCACCAGCACCGCCATCTCCGCCATCTCCGCCAGCGCCGCTATTCAAAGATTTAGCTACATCTGCAGAAACATCAAATGTTTCATTATTACATATACCACCCAATTTAGATATAATACTAGCCAATTGGTTATTAATTAAAGACATTCCTGCTTCCATTGTTGGTGGTATAAAATCTATTTGTTTTATTGCTTGTACTGCATTTGCAATAGTCATATTTTGTACCATCATTAATTCTGCTTGTAATGCAGCAACTCCTACAGCAGGGACCATAAATATTGCTGATTTTATTCCATTTGCAATTGTCATAGCAGTCTGCAATCCATTATATACCTTTTTAATAGTAGCTACTATATCTTGCACTTTTGCTATCATTTCTTTAGCATCTTCTATTTTATCTTTTATATCTTGGATTCTTGGATCGTCGCAATTAATATCATCTGGTAATTGGATAGCGTCTTGCAACGTTTCTCCGATTTTTTCTCCGATTTTTTTTATTAATTTATTAGCTTCGTTTGATAATATACTAACTCCCTTTGCTGGAAGTCCTGGTATTATATCTAATGGCGGTGTAACTGGCATATTGTTCTCCTTTTTAACTATCTCTTTTTATAAAATATTTCGAACTATTTAAATATTGTAATTGTTTAAATGCATTTGATAATGCACCTTTATCTAATGGCAACGTAGTTATGCCGGCAGTTCCAATACTACCGGCACTAATAACATTAAGAATATCCATTAATATGGACATTAATACATCTCCATGAACCATTGCTTCGCACGCAGACTCATCACCAATTTTTAATTCAGGTGTGTTAATTGTTACTCTTGTTTTTGCATCTAACGCAATGATATCTTTTTTTGCTTGTAATATAATTCTATCCGCACTCCCTATTAATTGTGGAGAATTATATTCACTTTCACTTTTCGATCCATAATTTCCTAATGGCTTACTTAATGTAAAATTAGGAAAATTTTGTGTTGATGTTAAATATAAACTAGCCCCATCTTTTTTAATATCCTCTATAACAAATTCGTTATGTCCTGGCTTATTATTTCTTTTATTAGAAAGTATTATAATCGGGTCTCCACGATTTTCATTAGTCGATTTCCAAGTAGGATTCAATGTATAAAAGTCTTCGCTGGCGACATCATTAGATATTGAACTTCCCAATCGAATACTGTTACCCCACCGGCCTTCTACTAATACATCTCCTTCAAATGGCTGTAATGGAGAAATTGTTTTATCTTCAAATGTGTTTCCCATTGGTCTGTCGTTAATAGAATCAGGCACTCCAGAAAAATCATTTATCGAAGTAATAGCCAATCCAGGATGTGAATTTTCATGTATAGATGATTCAATACTATATGCTGGAAAATAATACCACTGCTTCGAAGAATTCCTAGATCCAACCTGAGTTTCTTTCCCTCCAGGGAAAATTAATAATTGTTCTCCAATTACTGGTATTTGTTTTATATTTGGATTTGCTGGCCTAACGGTAGCAAGCCATGGGGTATCAGAAATAATTTTTACTGTTACAGAAAATAAATTGTTATCATTTTTATTGTCACCAGACTTATTATATTCATACGTGTTTTCTATACTGACAACTTCCGCTAAATAAAATTCAACTTTCATTTTTTCTCTCCAACGACTCTTTAACGTTTTTTATTTTTTCTTTTAGCTCTTTATCCTCATCGTCAATTTTTTTGATTTCATCTGACAACTCGTCCTCAAATGTTTCTTCGGCAACTTTTAATAATTGCAATTTTTCTTCTTCACTTAATAATGAAGTTTCTCCGGAAATTGTCTGTGTAGCGGATATATAACGCTGGACTATAGCGGTTAATTTAACCAAATGGTCATCGTTCTTCACTGCAACATCTAGGTATTCTTTAATTAATGGTACTATAATAGTAGCATCAGATGCATTACGTATTAATGGTTGTAATTGAGATATTAATTGATTTATTTGTCTATCTTTCTTTTTTGAATTGTGATAGACATCGGACATTAGGTCGGCAAAGCTAGTTCCTTTGAATAATTCTTCTTTTATGTCCATAGTACATCCTTTTAATAATAAATATTAAAAAGGTAAATTCACGAACTCAGTTTGTTCGTATTCGAAAAACTTTTCATTGTAGATGTTTTTTAGAACTTTTATAACTCTTGTTATATTATTTGTTTGTAGTCCTGTTCTCTCACGAATGAAAACATACAATGCTTTTTTATTATATTGTTCTATATTTTCTCGTTCTGCAAAAATGTGTAATATAGAATCAGCAACATGTATATCAGATTGATTTGTAAATATATAATTTAGATTATCATAACAATGTACAATATATGCATCCATAAAATACTTTAAAGTTTCTCGCATTTCATCATTATGCATTTCAATTTGAACATTTCTATTATCATCAATGTCTACAGGCTCTGCTTTTCTTTTTAATTTTGTATAACCTTTTTGATTTTCCGCAATCAAATAATTAAATGTAGTTCTAGTATAATATGAATACGCTCTCCCGGCTAATGGGTTGAATTTATCTAGCCGAACTGTAAGATATGTAACTATATCTGTTTGTAGATCTTGAAATGTGGAATCTATATATTCACACTTCATTTTATTAATTAAATTTTCTGCTAATTTCATAAAGGCAGGAAATATAAATCTTCTATATATTCGCTCCTTTAACACTGGTTCTTCTGCGCATTGATTATACGCAGATATTGAGCATTCGGTAATGTTAGTCCAATACCTATTACTCCGCTTCTTTTTTCTCGGCATTAAATTCCTTATGTAATTTTTCAACTACGTCTTTTAACATAGCAAATGTAGTTCCAGATTCATCATCTTCATGAAATGCTCCCAAATGATCAACACGTTTCATTTCTTCATATGAAGAATCTATTTGTCGATACATATAAGTAGATAAATCTTCTACATCTTTAATATATTCTTCGGCGTCAGCTAATACTCCCGCAAGTACATATGCTCTATATATAAAGTACAACGTTGTTATTAATAGTACTGATGCTATCGATATTAAGAATATAATCATAATTATCCTTCGTTAAATGAAGTAAAAATATCAGATATAGATTTATCTATTGTCGGATTTTGTTCTGCTAAATTTTTAAGTGCTGTTGATTTAGTAGCCTTTGCTTTAGGTGCTACTGGTTTTGGTGAATTGTTTTTTGCGTTTCTCCATCGTTCATATTCTATCTGTGATGCCATATGATCTGCATGGTGTAATATTAATGGTAAATTGTTTTTTAATTTTGATTGTGCTGACCTAGAAATAAAATATGGCTTATTAGATTCATCATAAACACCATCATGTATTTTAATAGCTTGATATTCATTCCAAGAAACTGGAACATCATATTTCTGTAATAAAAATAATGATAAATCTGGAACCATTGTAAAAGGAATATTTTCATTGTGCTTATACATTCTTCCCATATTCTTTCTGTGCCAACCCGATGTTTCTACTTGATATACTTCTCTTCCTTCTCCTGGAAATCCGCATTTTCCTAAATCATGGTGCATTGCAGCAAATAACATTTCTTCTTCAGAATATCCTGACATATCTGCTCCCATATCATCCCAAGCATTATATAATTTTTTAGTACATTTCATTACACGAAGTACATGATCAACATATCCTCCTGCAAATGCGTTATGGTAATGTGCGATAGAAGATGCCGGCATCATTATTATTCTATCTTCATACTCATCATATAATTTATTTAATTTGTCTGCTCTAGTAGGAAATAACTCATTAACTTTGATTCTATAGTGTTCCCAATTGGATTTAATTTCTTCTGCTTCTAACATATTTTTTATTTATATTATAATGAATTATTCGGAGATATCCAAATCAATACCTTCACACAATTTGAAAGTACATTTTGAACATGTAACTGCTATTGAATTTTTATCTACTCGTTCAACAATAGACTCGCAATATTTACAAGCTAATTTTTTATAATTTCCCCTTGTTTTTGTTTTTGTTTTTTTCATGATATAACCTTTGTATTTGATCTAAAACGTTTCTTTTTCTTTTTAATCTCTGTTTTCTCTTCAGGAATGGGATCGACATTTTCTTTTTGTTGTTCCGTATCATCTAATATTTCTTCTATTGGATATTCTTTATTAAATTCATAACCTTCTGGTACTGAACATTCAATATCTTGTTTTTCATATAATTTATATTTTGTTTCATTTACTATATCAAATGCTCGATTTGCTGATACTAATAATGCAATTGCTAATGGGTCAAATACAAATATAAAAATTAATATAAACCAATTAACTATTTCATCCATGGGTTTATCTAATAATTCAGCTAAGTATTTTAATGGTCCAATTTCTACAGAAGCTTCACTATTGGATTCTATATCTAATACTTGTAAATCTAATTTTGTTATTGAATCTGCCATTGATTCTATTTTTATTGATACATTATTTCTTTGATCTTTAAAATCATCTAATTGTTTATTTAATACTTTTCTGGTAGAAGAAGAAGTTGTAGTTAGAATTTGTCCTGTTTCTCTATCTTTGTATTGGATTACATTATTTGATAATCCTTTTGATAATTCAGATATAGACTCTCCTAGTTGTACTTTTTCAACACTATAACTAGTTAACTGATCATTAAATCTTTCTTTCTTTAATTCTATCACAGCAACTTGTTTATCCATTATAGTTAATTGATTTGCTGTTGTTTGATATGCAGCTACTAAAAAACCATATATACCTATTGACGTAATAAACATTAACACGACTACAGCCGTAGTTAAATACATCTTAATAAGTATATTTAATTTCTTCCAATAACGATGTAAATAAGTAGCGGTGATTAATTTCGAAACTTCTAACGTTCCGGCCATTATAATAATAGCTAATGTTTGAGCTGAAAATAATTTGCTAAGTCCGAATACGCTGTAATATGCGGCACTAGTTGCTAAACATAATGCCGCTAATAATACAATGTATGGAAAAACTTTTTTCATTCACGATCGATAATTGCTTTTACAGCTTCCAACTTTCGAATAGCTTCTGCTAAATTTATCATAGCAGATTGTGGGTCAATGTTTCCATTTTCAATTCCACGACCAACCATTCGAATGATTTCTCTTGCATCTACAATGTCATCTGTGAGTTTTTCTTTGTAACGTAATTTTGACATATTATAACTTTCTATTTTTTAAATGCTAATAACAATTCTCTAGCTCCGACACCAAATGCAATTCCTGCATAAAGTATGTTACCGGTGATCATTAATGCAGCTCCGGCTCCTCCGGCTAATGCTGCTCTAAACCATGATGAATTAATTACTTGTTTCATTTTTACCTTTCTTTTTAGTCTATATATAAATACCTTATTAAAATATTTTGCCCTATATTTATTAATATAATAAAAACTATTCAGAAAACAAAATAATGATTAAATTATTATCTTTACTAGAACAAAAGGAAAAATCACTGCGTAAAGGAATGCGTGATCCAAATGTTGGAACAAAAGATGGTCCTATTGCAAAATTACAACAAAAGTTAATTCAAAAAAACTTTATGAAAGAAATACCTAGTACTAGTTATGGTATTTATGGTCCAAAAACAAAAGCAGCAGTTGAAAAATTTCAAAAAAAAGCTTTTCCAAATGATTCAACTGAATGGGATGGTATCGTAGGCCCAGACACACGTAAAGCTTTATCAAACCAACTTAATACAAAAACAACTACTACAAAGAAAAAGGATCAGCGGGGTGTCGACAAACAACCTGTTAAATCAACAGATACAAAAACTACTCCTAAATCTAAGAAATATCCATATGATGAGTTGAAACAAAGTCCAACTCCTAGCTTTATTGCGAAAATAATAAAAGAAGCAAATGGAGGCTGGTTTGGAAATGATAAAGAGGCTTGGGTTGAAGCAGCAGTTGCTGCTATTCCAAATAAGTCTGTATATGAAAAAGTTTCAAGCGCGTTAGGACAAGATGTAGAAAAATATATTTTAACTTTTATGGACCTGTATGAACTTAAGAAAATTTTTCATACCGGGCCTAGTATAAGTAAACAAATAGCATGGATTAAACAACATGGTAACATTGAAAAAAGTTTAAAAAATAAGGGATTATCTGACATTGGGTTAGAACAACTAAAATATGCATACCAACTTGGAATAGTAAAAGGTATCCCATTTTTGCTTGTTTCAAAAAGATTTAATTTAATGTATTTATTTGACAAAAATTTTAGGTTAGTATACAGTAGTGTGATTATCGATGCAGCAAACTATGGAGAAGAATCATTTGTAGATGAAGATGGTAATCCTGTTCCGGAACTGGAATTTAGAGGGAAAACATATGACGAATGGAGAAGATATTCTCGAGAATATTGGGAAGGAATCGGAGACGTATATGGAACTAAAGCAGTCCGAGATGCTGTTGATAAAGAAACATCAACTTCTTACAAACATGGACGACCGGCGTATTTATCATGGAAAAAAGCTCACGAGGCCGCAAAGAAGAAGGATGTATATTGGTATATAGCTGAAAAGGATTTTACAAATGATCAGGGACTTGAATTCAAAAAAGGCGATACAGTCCTGCAACCAATATCATATAAGGCATCTGTGTATCACCCTGGTCATCATCAATGGACTCCTGCAGGAATACATGGATTGAGCCATGGCAAAGATCATTCTGAAGGATATGAAGATGCAGTGGATGGAACAGGCCAATTTATCGAAGATGGTGGAGGAACAAATGCATTTGGATTAATGTCATTAGATGGAAAAGTAAAGTATACACAATGGATTCATGGTACTGTTAGAAGACGAATTAACCAATTTAAGACACTCGAAAAGAAACTTGAGTTAGATGCACAAAGAGGTCTTGTAAACGTACCGGATGAATATACAAATTACTTAGAAGATGAAATTAACAGTTATCACAAAGGTAAGAAATCACCAGCTGGTATGTCATCTGGGTGTATTGGAGTTAGATTTGAAATGGTTAAAAATATCAGAGAGTATAAACCTCAAATTGTTTTAATAATGAGCAATAAAGAAGATAAAATAGTAACAATTCCAAAAGAGACGATGGATAAAGTATTAGATACATTAAACATATCACAAGTTTGTAAGCCAGCTCGTACAATATTTGATGTATTATATAAAGCCGGCAAGAAAATTGGGCTTTAAATCTACTATTTTATTTTAATTTCATATTCAGAACAAGTAATTTTTTAGAATTCCCAGATAAACCTATATTAGCTTTCTTTAAACAAATTTCATGGATATGAGTTGATTCTCTCAAAGGCTTCCCAGATCCTTTTCCATCTTGCATAATACATTTATCATGATTACAATGAGATACTCCTAATGTGTGCATGAATTCATGAGTAACAACTTTTGCAAATGAATATATGTTTTTACTAATTCTATAATTAGAAGCTACACATACACCGCCGGGTTTTCTACCATATCCAATAATTCCTCGATCTGGATATGTTACTATTTTTCCATTTTCTTCTAATTTTCTAGTAATAGATATATCATCACTAGTAACTGCAATTACTCGATATACACTATCTGGTTTGATTTTATCTAGAAAATTTAAAACTGAGTCTGCTCTATACCTTCGTCCGTTGTGGCAACTTTTTGGAATTTTAACCGGGTCTGCTATAGATACCTCTATGTCCGGAAAATTGCGTGTTAAATATGATACGGCTGAATCCAAATAATGTTTTTTTACTCCTTTATTTAATGGAATAATTAATACCTTCTTCGGCAATTCTTTTTTATTAACAATTGTATGTGGAAAGTCATATGATACATTTAAATGTGGGTATAATACAATTGACGCGGATATAATCGCTGCTGCGATCAATATAAATAAACTAATTTTTTTCATCTTTTTTCTTTATAATAAGAAATAAAATTCAAAAATCCAACCTATTTCTTAGTAAATCCTCGCAAAAAAGCTTTTTGTTTATCTATTGCAGACTCGAGCTCTGAAGACTCTCTATCATCTTTTCTGCCTTCATCATTTGGGATACTGTTGTCTGTAATGATATCCCTATCAACATCTTCTGTCCCGAATCCGGGTTGGACATCGATCGATAATAATTTGCTACCATCTCTAGGTGTTCGCTTGCCGCTATTACTATCATCTGTTGTTGTATTAGTTTTCCTTCTGGGGATTGTAAGAGGTCCGATATGATTTGTTGTTTCATCATATAAGATGTATCCGAACTGGTAGCTCTTGTGTTCTTTAATCTTAAGGCCACAAGGATATTTGTAACCATTCCCTTCAACCGTATAACTAACATTGTGATCAACTTTTTCATTTTTTACGCTTATAATTTTACCGTAACCACTATCTCCCAGGAATGAATATAATACTATATCACCTACTTTGAATTGTGGTTTTTTAAATTTGTTAATAATATATTTAGGTATCTTTTGTTTCTTCTTTGTCATGTTTTATGTCTATAGGAAATACCTCAGTAATTTCATAAAGAAACCAAAGCATTCCATCTTTTTTTAAAACTATATCGTGTGGAATAATAGATTTCCAATATTCCGGATCTTCTTCTTCCACAACTTTTATTAACCGGTTAATAGTATATCTTTTGTCTTGATATTCTACGGTTGGTGATCTTGTTACAATATTTCGTGGATTCATATAAAATTAATTATAACACAAACAATTAGATTGTCCTAGAATTTTAAAAACTCTTAAATATCTTGTAATTTTATCCTTAACGAACAATTTTTCTGTATTTTTATCTCTAGATATAATATAACCCCCATCCATAAATTTATATGCTATAAACCTTAATGCTTTTAAACTATTAGATTCTATAATAATATTTTCATTATCAATCATGATGTCGACGCGGTCTTTTTTATTTCCATATTCTATAGAATCAAATTCTATTCCATGTTGGAAATCTTCATCACTAATATCATCAAAAAAGTTATTTAACCCATTAATAATATTACCATTTCGTTTTGTTTCTATATCATATACTTCTAAAAGATATTGTATTTTCTCAACATCCCGTAATTCACGAAAAAAATTATATTCTGGTAAGCTTATTAATATTTTATCGTATATATTCATTTTTTTGGTTTCTTTACTTCTACTTCATTAATACTATATAATGTCATAAACGATTCAACATCTAATCGTTTTCTTTCCGCAGCCATTTGTATTGCATTCTCATGGTTGTGTGCAACAACAATTCCTACTGGTTCTTTCTTTGGATCTGATACTGCTGAATATGTATATCTTTTCATCATTTTTATTTATTATAAATATAATCCAATTTGGTATCCTTTGACGATACAAGACAAAGAATCACGCAAAGTTTCATTTAATTTGCCTATCTCATGTTTCTTTAAATAAAAGTCATGTGCTCCAACTGGAATTGCAAATTTATCATGTTTTGATACATCTTTTTCAAAGTATACTGATTTTGTTAATTCTGCAACGATATTATTATATGATATTAAGTGTTTATATTTTAACGGTATACTTTTACCACATATTTCTAATGTTCCGACCATTGCATTCATCGGATCCATTTTAAACATATGATTTGTTAATTTTTTATTAACTTTAAAATCCATATCAGACCAAATTGTTCCATATTTGTGTCTATATTTATCAGATATTGCCCAAGGGTGATTAATACTATTCATTGTTTTCTTATCCTTTTAGTTATTCGTTCTTTATTTTGATTTTTCTTTTCTTCTGCCATCCATTGTTTCAACGGGTGTGTTCTATTAATATGTTGTTCGTGCCTAGCTGTTACAGAAGCCTGTCGCCAAGCTTCTATTTCAGTTTCACAATCATCTAATAAAAAAATATTATTTAAATTAGATCCGTTCCAATTAATATAATAACCGCCAAATGGATTTGTACTACAAGATGCACCGGGATATCTTTTCTTAACACGGTTTTGTAGTTTTTCTAGCTCTGGTAATTTTGGTCTTCCCATTATGAATCAATAAATGGTAATAGTTCTTCGTTTACAAGATACTTATAAGGTACTGTTGCAACTATATCTTCACTCTCACACAATTTTTCGGAAAGTGTTCTATTGATAAAGGTTCTATTTGACCTTGCAGTATTTAACATAATCCAAGCACTCCTAGTCTCTAACAATATGTCATAGAATGGTTGTTTCTTGATTTTTCTTTGTTTTATGATAACACCTACCTGATGTCTTTCTGTCTTGTCTTTGTTTCGTTCGGTGACAATAACCGATTCTCCTAATTTATACATTATTCTATAATTTTAATGATTTTACTTGCCGATACGGCCTTGACTTCATAATCAAATGTAGTTGTTCCAAAATCTTTAACTACTTTTGATTCTGCTTCTGTAACAGACATTGCTTCTACTAGATACATTTCTGTTATCTTTTTTAATTTGCCAGATGAATCATCTTCTAACTGGACTTTTGCTGTGTAATAACCCATATGTTTTTATTTATATTATATGTAATTTTTATTCAAATTCCAAAGTTTTGTCTAAATAATCCATATTAATTCTACACTACAATTCTCCTGAAATGCAATTTTTTTCATTTTTTATATTTTGAAGCGATCTTTTAACGTTCCGTCTTGAAATAATTCTTCTAACTGTACAGGAGTTAGTATAAACCAAACGTTTTTATATGATTTATGTTGTATTTCTATGTATTGTATATAACCTGTAGTATCCTGGAATTCAATACCAAAATTAGAAATTCCAAATCTATTACCAATGGAATCTATAACCAGCTCCATTCGCTGATTCTTTTCATATGAATATAAATTGAAATATTCGTAATAATCTAATTTGAGTGAATCTGTTGATTGTGAATATACATTTAATGATATAACACTAAATAATAATAATATGACTTTTTTCATCTTTTTTCTTTATAATAAGAAATATAAATGAAAAATCCAAGAAAAATCTTAACAAATTCCTTTAATTACAAAAACAGTGGAACTTAATGGAGCATAACATGTTAATTTAACCCCAGATTTACCAGATACGTTAAAAATTGCTAATTCTTGTTTAACTGGTAATTCTGGAACTCCTTTTGGTGAAAAATTTAAAAATCGTTGATATAATCTTAAAAAATTTAATCTGACCATTATTTTTTTTAATTCATGAGTTATTTTTTTGTTACTCGGAGGTCCTGTTCTAAATGAATCAGTTAAATGCTTTTTTATATATTCAATTTCTTCATCGGATGGCTTAGGTAAGAGGTTGCCTTGCGGTGTTGCTGTTCCATTAATATAATGAGCTAGGGTAGATTTATCTTGCTCGATAAATTTATTTACACCTTGTTTTTTATAATTCATTAATGTAGGTGTTCCTAAATCTGAATAATTCAGTTTAGTCATATTAAACATTCTAATAGTTTCTGCATGTTCGTCTGTCAGAACTGATTTGATTTCTTTTATTGCTTCTTTGGTAGTACTTTTTGATCTCCCTGACAACAACCCTGCTATATTAATATTACTTATGAAATTTTTTATCGCATCATCATCCATAACTGTAAATTTTTCCAATGTATGGTAAGTCGGAGTTATACCAGCATGGAATTTTCCGTTTGGATATGCCAACATTGTTAATCCTAATAGAATACCCCATTGTCTTATTTCACCATCTGCTGATCCCGGACTGTTAAACCAAGCATTATATTTACCATCTATTCCAAATCTGTCAGGAATTACTAACGCATTACATTGCAGTGTTTTTACATTAACATCTAAAGTGTCAGTTATTTCGAAATTTGGAGCTTTTCCTCTTTGATATGATCTAGCAATTGACCCATTACATGCTAATTTATATCCGGTTTGACGAATTTCTGCAGTTACATATTGTTCTGCAAAATATGAATTCATTATCTTTTGATGTTCTGGAGATAATTCAGTTATATCATATTCAGCAGCTTTATATGCTTTATTTGCTGCTTTGCCTTCATCACCCCATTTGGTACTTCCAATTTGAACATCCGCTGTTTTATCTACAGATACTTTTATATCCGGGTATTTTTTTGTTAATAATTGATACAAATAATTACTTAATGCGTCAGATCTCAATTTTCCTAATTGTTTTGGTCCTAATTTTTTATCACGTTCAGCATCTCTATTAGGTATCCGGGATTCACCGGCATATACTGTTATTTTTAAAGCAGATACATCGGGGTTGTCTGTTACATATTTAACTATTCGATTATATAATCTTTCGGCCTTTGTTAACACCCTAGGGTTAGTTGAACTAACACTATAATATCCTGGTCGGTATGCTCCTCTAAAACTAGATATTATATAATTTTTTCCATTGTCCATGAGCTCTTGCTCTCTTGCTTGTGCTTGTGCTCCGGGATTTGTTTGTTCAAATAATAAGTCTTTTAATTTAATCATTGTTTATCCTTGATGATATTTTGTAATTTATAATAAATATAGGATTTATATACTTGTTGTGGTGTTAAACCGAAGTTGTGATTAATTTCCAAGATTATTTAAACAATTGAACTGAATACCCTTTATATGTTCCAAATCCAAATTTCGAAATTCTAATTTCTAATAAATTAGAATTGTGCCCAGGAGAGTTTTTCCAAAGATTTAAGTCAGCATTTACCCAATGCCTTGTAGACATTTTAAAATAAAAATCATATGGTGCAGCTTCAAGACAATTTTCTGCTAACCCTTCTTGTTTAGCTGTTAAACTGTGCTCATACTTATTATAATACATCCACTCTGCGTGGGCTTGTGCTTTTTTTGTTAAATCGTCTGATAATTCTAATGTGTCTAATCTATTTTCAATACGATACTCATTTACCAATTGGTGCATAATAACCACAGCAGAATCAATCTGCGACTTTCTTGATTGTGAAAATACTGATAATGGTAATAATAATATGATTAATAACTTTTTCATAATTTTTAATTTATACTATTAATATAAGAAAAAAAAGTTAATTATCCAAATTATATTATTGATTAAAATAATGTATTATAATCAATACCTGTGGGTGGTGATGATAATGGTCCTAGCTTATAATTTAATGCAGAATGTAATCCTGGAATTGGCTTTCCTGTTTTAATGTCTATATATTTAGGTTTAAAATTACCTGGTAATTTTCCATTATAATTTTTCATATATTTTATCCATTGGTCTATTTCATAATCTATCCAGTCTCCACCATACCGATTCACCCAACCTCTAGAAGCAAATGGAGAATCGCCTCTATCTGCTAGTAACTTAGCTAATGCTTTTGTTACTACTATATGTCTTCCTGCCCCTGCCCCTAAATCAGCTTTAGTGTCTTTTGCTAATAACCTAACACCATAACGTTGCAGTTTTTCTTTAGCTGATGCTGGATTTGCTCTCCACTTATCATATTGCGGATTTGTTGGTAAGTTAGGCCATATTTTTGTTGAATCAATCCCTAGTCCTTCATAGCCTTGTCCTAATACATAAGTTCCTTTTGGGGGCAATTTAGTAGGAGATGGTGTTGTAGAAACTTTTGCTGTTAATGAAGCTTTTACAAATTTTTCACTATTTCTTTTTGGTTGTATTATAATAAATTCTGCAGGTATATCTTGTCCTAGTTGTGATTTTAAATAAGGAATCAATGCATTTTTAAGTTGATCGCCTCGCGTCTTAGCTAAAAAATCATTTCCTTCGGGTTCTCTTACATTGACTCTTTTGTCGTAAATATTAGTCCATTTCCCTCCTGGTAATAATCCTCCTGTTGTTTGGCCTACTTTTTGAAAATTGTGATTTGGCGGATTTGTTCCTGTATATCCATTAGTTGCCGGTTTTTCAGATGCACCCGACACAATAGTTATCTGTAATTGATCTAATGTCCATTTAGCTTTTATACGTGCTTTAATTTCTTGTAATACAGGACCAAATTCTGTTTTCCATGTGTCTGCTGGCGTAACATAATTAGGTAAAAATGCTTGTTTGAACGGAGCAACTTTAAATATCTCTGTTTTTTGTTCAAATAATAAGTCTTTTAATTTAATCATTGTTTATCCTTGATGATATTTTGTAATCTATTTTGTGTTTTATAATAAATATAGGATTTATATACTTGTTGTGGTGTTAAACCGAAGTTGTGAGCTAAGTTATCAAGTATATCAGCCACCATATGCTCTTTCTCTAATGAAGTACGTAATTTTTGCCCCATTATTTCAATGATTCGCTCTAGATATACCACATAACCACCAGGTAATCGTCCTAATGTCCTTGCTTTCCTGGTATGAACCTTACTTTTGGACTTTTTTTTTGATTTTTTTGCTTCTGCAACCAATAATTTGGATAAATCCTTGCTTGACCTTGCAGATTCTTCGGGAGGACCAGCAGGAACTTCGGGAGTTTCTGGCATATCTCCTTCAGGAGGCGGCATATCGTCGCCCTCAGGCGGTGCTACTCCACTTTCTCCACCTTCTTCCTCCGTACCAGAGCTTAATCCTTCCAATTCTTCAATCGGAATGTTACATTGAATGGTATAATCTTCATTTCTTGAGTAACCGCCATATGGAACAATGCTAATTATTTTGTCTTTTAGCAATTTTGCCAATACATTTGGTGTTAAATTGAAGTCTTTTCCACTTCTTCCAAGAAATTCTCGTATGCCTATCTCATTTGGTGCATATATTATACCCATTGATGTAGTACCAAGTTCAGCAAATTTAGCTAAAAATTTTTCTTCTGCCGGGGTGAATGGAGATTCTTCAATTTCTGCTTCATTTAGTATAGACAAAAGATGTTCTCTTACAATATGTCGGATATAATTCTCATTCATTTTATATAAATATTTCAGTAAAAAATTTACATTGATAATTTGTCTGCCAACACATCAATATTTTGTTCATTTGTAAAAATAGAAGTTTCATTTAATAATTGCACTACTATAATATCTATAGTATTTTTGTGTATTCTGGTAATATATTCTTTGTTTATATAAACAGGATTACCATCAACAGTGTGTAACTTTATTAAAGAAAATTTATTTTTCATTTACCACTTAAAACCTTTAGGATTCTTTTTTGTTTTCTTTTTTGGAATATCTTTGCCGCCCAATTTCTCAAATTCGGTCAACCCAGTCCCATCTGGCTTATTATAATTTTTAGTCCACCGTTTAGGCAGTTTTTTAAATGATTCATCATTCCATTCGTTTAATCGTTTTTTACTCATAATATTCCTTTTTATATAAATATGTTACTTATGTCTTTTAATAGGATATTCCGTAACGCTGTCATCAGCCGGAAAAAATAAATCTTTACCACCCGGTATTCCTATTTTCTTCTTGCCACTCTGGTCTCCTATTATTAATAATATATGTTCTATAGGATTACCCGTTTTTGGGTCTGGTTGCATTGTTATACGATTGGATGGAACTCTTGTTATTCTACCCGGATAGTCCCATTGTCCTCGTTCGCATTCAACTATCTCTTGATTTGGAATACTTTTTAATATGTTTTCTAGTTTGATCATCTTTTATAAGTTACCTACTGCATTATATATCTTATCTGTTACGTGATCGATATTATATGGAAATGGCCCTGCACCTTTAGTCTCATAGGCAGCCCAAACCTCATCTTCTATTTTTGAATGTGCACCCCATGGATCTTCACCATTATTTTTCCATGCTGGTTCAAACAAAGTATGAAATTTTTTTGTAGTAGAATTATCAATTGCCACTGAATCATAGAATATAAGCTCACTGATGGCTTCTTTGATACCTGCTTTAATTTTTGATTTCCTGGTTGTCGCCCATCCAAGATTTGCAAGGGCTTTTAGTTTCCCATCCAAATCCTTCCATGTTTGTTGTATGATTTCAACAATTATATTAATAAACTTATCATTATTATATGTCACATTAATTGCATCGGTAAATGCTTTTACCATTTCTTCTTCTGTTGAGTTTTTATTAATACGTTTTATAAACTGTTCTGCAACAGTTTTTCGAATTACTTTCTGCAATTTTTCTACCTGTGTCATATCAAAGTCATCTAACATCTCTGGAGCTAACATGTTCTCTTTTACTGTCTCTAAAAAATCACCTAGATCCCCAGTGAGATATAGGTATTCAGTAAATAGTTCAGTTGTTGAAAATCCTTCTTTTAATATGTCTTTGAGTTTGATCATAAGTTATCTAATGTATTAAATATACTATTCGTTGTATTATTAATATTATAAGGATAAGGACCTGCACCAAGTGTCATAACCCAGTCCTTGGCTTGATTTAAGAGTTGGGTCAGGATTGGCTTTAATGAAGACGTCTTATTTGTTCCATATATAGTCTTTACATCTAGTGCTACCATAATGGATATATAATAGTTAATACTTTGTTTAACTGTACTATCACTAATTGTCCACCAAAGGCTATTCACTGTAGCTTTTTTTTCCTTTGGTAAAGCCTCCCAAGCTGATTTGGTTAAGGCAATTGCGTTATTTATTATAGCATCATTATTATATGCCGTATTTATTGCATTCCAAAATATTTTTTCGATTTCTTCTTGACTATCATTTCGATCGAAATTCGCTGAAAAATTATTTATAATCGATTGTCGTACTGTTTTAATAAGTTCATCTAATTTGGTTTTGTCGATATAATCGATAGTGTCTGGATTTTTTACTACTGATTTCATGACTCTTAAAAATTCCTTACTATTACTGTAAGTTTCAACTTTATTCATATCGAATAGATCGGCAGGAGCAACTCTTTCGGTTAATATGTCTTTGAGTTTGATCATTTTATATAAATATAACTTACTATAACTTAGATTCTATTTTTGCTTTATGTTTACATTTAGGACAAGTAGCAGTAACTGGCATTCGTTTCCTGTTCCATTTATGGTCACATTTTCCACAAATGATTGTAAATGAATTTTTAGGAAGTTTATAGTGGGGCATGGTCAATCACCAGTAAAACCACCTGATGGTTTATCTGAATAATATTTTGAAATTGTTTTATTGCTAGTATTTTTATGTTGGTTAAATTTATCATTTTTTATTTTAACTTTATCAAACCATTCTGCGTCTGGGTCTAATAATATAATTGAATCACCAAAATCTCTTAAGAATTCCTTTTTCCAATCTTCGAAGGAAACCAAATCACCTATTCTAGTACTAGCAGCAGATAAGTTAGGAAATGCTACACTGTCTCTATAATATGGACCTTCTTGGCCATTAGGTTGAGTTCTTGAAAATTGTTCGTCTTTATAATCTCCAGGAAAACTTTTTAATACATCGTCAAATGTTAAATCTTTTAAATTAAATTCAAGTGCTGGGATGTTTATATTATCCTTAGGATTTTGTTCTGAACCAGGATTCCCTGAATCATATGTTCCTCCTAATTTCTCAAATGGGTTAATAACTTCTCGTAATATGTCTTTCAATTTAATCATACCATTCCTATTTTATTTTTTTCTGGTGCCGGCCCGTAATTCGAAGGATATATATTTTTTAATTCTTCTATATCAGTATATAACCCTTCTAATTCGGCAATAGTTGTTTCTATAGGCCAACCATCAAATGTTGTATTGTTAATTATTACATTAACTGTTTCGTGAATATCATCTAAATACTTCCAAACTGCTGCATTTACGTGTTTCCCTTGGGGCGATTTTACACTATGACCGGTATCAGTTGTTGATTGTGGATCTAATAATTCTTGTATCTCTGATGATATATTATCTATATTTTCTAGATAATCTTGAATTTGTTCTTTTTCTCCTGGATTTTCATATGTCTGTAATAATCGATTTGCCATATCAATAAATCTTCCGGTTTTATTTCCGCCATCATTTTGATAGAACCGTAAAAATTGTTCTGGTATTTCTCTAGAATATGTTTCGGTTGGTTTAAACCCTGTACTCATAGGTACATCCGGCAATGCTTCTGCTAATATGTTTTTTAGTTTAATCATTTATTTCCTACGTTAAAACTTAACCAATTATTATCATCTATGTTATTACTTAACTGGTAATAACCTTTAGGTAAATTAGATATTGTAATATTAGTTCTGGCAGTACTCATAGAATGTACACCACTATTTTTATAAGTAACTATAAGTTCTACACTGTATATATTTCCTTTCTGAGTCTCCCGTATATCTGTAAATTTTACTTTAACATCTGTTACATTACTACCATCATTAACTCTACCATCAAAATCAAACTGTATAGAGTTGTCTTCTATTTTACCATATACTTTATTACTTTTTCCTCCTTTATAATGATTTTCACTATTACTTATATTATTACCGATTTTTAGATTATTAAAACCGTCTGTATTACTTAGTTTATAATGATTAGTTTCTTTATGTGTAACCGTAACATCAGTAGGTTTAAACTCTTGCTCAGTTAATATATGTTTTAGTTTAATCATTAATATAGTTTTCCAAATGTACTATCCCAGACATCATTACAAGAATGCACAAAGGATTTACCATCTTTTTGTACTGCATTAGTATCTATGTTTAAATTTACATCTCCTTTCAAACCTAACCCTGCAGCTATTCCTCCTTTAACTCCTACACTAATAACTCCATCTTTCATTGTAGCATGACAACCACCTGTTGCACCTATTTGGTCTCCTATACTTACATCTGTTGATACATCTACCTTTGTTCTACCAGACCCAACACCAGCACCAGCACCAAGCTTTA
>Ga0098035_1000132_pt1 | contig 41810 bp, 34 predicted proteins | sample 3_EtaG_FD_75046 | JGI IMG/M metagenome (GOLD analysis project Ga0098035, IMG submission 75046) | Marine viral communities from the Subarctic Pacific Ocean - 3_ETSP_OMZ_AT15126 metaG | ecosystem: Environmental > Aquatic > Marine > Oceanic | place: Pacific Ocean | collected 2015-01-07
CTAGAGTGGTCGGATTAATCCACGCAGACACACTAAAAGCTTTTGCTGCTGCGCCGGCGCCACCGATCAGTGCGTCCCATTCGGCAGCAGTACCAGCAGTATAATAATCCGTGGAGCCATCAAAAAGCACAGACGACTTATTATTAAGGAATGTATAGCTTGTGGGCCCATCATATTCCAAGGCAGCGGCACTAGAAGATAGCGATGCAGTAAGCCAGGAATATTGCCTGTCACTCTGTGGAATTGGATGAGACACATAAGCATTATCATAACGCGATCCGGTTACGTTTGTCGCCGGTATATGGCTTACATCTGTCTGAGCACTTTGTTCCATGCGAAGCCGTCGATTTCTGTTAACTTTGTGCCAAGAAGGTACAGTATTGTTTGCGCTTTGAGAAACCGTACCGTATTGACTGTCTATACCAAATTGACCGCTATAAAGAGTATCAAGGGTCTGCAGCCCGCGACGATAACCTAGGTGGTCTGTTACCCTCACGGTGCCATCCTCGCCGCTCCCAGAGCCTCTGACAGCCAGATTACGATAGGACAGAGCGTTGTAGACCGACTTCTCTTCGTGAGAAGGATCCATGTGGCCGCGGGAGGTAACATCATAACCACCGGGAGCATTAAATCTGTTGACTATAATCGTATCATTAGAGTTCGAGCCGGAGCGATCTGGAAGAGCATAACCTAGGTTTCCACTCAAGTTTTGTGTCAGGCCACCGACGAACGGCGGAGAAGCCTTTTGTATTGCAGCAGCGGGAAAGTTAGCCGGCGTACCATTTTGGAACCTCTTTTCATCATAAAAAGAGCCGTCATACGCATCTCCAGCAGCATCCCCGAGCTTCCACCAAGAAAGAAGATGTGGTCCACATGTAGCAGACTGTAAATTCCAGCGGCGCCCACTATTATAAACCTCGGTGGCCTCTGCTGAGGATAACTCCTTGGTCCAAACAGCAACGTCACATAGATTGCCCCCCCAAGTATAGTTACCGGTGGCTGCGTTGCCAATATAAGATATATTACCATCAATCGCCAACACGCCCGAAGCGGCCACCTGGGTGTTATTATCAAGAACTCCATTAATATAAATCGATGGAGCTCCAGTGTTGCCGCCAGGATATGTTGCAACGACGTGATACCATTGATTTAAATTTAGGGTGCTCGAATCTACGCGGCCGGCTGTGGGCGATCCACCGATATAAAACCTCAAGGTATTGGAAGGGCCCTGCCAAGCTATAGCTCGATCGGTCAAACTAAAAGTAATTATCCTTCCGTAGTTGGACCCTCCATCGCCGGTAGCATAGAACCAAGCCGATATGCTAAATGCCTTCGCCAGGCCGCCGGCGCCGCCGATTTCATCGTCCCATGGGGTTCCGTCAGTCTCGCCATCGCTAATATCTATTTCATCATTGGTAGCATCAAAAACCACCGAATGAACCATTGGCGCCTCTAGAGGAAATCTTCCGCGCGTCGCAGTCGTCTCGGGATTTAGTGAAAAGTCAAACGACTGATCTTGGAAGAAGGGATCATTAATGCTTCGGCCAGCTGTTTGAATAACTTGATAGTTCTTCTGATAGTTACCTATCCTATTATGCATTATCGTTCCGGAAATAGAGGATGTCAAAGATTGATCGGTCATTAAGATGTTCTTAATATTAACCGGACGCTTGGCGGACTCATCGCGCTTAAGGTTGGCCTTTGGACGATCGTATATGTAAGGCGGACTTACTGCCGGCGAATCAGGATCTGGGTATTGCGGACCTACGATTCCTACAGCCCCCGGAGACGCGGGCGTACCGCTTGCAAACTTGCCTCCCGCCCAAAGGCCAAATAGAAGTTTAAATCCTTCGGGGCGATCATCGCGACTATCTAAATTGTTGGAGCCTGCTTTGTCGCTGTGATACTTATTGATTTCAACGTGCCTGTGTTCTCGGCCCCCAACAAACTTCTCAGTAAACGGGCCCTGCATAGGAGTTTCATAATCGGGCCCATAAACGTCTGCATGCAGATTGGTTAGCTCAACGCTTCCTGTAAACCTATTAACAACTTCTGCATTATATCCCGTATTTACAGACGAGCTATACAAACTAAAGGGCGCCGCAAAGTGGCCGGTCGTAAAGCTATAATCATCTTCTTTGTTAGCAGCTATATCAATTCCAAAACCAAGTCTTTTCTTGGCAGACGGATTTATCGTATCAGCAATGTCTTGCCATCTTTCGACATCTGTTCCAAGCGCTAGCATTACATTAGCAGGAAGGTTAAAGCCGGGCACTAGTGGGCCAGCCGGGGCGGTAGCGCTATATACTATGTCTCGATTTTTCTTTATGGGGTAATTAATACCACTGTAAATCGTATTGCGTTGTATCGGTCGCTCTTTGTCAACCAAAAATCGGTAATTAGTTGTTTTTCTTCTGGTTGTGGTGGCGTTTGGAACTTTAAATATCATATCCTTGCTGGCATTGGTTCCAAAAACAGAAGCACTAATTGGGTTGGTGAGCGTTTCATTTCCAGCATACGCTACATATCTTTCTGCTGACTGTAGCCACCAATTGGCGTTATTGCGCTCCAGGTTGCTAATTGGGTGATGGCTGAATTGCCAACCAGGGCTCAACGGCAGATTAGAATTTGTTCCACCTTCTGGATCGGACCACTTCATTTCTAAGGTGGGGAACTTGTGTTGATACTTGTCACGCGAAAGTAAGTGATTTTCTACCATTACTCGAATATTATCTGCAAAATCAGCAGCCGCAGGGATTAACTGTTCCAGCATCTTCCCCAAAGCAGTATCAAACCACTTATAAAACTCTATATACTTGTCTAAATCGGCCGTATTGGCGACGCGTTCAAAGAAAAGTTGTCTTAATTTTCCTAAGTGCTTGTATTCAGAACGATATTTGTTAACTGGTTCGCCAATAAGGTTGTTAAAATCCGCTATAGAGCCAAAGATATTAAGCATCTCTTCGGAGATTGAGTTATACATGCTCTTTTCAAATGCAAAAAAGAAGTTAATCGGGCGCGATTCTCGTGTAAATTCAAGATCGTCCTCCGTAGTTAAGACCTTAATCATATCCTGTGCATATAAATTCTCAGGCAGGTTTTGTTTAGCAGCAACAAAGTAGTCCACATCGACCACCTTGATCGAACTTGCAGGGAAACCATAGCCGCGGCCTGTATGTTGAGGTCCTAACAGGGTTCCAAGCCCCCCATATCGACTGGTTTTCAGTGCCGAGGAGCCTGATGAAAAGTCTGCTACCACAAACTCTCCAGAAGCATCCGAACCAGTTACTTGTTCGAAATCCCAGTTTAATGCTAGAGTTTCTATTTGTGGTACTTCAAAATTATTCTTACCACTCTGGAACAAACTAGCATTTCGATAAGGATGTAGGGCTCCATAGTTCTTAATATCTCGCGCGTGGGCTTTGATAGCATCATTTTCTACATAATCCTGCCAATATCGACAAGTCGACACCTTCACGTCCGACTGATTTAATACAGATCCTGTAAAATCTTGCCTATGGGCCCCCACGTAAACACGCCTTGATCCTGTCACAAAAGTACTCGGACAGGATGAAGATAAAATAGAGCCAGAAACATGGAACTCGTTCAATATAACGTCGGCTACATATTGTACACCATAAAAATCTATTGTCCAGTTGTGATCAGGCAGGCTGCTTCCGGAAACGAAATTTGATTGTGGATAAGTATCCGGCTTTACACGAACCGCCAATGACCACTTGCTGTTATCATAAACACTCTCAAATACTGAGCTAGTCAGAACCGAGCCGGTTATACAGCCACCAGTACTACTGGTTAAAACGAATCTGGCATTAGGCGAGCCAGACTCATCGCGAGCAGCATAAACTTGAAAGTTCGCAGCATCACACCACCAGTTCCAGCCCGGGCGCATACGCGTAGCAAAATCGACATGAGTCGCAGCATTATGCATGCCAAAGACAGAAGACGACAAGCTGCCGCTAAAGTTCTGGGTTGAATAATGTTCGCTTCCGGCGCTGAATTTCTTAGGAAATAAAACCTCTGTTTCTAAGGTAAAGGCATACCCGGCACCCGCTCCGTGTATGGAGCTACTCAAATAACTAACTGAATCGCTATTAACACTAGAAGAGTTTTGAAATACTGTAGCGTCAAAACGAGTTTTGTTGTTGAAATCTATTAATCGATTTCTCGTTTCCGACATCGTTGTGCTTTCGCGGAGTTCATATTCTATATTATTGCCATATAAGCTTAGTCTGATAACCTCTTCATCTATGCCAAAGCAGCGAATTAGATTTCTAAAGCTCTTCTCGGTACCTTTTGATTTATAAATGTGAATTAGGTTGTTATAAATGTTTTGATATATTGTGTTTTTGATATCGTTAAGAGATTTTGCAAAAAGCTTATCTTCACTTCTATCGGCTAGCTGCTCTAAAATGTCTGCATCTAAGAAAATCTCCGGTGCTAACATCCCCTGACCAGCCAAGAGCCGATTACCAAAAACATTTGGCTTGTTAGAGCCGCTAACATAATCAAAATCTTTAATATTGTTCACACTCTCTATTTGAAGGTGTAAAGAATCAAAATAGCTTGCCGCTATCTGTGTTAAGTTTTCTAATTCATCGCCACCTTTGCTGTCTTCTTCCTGGATCCAGGACGGGAACATGTTGAATAAAGAGGAATTATTGCCATAATCATGAACAGAGCCGGAAGTTTCTAAAGAAGTTAAGAGCGTTTGAACATCCGAATGTGAAGAATAAACGATCGGATCTCTAAATTCTGTAGTGGCTGCCGAAGCAGAAACTATGGCAGAACCCGTATTTCTTATAGCGGAGTTATACGTTGCTCCGCGTGTCCAGGTGCCGTTGGTTACGCGGCCAGAATAGTCTAAGATGGTAAGGTCTGTGCTCTCAGTCCCTACAATGCCTTCATTAAACTTGTAATAAACTCCTAAAGTGGTGTTCGCTGAGTCTGTGTTGGTGCCGCCTCCCACATCTGTGAACCAATATCGGCCGATATCTTTTGAGCTTCTTTGGGTTTTCCAATAACGGAACTCGTCTAATGATGCAGAAAGTTTACCGGCGCCGGCAGTTACAGTAGTAGATCCCGACGGAGAAGTAACGAGCGCGCCAATGTGAGCCTTCAAGGATCCCGAGAAGTCTCCCACAGAACTGCTAAGGCCCCCTAGAGTTATATTATTTGTTCTGTTTAGATCTCCATTAACATAGAATTTTACATTAACTGATTTATTTGCCGGCGCATAAGAAACGATTTGGCTTGCGGCCATGGTGCCATTGTCAGCATATCCATCCCTGCCTCCTTTTTGGTCAACAATTTTGTTTGTCGCCGAGGAAACATTGGTCCCATCAAGACTATCATCGGAATCAGTCCCCATCCGATACCACGATAGAAGGCTTGCAGCTGCCGCAGTATCTAGATTAGCTGTTGTATCCTGATAAAGCGCCTTAACCTCTGCAGCCGTTAATACGCCACCCCATATGCCTGCTTCGGTGATATACCCATCCCAGAAAGTAGTACCGGTAGAGAAATAGCCTCCAATATAGCCAGTGCCGACGATGGCGGTGGCAGCAGTTGTGGTGGTCGAGGTGCTGGTTTCATCTATACCGTCGATATATATTTTCATCGTCCCCGCGCCATCGCCGTAGCTGCTACCGCCGCTATAAGTGGCTACAACATGATGCCAGCGGCCCTTAGAAGTCTTGTTGGTTGTGGTGGCTGTTTTTTGGGCCGGCCCAGTATATTGAATGCTGAATTCAATTTTTCCGGTACTTACATTATACCTTAAGTTGCGGTAGACGTTGAAGTTGAATATAGAAGAATAAGCCTCGGTTGTATCAGGATCTAGGTATACCCATGCCGAAAGCGTGAACGGGCGCGCTGCGGAGCCGGCTCCCCCTATCGGTGTATTCCAGCTAGTGCCTATGTTTATTCTATCTTCTGAGGCAGCCTCAAATAGAATTGATTTCTGTGTTAAATCTAGATTCTTTAATGAAACAGCATAATGGTTCCAGGTGTCATCAGCTACTGTACTGGTTGTAATCGCAGAGCTGCCAAGCGAAATCGAAGACGCTTCGTAGGAACTCGATGCAAGAGTTAACCGGAACGGATCTGCTGTTGAGGAACCGCTATTGGACGATAACTCAATACGAAAATGTCTATAATCATAATTAACAACTCCCGCGCCGGATCCTGAAACTTCGTTATTCCACAAATCAAAGATTACTTCTTTTTTGGTTTTTGTTTCGTCAAAAGCTTCTTTCTTTAGCCAAAACTCAACTGTGGTGCCGGCATCTAAATCAAGTTTTAGATTTGATCCTCGATTATCGTCCGGCGCCCACACATTTGCGGCTGCCGTACGAGGGACTGTGTTTTTAATATGGGGGCCGCCATAAAGACTGATATATTCGAGATTAGTCGGTAGTCCATAGCCATCAGAACTAACAGAACCATATGGATCTTGTGACCGGTCTCCATAAGAAAAATTAATATATCCATTTTTTCTTGGGTATCTCTTATTAAGAACATACAGGTCTACATACGAAGAGCTGTTTTCCCAATTAGTTTTTTCATATAATGAGCCATCATAAGGATAGGTTTTGTAAATGTTTCTTACGGCATCGCCATAATATTTCTTAGCCAACCCATAACGAGCGAAGTTTTCCGGCTTTGAATAATCAACCGGAGGAATAAACCGATCTTCTTTAATTACATCTGCTTCGTGATAGCTAACAGACTCGACTTCGGAACCAACACTATCGGCCGATCGATTCGTTAAAGACTTGGCAACTGTTATTTTATCGAATAACTCTTTAAGGCTCATAGTGGTTACCCTTCTTCAACCCTAAACCTAAATTCCTCTGGCTGTTCAACCCAGTCTTTTATTGAATCGTTATAATAAACAAACTTCAATCCGTAAGAATAGCCGCCCTGTAACATTGACATATCAAAATCAAAATAGTTTCCTGACACATCATGAGAAAGATACGTATGCTTCGTGCTTCCGGTTCCATACGGCACTACATTTAGTTCATCCGCCACCCTATAGATGCGATATGAGGCGCTTGGAATTGTTTTATTCGTAATTGTTGAGGTGGCCACAGAGTATATTGTAGGGCTCCAGTTTCTATCTCTTACAAAGAGCCTCATTCTGGCGGTTTCGCTTCGAATATACTTAGGTTTCAAATTAGATATTGAAGTAGCATGTTGGTCTGATGGGGCATTATTGTAGGCGATTACACTTTTTGGTGTAATTGAGCCGGTAAAAAACTCTGTTGCATTGGCTGCCCCGGTATGCCATACATCAAAAAGCGTTGTTAGCGAGCCGGTGGCAGACAAAGAAGCAGAATAGATGCCGGTCTTATACCAGCCACCTGTTACGTTAAAATGACCAGCGGCGACAACGCCTCCTCCCGCAGGCAAAGCTAGCTTAGAGCCGGTTGGTACTGTGGATCCCGAATATATACTGACCAGTATTGGACCACCGGCAACAGTGTTCGGCAAATTTGTAAGCTTGCCGGTGCGCGGGCTATAGTTATACAAATACAAAGTATTGAGATTGTCTGCGGCAGTCGCCAGGGAGCTACTAAAATAGAAATTTCCACGATCATCTTTAACACGCGAGTCCCAGCGGGCTTCCAATACCGGTCGCTTAAAGAAAAACTCCGAGGATCTTGCAAAAAACTTCTTAGTATAATAAGAGGTGGTGGCGCCAGTGACATTATGAAGAAGACCAATAGAAGTATTGGTGCCAGTGGAAGAAGAAAAATATGCCTCTTGGCTGCCGGTGAGATGAACACTTAGACCATAATTAGGATATCCGCCACCGGAGGTTCCTTTGACCCAATTTTCTACAATCTCTGAAATATCGAGCTCAATATCCTCATACCCTTCTGGAAAGGAGGCGCTGGGGGGTAATGCGCCGGCGCCATTAATCGTCGGGCGATAATCGCCGCCGCGCGATGTCCAGCGGCCGAAGCCTGAACCGTTCGAATAACTAGATGAGGACCAATTACCGTCGGTCGTTAGCTGTAATAGGTCTGAATTGCCAAAGGAGCCTCCCGAAGATGGGCCGGCTACAGTAACAGTAACAGACGCACTAGACTCGGGAACGGACGGGGTTCCGGAATGTGAAACAGCCGTAGCAGCATAATTACTATTTGCATCGATAGCGGTAGCCAAATTTGTAGCCGTTGTGGCATTGGTTGTTTCCGCAGTCCAATCAGTACCCTCCGTAAACGTGATAGCAGTCCCCAATCGGGGCGTAAGAGTTGCTACGACACCAGAAGCTAGGGCATTATAATTGGTGATAACAATATTTGTAGAGGCCGCTACTGGAGGACCTCCTCTGTTTATCCAGTTGGAGCCGGCACCATCATATGTTCTGTCGGTATATTCTTCCATGTCTAGGCCAACACCCTCTTGCCAAGAAGATGATACTGGCTGCACGGTTAAGGCAAAATCGCGAGGTAACGTAAAAGCATGCTTGGCGTTGTACATCCTAAGATAAAAACTTACACTTCCAGAAGCCGGAATAGTTCCGGCTGTTCGGTCTGTAATAACAGTTGATATCGGGAACTCAATTAATGCCCGGGAAAGCTCCTGTGAAAGGCCGGACGAACCGGAGCCTTGCCCGTAAATAGAAAAAACCTCTACTACATCGGCCATACCCATATTAGAGCCCGTGCCCCGCTTGGTTTCTAAAAGAGCAGATTTGTAGGCATTCGTTATAGTATTATCTTTTGTTGGCTTATATCGCTTAATGCCCATTAAACTACGCTTCCTTGTACGTCCAGGTTGGGGTATTTAATTTCAAATACAGTGTTTTTCTCAGCATTGATATATCTTCCATCATTTGAAAGATGGGCGTCTAAATCAAAATTAAAATTTGAATAAGGGCTGCCGCTTTTTGCCACCAATTTTACATCTAAAACATCTATTACGCTTGGCACCTTGTTAAGTTCCTTATAAATGTCGCCTATATAAATCTGTTCTCCTATATCATATGTCATGCTAGCAAAATAATTTCTCAATCTAGCATTTGCAGCCGCCAAAGCATTGTATTTGTTTTTCTCATAGTCGGTCACTATGATAAATTCAACCCCAAAATTAACCACATATGCATCCAAAATATCAATCGTATCATTTATTATTTTATAACGAGAAAGCCAAGTTTTTAAGTTTTGTTTAATAGTAGTATTAGTTGTAACCAAAAAGCCATCATTGTTTTCTGAAATGACATGTAGATTGAGGTTCCGTTTAAAAGAATCAAAATCGCGCAAAATTATGCATTTTTTAATTGCTCCGAAGCTGGGCGGCATCGCATAAGTAATCGCTTGATAATCTTGTGTTGTTACGGCTCTGTTTTGAGTAGCATAATAACTAAAAACACGTTGCTTGATTTCCTCTGTCGATGGAAGCGAAACATCTCCCAATATAGGCTCTTCATTATTAACTTCTAAAGAACTGATCACGCTATTTCTCTTAACGGCGCTTAGGGCGCCTTGATTATCAAATTCCAAGATGGGAACAGAAACGGAAGTAAGAGTGTTTGAGGCTATGTTCACATCGTCAGCATCATTAACCCTGTAGTGAACGGTCAAGGTAGTGTTGGCCGGCGCAATTCCAAATTTATCCGTCGAGGTCAGGTTTGTGGGATCGAATTCTTTTTCAGTTGTATAATCGCGACCATGTAACTGTAGTGTAATCTTACTAGGATCTATAACCGATTCGTTTGTTAGTTCCGCATCGCTCCCGTAGCCAAATTGCAAGAGGGCGCCAGTACGCGTCCTTTCTAGTGTAAATCTTCTTACGGCCGGAATTGCCTTCAAGATAGACGGAACGCTATTCTTATCGGCATTATTATTTCTTATGGCTTTATAAATCACTTCTTGAGCCAAATGATCTACTTCAAAATATTCGTGCCCCTCAGAATCTATCACAGAAATAATTTCTGTTATGGCAGAAGTCGCTAAAGGTACCTTTAAAAAATTTTGATAGGCGCCAATGATTTTGGTCTCGCGCTCAATACGGCCAGATATAACTTTGCCCGAAGCCTTTACGGCAAATTCAATTGGAGAGTTTGTTGCCGCCTCGACGGCTGTAATTATAATTTCATTGCCCGAGGCACTAAAAAGAACGTCCTCTGTTAAAGTAAACATTTTGCCATCTATAGAATTAAACTGACTGCCTGCTCGAAGAATAGGATAATATGTTGTATCGGGTGCGCCTGACGCGTCTACCGGAACTGTAACATAAAACTGTGCTCTGCCAACAGAAGTAGAACTATCAGTAAATTTCCATCCCATTTGGCGCGCTAAACGAACAACATTATCATATTCCAAGGCGCTGTCTAGAAAAGATTCATTTACTTGATAATCTAGATAAAACGATAATATATCACCTATGTAGGCAACCGAGTCTAAGACTAAAGCGCCAAAACCAGCTTCATTGAAATCTTTATAGCTCTCTGGATAATACCGTTTGGCATAGCCTACTAAATCAGCCTTAATCGAAGTGAAGTCACGACTAGTATAGTTTACTGCCTTTAATTTCTTTTTAGAATTAGAAGCCATTTTATATCCTCAATTTATATTCCTGCAGCGCTTTCGCGTATAGTTATTCTGTCAGTCTCTTGTAAGGGATCAATTGTGTATCTAATTAAAACCCCTAGTATATTGCCCGTGCCCTTTAGGTCTTCTCCGCCCTGAAAGTCAATATGATTTATTGTAACAAAAGGCATGTATTTTGCGACTTGGCCGTGCACGTTGTCGGCAATTCGCCCATAAACGGCCGAAGTCATGGGCTCAAAAAAATAGGACCGTATCCCAACACCAAAATTAATATCCATAACGCGCTCGCCTTGGTTTGTTAACAATAAATTCTTCAAGTTTTGACGAACCATATCTTTATAAGTCACGTTTAAGTCGTAAAACCCAAACTGGTTATTATATCGAAGAGGAAACTTTGGTGATAAACCTTTCATATCTTTAGTCTTTTTTAATTAGTTATGAAAAAGTTATTTCAATACAATTATAAGCAGAAGATGTTGGCTTCATTCTCACGGACAATCACCTCCTCCCGCAGTCTCGGTACCCGGCAATTCGTCGAGAACCGGGATTCCATCTGGATCCGCCTCGGGCTCAGCGCAGGGTGCCTGGGCTGAAACTTCCTCTTCTTCCGCGGTCTTCGGCAGTGCGCCCATTGACGGACGACGCGCATCGGCACACGCTCCCCCTGCCAGCATTGCTCGTGCGGTAAAGTTGGCAGATTCCTTTTTGTCGTGCTGAAGGCTTAAGAGGATGTAGGCTATTCCCAATGGGCCCGGAGGGATTGCAAGAAAATATGGGAATGTGCCTATTAAGTCAATACCTGAAGCCTCTCCAATCTTTGGTCGTATTACGGGAGGAAGATCCGCAAAAGTTTCGTCAGTCGCCTCTTGAATCCACTCTCTAATAGTTTTATCTGCGTTCGCAGCGTCTCGCCCTTCTAGCGGCGGCGCGCCTGACATGGCGGCGGTGGTTTGAGCAATTGATTTCCCGAGGTTGGCGTATTGTTCAACCTGATCGATTACTTGGCCGCTGATATCTCTGATCATTTTTCCAATTACAACGTGTGGATCGATCATCTCCGCTAAGCCTTTAAGTATGCGTATAGGGGTTTCTAAAAGCATCTTCTGCACAAAAGACGACCCCATATCCATAAACGGTAATAGTGCCGCTGCGGCGCCCAAATCCATGGCGGCCGCAAGAGATATGTTTGAGGATGAGCTGCTTTCTGGATCTCTGTGGGCGTAATTATCGCCGGCCAGGGCTGCGCGCAAAATCGTTCGAACTGACTGTTTGGTGTCGTTAAACATAATTGTAAACTTATCAGATAGCATATTAGATGAGCGCAGACCGACCATAAACATATATTGTAATAATGCATCTGTGTCATAAACCCCATTAAACAGCTCTTGATACCTAAGACCCATTAGGTTAGGCTGTGTGCCGGTACTGCTGGGGATGAGGAGGCCATCGGAGTCAGACATGAGGTTGCCGTCCGCGTCAAGCTCGTAGGCGGCAAACTTAGTGGGCGACACTATCTTATGAATTATCTTTTTGCCCGGGCCCGAATCCAACTTTAAATATGGACGTATAACGTCATATATTCTCGTATCAATATAGTCGCCCTCTCTTCCCCCGCCAAGAGCAGTCAAATCTCGGGTATAGGAGCTAAATGTAAAGCCGCCTACGCGGGTGGCGATACTGTGCTCCCCTTGTATGCCTGTATTAACGCTCAAAATTTTTCCACCATCGGCTTTTATAAGCAAACCAGATTTGTTTTTCTCATAATCATTAAACGCATCTCGCCAATCATAGCTTTCATGCCTATTTTCCGCCATGGCGATCAAAACTGGATCGCTATTTTCCAAAACTGGAGATTGGTAGGCTATTCGTGCGCCGGCCCTAAAATCCCTAATAACTCTGTTTATTGCACTATCATATCCCTTATCGCCGGTTAAATATTCACTTCCTCGAGGCCAGCGATTCCGATCGGATGAAAAGCTTTGATTCAAAAGCCCCGTTTCCCAGTTGGCCATCATTTGCTCTGGGGTGAGAAGGTGGAATGTGACGATATCACAGTCGATCATCGCGTCGCAGTCGCCATCCTCCGGCTCATCACACAAGTTCGGAAGGCCATATCCTGGATCGCCAGGCTGAAGTGGATTAGCGGTAGGAGGAGGCGTTGGATCCATTATTTGTTTAAACTCTTCCCACTTATGCTCCTTTATTAAGGTCTCAATGCCCTCAATATTCCACGATTCTAAATCTTGTATCTCGTCACTAGCACTAATCTGCTTAACGGCCGAATCAGCACCACCTAGTGTTATTGCCACCACTCTAAAGTGACCACTTTGAAGGCCCGCAAATCCTGATGAGCTGACACGCGGATCGAACCACCGGGAGTCGGTGAAGCTACCGGCGCCAGCTCGCTCTATTGGCTGCCATGGGGCCATTGCCAACGGGGCCGGCACGGAGGTGCGCGGGGAAGTCGGCGATGCAAGGTCGACGGCGCCGTTAGTATACGCTTCCAATAGTTTTCCACTCAAGATCTCGTCTGAAAAAAACGTGCCGGCCAACTCTCTGCGGCGATCTTCATCGGCATCCGCAAGGCTCTCCTCGCCATCGGGGCCCAGCAGCTGTGACCAGAGAGCAACATTGTCGAAATCGGTTGGGTAGGCGAAAAAGCCTTTTGCCCAGATACCGTAACCGTCTGTGTCACGGCCGGTCATGCTGTAAGAAGGCGATGAGGCGCCCCCATCAACGTAGAAGGTAAGGTAGCCGGAGTTAGCGCTCCAGCGTTCCATATCACCGTCAGCACTCCACCAAGCCGGACCTGTGGCATGAGATCTCTCAGCCTCGTTGCCGCGCTCGGCGCCGGACCATTGAGTATAAAGGCCATCACTGCCGAAGTAGTTCTTTGTATATCCTCGCAAGGTATTAATATCAAATCCAGTCCATATGGCCTGATTATAATCACTTTCAAACAAGTCGCTCTTGCGAAGTCGATATTGTACAAGACCATTTCGAAATTGGTTATGGTAAGGATTATTGCGACGGTCTGGATCATAAACGTATTCGGCGCCGACCTCGGTGAGCCCGGTCGTCGTGCCCGTCCCGCAGTACTTATCCCACCCTTGGCCGAAGATCCAGGCGCCGCGGTAGTCATTGGACATGTCGGTGCCCGAGGACGACCAGAGGTCTACCCCTCTGTCGCGGGCCGGCATTCCGCGCGCGTTGCCGTGCCAAGTAACTGATATTCTGCCACGCAGATCATCATATGCACCCTCAAGGGCGCTGAGCATGGTGTCGTCGTCACTGTCCGGGTCACGGATCCCATAGGCCGTATTTTCTATACCCAGCTGTTTTCTTATGATAGATGTCCTCCTGGAGCCGCCTTTATACACCTTCTTCGCCTCGGGCCTCGCCGTTGCACTAGTGCTAGATACGTAACTCACATCTCTATAAGAAAGCGCATTGCTCCCGATTATACCATCGTACGGATTTTTACCAAATATGGTCGGCCAGTCCTGATAAGTGCCCAAAATCCCGTCGTTGATCTCCCCGCCGTTCGAGTCAAGACCGGTAACGGACGCGCCAGAATAGCCAGGGGTGGCGCGGTCTACGCCGGCGGTACGGGCCCAGCGAGTTTGGTTCCAGTTATAGCGCTGCTCGACACTGGCTGCGCCCGGGTTCCGGGAGAGCATGCTGTCGGTGTTGTTCGCCACGGGACCGTCGACGTGCTCCATTCCGGTACCGTCGAACGTAGCGCCCCATCTATCTATTATTGGTATCGATAACCTACGAAGCTTCGCCTTTCTGTACGAAGTTCCTTCCCATGTGTCGGCAGCCTCCCAGCCTACTGAAACAACGGATGGTGACACACTGCAGGGCCCTAGGCCGGTGCCAATGCCCATCTCCCACTCTACCTGGCTGTAGGGGCCTTGCTGGCGGTCTACATTGGTCAAGCTGGGGTTAACTACTTCTCTTAGCCAAAATCTAATTGCATCATAGTTGCTTTTCTTTAAAGGCCCCTGTACAGCATGATAGTGGCTAGCGCCAATACGGCCGAGGCCGCCGGCCTTCTGTGCGCCCCAGTCGCCGGCGAGATCGCCGAGAGCGCCTGCGCTGGCACGAGCCATATAGCCTTCGTCAAACTGGCCCGCTGCCTGACCTTCCGAGTCGGCAAAGTGTTTGCCAGGCGCGAAATCATCAGGACGTTGACATCCCAGCCCTGAATCAAAAGGAAAATACTTCGTCCCGCCCTTGGAGGCATTGCCGCCTGTGAAATGATCATACTCGTTCATATAGTCGGGTATTACCGTCTCTACAATGTAGGTTACCCTTACGTTGTCTAGGGTTGGGTTTGGCGACGTGTCCTCGCGTCGAACTGTATTTATAAAAGAATTAAACTGTTCGACGCCAACAACCATATCACTCCAGCCGTTAAATCCTTCGGCGTCCTCGTTGGAGTCCTGGGTTGGATATACGTATGTTCCAAAGTCTTGAGTTTGGGTGCCGCCCCTCGTTGGGTCGACTGTATAAGTTGCGGGCGGCGGAAGAAGGCCGCCATCAAATAACCAGTCTTTAACGCGGCCGCCTTGTTCGGCCAGTCGTTGCTTGTCAACCGGCGACAGCCCTTCAAGATTGATGGTGCCGTCCTGCATCATGTCCCATGCGGCATGGGCGGCATCACGGACAGCATCAATGCACGGCGAGTCGCTGTCGGGCGAGTGCTTGTCCGCTGCCGGCGTACCGCCGCTAAAGGCGTATGGCGCGTCTGCCGGTGTCAAACTTGTAGCGTTCAACATGGTTTCAAGATTTCGCATATTCACCTTAAGCTTGACATAATTTTCACGAACAAAAACGCCATGGCCTTTCGCGTATTCCACTTCATCAGAAGAAATCGTATCCTTCATGAAGCCGCGCTCTTCAAGGTTCAAGCCGTAATCATAATTTATCGTTTCTTCTGCTATATTGCTCCCGGTGATTCTAAGCTCAAACGTGGGGAAGGTGGCATCGCCGAAGGCCTCGCCAGGGACGGGAACAGCATCGTCAGCAGATTGCCACATTCGAACTGGCTGCTCCTGATCGTAGATACTGACGGCATCACCAGCCGGAACGTGAAGAACATCAACCTCTGGCATACCATATAAAAGAAAATTACTATTCGGGGCGCCCTGCTCGACCGGCTTGTCAAACAACTCATTAATCTTTGGAGCTAGTTTCGACAATCTCTTTCTAACCATATATTCAAATGCATATTGTCCATATATCTGTTTAGCAGCAGAAGTCCTAGAATTTATCTGCGACATGACATTGTCGGGTATTACGATCGGAGATGCCGTCGCGACGGTCGGATCCGGGAGGAGCATCCCAGTAATGACCGGGCCTAGGCCGGTCGGAGATTGCCACTCAGGAACCTCACCAGTGCCCGGATCTGTAGTGCGAATTCTCAATTTATCAACATATATTATTGCCGCGCTGTACAATGCCGTTAGCATGTTTCTGCCTCGCATACGACCCTGTTCGAGCGTCGACTCTCGTACGCCGCCAGTCGAAATCGTTTGTGCCGATTGGGTCTGCGCCGCAAGCGACATATCCTCCATAGATTTAGCGCCAATACTAACGTACATTTCTGCTATTATATTATTGATAACTGAATCTTTTTCAAAAAAGCTTCCAAGGCCATACGCATCTAATAAGAAGATATTTTTAAGGAGCTGCTCTAGTAGGAGAATTTGAATATATGCATTTAGGGCTGCATATATTATAGCATCCTCAACAGGACCTATGGCACAAGTTTTGTCTGAACATGAATTTTCTTTAAATTCATCCAAAGCATCTTGAATTATAGAATTAATATCAAAAAGATCGGTTCCGACTACGCCTCCGTTCGGACACGGTATCGGTAGTAATCCTAATCTGTTGATTTCGTATACTTTAAAAAGTTTTGAGTTTCGTACATTAAACGCTATTGAATTAAACAGAGATGTATAAGCCGGAAAATACAAGTCACCAAACGCTTGGAAGTTTAAGTTTCCAAACTGTTCCGCGACGAAGACGCTCTTGACGGTTTGGTGCGTAGTGATTCTCGAGAAAAAGTCTCCAAAAATAATCGATCGGAACTTGTCAACTGAAAGTTCGCGGCCTTCACATGGGCTAGCCGACGTTGTGCCGACAACGTTGCCTTGGCCGTCATACAGGTTGGTGGGCGTCGGAACCTCAAAGTTAGTTTGATCTAAACTGCAGTCAAAGAATGCACCAGGATTCTGCGAGACGAGCTGAGCTTGTGTATAAACTTCAATACCTGTATAGTAAAAATCCAGGGTCTGGCGGCGGAGGACATGCGGCGTCCCTGGGGGGACAGATATGTAACCGGGCCCGCCGCCAGAGCCAGCCGGAACCTGCCCGGGAGAAAAATATATAGTTGGAGATTCCATAGGGTCTTTAAAGTTGGGCATCATAATAGAAAAATACATATGGCCATAATTTAACGAACTTGCGTGTCTCGTGTATGGTGTTTCGAGACGCGCATCTAAGGTGGCTAGGTTCTCTTTATATTGTGGAGCTACTTCATATGTTATACTAGTATTGGCGCAAGAAACAACGGTAGGATCCTCTTCAGCGCCACCCTTTATTATATCTATTAAGTTTCTTATCTGCGGACTACGTTTGACCTGTTGAGGAAATAGCTTAAGGAGATCTTCTAGCTGATCAGCATCCATCCGCGGCTCGGTTTCTCCATCCTCATTACGCTTGGGCCCTGGATTGGGGATAAGATCTTCGTCGGCCAAAGCTTGTAATAATGCTCCTTGCCCCGTGCCAGCCCGGCATGTGGCACTAGGAACAAGTAAAATATCCTTAAGAAGCGAAATGTCATTTATAAATGCTGTTGCCGGCGGCTCAAATAAATTAATAAGCGCATTTGTAATGGAATAATTTAAAACAGGAATATCGGCATATGCCGGCATTATTCCTGCGCCGCAGCCCATATCCGGAATTGCGTCGGCCATCAACTCATCAGCATTATTGAGGGCGTCCATTAAGGCATCAAAAACATTCGGAGACGTTTGTGCTACCAACATCTCCTCAACCGTACAAGGATCTAATCCACTTAAATCGATCGGCGATTCGGCATAAACAGCCTCACAATAATCAGAAGAGATGCAGCGGCCAATGTTGGTAAAAAATTCTATTATTTCGTTGTCGCTTGTTAATACTGCGTTGACCGTGGCCAACTCAGGGATTTCAGCTAACACGTTTTTAACAATTTCCAGCGTCGGCTCATTAGGGGCAGAATTAAGCAAATCGCAAGTTTCGCGTGGTGTGATGCGCTGCGCCAAATATGACAAAAATAAATTCCCGTCTTCCGGGCTATTAATTCCCGATTGTTCATAGGAAGCCTCTAGGCAGGTTTGTTCATGGCCTGGTTTTTCCTTTTCGGAGGGCTCTAGATATAGATCGATTAATTCGTTAATGGGTGTAGATTCAGTAATCTCTTCTTCGTCCCCCCCCTCTTGGCACATCGAAAGAAGTATTTCCGCCAAAGTTTGAGTTACCGCCATTAACGCTTCATAAGCGGCCCCCTTCACTCCCTTGAGAGCCATCTCGCCCAAAGATTTGAGATAGTCAACAGTAGGCATTTCGAAGCTCATTTTAGGCATTTTTATAATAATAGGTTTCGGCATTATGTCGTAGGGATTGAGACCCGGGATAGGCGGAATAGAGTCAACAGCCATTCCCGACCTTAGAGCCAAACATTCTAAAGCTGCAAAAATAAGAGTGTCGATACCCCAGTGGCTTATAAATTCTCGAACCAGCTCTACGCCTGCCGCGGCTTCCTTCATTTTTTCAGCGGCTTTCTGAAGTTTTTTGTCTGCGGCCTTTCTATCGGGAGATTTCTTCATCGCTTCACGAAGTAGCTGTGCCTGGACCCATGGATCTTTAAGCTTTTCTCTATCTTTTACTTTTTCTTCTAGCTCGCTATAAGGCTTGCCGACGCCAAGGAGACCCGCAGTTCGTTGACCCGAGCCAAACATCCAGGTGTGAGGCCGCCCAAAAAAATTCACTTCGACATCTGGCAAAAATTTATTAATAAATTCTGTCCATGTGATAAGCTCTGGTTCTTTCTTTAAGCGATGTATTTCATTAAGCTGCGACAGTAATCGATTAACGCGCAAGTCTTGAAGACCGGGCGTATCTTGTAGAAAATACATAGAGCCCTTAAACAAATATTTGTCTACCGCTCCTTGAACTAATATTATATTAACAATACGATAATCAGCGGCGAACTCAATTCGTACTTTATCAGCCTCATCGGTTCTGTATTGTAATCCGTTAAACCGAATAAATGATTTTATTTTCTTCTGGGCTATTACAAGTTTATTATAATCTTGTATAAAATTGATTGACGGCTTTGTGCTGCCATCAAAAATCTTACTTTGTGTTTGAAAAGCCTCAAATATATCAGAAATTTCTGCTATTTGTTTGTCAAACTTAGCTAGTGAATAGCTTCGTGAATAAGCTAAATCTGCCAGATCGGCTGTTAATATTTGCGGATCTCTTCCAGCGCTTTTTTTAGTAGCACTTACAACATCTACTTTGGGTATAGAATATAACAACAACGGCCGCATCATGGGCCGCTGATAAAAATGACTATCTACTCCGGTGATATTGCCAGCGGCCGTCGCGGGAGGTATTTTGCCATAAAAATCATATATTTTGACTAGAGCCGTGGACTCCTCGCTACTATAATCAATTGGCGCCACATTGGTCATAGATAAATCACCCTTGACCGATATTTTTATAAACTCGTCTTCTTCCCAGGGCTTGTTTACCTGGCGTCTATACCATTGTCTCGTAGCTAAAAGATTTTCTCTTACTGAGCCCATAATATCCTTCTTTTAATTTGTAGTGTTGTGATCACTACAAACATATTTCTCAAATCCGGGACTTAAATAGTTAGCCTCCCACAAACTCATGTTGCTTGCGTGAGCTACTAGAGACATTTCTGTTTGCGCTGTTAATTGAGTTATATTTTTTGCGCCGGCAGCCATTAGCATCTCTGAAAACATTGAGCGCGTCCAGTAGTTAGGCAAGATTTGCCAACCAGATATATGTTGATGATTCATCACCGCCTGGTTGAACTCTTTTTGATATAATACAAATGAATGTAATATTCCCCTTAAGGCGTTTATCTGGCTAGCCAAGCCAGGAGGACCCTGCATCGACTGGGGGAGTTCTGTGTCTACGCTGCCGAGACAGGAGACGAGATTGTCTCCCTTAATAAGCGGCTGGCAATCGGGATTCTCTCCCGGGCCAGCAATCAAATCTATCCCCTTTATTCCTTTGCCATCTTCGCCCGGCTCGTTCACACGGTGACCGCGGGCGTTTCTTGCATCTTGCCCGGTAATAATTTTAATGCCCCCCCGAGATATCATTCGTATTTCATCCGCTTTAAAAGCTATAGCCGAGGCTGCAACGGGATTCCCCACTTTCCCATCTGGCAGATCAAAATATTCATCAATATCCGCTTTTTGACTAATATATATTCTAGCTGCATCGAGCGTAAAATCTGGATTAACTTCTATTGGCTCTCCGAACTTATCTACGTCTCGAACATAAGAGCCCATACGACCACAAACCAGATCTATGGCAGCAACTTGTGGCTCTCCCTTTCCTCCATATCCTGACAAGGGTGCATCTGTGCGATCGGTTCCCAAAACTATCCACGCATTTCTTTTATTAGTAATTACTTTTTCGCTGGCTAGTGTGATTAATTCCGGTACTGGCTCTATGGAATCCTGGCCGGCAATCCCAGATTTATTAAATCGATATTCCTGATCTCCATTCATAAACGCTTGTAGTTTTTGAAAGCCCGTTAGTCCTATAAACGGAGAGGCCACACCACCTTTCGGATCGGGCCTCGGAACCAAAGCCCAGGTTTTTGTTTTGTCAAACTTTTTTTTCTTATGACTACTCATCTGTTATGCCGCCCCAGTAGGCTCATATCGTGGGCTATCACGAAATTTTTCAGGCAAGGTCTTCTCTTCAAAGTCGTCCGAGAACATATCGGCAACATTTACTCCTGTTGTTGATATAAAATCGCCTCCCGTGTACGTAAGGGTATCGTATTTTACCACAACTACGTCTCCCAACTTAGGTCGTTCCTCATTAATGCCCATTTTGACTTTAAACGTGGGAAGCAGATCAACGAACAAAGGATCTAACGACGCTATATTTTCGTATCCTACATGACTCGTCATAGGTCGGGTCAAAACAAAGCACTTAAGATCGAATGTTTCTTTAGCCTCTGCTACAATATCGACGTCGGAACTAAGCGATGATCCTTCGGGCTCCTCTCCCGTCATAACCGCGCAGACGATTGCATCATCAAAATCGGTCTTAAGGGCGTTTGCCTTAAAATAGGCTTCCGTGGACTTTGCAACCATTCCCAATCCTGTGTCCAGTCGTGTGTCGATCTTGGGGGCGTCTGAGGAAATTCCATATGATTTTTTTGGATATCTGGCTACAAACTCTTGAAACCTTCTGGTGCTCATTATTCACCCTCCTCGTTAAGCATATCATAAAGCTCCTCTTTATCCTCTTCTGACAGACCAGTAATAGAACCTTGTTGTTTTTGCAGCAGAGCAGACAGCTTGACCATTTGTTCGTTTGATCGTTGTAGGTTTTCAACATATTTGGCCGCTATCGAGCCTAGTTCACGTCTTGCGACGTCGCTAGCCTTCATGTCTGTCATCGCGTCCAAAAGAAGAGATTTGGCTAATGCTCGATCTTCCTTAATGTTGCGCGTGGCCTCGTCGATATATTCTTCTAAATTTCGCCGCTTTCCCATTTGTTCTTAAACACCTTATATTTTTTACGAAGTTTGTTTAAATTATTAACAACCTGTTTCGTATTAAGACCTGTAATCTCCCGTAAGTATAAGTAAATAGCTTTTTTATTAAAAATATCAATATCGTTTGAAGAGTCAAAAAGAATTTTAACAGCTTCAAGAACTTTTCTTTCGTTCTCCTTAAGCATGTCGCCATCCCAGCTAGATAATTCAATAAAAAAACGACTCCAAAATTCTTGCTCCTCCCGGATTTCATCATATTGTTTTTCTTTTGATATCACCTCTTCTTCGAGCTGATTAACCATGTCCTCAATAAAAATCTCCCTTTTATTGCGGCGCGCATTTTGTTTTACTTTGTGAATAAACCAGTTCTTTGTTACTACACTAAAATACGAAAAGGCTTTCGATCCTTTATTAGGATCGTATTTATCTAAAATAGTCGTAAGCCAAACCTTGCACTCCTGCCGCAAAGAATCTATATTAGGGAGCGTTGTAAATCGATAAGTGAATATTATCTTATTAACCATTTCATCAAAAGCCGGCCGAATAAAATCCACATATAATATAGTTCGTCTTTTGTTACAAGTTATCTTGGCATATTCTACAATCGCATCTTCATGTATTTGCGTGAAGTAATAATTTTTCTGCCTCTTACGGCGTTTTTTCTTCGGGGGCCCAGTCATCTATTAATTCCTCTTCTAAATCTTCCTCTAACCGCTCTATGTCTGTTGTAAGACTATATATTTCTTCAAACTTTTCTAGTTCTTCGCGCACAAGCTTTATTTTGTCAAGCAGCTCTTGTATAATTGGCTCTCCAAAAAACATATCCATACTATATAATGAACTTACAAAATCTTCATATATGCGAAAAGTTGCATATAAATCTCCCAAGTTATCGGAAGTGTAAAGTAGCTTAGCCAATATCTTATAGACATACCAAACCAAAATAATATTTAATATTACAGATAAAATTAATCCTATTACCAAATATATCATCGTTGTTTGTCTAAATCCTTGCGTTGTTTTTTTAATTCTTGACGAGACTCCTGAATAAAATCTTCCGTCAATTGGCCTACTTTTTGAACTCCTTCTTTTTTAAAACCATAAGAAGGCTTCGTTAAAAGCTTTGTTAACATACCTGAAATATTGCATTTTTCGCACACCTCCATTATATCACTGGAAGCGTGCATAGTTAAGTATTCAGCATTGCAAGCATTACACCTATAGGCGTAACGCGGCATCAGTTTTCTTCTGTCAAAACTTCATTAACAAAATCTGCTACATTGTTTACTTCCACATCTTCTAAGGTTACTACAGGGGGGTTTGTGACAAACAGTTCTTCGTGTTCGTCGACCACCCAGTCAGTATCCTGCAGCAGCTCAACAATGTCGATTTCTTCTAAAAGACATTTTTGTAATGCCATCATTAATGCCCCTAGGGCTTGATTACTAAGTTTCATTTTATCTCCTATTCCTTAGTTGTTGCATTGGCAACAAATTACTCAATTTATTAAAAATATATTCTACCGGAGGTTGCCAATTAAATTTGCTAGTAAAATAAACCGGCGTATCAAACGGGTTCCAGGTGTGCAAATATCTTAAACTATTTGTCTCAATCGACCACACTAGCTGTGGACAACCGCACAATGTAGCTAAATGAAGCGGCCCGGATGATGGACCGATACACACCCTAGAAGATGCCAATATATCAAACACCTCACTAAGCGGCTTGTTGCGATAATCATCACATCCTTCCGGCAGAGCAGCTTCGGTCTGGGTTCCTATTGCGGCAATTTTAATTTGCTCGTTTGATGCTTTTAATTTGGCAATCAAACTATTCCATTCGGAAATATCCCAATTATCTTCTTTTCTCAATTGTCTATTCCTGGCGTGTAATACAATATCATATTTTTTATCATCACTCTTTTCGCCATATTTAAAATAAAGCGGCTCAACCTCTCTCCCCTCTATAATACATTTTTCTTTGAAATAAGTATAGGGCGGAGAGCCTATTTTTTGCGGTTTTATCCACGATAATCTAGATTTATCAAGTTTTTCGCAAGATGGGTAGATATCCACAAGGTCAATATTCCCTAATCCGTGCATAAAAAAAGCATCTGCGTTGGTACCTGGAGGATCGTAGGGGACAAACTCGTCTGCAAAATCAGAATATAAATCTTCTGTTAAGGGGCGGCTTATCACTATAGTGCGATCGTAATTTAAAGACAGGCGCCTAACATAGGCTTGCCACGCAAATAGTTCCCAGCCAAACTCTCCAACCCACGGGCCGGCCAACAAAGTTGTTTTAATATCTTTTTCTGCCGAGACAGATGACTTGAAGAAGTTTTTAAAGATATTAAGGGTGTTTTCGGCCCATTTGTGACGAGTATATTTTTGTATTTCCTGATGCCCGGCGCGCCTAATTTTGTCCCTCTCTTTTTCATTTTTTAAATAATATTCTATTTTCTCATTAAGATCTTCAGCGTCTTTAAAAATAACTAAATGTTTACCATCTTCAAACATTTTCTCGCGGCCGAGCCAGTCATCTGTCAGTAGAAAACCCTTGGCTGCCAAAGTTTTAAATACGCGGTCAGAAGCTCCTTCTGTAGTACAAAAATTTAAATTAATCTTAATTTCCCCAACAGCTTCTGAATGTCGTTCTCCATAAGCATCGCTAATAATATCAACTTTTCTGTTTATTTCTTCAATCTTTTCTTTTCGCTTGCCATATAAATTACCAATGAAGCCGACATCATATTTATTATCAACCTCCTTGGGTCTCTCTATGTCGGAGTCATATCCATCACTAACAATGAAACAGCTTGAATTATAATTTTTAGCCTCTTCAAGCACATTTTCTTTATCACATATAAAGAAAGAACACGCAGTGGTTTTTTCATAAAACTCTAAATTTCTATAAGTGACCAGCGGATCTGCAAACCAATAACAAACAGAACATATTTTTTTGCACTCTTGGAAAACGCGCACGTTGACCGTGTTCGCCTTAGCGAAAATAATTAAGTCTGGCTTCTCCAGGCGTGTCAGGTTTATGATCTCGTTATCTCTATTGTGGGACCCCAATGCCGCGGCCCTCACTCTATAATTATAAGGTATCACCAAGTGGCCGAGTTTTTCCATGGCACGCGATTTAGATGGATCGGACGACACCCCCTCATCATCAAAAACCGCTACGTATATAATTTTCATTTTTCTAGCCCCGTAAAGCGCAATATATGAGAGGGGATATCAATGTTGCCCATTCCCATAGAGTGTTCATAAACCATTCCTGGTCGACTTGGGTTATAGCGAATATTGAGCTTTTTTCGAACATCGGCTTCTAGCTTGTCTCTTTCACTCACTAGCTCTTCCGCGGAAATATTTTGTGTCCAAACATAGGAAATATATCCATCTTCTGGATCTCCCTTATAATAATCTAGTTTCGAAAGATAATCGACCGATGCTTGATATAGCTTGTCTCCGCTTTTGGAATCTGTATATACGTAATAATGGTTTTCTTTCTTGGCATCGTCAAAGTATGGAGATCCCGGGTAGGTTGTAATAATTGTACAATCAAACTCGTCTGGCTCAACTTCCAAAAGCCATTTTTTTGTATTCTCGATACTTTCATGACTTTCGCCGGCATGTCCTACCGACATTAGCGCTTTAACCTTTAATCCATTTTTCTTAGCTGTCTCTATGCAGCGCGTGTTGTCGTCCCTCGTGGCATTCTTGCGAATATTTGTAAGAATTCTATCATCTCCGCTTTCAAATCCCGTTAGTAGCCAACGAAAGCCGGCTCTGCGCATGGCGCGGGCCTGTTCATCATTAAACAGCTCAGCTTTAACAAATCCTCGAAGATGAAACTCAACGCCGTTCGTTTCTTGATAATCGATTATTTGATTCAACAATTCAATAAAACCTTTGTTAACGTTTAGTTCATCATCATAAAACATAAACCCTTTAAAGCCATACGTTTTATATAAATGATCTATTTCTCTCAATACAGAGTCAGAAGACCTTTGGCGAATTACCCTCAAAAAAGGCGAGTTGCGGCCGCCACAAAATGTGCACCGGAATGGGCAGCCCAACTGTGCTATCAAGCTAGTCGCACTGCAGCCATCAATACTATAGTTATAAGTTTCTAAATCCACTAGGTGGCGAGCCGGAAACGGCAATTCGGAAAAATCTTTATTTTTAAGAAAGAGCGAAGACTTTCTATTGTCAGCATCCACGATGCCTTTTTCTATTTTAAGTGCTTCGAAGATGGAATGTTCTCCATCTCCGCATACTAAAACGTCAAATATATCAGCTAGTCTTTCAACATCTTCTGTCGCACGGTTGCTGACCTCTAGCCCCCTAAGTCTTTCTCGCTTAGAGGCTGTATGCATCAGTGTGCAGTGAGGGCCTCCTAGAATTACTTTACAATCTTTTTTTGATTTAATAGCTTGACAAATTTTGACTGCATGCGGGACCTGTGGAGTTGTAGCTGTTATGCCAAAAACCAAATCTTCCTTATCTTTATTGGCTTCTAAATAGCTATTAATAACATCTAAAAAGTTTCTAATACCACTGAGATCAATAAAATCAACCTGATGGCCTCTTTGTTCCAGGGCCGATGCAACTTTTAAAATCCCTAAATGTAAAAATACGCGCTCATCAAGTAAAAAAGGCGACGGTGGCGTGATTAAGCAAACATTTCTATTCATATTGATCTCGTTTTATTATAGACTAAATGCAACGTTTTCTTCAACTTTGTGGAGGGGCTTTACCCTGTGGTATACTTCCCCTCCTCTGGCGAAATATACAAAATCTATTGGCTTGTTCATCGCATTACAAGCGTGATAAAAAACCGAATCCGGCAAACAAACTGCCGCGGCGCGCCTTAGTATTTCAAATTGCACATTGATATTATACGCGTATCCGTCGATTTCTTTACCTATTTCTATAATATTCTTCAAATCTGTATTTTCTAAAATCCACTTTCTCCCATAATTTTCTGGTAAGCTTTTCAATTCGTGGCCCGCCTTGGTCTGAACAAAACCAAAATCATTTTCTCCCACCAGGTCCTTAATTATTTTATATGCAATCTCCTTGTCTTCTTCGGTGGTAAATATTTCCGGACGCGGATCTGATAATTTCTTTATTCCCAAACCATATGCATTAATTAATATTTTGCTTTGCGGCACCGAATGCATAGGCATAACGAACCCTTCAAATCCAGACTGGACGGCGTATTCTTTCCACTCTTCATAAAGTGATTGAAATCCAATACGTGAATCTGGATAATCATTCCAAGCATCCTTAGTGTAAAATATTTTATCTACGTAAGGGCACTCGTCAAAAAATTTTGCATCCTTAAACCTTTCTAGAGTAGCAATATGACATTTCTTTTTATTAGTTTCGTAATACGCTCTTAAAGCTGGAGTGAGTAAAATGCAATCTCCCAGGCCGTGTGGATATAATACTAGTACACTCACAGCACCTCTAATCTAGGGGTTCTTCTTACGCAAAGCACGCCAAAAGAATTATTAGAACCATCTGGTCTAGAATCGGGGTCGTCGCATTCTATATTAGAATAATCACTGGCACCTTGCCGATTAAAGCCTCCTTTTTCTAGCGGCTTTACAATCTTTTTTACAAACCCTGCCGGCGTATAAACCCGATTCTCGGCCGTCTTTTCGTGCGCATTATTAAAATCGGCCGATATTACCATAACACCACCTCTCTTTAGATAACTCCCCAGTGTTAAAAGGGCTTCTGCTTCGTTGTCTAAATGCTGTAAGCTTTCCGACACCAATACTAGATCAAAGGTGTTTTTTAGATAATCGTCGTCGCCGGGCTCGTCCGACAACGCCAAAAGAGAACAGTCTTTTACTCGCGGGGAGTTCTTCAAATCTCCTTTGGTGGTGTGCGCTGTTACTCGATAGTTTTTTCGCACAAGATATCTCAAAAGAGGATGGCCGGATTCTCCAACGTACAAAACGTTTCCATGATGATTATGTCCTGAATAAAGAAAAGCGCACGCACTTTCAAAAAGTATTTTGGAATTAAATCGATCTTTTTTCGTTTTAGCAATAATCTCCAGCTCTTCGCCTAAATATTTTACTTCACGCGGCGCTGTGTCTTTCTTATCATAAAGTTTGTTAACAAGAACCGGTGACGGCTTTATCTCTTTCTGAAGTTGAGTGGCGTCACAGCTTAAACAGTATCCATAATGGCTGCAGCCTGATTCCTCAAAAGCGCCGGTTTCAAAATCACCAATATTACAAACCGGTTCTATGCCGTGATACAGCTTATAATGACAATGAAATATATTTCCGTCGGGCGCAACCATTATATTTTGCTGTGTTACCGGACAACTCGATACGCTACGCTTACTTGACTGCGCGCATGCTTCTCTATAGGTATCAAAGTTCTTTATATCCTGAAACCCCTGAAGCGTGGAGGGCACTTTCTCATGAGGCCAAAAATTTTGCGGCTCCTTTAGGGCGTCAAAGCCATCTTCTTTGTTCCAAAATCCCAAAAATACATCCGCTCTTAAAGGAAATTCTTTATTTATCTCTAGTAGTTTGTCGGCGTATTGATTGGTTTCCGGAGTGGCCACGAAGGAAACCTGATCAACGTGTACTCCGGCTTGTCTCATTAATCGAACAACTCGCTTATATTCTTCAGGTGTAATTTTCTGGTTCGGATGAAAAGATGTGTTCATCCTGAGATGAGATGAGGGCTTTGTGTTTAGCGAATTTACAAAGTTGTCGTCTCTAAAAAAAGGAGTAGCACAGTTTGTTGTAACGGTTATGTAATATCCTTCAAGATTGTTTATTATTTCCGCAAAGTCTTTATGTAGGGTGGGCTCTCCCCCTACCATGCTTAAACGTTTATGATGCGGGTGTTCAACGTTGTTCCAGAAATTTAATATCTCTTTTCCGGAAAGCGCCTTTGGTTTCCACCGGTGGCCGCGCTCGTCCATTATGCAATATTCACAAGTAAAATTACAATTAAAAGTCAACCACTGGTGCCAGTTGGCTTTAGTATTGATAGTTGTCATCTATTTCCCCTCTTTTAGGAGTCCCACATAATCGCTACAAATTCCAGCTATTTCAAGATCATTAAGCTTGATTGTGGTTTCTAAATCCAAAGCAACTATTATACTTCGCATATCACCAGGACACTTTTTACCTGGGTATGTCCAAATATAATTATTACTGGTTAAAGTAAAATCATCTTTCTGGTGCCAGAATATTTTCCATTTAAGATAATCTTGTGAAAACCACGTTAAAGCATTTAAATCTTTTGCGTGAAGCCACAGGTTTTCTCTTCTATCTCGTAGCCAATCAATAGAGACGGCTTGTGTTGGGCTATCATGGCCCAAGAACACCCCTCCGTATGGATCGCCCCAAATATCAATTTCTACATTAAAACCAGATCGTATTGCCTCGTCTATATATTCGAGACTGTTTTCTTTGTCTTCATTGGGGCCCTGTGTGTTGCCGCGGTGTGCTATTAATATCATCTATAATTCTCCAAAAAAAACTTGAGATCTTCTGGGGTTCCTAGGCCTTGCATCCTGTGTACATAAAAAGGAATTAAAGTTTTACCAATCAGAATTAGCTCGTTATAAACTGGTGCTATATAAAACTCATCGTTGACTCTAATATCTTTTCTGATCATCTGTTCCGCGCATCTAACAAAGTCAGCGCCGCGGCGGTACCAATATATACCACATGTTGCTATATTAGATATTGGCCTTTTCTCGGCGACCTCGACCACATAACCCCGAGAATTTGTTTTAACAAAAGACCACTTTGGATGGACAGCATTAAAAGTGTACACTATTGCATCCACGTTCGTAAGGTTTTTAAGTAGTTTAAAATTTTCTGGTTCATACTTTATGATCTGATCAGAATTGGCTATGAGCAAATCTTCATCATTGTCAATATATTCCTTGGCCAAAAGAGCCGTACATGCCGCCCCTTCTGTGAGGTCGTCCACCAGCACATAATTGAAATTATTATTTGTAATCTGCCTCAAGGTATCTAAAAGACCAGGATACTTTTCCAAGTGTTCGGAACGAATTAAGAATATGTATTCACAATCAAAGTCTAAATTCTCTACTACCCTTTGTATCATTGGCTTGCCGCCTACATCTATTAAAGGCTTTGGGAAGGTATATCCTTCTTTTATAAATCTGCTGCCTGCGCCGGCCATTGGAATTAAAATCTTCATTCTATAAAATCCTTGAATAAATCAATATCAACATCTTCTGGATTCTTAACTGGTATCACGTTACATCCAGATGCGTACGCTGCTTCAAGTCCTTTCGGGGAATCTTCAACTATTATAGCATTCTCCTTGTTTATTTTAAAATGCTTGAGAATTTTTATATACCCTTCTGGGTTTGGCTTGGGCTGTTCGACATCTTGATTAGTGATTACCAAATCAAAGAGTTCTCTAATCCCCGTTTTTATCAACATCAATTCTGTTGTTTTTCTAATACTATTTGTGCAGCAAGCTATGTGCACCCCGCGCTTCTTGAGCCACAATAGCAAATCGATTTTTTCTTGGCGCCTAGGCGCGGTCGATTCAATAATTGAAACCGTCTTTTGTTGTTTGATGGCGTATACTTTTTCATGTTGTGCTTCTGCTAAAATCCCTTTTTTAGAAAGCTTAGCGAGCTTTGTACGAGTTGGAATTCCGTTATATTCTCTGTGATGTTCTTCTAGAGATATTTCATGCCCACACACCTCCGTGAGCGCCTCATTTAATGCTGCGCGGTGCCACTCGCATGCGTCAACCAAAACTCCATCTAAATCAAAAATAACTATCTCAATATTCATTTCTTGTAACTTTGCGCAGTTGTGTGTGCTTTGTAAGCGTCATAAAACTCATCGCCAAATGACTTAACTATTATATCAGACTTGTCATAAAAATGATGCCACATCATTTCTTCTCCAATTTTCCAGTGACCCATGGAGTTGAACATTCCCTCGGACCAGTACTCGTTAAGTTTTGCAAACACGCTGGAGTAATAATCCATTATTTCAGAGCTTGAGAAAGCGAACTTATCGCTAACAGTGTGCCCCTCGTTATGATCCCGTGGGTAATACCAAAGATCTTTCAAGTGTCCAAGAATGCTATCTGGTATTAGAGGAAACCGAATATCTGTTCTTGCCTTTATTACCAAATCGTATTTGAAATCGTTTTCTTTTTCGTGCTGCTTTTTCATCTCATTACATTCATAAAGCGTATAGAACATAGGAAGGTTATATTGCGACCACCTGGCTTTATCGGCATCCTGCAGGAGTTGTTGGGGGCGCCTTACTTCTTTAATTTTGTCCTTATATTCTTCCTTAAACGTTTCTAGAACAAGCTTCTTGGGCTTATATAACGTTTCTAGATCACGTTTTAAGTCTTCCCCAGCTGGGGCGACTTTAAAATCATCAATAAAATATTTGTTATATTTGTTAATTTGACATCGATTTTTCCAAGTACCTCCGATAGTATCCCACGTGTAAATGTATACATCCGGATTCAATACGTCAATAATATTTTTTTTTAATTCTCCAAAGGTTTCCCTATAGGAGCGCATCTCTCCAGATATACACAATGCTGTCTTCATTTACTTCTTCGCTTTTATAAAAATTGCCTGTCCGCCGCTATCATTAAGCAATCTCCAGCCATTATCTATCAAAAAGGGTACTGAATATATTCCCTTTCCTTTGATTTGACTGATTGAGGTTCCAACATTGCAATCATCAATTAAAATAATACTGTTGTCGTGAAGCTTCTCCAAGACTATTTTTACCTCTTCCAGGTTGTGTTGAGACGCTTCTTCATCTAGACCGTTCGAGGCATCAAAAGAATCTAAATATAGAAAATCTATAGGCTTGTCAAAATTGCTTAGAAAATTTAATGAATCATCTACAACATAATCAATTCTTTCTTGGTATTCCTTAGTGACTTCTTTGCAAATTTCTATATTTTTTTCTTCGATATCGCAAGTCCAAATGTGGCCATCTGGACAAAATGTATTACAAAAATCAGCAAATATAACCGTCGATGCACCGTCTCCGTGGTGATCTATTTCTATCTTGCGAGTTGTACCGGTCTCAACAAATATTTTACTTTTTCGAAAATGAGCTATTTTTAAGGCTGCATAAAACGTCTTATCTCTATAGGGCGCTAGTTTAAAATCATATTTCCAAAAAAACTTTCTAAGTGGGTCCATCTATTTAATCTCCTCTTTCAATCCTGTAGCTATCTTCATCAAAGTGTTGCGTGGAAAATTCAAAGAGTTCGGTATCTTCCAAAGCAACCATTTGATGTCGCAACCCACGATAAACATGGAAATTATCACCGGGGCCCAAAATGATTTCCGAGGCCTTGTTTAAATCATCCTGCTCAGAAAACTTTACTAATATTTTGCCAGATTGAATATAAAAGACCTCATCCTTGAGTTTGTGATAGTGCCAAGAACACCTCTTATCTTTTACAAAATAGAGGAGTTTCCCGCAGTATTCTTCGCAATTTACAATCCACTTCTCAAACCCCCAGCCTTTGGGTACTAATTTAATTGGCAAAGAAGTTTTCATCTGTCACTCCTCTATCGTCAACATATACATCGCCTGCCGGCTTTCCCAGAAACAAGCTATGATATTTTACCCCCCATGAATCTAGTTGCTTTTTGGTAAACTCATAAAATGCCTTGTTGGCGTAAGCTGCCGAGTTTCCACTTCTGCCCATTCCGCGAGCTGTTTGAAATATTACCGTGTGGCCATCATCAAATATCTGATTGATTTTGTCAATCCTGTCTTGCAGCGGGACCGATTTTTCATATTCACTATTCGAATTTATACAGATGGTGCCATCGATATCAAATACATAAACCATTATATTTTCTCCACATCTTCTTTTTTGAGACAGTAGGTTCCAAACTTCTGAACTACTATTCGCGAACAGCTGTTGGCAAAAGCAATTGCTTTTTCAATCGAATTCGTACTAAGATATTCAAACGCGAACGAGGCTAAGAAGGTGTCACCAGCGCCAGACACATCAAACACTTCGCACTCTGTAGTCTCATACGTACTATTGTTCCAGCGTGCTCCGGAAGGGCCTAAAGTAACGATAAGCTCGTAATTTTGAGGGTACCGAACTACTTGATCGAACTCCCTCTCGTTTATTTTCAGGAAGGCTCCGTCAAAACAGCTTAAATCTTTTTTCTTCGAGTCGACAAAAAGCGGGACATCGTTCTGTAAACAAAGCTTGGATATTAAAATACTGTTTTCATGAGTTATGAACCCTTTGTTGTAGTCTGATATAATCACGGCATCGTATCTTTCAATGGTGGCGGTTCTTATTTCTGTTATAGAAAGCGGCTCTATACTTCCATTTTCCCCAAAATCGCTACGCAAAAGGTGTTGTTTTGTCTTTATATCTACAAAGCGCTCCTTGTGGATTATTTCTTCGCTGCGCAATATGTTGGTTCGTATTCCAAAAGCAAGCAAATTATTAGACACATTAAAAGACATCCCATCTCGCTCTTCAGTATGACTATGCTTAAAAACAGGCACGGGAGCTTCAGGGCTTAATCTATCGCACGAGCCATAATGATACTTGTCTATGCAGACGTCACCTATTACTAATATGTTCAATGATTTGTGTTGTCGAATACTCATTTATCCTCTTAAAATATTTTATTTTTTTAGCAAATTGGCCTCCGACGATCGTCTTTCCTCGCCAATCTGTTCCAACTACCATTATATCAGGAGATATATCTTTAATTAAGTTCTCTAACTCTTCGGCAGAATTAAATATTCTCACCTCATCCACAAACCGTACACATGATAAAAAATATTTTCTGTCTTCAGAATTGTTTATTGGGCGAGTGTTACCCTTGTCGTTTTTTACTTTTTCGTCTGAATCGATCGCCACCACAAGCCTATCTCCCAGAGACTTAGCATATGACAATAACTCAAGATGGCCTCGATGTAAGATGTCGAAGCATCCATTAACAAAGATTGTTTTCATTTTTCTCCAAAATCTCAAGATAGCTGTTAACACCATCCTCTAGAGAAATAAACTCAGCACTATTCGTATTATACCCAGCGCAAAATAGTTTTAATACATCTGCCTTTGTGTTGGTTTGATATTTGTTCTTTAGCGTCACTGGAAACTTTATTTTGCGCACTTTAAGATCGCTATAGCGATGCTCAAATATCGAAGCAATATCGGCAAACGATCGCTGTAAGCCTGTCCCGCCGTTATATATTCCGGATACAGCTTCGTTTTTAATGAAGAACTTGTTGATTTTAACAATATCGTCCACGTGAATGAAGTCTCTAAAAAAGGTATCACTTCCTTTAAAAAGCTTAATCTGTTGAAAGTCTCTGTATTGATTGTAGAATTGCCGCACTACGGAAGCCATTTTTTCTTTGTTGTCTTCGCCCGGACCATAAACATTAAAATACCTAATGCCCACAATTTGAGTCGCAGGGTTTTCTAAATAACATTTGACATATTCATCAAACGCATATTTAGAGCGTCCGTATATGTTTAAAGGCTCTTCACAGCCCATATCCTCAGTAAATCCTCTTTTGCCGTGACCATACGTAGCAGCCGAAGATGCATATATAAATCTAATGTTATTCTTTCTAGAAAAGTCGAATAGCCTTTTACTGTATTCAAAGTTGTGAGCCATCATATCATCTACATCGTAATTTGTTGTATCTGTACAAGCCCCCTGGTGTAATATTATATCAACGTTTTTGGCTATAAACGCAGCAAAGTCGTCATCATTCTCTAGTTGCTCTATAAAAGAACGATAATCATAATAATCTTTGTACTTTATACCGTCGCATGCGCTTATCTTCTCAATATCGTCTACCAATAATAAAGAATCCTTCTCAAGGGAGGAGGCCAGTCTTTTCCCGATAAATCCTGCGGCGCCAGTAATAAGTATCACTTTTCCTCCAGCAATGTGCAAAATAGCTGCAGCGCTTCATCAACTTTCTGTTCTAGAACTCCAATCAATTGCAACCCTCTTAAAGAAGAATATTCTTCGCTCATAAAGCCTATCATTTTAGATTTTGTATATACTTTGCAATCTAACATCGAGGCCTCGGCTACTAATCGACAAAAGGTCTCCAACACTTGTGGTATAAACACTACCTTTTTATATGAAGACAATGTGGTTAAAAAATCACGCGGATTAGCTGATGAGATGAGATCGTACTCTATCTCTGCTTTTTTACAAAATCTAATTGCCGCGGCCATTCCCTTGGTAGGATTATCCGATTTAACAATTGCCACTTCTTTTTCTTTATCTTGAGTGGAGACCAGATGTCGAAGAACTTCAAACGTTTCTTTTGGCCAAAGGCTCGTGCCAATTGAATAAACGTTTGAAATCTTAAGATTGTCCTCAATCACTCTTTTGCAGATATCGCTCAATACAACGACAGCTTTAGCGTTTTGATAAAATTGTAAATTTATTATTCGCTTTTCAGGAATTTTAAAGTCTTTAAATCGTGACGGGTCTCTGGTGTTAACATATTTGTGATCATGTTCATATATTATATAATTCTTGCTTTGTATATAACTTTTGCTTTCTTCGTTGAGAAACACAAAATTCGATATGATGTAAACATCATCTTCTGAAAACGACTTACACATTTTTAGTGTGGCCAGTTGTGAGGGAATGCCTATAACCGAATATCCCTTTTGTCTCAGGGCTTCAATTAAAACCGAATCATTGCTTTCTGCTCCGTGTAGACCCTGAGTACTAAAAAAATCAGAGACAAACACTACTCGTTTCATAAAAGTTCTATTTCATTCAAACTCTGCATCCACGAAGGATCTTCAACATCTTCTGGGTCATAAATCAAATTAGTAAATTCTTCATACTTGTTTTCTTCCGAAAAATCTTTCAGTATTTTCCTCTTCAATTTTTTGGCTTGACTCAAAAATCTATTATAATTTTTAGTTACTGCACGGATTTGCGTCTTGTAATCTTTTTCACTTGGATAGCACCACATTGAATCCTTCTCAATAACGCCTTCCCAAACCGCCTCCGGAGGCACCGGTGCTATGCTGTACGCCACTTTAGCTACCATAGGTCGCTCTTTGCCGCTTTTATTCGCAGCATAAAGGAAATCTGTATGTCCGCTCCATAGCGATGTTACAATTGGCAGTCCATTGTATGCTGCTTCAAAAAGTGGCAAACCAAAACCTTCGCCATGACTTATAGAAACCAAGGCCTTTATTCTTGAATGCCTATAAAGCCACGTCATTTCTTGATCTGACAATTCCCCGTGAAGCAAATATACCTTACAGCGCGCGCCCTTATATTGATTTAGCAACGACTGCAGACGATCGGTTGTGATAGCGCGATCGATTGTACAGTCTTTGGCAATATTTGTTTTTATTACCAACCCCACTTCATCATCCTTAAACTCTTCTACAAACCATCTGATTGTATTATCTAAATTCTTTCGGGGGCCCCATTGTGCCACTGTCAAAAAATTAAAATCATAATCAAGTTTTATTCCTTCAAGCTTTTTTGCATCTCTGTCGCGAACTGGGAAATTGACTACCTCAATCGGTGTTTCGCAACGATAATTATCATGTACCTCGCCAGTTTCCTGATTTTGTGCTTGACAAACGGACGTTTCATATACAGTCTTAGAGTGGTTAGAGACGACAATAATCTTATCCATCTCGTTTCCTTTTGCTAGCCACAGCGGAGCAACTTTAGTAGTTTCTATTCCGGCCGTATAGCCAATGTTGATTGGTGCTATTTTTTCCCATTCGTTTGGAATGGTTACCTGCAAAGACATATCAAAGTGTTGAGTGCTCTGCATATAGCCTATTGTTTTTCTTAATAAGAAATCAAGCCACTCACGCTCTTCGGTATCATCGGCAATAAATCCCGTATGTCCCCATGGAATATTAATCAAATATATATCGAACACATCTTCTCGTGTTCGGAGTGCCCGAAGAGCAAATCTAGTTTGTTCGCCATACCCTGATCGCGACAGCGCGGGGCCGCGGACTAATATTTTTCTCATAACATCTCCTTAAACTCATATGCCTTATAGTCTTGTCGTGTGTTCCACGAACCCTTTGTTTCATATATCTTAGTCAATACTTCATCCCAGGTCTTAACAAAGTTTTCAAAATTATAATTTTTCGTAACATGTTCCATTCCGAGCGCTCCAAGCGCGTCACGCTGCTCTTGAGGCATATTATAAAATTCTTCCAATGCGTTAATAAAATCATCTTTATTCAGGCGATCTTCAAATATATACGGTACATCTTGTGAGCCGATAACGGCTTTAGATACTGGTTCAAGGCCAATTCCAAACCAGTCTTCTCCGTTGGTAACCTGTTCTTGAAGGCCACCCGTCATATTAACAATAATTGGTGTCCCACAGGCTAGCGATTCCAGGGTGGCTAATCCAAACCCTTCTGCATCTGATATGTTAATCGTACAATCGCTCATATTGTAAACCATTGCCAAATCTAATGGGGCTACTTTCTCTTTGGACAACATCACCTCACCATTAACCAAACCCAAATGAGCCATGATGTGTTCTAAGTCCTGACCGTGCATGTCTTTTGGCTCCGTATGCATAATCAAAATAGCTTTATCGCGACCAATTTTATCTAAGAATTCCTTAAACCAAAAAATAATGGTGCCGCTTTGCTTACGGCGCGCATTGCGATTATTCCAAAAAAAGACCATGGCTTCGGAGTTTTTTAGTCGCGCTTCTTTGAACTCTTTTACAATTTTCGGATCCAATTTATTAAAGATACTTGGATCGACTGCGTGCGGAAGATAAGTCGATTCAACATCTGGAGAAATAGTTTTTACTATATCATGTGTAACTTTGGATATGCATGCTACAAAATCATTAGAGTCATAAAACTTCTTATTGAAATAGGGATAAGGATAATTGTCCCATACGTGATAATAAACCATCGGTACGTGCTTACGTATTTCATTATCAATTTCCCATAACCACCCATAAAAACGAGGATCGGTCATAAACCATAAAATATCTGGACGCTCTGTCCGTATTATCGATCGTATCTGATCTTGGGTGCCATACCCGTCTACTGGAATAATTAACCAGTTGTCTCCGTGTTCTTCTGTCTTGTGGGGCTGATAGTTCTCATGTTTTACCGCACCACCTAATGATATAAATTCATATCGGCCGGTGCTTAGCATTCCTTCAATCATATATTTCGATTGAGTTCCAACCCCGGAAGGTGATAGAGGGTGATCCCCTATAGTAATAATTTTAATCTTTTTATCGGTCATATTTTTTCCTTAAGCTTTAGGGACATTCTTTGGTCATATTAAAAGGACACTTAAAGCAGTTACTTCGCTTTTTAAGATAACGCTTCTTCTCAATATTATAAAGCGCCATGTATAATAGTTTAAGTGCATTTTCGGTTTTTTTTGCACCGCTGGTGACTCGAAAAAACTCAACCCTGTTCTTGTTGGCCGTTCTCTTAAGAAGCGCAAAATGAGTTTCAACATTTTTTGGGTCGATGTCGTGCTTTTTACAAAAGAAATATTTGTACAATGTTAGTTGATAAGTTACAATAGGATCCGAACGCCTACGAGAATCCCATCCCCATGATGTAGTCTTCCAATCTACAATATGATATTTACCATCTGGTGTCTTAACAACAGCATCAATAAATCCTTTAAAATCAATATCTTCGTTGATCGGCACCATCAACTGCTCTTCGCTAGATACAATCTCGTAACTCTTGAAATATCGATCCAGGGCCGGCTCTATCTCTGGAAGGAGCGCTATGCCCTGTGGTACCATTTCGAGGGCTCTTTCAAGGTTGAACTCTACCTTGTCCTCTTCGAGGCGTTTAAGCTCCTTCTGGAAGCCCTTAACGAACGTCTCTGAGGCATTAAAGTCCTCTTTAAGTAACTTCTTCTCGCACACATCGTGTATGGCGGTTCCAAATGCTGTATATTCATTCCCTCTAAACGCTTTAATGCCGTCGATATAAATAAGCTTGTGATGAAACGGGCAGAAGTCCCAGTTCTTTAATTCTGAATATGATATATGAGTCAACTATTAATCGCTTTCTGTATACAGTCCGACTAGAGTATTATACAAGGCTGGGCTTGTTTCTTTTACGAGCTTAGGCTCTCCGAGATAAAACTTTTCAAATCCATTAGCAAAATATTCTTTCAACGAAGTAGCTCCATATGGTGACGCAAACAGTCCCATCGTTAAATTTAATAGCACTGGATATCCAACGCTGTCGGATAAAAATTCATCAAAAGCTTTACTATATTCTGTATTTATATAATGCTTTTCCGGAATCTCATATCCGTGTGCGTCGAGGATTGCTTTGAGCTTTCCTCTCTTGCCTAGAAATTCGTTTTGTAACTTGTTATCGCTATAAATCTGTGTCCCATAGGTTGATTCGATCGAATGTGCTATTTCGTGAATGACATTCTCCAGCATATCGTGAGTGGTCGGCTCTTTGTTAGTAATATATATTGCGCCATCAATGTACGCCGCATTGCGTCCATCCAAATCGGGGAAGTCACCAACATAGATTATTTCTATATTTTGTAGCAAATGGCGAGGTATTCTTATTCCTATTTCGTCTATAAATTCTTCCATGTTAACCTCGTCGGACATAAAAGGATCTTTTATGAGAATAGGAATAGTATCAAACCGACTATGAATATAATATTCTCGTCTTTGAGAGATATTTTCTCTTATGCGGGTCATGCTAGCATGTAAATTATCCATCATCTTTTTCGGGTTGTTCTTCATCATCTTTCTCGGACTGTTCTTTAATTAGTCTCTCGCCCTCTTCTACGTCATGAAGAGCCTGATGATATCCTCTAATCCAGTTTTCTTCTGCAACCACCATTAGAAACTCTGGGAAGTCCTCAGCGAAAACCTCCACTATCATCTCTACTGATACGTCGCCACTTTCAGGCTGCAGTTTGTCTCCAACATATTGAACCACGAGTTCTTTAAGTTCATTCTCATCTTCGACTTTTTTGGCAGCATCCGGATTTTCTGTTTCCTCATCCGTGTCTTTAAAATTAATTTCCATTTTTTCTCCTATAAATGTTTGGCGGCCCAAGTTGCGACTTTGGACCTTTCACCTTTTTGTAAAGTAACATGGCCGGCTAGCTCAAAATTTTTAAACCTCTCAACAGCATGAGTAAGACCATTGGTGGTCTCATCGACATAGACATTATCAATCTGCTCTATATCGCCAGTCAAAATAATTTTTGAACCTTCACCTACTCTAGTTATTATAGTCTTTAATTCGTGTGTTGTCAAGTTTTGTGCCTCATCAATTATAATAAAAGCATCGGCAATCGAACGACCTCGAATATACGTTAATGCCTCAATCTCTATTCTACCACGTTCTAGGTAGATATCTAAAGTGGTTTTATCATTTCCCATTAAAAATTGTAAGTTATCTTGAATAGGCGCGAGCCATGGCTTCATTTTTTCTTCTAGGGAGCCGGGTAGAAAGCCCAAATCTTTTCCTAGGGGCTGTACGGGGCGCGAAACAATCATTCGACTATAGCAAGGTTCACCTCTTATCACAAAATCGTCAACAGTTTGTTGTAATCCGGCTGCGATGGTGCACAAAGTTTTACCGGAGCCGGCCTTGCCGATGAGTGTAATAATCTGAATTTTTGGATCCATAAGCAAGTCAATAGCGAATTGTTGTTCTTTGTTCCGCGGTTTAATGCCCCAAACGCCTTTTTTAAACTTATTTAAAGGTCGTAGGGGCCTCGTAGGGGATACATATCGAGCGAGCGCGGTTTTCTTTTCATTGGAACTAGATACAAGCATCAAAAATTGGTTTGGGCGATATTTGGTTGTTTCTAAGTCTAGAATAACTTCTTCGCCATTATAAAATCGTTCGATCACTTGATCGTCAACTAAATATGACGAGAAGCCAGTAAAAATATTATCGCTGTCCTCTACTGCTTGATTGCTAATATAGTCTTCTGTCGGAAGACCTAGTGAATCACAGATCACTCGCATATTAATATCACGTGAGATCATAATGATTTTACGATCTGGATGACGTTTGCGAACTGCCAACGCTGTAGCAATGATAAGATGATCTGGTATAGAAGAATCTAAATCTTCCGGGAGGCCAGCTTTTCGTAGATCCTCAGTACCCCAAGCATAAAGTAGACCATGGCCCTTACGAATTCTAACGCCGTTGAATAGAGATCCTGTATTGCGCAACTCGTCAAGAATACGAATGGCTTTTCGCGATTGAACCCCAACACCATCTTGACGCTTTTTATGCTTATCTATTTCTTCTAGCACCTTGAACGGAATTACAATATCATTCTTACCGTATGCATATATACAATCGGCATTGGTCAAGAGAGCGCTAGTATCTAAGACGTAAATCTTTTTTCTGCTCATCCACTCTTAATTAGGGCTTCGTAACAACTTTTGTTATTTATTCTTGTTTGTGATAATATACTAGTACTGATATCGGAAGCCATATTAATATATAAGCCGCTATAAGAGTATACATACCAAAGACAGCATCTAGATATCCCGTCATTCTCAATGAATTACCCACAGACGCTATAGAGACAGCTCCTATCATAAGGACGCCCCCAGTCCCTAAGAGTACTGTAGTAGCATATAGCCAGTCTACAAATACTTCCCAGGCGCCAGATAAACGACTTTTTGCTTTTTTAGCGCTTCGCATATTGTTCCGATCGGGAATAGAGCTGATCATCTCCAACTCTGCCTTGACCAGTACCATCAGTAGATCTCGGATACCACTTGCTCGTTGTCATTATCTCAGTAAAATTGTTCAAAGTATAATAAGAATCTCCCTGAACGGTTTGTAGCCTCCATCTCGCAGCGCGATCATGCTTGGAGCTCATCGCTACGGATTCCCAAGATTTGACGTCTTCTAGGCGTATATATATGTGATAATTTTCTCCTTCACGTACGTGTGTAAAATTAACAAAATAAGCACCTCCTTCTTGTGCTGTCTCTACATTAATCTTCATTCTTCTTTCCTCTCAAAAAAAACGATCTGTCAGGCTTTGGAACATCACGTTCGTCACCGTCACTATGTCTAATATACACTACATTTCCCTCTCTGTCAACCTTTATTTTCGCTTCTTGTTTATCAATATCCTTCAATGCTTCTTTGATATCACCATAATAATATGTGTTTAGAAAACCATTTAATTTTGCTTCAATTTCAAAAATACGTCCGTAGGCACGAACAAAGCGTTTTCTAATATAGTAGAAAAGCATAAGCATAAAGCATGCATGAGCCGATATGAAAATTATGATTAGTATAACTGCTTCTAAAGTCATTTTAAGTTATAATACCATCATACAA
>Ga0098035_1000133_pt1 | contig 41602 bp, 39 predicted proteins | sample 3_EtaG_FD_75046 | JGI IMG/M metagenome (GOLD analysis project Ga0098035, IMG submission 75046) | Marine viral communities from the Subarctic Pacific Ocean - 3_ETSP_OMZ_AT15126 metaG | ecosystem: Environmental > Aquatic > Marine > Oceanic | place: Pacific Ocean | collected 2015-01-07
CGATGCTCAGAGACCAACGCTCTGGGTTCCGCATCCGGTTCTACGCGGCTCGAGAGAGCTTCGAGCTTGGTGCGTCATCGGGGGCCAGTGGTAGCGGTGACAACAATATCGTCGAGTCGGCGGGGATCTATTACCTGTTGGCTGAGATCGAGCCGGGTAATGCTGCAGGTGTTGTTACGCCGACGACCACGTATGTCTGGACAGGTGCAGCCATTCCAGACTTCTATCGGCCCCTCAAGCACAGCACTGGCTACTACGCATGGAAGGTCTTTCCGCATCAAGATCAGCGGTACGAGCTCGACTTCCGAGTTCTTAGGCTACCTCGCGCGTTCGTCGATGACAGGGACACCGCTCCGATTCAACGTGATGCCGTGCCCGCGTTGCTCGAGCTTGCGCTCCACTACATGTGTCTGCTCGACGGTGTCGATCAGCAAGGTGCACAGATTCACCTTGATCGATTCCAGACTCTCGCGCGTCGATACAGGGCGCGCTATGCCACACCCGGCGGCATTGTCGAACCGGTACCTTTCGGCGGTCGATACTCTCGACTGCAGTACGGGACGTTCAGATCCACGACATAAGCATTCCGCCTTGTTAAGATACTTCCAGAGGTGAACATGACGCGCATCGACTACATCAGCTTCGACCGCCCGCAGGTCGGAGATATCTACCACCGCTACAGTCTCAACAGTCTCTTCGAGGAAGCGATGATCATCAGTGTCATCGGCCCCGCTGATGACCAGGACCAGTGGACGGCAGTTCTCATGACTCGCAACGGAGCTGAGTTCTCGTCTTCGGGCGCGGACTACCGCAACAAGTTCGACTGGGTGCCGCATACGTGGATTTACGATGAGTTTCAGCGCGCATGGATCGACCCGAAGTCCGAGTCTACCGAAGAAGGTGCGCAGGCACAGACGCCCGAGGCGTTCAACCCAGCGAAGATTCCCGGCCCTGTCGAGGGTGAGCGGTTCATGACCTGGCGTGCTCGTGTGCTCAAGGAGATTCCGCTGCTCAAGAACAACAGTGAAGCGAAGGCGATGCTGTCTGCTGTCTGGAGGACTCGGGAACCAGGCGTGTCCGCGAAGTAGCGTACGGGAGTCGTAGATGGCGGGCCCAGCCCAGCAGCAGACTCGTAGACTGGTTGTGCCTCCTGGCGAGGCGCAGCGCTATTACTCGGCTGCGTCTTTGGCGTTCAAGGTACAGAACTTCACGGCAACCCCGGAAGGGACGATCACTTCGGTGCTCGGACCTACGGCATATGAGCCGCTCCGGGACTACTCGGCCCATATCGGGTCGGACTATGTGACGGCCATCTACGCCAGCGATACGCCGCATGGCATCTTCCAGACGAACCTGCAGGGTGGTCTGGTGGACATGTTGGTCATCCGCGCAGGCTCGAAGATTTATCGTCATGCCGGCTGGTACCGGGGCTGGGAGATCCTGCTCACAGGTCTCTCGAGCGAGAATCGTCCAAGATTCCCCGACCAGTTCACGGTTCTCAACGACCTGGTCATCTGGACCAATGGCATCGACCGTCCCCAGGCGATTGCTTCGGACGGCTCTATCGCGAACCTGGGCTTTGCCGAGATCCCTGCGCCTCCTGACACCGCAGGCCCGATGAGTCATCTCCACGACACTGCCAACTTCCCGAACTACTACGGGTACAGCTGGCCCGGTCGCATCGGGACTGTGGGTGATGTGCTCAATGGTCAGAGTGGTTCGCTGTTGTCGGGTGCCTGGTACTACTACCTTCGCTACGAAGACAGCTACGGCAACCTGTCTGCCCCTTCTCCGGCAAGTCGGCCTACGATTGTAGACACGCTGAGTGCGAGCCCCAACACCGGAATCACTGACGCTGAGTTCTACGACGCAGAGCTGGCGGACCTGACTCGGCAGTTTGCGGTGATGCTGCCCGAGGGACCGGACGAGTGTGTGGCGATGCACGTCTATCGGACGCCAGACACCAAGCACGTCAGCACGATTCCCCGGTTCCTCACACGGGTTCCGAACAAGCGGGCGATGACCTACCCCGACAACATGGCGGACTCAGACCTGGGTTCCGAGATGGATTCTGGTGTCGTGGTTCCGGTTTTCCGGGTCATGTGTACGCACCAGGGACGACTCGTCATCGCGAACACCCTGGAAGACCCGGGCATCGTCAGGCGCAGTGACCCGGGGTTTCCGGGCACATTCTCTTCGACGGAGTTCGTCTACCCCGACAGTGGCGGTGCCGAGGTTACAGGGGTCGCTTCGCATGATGGGGCACTCCTCGCGTTTACCGAGAACAGCGTCTACTCTCTGCAGGACTTCTCGGTACCCGTTCCTCTGGCGCAGGGGGTGGGGTGTGTCGCTCCGAGCTCTATCAGGGCGATGGCGAACGGGGCGCTCATCTGGTTGGCTCGAGATGGCTTCTACGCGATGACGGGGGGAGCCATCAGCAAAGTCAGCACCCCTATCGACCGCACGGTACGCAACTACCTCAACCGTGGCCGTCTCGGCATGTCTGCTGCCGCCTATGATTCGGCCAGTGGAGAGTATCGGTGCGCGGTTCCTCCTGCAGGTGAGCAGCACAACACGCTCATTCTCTGCTTCGATGGCGCGCACTGGCGTAGACAGAGGCTGGATCTGCACATTGCAGACTTCACTGCGACGAATGACTGGAGACAGTACTTGTTGGGGCTGGGTCACAAGAAGATTACCAGCAGTGCAAGTAAGCTATGGGACTCTACTCGAGTCGAGACCTATGTGATGGATCGCTCTACGAAGCACGGAGTCACCACGGCGGAGGACATTATCTATCGCTCTGCGTGGTTGCGGGGCGACGAACTCGGTTTACTGCCCATCAACGTACGCTCTATGTTCGTAGGCATGATCGATGCCTGGAACGACGATGTGACTATCAAGTTCTACCGCAACGGCTCCTGGGCTGAGCATGTCTCGATGACGGACCTCAAGTCGATTGGGGTCAACGATGACTCGGGTGTGGTGACTGATGTTGCCGGGGCCGCAGTGCTTGGGACGTCCAAGGTGCATGATCCCAGGCTGTTCTGGCGTCAGATCCCGGCAGGGCTCGAGAACGTCAACTCGTGGGCATTCGAGATCTCGGCGACTCGCCCGACTCGCCTGCACCTGGCGTCGTTCGCATTCGACATCAGTGCCGCCACCAGTGGAAGTGTGAAGGGCCGCATCCCGCTTCGCAGTGATACGTAGGTGACAGCATGAGTTACATCTTCCCCAAGCGCAGACTCCGCGACAAGGACGTGCTGGATCCGACCGAGCTGAATGAGGACGTTGCGCCTGCGGCAGAGCTCTACTCGGGAAAGCTGAACCAGCACAACTTCGAGACCGGTATCGAGCCGACTATCGCCAGTGAAGCCTACTGGAAGGTCTACCATCAGCAGCAGCACCAAGCTCCTGGGTGGAACACCTACAACAGTGGTACTAGGATGGACGAAGATCGAACCAACGGGATGCAGATCCCGAATGACGGCAGCTGGGCTCCAGTCGACGACATCACTCAGACGCTGACAACAACAAGCTCCAACCTGTGGATTCTCTCACAGGCACAGTATTTCTGGGTGGGTTTTCAGCTAAACAGTGGTGTCGCCATCCCTGGGTCCGCCGTAAGGCATGCGCACAGTCTTGGAACAAGACCCGCTCGAGTGCAGTTCGCGATTCGGGTCAACGGGAGCATTGTCGAGGGGACCACGACAGGTAAGTCCGATGTCTATGAGACGGTGCCTCAACCTTGGAGACCCACAGACAATAGCCGTACTTTGTCTGATGACAAGGCAGGACCGGGCTCAGACTACACAGAGGATACAACGGCTCTCGGCCCTGAAGTTTTTCCTGTCCGTGTGATGGCGGTTTATCCGGTGCCCCCAGGAACGCACACGGTTGAGATGGTCTGTCGAAGACTCGCAAGAACTTCAGACGTAAGCCCTTATGCGATGAAAGATCGAGTTTACATTTATAACCGTCAGCTTGCTGTGGTCGATCTTCCGACATACGCAGCTGCGGCGACGACATTCTCTTTCGTAGACGCCCCCGCGTTTGAGGCGGAAGATGTAGTCTCTGCCGAGTCTCTGGGGACTGACCGCATCGACGCGGTAAGAGAGAAGCTCAATAGTGTCGAAGCAGGAGCGGCTGCTCGAGGTGCTTTCAACCACTATCACTTGCCGTCGATGATGGGCTCTGCGACTCAGCAGAAGACGCAGCCGACATCGGGATCACTCAGTGTAGGCATGAAAGCTGGGTACCCGGGATTTGGTCAGAGTGTGTTCTACCCGGACAGTTCCGACCCAAACATGGGCTGGATGCAAGTCAGTGATGGTGCAGGTACGTATCTCCAGAGCGATGCCATCACGATTACCGAGGACTCCACACTTATTGTTCTTGGAAATGTGCAACTGTTTGATGTCGGGGGCACTAAGCAAGCAGTGGATTCGCTCGCTTTTAAAAAAGCGTATGGGGCATACGCCTGTTTTTGCCTTGGCTATAAGAAAAGTGGTGACGCGGCACCAACGATTGCACGTGCCACGGAGTCTTATATCAATTCGTTCAACACTAGCTGGGGAGACTTGGCGATCAACCCTGGATCTTACGATATTTCTGGGAGTGACGAGTACACTGGCCCTGCTTTGAGCAACGGCGCAGAGTGTGTCAACGTACCGTTGATGTGGGTCATGAAGTTCGGCCAAGGTGAGACGTTCAGTTTCAGCGATGCTCTGGACTACATCACGATTTTCGGATCGAGTCGGATAGACGGGTTTCACTCTGCAGCGAATCTACCCGATGTTGAAATAGGTCGAGCGAACTTGATTGTCCTTCACTTGAAGAAGGGGAGTTGACGTGGCTGGAATTCCTACCTCGTACACGTACACGGATGGCAGTGAACTCGACACAGACGGCCACAACACGAATGTGTACAGCACGGATTCCAGTGGTGAAGGTATCATGTCAGAGGCGAATGGCGGCCTCGACGGAGCAAATCTCGACGCTGGATTCAAGGTCTACGCCGAGCACATCCAACCAGGTGAGGTCACGCAGGCTGCGCAGGAAGCGCATGTTGAAACCGTCGACTGCTGGCAAGATGTTTTTGCCCGCGCACCAGCGCAGTCCAACGATGTAGTCACAGTCACCGTAGACAACTGCGTACCTGTGCCGGGTTGCGGCATCAGGTTCTATCAACCGTACGCAGCCTCATACGCCCTGCTTTCGTTTTCGTTCTTTGTCTCGAATCACCGAGCCATCACAGGGACGAATGCGGGCTCTCCGTCTGAGCCTGTGTTCAGTCTGGATTCAAGCGACGGACTTCTCCGCATGGGCGTTTTCGCTTGTCTCGATGGTACCATAATCGACCACACACGTCGACGTCTTCCCAAGACGAATGCGATTTATGGTTACTCTGGTCCTGCACTCTTGCTTCCGGGTACGACAGGGGAAAAACGAGCGTCTGTCTGGTATGATATGTGTCACCTCGAGAGCAGTTTGAGCAAGGGCTACCATGACCTTCAACTGTATCTTTATATGGAAGAACTCGACGCTTCTCAGAATCTTACGGTGTCTCGCGGAAAGAGTGTTGAGATCGTTGCTCGATTCTATCAGCGATGTTCCTTCGGAGTTCGTAGTGCTCGGGTCTTATCCTTCCTGTAGAGTTATACTGATCTACGAGGTGTGAGATGGCCGATAATCCTTTAACCGGTGCCACGATACAGGAACCAGAAAAAGACGCTGCGACGGGCGGAACCGCCGCGTTGACAGGTGCCGCTCCTGCACTCACTGCATTGGGCAAGAGTGCCTTAGATATTGGCAAGGTAGGAGCCGCACAGGCACTGGCTGCTGCCCCCGCGTACTTCTCCAAGCCTGCTCGTGAGTCTCGTGCAGAGTATCGGGACCTTCTCGACGCACAGAAGGCGGGCAAGCTCGGCTGGACGCCCCAGCAGAAGCGCCAGATGATGGGAGAAGCTCTTCGGGCGAGTCAGGCTTCGACCAAGGACATCGAGGCGAAGCTTCGACGCGAAGCGGCTGCGCTGGGTGGTACGGGTCGGTCTGGTCGTCCGCAAGAGGTTATCGCGAAGATTGCCAAGCAGGCGCTGGAGGTCATCCCCCAGGTCGCTGCCAAGGCTGAACTTCTCTCGCAGCAGCAGACCAAGGACCTCACAGGCAAGATCAGTCAAATGACGGAGTCGAGGCGCAGAGAGCTCAAGGAAGACTTGACTCAGGGAATGGCGCTGGCGCTGAAGGAAGGGGCGCCTACGACCAAGGAAAAGGCGGAGGAATACGCCAAGTTCAAGGCTGTACTTGATGCGTTAGAGGCCCAAGAGGCAGAGACTGCATAGGGAGTAGCGACGATGAGCTTCTGGGACGACTACATGTTGATACACGGATGGTCGGCCCGGAGTGCGTCCACGCCCACGAGTGAAGCCGAGCACCTGAAGTTCGAGGGTGTTCTTGTCACTCAGCTTGCTAACTTGGAGAAGGGCATCAACACAGCCTTCTCACATGAGCGCATCGCGCAGTTGAAGGCTGGGGCGAAGATTCGCGCCGAACGTATCCGGGCCGAGACCAATCTCGCGAAGGTCGATGTCACTGACCGCAACGGTGTTCGCAGTGCCATGGCTCGGATGCACTCGGCTTTGGTCAGGACACAAGATGACCTCCAGAAGTCGGCGACACATAGGAATGAAGTGCTTATCAGCGCGTCTGTCAATGCGGGTCGACGGGGCATCGGTCCCGGCTTTGACGCATTTTTCAACGACAAGTCTGGAACAGCCGCGTCTCCGGGCAGTCGATTGCGTACGAATGAGACGACGGCGACGTGGGAGACCCTCATCGACCGAATCGGTGACGACAAAGTCAGAATCACCGAAGACGGAGGCATCGAGATCGCTGAAGGCACCGGGATGGGCCCCGGCTTGATCGCGAGGATTCAGGATTTCCACAATCATTATCAACGGCTCAAGCAGAATCAGACCACGTTGCTCAGTGACGTTAGGTCAGACATCGCTGAAGTCGACGCTGAGATGGAGACTGTGAGCCGCGACGTGGGAGATGCGGAAGTCGCGGCTGCCCTGGGTAGAGTTCGGTCGATTGCGACAAGAGCGAACAACGCCATTGACGAGTCTCCTGTAGCAAGTGGTGAGATGGCTGCGGAAGAGCTCAACGAGTTCTACGAGAAGACCAAGCTTCAACAGACGCTGATGGCGCGCCTGGAGGATATACAGTCGACGGCTGGGGGAGACCCGAAGCGCGCACTGCTCAAGCAGTTCGTCGGTCGGGACGCAGCACAGCAGTGGGCCAAGGATCGGGGACTGTCCATCGGATACGTCGATGATGCCGGTAACTACGTCGCGGGTCGACACGACATGCGGGCTGCCATGCAGTTTGGGTGGGAAGCCACTCGAGGTGTGGCTGAGGGAGGCAAGCAGGCTCGGTACGGTGTCGGCATGCGCCGTCCCACCGACGAGTGGGTCAGAGTGACAATGGGCTACAGCCCAGAAGACCAGGAGACGTTCCGCCATAGCGATGGCGGCTATGTCATGCGAGACGGTCAACCTGCTACCGAGGCTGAGCTCGCAGAGCGGGGTCTGGTCCCTACGTTTTATCGGCTCGGAAATTCATTCACACAACCACTCGGGATTGTTGATCCGCTTTTTGTCGACAATGAGGGTCGGTGGTATGGGGTTGATGACGAAAGCGGCAACTACGTTCAGATAACGGATCGACGCACTGCAGCCTTCTTCGACACTGAGTACTACGGTACGGATGACGCTGGAAATCCTTTGTACGACAATGAGCCGTTGGCGGCTAAGGAGCCAGTGGTAATTCGCGACAGCGTCACGGAAAAGCTGCGCTATATGCGGCCTGAAGAAGGCGCGAACATTGCAGTTGTAGATGAGAGCGGTCGACCTCTTTTTGTGCATGAAGACATACAGGCTGACGAAGCTGCTCAGCTCGTGCACAGGGACAACAATCTGGAGCGTTTAGACACTCTTCCTGCTACTCGTGAGGTGAGGGGTCGCAGGATGAAGATGCATGGCGCGGACCTGACGAAGTACGGTGCAGGTGCCCGGCGTATTCGTGATGAGCTCACTGGGCGGGAAGAGATCGTCGACATCAACGACCCCACGGTCACGTACCAGGTCACTGCCGAAGAGCCCCTCGGTGTGACGGGCTTTCCCAGTAGCGTCAAGACTGAGCGCGACGTCAGGGTGCGTACCCGTCGAGACGAAGTACGCAAGCGCCAAGAAGAAGCCGAAGCCGAAGTCGATGTCGGTGTCGATGTCGAAGACGGCGGCTATGTGGATGTTGTGGATGGTGTGCCTCAAGAGGATCCTCTTGATGAAGACGCTCCCGCAGAGCGACCAGAGACCTGGCAGAGACGCGCCCTGGAGAAGCTGTTTGGCGTGGTCAGACCCGAGTCTCGCTTCAAGGGTGCTCGCACGGAGCTTGAAGAGGATTGGGAGCCTCCGGCAGAGGATTTTGAGAATCTTCCACTTCTTCCGCCTCCAGGCACAGATATTGATATTGAAGATGAGGCGCCGCCTTTCGGGGATGAACTCGAGGCGTCGAGAGAAGACACGCTTGAGGATCTTCAGAAGCTCATTAATGCGTACAATTACTCAGAAGCCACGCCCATCATCAAGGGCGCGATCAAGAAAGCGCTCGAGGATAAGGTATGGCCCCTTGATCCCGGAAGCGACTTGGCGGTCGCTTTTGCTGAGATTGTCCGCCCCGTCGAAGAACCTGAAGTTGCCGAGCCGTCTGCCGAGACTGAGGTAGCTGCCGTCGAGGAGCCTGCAGAGGAAGCCCTGCCTGACCTCGAGCCCCTCTCGAAGACTGAAAAAGCCGAGCTGTATGGTAAACCAGAAGCGCCTCCGCGAGCGCGGGGGTGGTTTGGTAAGGTACTTGGGCGAAAGGGTATGGGAGAAGCTGAGGTAAGTGAGGACGTTTCTGTGCCTGACTACGACCCAGCACAGGCTGAAGCATTTCGTCAGTGGGTGACACACAAGCACCCCGATAAGAAGTACGAGACGGAAGAAGGCTTGGCGTGGGTACCTCTTCCTGGGGGCGAAGAGAACGCAGAAGACCCGATACTTCAAGCTGCGTGGGCTGACTATGGACAAGAGTTCAAGCGGCATGTTGCTGAAAAAGCTCGTCTTGCCATGCTCGCGAGTCTCGAGGAGCCGTCAACAGTCTCGCCAGATGCTTCGGAAGCACCCCCGCCAGTACCTACGCCAGCGGAGACTCCCTCAGTGACTCAGAGGGAACGACCACTAACTAGGGAGCAGAAGCGTACAGCGAAGGCGGGGGAGGGAGAGCTGCTCAGCGAAGAGGCTCAAGTCACGCCAGGGGAGCCTCTCGTTCCCACACGCTTTGCCAAATTCATGGATCGCCTTGACGGTCTCCCTCGTCCCAAGAAGAAAAAGAAGGAAGGGGAGACGGTAGAGGAAGAGACCGAGCAAGTCGTGGCGGGGAGGCAGTAATGGGAACGGACCAGTATAAAGTGGCTCCTGCAGAATTCGTTGAGCCTTCTACGCTCGGAAAAAGCACAGCGGGACTGTCGGTGGAGTCAGCCGCTACACCGGCCACCACCACACCAGCCGCAGGCACACCAGCCACCGGCACACCAGGCACCAAGACTCGAAAGGTCGAGCCGGAGGCTGTGGCTGCTGCGGCAGAGCCCGAGCTTACGATGGAGCCTACGCCGAAAGCTCTGGAGAAAGCTGCGAAAAAGCACAAAGATTACGAGGAAGGCCTTGTTCGTCTGGGGAAAATCAGAGAAGGCGTTAAGGCAGATCCGCTGTCTTCTTCGGTCCCAGAACTCGGGCGCAAGAAAGTCGAAGAAGAATACGGTAAAATCGTCAAGAAGTATGGTGACGAGGGGCCTCTAGGGATTGCCTTTCCTCCGCTTGGAGAGCCGCCTGAATCTATCGTCAAGGCTGGTGAGCCGCCAGAGGTGGTGGCGGGTAGCGCTGCAACACGTCTTTTCGCAGGCTACGGCGATTACGCAGCTCCCGCAAAAATGGAGGAAGCCGATGACACTTGGCTCGATGCTGACTGGGCGTATCAAGATTTTGGGAAGCTGGGAGAGACGTTTGACTGGGTGTCCGTTCCGCTTGCAACGAAATATCAAATCGCCGTGAATGATCGCGCTGAGTCTTTGATCACGGTGCTTGATCGGATGAGCCGCGCTTCTGGATATGCGACAAATCCTCGATATGCCTCAACAGATCAGATTGAAGAGTTCAAGCAGCGCAGGGCTGCTCTTGAAAGAGAGTTGGGTAGGCTTCGTAGAAATTCTGAGTCTGCAGAGCAGTTTCTCGAGCACATGAGGAAAAACGCAGAGAGAGCAGGTTTGACCAAGCAGTATGAGAGCGTGCGTAAGTCGCTGGCACAACCCGAAATCGCGTCGACAGCAACACCTACGGGAGCGCTTGAGGAGGCACCAAAGGCGGAGCAGGTACCTCCCGCGAAGTCGGCGGCACAGATTTGGACCGCGGTAGAAGGAAAGGGCGCAGACAGTGTGCCGTTGTTGCGCGCGCTTTCCGGGGACCCGGAAAGACTACGCGATATTGCTCGTGTTTACGAGACTGCGTATGGAGAGTCTCTGGTTGATCGCATTCAAGCAGAGCATGCCGAAGCTACGTACCTCAAGTCGACAGGGGCTGAGCCTCGATACTGGGGAGAAGATCCTGTTCCCGTTGAGGCTTTGGGCAAGATCCTTGCCCTGTTGAGTGACGCAGGGGTTTCGTAGTGGCTGAGCCGACGACGGAGACGCCAATCCGCGACATCCCCCCTGTCTCTGAGGAGGTCCTGGGGAAGATCGAGGAGTCGATGGAGCCCGAGATCGACCTCGATGTTGATCAGCTCATCAATACGACGCTGAGAGCGCGGCAAGCGGCGGTTACGAGCCCTGAGTCGGCTCGGCGGCAAGAAGACGCCCTCTCGGAGGGAAAGGAAATCAGCTACCCGAAGAGCATCGGCGCTGTGATCCCGTGGCACGCGAAGAGCCTCGGCCTATCGGAGGATGATCTCTGGCGGGCGGCGCGAAAGCAGGGTGTGCCCCTCGATGACCTGGTGGACCTCGTCGGTCGGAAGAACAAGACCCCCGAAGAGGCCAGGAAGATCGTAGCTGCTCGAGGCGTCACTGCGGTGATGCCCGAGGACATCCGGCACGTCAAGGAGAAGGGCAAGGTCATCCGTGAGGCAGCTGCCCAGAGAACGGCCATCAGAGAGGGAATCGACCTCAATACGGCTCGCCGCAGGTTCATGCCCAGCGCAGACGAGTATGTCATCAGCGAAGCCACAGGCGGTCTCATGGGGACCGAGGCCAAGGGTGCCGAGGACATCGCCCAAGCAGGCGAGTTCGGTCACACGATGGCGCTCATCGAAGAGTCGAAGAAGGCGAAGTCCACAGACAAGGACATGCAGGATCTCATCGAGCTGAGAGAGACGCTCAGTGGAGACCTGCTCGGCTGGTCGAAGTACAAAGACCTCTACGTGAATCAGCGCATGCGCAACCTGGGCCTCTCCGAGCACGGCACCGAGTGGGAGAAGGAGAAGTCCAGATTCGAGAAGGCTGCGCTCAAGGACCTGGCGATGATGAAGACAGCGGGGCTCTGGACAGCTCCCATCTTCGTGCCGATTGGCTTCGACGAACAGGGCAGACTCAATCTACCCTCGGCAGAGAACAAGTCGTGGAGTCAGGCGTTCATGCCCATCGTCGAGATCGTCGGCGTCAACAACGAAGGACAGGTCGTCCTGCGCCAGGAGAGTGGCCTGAAGTGGTTCTTCGAGCTGATGGACACCCCGGAGAAGTTGATTGCGGGGGCTGTCACGAAGAAGGAAACCGAGAGCCTTCTCGACGCGATGAAGCGTGCCGTTGCCGAGCGTAGGAACCTGTTCACGACCCTCGGGGAGTCCGAGGCAGCCAAGGTAGGGGGCAAGTGGACGTCGATACCGATGGGCTTGGTCGGGTTCGGCGCGTCTGTGTTGACACCAGATCTACTGCTGGGTGCTGTGGCTGTGTCAAAGCTCGGCAGCCGTATCCTCAAGTTCAAGGGCTCAGCGAAAGACGCGGCAGAGGCGGCGAGTGAGCTCGGAAAAGTCATCAAGAGCCTCTCTGATGGAGACCCGGAAGCGCTCAAGACAGCGGCAATGCTCGAGGCCAATCTCTTCAAGGACCCGAAGTATGGCGACACAGTCATGCGAGACGTCGATGCGATTGGGTCGGTGCTCGCGAGTACGGCGAACAATGACGACATCTTGTCAGTGGGAGCCAGGGCACTGAACGATCTGCTGCCTTCACGCCTTCAAGGTGAGTGGCTCCACGCACACCCAGCATCTCTTCGAGTGATCAAGACAACCGAAGAAGGCGATGTGCTTACGCGCAGAGATCGGATCTTCGGATTTCACACCAAACGCGAAAAGTTGGAGTCCGCCAAGCAAGCGCTCAATAACCCGGCAACGCGCGCACAGCTACTCGATACAGCTTTTTTGAAGTCGCTCAAGGAAGCCGACTATGCAAAGGGGCTCGGTGAGGCCACTGCGGCGAAGCTCAAGGCGATTCTCGTCGGTGGCCCGAAGCCCGGTCTGATGGCGGACTTTCTCACGGACGCCGAGAAGGCAAAGAAGGCGATTGTCGAGCGGCTCAAGCTGAAGGACGCAAAAGAGGTGGTGGCTCTTGAGAAGCGACTCGATGATCTTGCTGCCAAGGCAGGCGCCTTCGCCGTAGACGAGGACAACTACGTTGCGGTCGGCAAGCTGTTGTCCAGGGTGGAGGACGCGCTCGACCTGAACATCGAGATTCGGGCAGGCGCGCACCTCATGGCGCGGAAGCTGCTCATGGACAAGTTCAATCTCGAGTACACCGAGATTGCGTCGAACATCTACAAGAAGTTCCAGCACTACTTCGAGGTCTCTCCCGAAGGCCACCAGTTCTCGCGGATTCTACAGAAGAACTTCAAGGTCAGCCCTGAGAGAGCCGACCAGTTTGCGCGCATACTCGACGCGAGAGCCGGGATGTGGCAGCGGAAGAACGGGCTGCCCAAGTCGGACTGGTGGAACACCCGGTTCCGTTTCAAAGAGGCAGAAGCGACCAAGAAGCCAGGTGCGCCTGAACCACCTCCCGCAACACCGCCTGTTGCTCCCGTATCACCTACCGCTCCCATAGTGCCCCCACAACTCTCTGGAGCGCCCCCACGACAGGCTCTCCCTGTGGTTGCTGCGAGAGAGTTGCCGACAGGACCAGATGGTCAGGCGCTCAAGTTTGGGTCGCCCCGTGCTCGCATGGATGGACTGGAGCCGACTGTCCTGTGGGACCACATCGGTGGAATGAAGAAGGCCGAAGACGTAGTCGAGTGGCTCACCAAGTACGGTGAGCTCGATGTCACGCGAGAACTCTGCAAGCGGATCAAGGGCCTCATCTCGAAGGACATCAACTTCAAGATCACGTCGAACCAGAGGGAGAGAGAGCTTCTGAAGCTTGACAAGCTCGGCTCTTATGACGCGAACGGCATAAAGATTTCAGGCGCAGGCTGGACCGATACGGGGCTCACAGAGCAGACTCTTGTACACGAGTTAATCCACGCTGCCACGTCCGCTGCGTTGCAGGCTGGTAAAAGAGAGTTCAAGGAAGGCGGTAACTGGGCTAGACGAGCACGCGCCGTAGCCTATAATGACCTGGATCGTCTCGCCGCCGAGGTCGTAGAGTACGCAAAGAACCAGCTCAAGAAGCCGGATCTCCCGTCGAGCCAAAAAGCTCTCTTCGAGCACATAGCAGACAAGTCTGTCCTGGGCGGGCCTCGTCGCGCCGAAGAGATCATCGCCTACACGTTGACGGATCCAGAGTTTGCAGAGGCTCTGCGGGTCATTCCGGTCGAGGCGCGTGGTGTAAAGCATGCGCTCACTCGGTTCGTCGAAATCATCGGAGACCTGCTGGGCTTGACCAAGGCAGACGAGCAAAATGCCCTGGCCTGGGTCATCGAGTACTCGGAGCGCACATTCAAGGCAGCCAAGACGCGCTTCCCCAAAGAGCTTGGAGAACAACCACTACCAGTCAGGCCCCCAGAGCCGACACTGCCTCCGGTACAGCCAACGCTTGAGCCCGCACCACCAGTGCGGCCAACGCCCCCGGTGCGGCCTATAGACGAGCCGACTCCAGTTGCTGTGACTGAGGCACCGGTAGCGCCTGTAGTCAAGCCGCTTCCAGAGGCTGCTGCAGTTGAGCAAGGCCCGGTGCTCTACGCCTGGACTGATGGCGAGACGACCGTTCATAACTTGACCCGCAGCGAAATGGCTGAAAAGGTTCGGGCGAATACTTCCGGCTTCAACTCGGTGTGGAGTCCGGGCTTCGATAATTGGAAGCCTGCTGAGAAAATACTTGATCAAACAAAAGATGAAGTAAGTGTTCTTGTCAAAGCTGAGCCCGAGCCGACTGCTCCTCCAGTCAAGTCGACACAAGAGCCCGTGCTCAACAAAGAGGGCGTTGCTGTTGACTGGACTTTTGACGGCCAGCTACCGGGGGTTGATCGCGATGCCGGATTGAAGTTGGGCGAGAGAGACCTGACTACAGATCCGTTTGAGTGGAAGGGAGTCAAAGGAGAGACAGACGCAAACCACTTTAGAACCGAGGCGTATCTCCCAGACGACTGGAACTATCCGGGCTCGGACAACTTCAAGGTTGTAGATGATGCTCTGAATAATATCGGTGACTCTAGCGCATGGATAGAGAGGCTCAGAGAGAAGGTGTTGACCTTCCCTGACGACGTATCCTTCAGACTTGTATGGAGGGGAATAGACAAGATTGTCGAGAAAGCGGAAGGGTCTGTTCTTGAAGAAGTAAAGGCTCTTGAAAGGCTGATGCATGGACGCAGTCGTTATGTCATACAGCGAATAGAAGCAGGCCAAGGTCCTCCCCCACTTCTCACACAGCCAGGCGCACGGCGCCGTTACATATACGAGCCGCCTCTGCTCTCGATCCCGCGCAAGGTCGATGAAGACATACCGACCTACTACTCCGAGCTGGAGGAGGTCATTGAGGGACTCAATGATGTGTACAAGGCTCAGCCTGCGACAAGGACGAGAGCCGTCAGCGAAGCCACTCCGATTCTTTACACAAAGAAGTCGAAGGCTGTCCAGCGCGGAGAAGCCAAGGTGGGTGACCCAGTCATCGATCCAACGACGGGTAAGCCTCGACTTCATCACACCTATGAAAGCGTAGAGGTACCTCCCCGGTCGATCAAGGAAGTCATACTCGAAGCTGTGAGGAAAAGTGCCACGCAAGAAGAGATCGAGTGGACCAATATCGAGCAGTTCATCGACGATGCCGTGGCACAGGGCAAGACGTCGATCACCAAGAAAGAGATACTCGACCACCTGAAGAACAACCGCGTCGTCGTAGACGAGGTGTTGGCAGGTGTCATGCCTCCGCGTGTGAGGGCTGTGCAGAGGGCTGTTGATGAGGCGTACGCTCCTGTTGAGCCAATGGTTCGCGACTTTATAGACACCATGACGAGTAAGGGGTTCCTGGTCGAGAACACCTTGGCTCACATGGTGAAGGATAATCCAGATAAGATTTTTGGTGCTTTCGAGTCCTCCGTTGCTGGATTAATCCGTTCCGCTAAGATGGCTGCGATTAGAGCAGGATCCAAGGATTTGAGCACTAATGCTAAAAAGGTCCTGACTCTGTTTGAATCTGGCAAGGCTGATTTGTTTCGCAATCCTATGGGGTACAACCGTAAACAACGGATGGCAGATATTAATGAGGCTTACCGCATCGTAGACTCGACAATCGCAGACGCCGCCACTACTGGAGTCAAGCTGTCTGAAGCTGACCAGCGTTTTTACACGTCTCTGAAAGAGGGGAGAGTAGAAGTAGACCGCCTGAAGCGTGCGGCATATCATGCCGAAGAGTTGAAGCGCTCAGACGCTTTCATGGATTTCGAGTCCGTCAAGGGTAACCTCGATTTACTGGTAAAGGAGCAGAAAATCCCACGCACCAAGTGGGGCACCTACACCCTTGGTGGGTACGGTGACGAGGCGGGATCGAACTACCGCGAAGTGTTGATCACTCGTCCGATGAAGTCGCAGAAGATCCTCGACGATCCCGATGTTCAGCGCCTTTGGTATGGATGGAACGCTTCAGACACACGGCGTAGCGTACCTGACTATGATGAGGTCTGGGATCGTGTTTGGGACCGCTACGACGCGCATGGCACATCGGTTGGCGACTGGTTCAAAAGCCTTCGCAAAGACGAGTTCGGCAGCGCGCAAGGCTCTCACTGGGACACCCCCAACGTCTTGGTTCATATCCGCGCGACTGACCGAGTAGACGAGGCAGGCCGGAAGATCCTCTTCGTCGAAGAGATCCAGTCCGACTGGCACCAGAAGGGCCGGCAGGCTGGATACTCCGCCGAGGAGAACGAGCGGTTGGTGGAGAAACACCAAGATGAGCTGCGTCGAGTTAAGGATGAGTGGGATGCTTGGGACACAAATGAGGGGCCACGGGCTCCACATAGGCGTTGGGGTGGCGAGGAGATGTCCGAGCTCCATGCTGCGGAGCCTGATGTAGGTGCTGTGCAGGATCGATTACGTGCAGCGCAACAAGGCCCGATGCCCGACGCACCCTTCAAGGACACCAAGGCCTGGACGGCTCTCGCGGTCAAGAACATCCTGCGCAAGGCAGCGGACGAAGGCTACGACGGTGTGGCGTTCACGAGAGGCGACCTCGCTAGTGGCTACGTCAGCATGCCCGAGAAATCCGCCAGAGAGTTCTACGACACGATCCTGCCCAGCGTGGTGAAGAATCGTACGAAGGTGCCTCTCGAGACAGTGACCATCGAGGGTTACCAAGTACCCTTCGTAGACCTGACGCCGAAGGTCAGGGCCAAGGTCGAGAGGCCCGCTCCGCTCTTTGCTACGCCACGGGACGAAGTCGTCGAGGACATCATCCAATTTGAAAGCGACGGTAGGGTGATTCTCGAAGCCTTTGAGGGAGCCACGTTCAGAGACGCGGTCCGTGGCATCTCGCGGGTGCTCGTCCGAGACCTGGAGGAGAACGATATCGACACCTTGCTGGGCTGGCTGAAGACGACCGACCCAGAGATGGCGAGCCTGGTTCGCAAGGGCACACGCATCGTCGGAGACACCGATGACATCACCAAGCGAGCGGAAGAGATCCTCGCCGATGCATTCGAGGATTATCTCCGGTCGGGTACTGCTCCTACAGCGAACATCACCAAGGCGTTCACCGCGCTCAAGAACTACGTCGTCGGAGTCTACGCGAAGCTGTCGGGCGACTCTGGTGTCCGCATCAACGACGATGTCCGGAGCGTGTTCAATCGTCTACTGCAGGAGCCCGCGACCGAGGAGCAGGCGTTCTCTCGATTGCTGCGCAACACCAGGGAAGAGAAGCTACGTGAGGCAGGCGACACCGTTGATGTACTTCGTGAGATTCAGAAGGAGATCAACCGTCTCGGTGGTGCGCCCCGCAGTGTCAATGAGCTGGCAAAGGAACTCGAGACCACAGGAAAGCTCGTCATCGACAAGCCCATCATGTTCAACCGAATCGGGGAGGAAACGGGTATCGGCATAGCAAAAGATGGTGTCGTCACCTTGACGAAGAAGGACGTCAGTAAGCTTCAACAGCAGATTTACGAGGAGCTCGTGCAGGCGAGAAACCCTGCCAGCCTCGCTCCAGCCCCCTGGACTCGTCGAGGACACGTCACCGAGGAGTCTGCTGCTGAGATCGTACGCTCATTCTTTCAAGATGACATCGGGCAGGGCACGACACTCACCAAGTTGGTGACCTATTACATCTTCGGCGGAGACGCTTATGCGAACCTCCGTGTGTTCCCTCCCCCGGTTCGACGCAGCATCGAAGGCGCTACTCGCCCTGTCCAGCAAGCCATTGGTGACCTGGTCACTCTGGCGAAAGACGGCGACTACGATAACTTCATCAAGTATTTGACGGGTAAGTCTGTCTCGTTCAAGTCTGGTCGCCCTGTCACTTCATCAAGCATCAACTACTGGGGCGACTCACAGGACTTGGTCAAGCAGCTCTTCAAAACCCTTGACTCTAAACTGCAGGCGCGTATCTCGAAAGGGCTCCTCTACCGCATAACTCGAGAGCCTGGCTTGGTCCTCGCTCCGACTGACAAGCTTGATGAGATTGCTTCTAAATTAGTAGTAAGGTTCGGCGAAGACGTTCCTGTAGAAGCCGTAGACGACATGGGGGAAATTCTTAATGCGTTCCGCCAGAGTGATTTCGGAAAATCCATACTGCTTGCGCTACACAGTGGAGGTCGCCAGGACAACGTAAAGGCTTTGTCGATTATCGAGTCGTTGTTGTTTCATGCGGGACTTACAGCGCGACAGGGGAAGTCCGCGAGCAAAGTTGACTATGACGACGTGCTCGGGCTCTTGAGGGAATGGGAAAATCCCATGGAGAGGTTCGACAGAGTGCTTCCCGCAGCTTTGAAGACAGAAGGGAAACCTACTGCGGTACACGGTCTCATGATGCTCGGCGGCTACGGGGCAGCCAAGAAGTCCATGGATGACATGGTGCGTGTGGGCGTTGTTGTACGAAAAGAGGTCGGTGAAGCTTTCACTGCGTGGCAGAACGGTATGGAGGTGTCTGAGAAAATAATGCCCGAGGTCATGGAGTACGCTCGGCGTATCGGGCTCAACCCAGTGCTCATGGAGGCCACGGATCTCCTCGGTAAGAAGTCGTACCTGGCGCCCGAGGAGCTACTCAATCGAGTCAACATGGCGCTCAAGCGACTCGAGGTCGGTGCACGGGGGAGAGGAGAGTTGAAGGATATGCAAGATGCCGGGAATTTCTTCTACCGGTTCTTGAAGATCAGGATGACTCGAGGTGCCTACGTCCCCAGGACTCGGTACTTCATCATGAACACCTTTGACCACTTCACGCAGATGGGAATGACTGTAGGCTTCAGGCCTGCCTTCGCCAGCGTGAGTCGTATCGCTGCACAGAATCTACTGGCTCTTCCCCCTATTACTGGAGGCGTACACATACTTCAGAAGACAGGTGTGCTGTCTCCTGACCAGTTCGAGAAGATCAGGCGCGGTCTGCAGAAGTACTCTGACAAGCTCAGCCAGACCATCAGCGGCACCAAGTGGCGGATAGACGTCAACTCTGTGCTCAAGGGAGACGACGAAGTCATTACACTCGCGCACGGGGGCACCACCAAGTACTACAACGCAGCAGAGCTTCGACGCATCGCTGTGGAAGAAGGCATCTTCGCCAGCTTCGACACCCGCGCACTCGAGAGAGTTCTCAGGCAGGATATCGATAGCTTCTTCGATGCAGCTAAGAGAACGGACTCCAAGTTCGTTCAGTTCAATGACGACCTACTCGACATGACTGCGGACATCGCCGAGGCCTGGGCAGAGCGCGAGCGACTCGGCGCCATGATCACCCTGGTCGAGGCAGGCTACGACCCTCGCACGGCAGCACGTCTCACCATTGATGCACTCTACGACTACGCAGGATCCATGTCTGGGTTCGACCGCTGGTGGTGGATCAACATGGTGCTTCCATTCTGGGCCTTCCAGAAGAACGCGAACAAGCACGTGTTCGACATGATGTTCAGCCCATGGGGAGCTTATCGTATGGGCGTCATTCGACGTGCCCAGGAGAGAGGCTCGGACGCACTGTCGTACATCCTCTACGAGGGCATCGTCGACCCATACGGTGTAGACGTCGCGAACCTCGATCCAGAGACGCAGTCTCGGTACTACCTGCTTCGGGCTCAGCTCGAGGACTACTTCGGCGGCCCCGAGAATGTCGACGACGAAGTACGCAAGGCGATGCACATAATCTTCCGAGGTCGTGACCAGATCTTGGAAGACGGCAAGTACTACGAGTTGAGCTCTGTCCTTCAACTGGCTCGACGAGAGGAACTCAAGGGAATGAGCTTCCCCGCGCACACGATTCGTCGTCCGTCGAAGTCAGACCTCAGTACTTGGATGCGAGATCGAAACGTGATCCTCATTCCCCCGGCTGCGAGTGAGACTGTCCGCAAGTTCCAGGCACTCCTCGACCCAGACGAAGTAGCCTTCGTGGTAGCTCTTCCCGAGTCCACGATTGCTGCAGGGATGCGTCACATGGTCTATGGAATCGCGGGGATCATGCAACTGGGTATCGGGTTCGTAGGAGCGCAGGCACTCACACCCGCAGACGAAGCCAAGAGCGCAGTAGAGTACACGTATGGGCCTGCGTTTGAAAACATCATGCTCAACACGTTCCCGGTCAATCGAGCCCCTCTGCTTGCACCTCTCTTGTCCATGGCAGGCATGGACCCCGACATTCCTCCCATGCGCGTATCTCCCATCATTGGTGAGATGCTGATCTCCACCGGCCAGGTCGCCATAAAGAAAATCCCTGCCGAGATGGACCCCTTCGCCAACATCGAAGACCTGATGAAGAGGAATCCCGCGCTGACTCGAGAACAGGCCAAGCGTCTCGTGACGACGAGGGAGGCTCGCTACTACGTGGCGCCTGGAGTCGCTTCTCTGATGCTCGATGTAGCGCCTGCGTTGATCGGCCAAGCGCACCCACGACTACAGATTCTGGCTGCTGCGAGTGAGATCAACAAGCTGTATCTACAGATGCACGCAACCAAGTTCGAGCAATCGACCGAGGATACAGCCTCCCAGGTAGCAGAGATTCTGCGGCGCACTGGAATGCTCCAGGTGTACGAGACCAGACCCGGTAAGCTTGCTGGTCGTGAAATACCTCGCAGAAAAAAGAGTTCAATCAGCCCCCCTTGATTGGCCTGTGTCAACACAGCGCCTTAACTGATAAGATAAGCAAGCAGCAGGAGACGATTTCATGTCGAACACTTTCGGAGGCTACAGGCGCGCTGGGTTCAGCTACAACAACAGCACGGCCCTCAGCACGACGTACGCGAAGATCGCGCTCACAGCAGATAGCACGAACGCGCCACGCAGCGCGAACGTACCTCCCTACTGCCGCATTGAGGACATCACCTTCGAGCTCTCGAGCCTCAGTGGACCGCCCGCCACGATCACCTTCTACCTGGCGCGCGATGCGGCTGGTGACTACCCGCTGACCCCAGAGGGCACATCGACCATCATCGTGGGCGCGACGACTGCCTCTCTGGGAGGCACCGCTGTGGTGATCGGTCGCGACTACATGTCCACGGGCGCAGCTCCAGACGTCGCAGACACGCTCTACGCCATCGTCAAGGTATCCAGCGGCACCACCACCGCCAAGATCTACCTGAACTGGAAGGCATAGGCTCATGTCGGTCATGCACTCAGTCTTCGCGGGGGTCGACACGACGGTCTTCACGGATGCGTCTCAGGACTTCTCACGGATTCGGTGGATCGACTACCCCCTGGCTGTAAGCGGCTTCAATATCTCGTCACACGTAGATCATATCGGGCACTTTACATACACCAACCCGGATGCAGATACACTGAGAATCACACTTTCAGACGATAACCATGGGCACACCCATGGCACAGGAATAATCGCAGACGCCTTGCACATGGTCATCCCGACACCTATTGGCTCTTTTGCTCCTCCCGGTGTAGCGTCGTACAGTAGCTATAGGACACTGGTAGGCTTCGCTGTTGAGTGGGATTGGGCTCATGCGGACTGCCAAACCATGCAAATCTCATGCGGTTTGATCAGAGACAGTGGAGCATCAGTCATCACAGATGTCGATCTTCATCGGTTCTACAGAAAGTCCACGATTCAAACCACTACAGCCCAAACAAAAGTCGAAGATATAGGTGTAGATGGGCCGTCTGCTAAGTCAACGAATGTAGCTACCTCGGTAGCAGTATCTGACGATACTATCGGCACGAAGATTATAGTGGGTGCTGGTGGTCGAACATGGTTCCCAATGAGCTATGACTGGAAGGATGCCAGCTACAACAAGCAAGAGTCCAACTTCGGAGACCTGACCGCTAATCGTGGGTCAGGATCATTCAACGCAGGCGAGGCCTGGGATGCTGGCACTGATAGTATAGATGCGGAAAACTACCATTTCTTCCTGGGCTTTGGTGGTAATGGGAATACTGCTGGTACGGACAACAAAATAGACGTGAAGCGGATCATGTACTTTGTCCACTCAGTCGGGAACTGGTACAAGTGAGCACCCAAGCCATCATCCAGTGTGCCTCCGAGTCAGCTGCCGCAGCTGCTGCATCTGAAGCATTTGCTGGTGAAATCCTGGGCGTGACCTATACAGGAACTGCTGGAAGTGATGGTGACTTTCTTTGTCTGGAAAGCAGTGATGCAGAGGTCACTGCAGTAGAAGCAGCTCTGCCAGAAGGTATGGTCCTCTTGTCGATGGGATCAGGATCACATGCCATCCTCCACTGGGCCAGCCGAGAGGGACGCTTCGCCAAAGCGCTGCTGGGCTGATGGGTCGATTTACGCCGACATGTTATTCTGACTTCGAGAGGTAGACCATGGCCCCGACGAACACTCCACTCGACCCTCGGTTCACCGATGTCGTCGTGAAGGACACCCTAGTCAACAACACCGCAGCTGCGAGCGTCACTGGGAGCACGCTGACATTTCACACCATCCAGGTGACCAATGCCGCGAGTCAGGTCAACTACGTCAAGTTCTACGATGCAATCACGGCAACCGCAACGACGCTTCCCAACATGATCTTCATGGTCGTCAACGGAACTACGCGCACAGTCAGCATCTGTGATGGATATTCGTTCGGTACCGCTGTGACCATGCGCTGTGTTCAAGAGGCCGGGCTGGGAGGCACCACCAGCCCCTCCGGCGGTAACGTACAAGTCATTCTCACTATGAGCTGAGGTAGCAGCATGGCACACGCCAAGATCACATCCGGAAGTAATCTCAGTACCTTCGTCATCGACTCTGCGTCAGTGACGGCGACTCCTGAGAACAACGTCCTGGGAACAAGCGGAACGCTGTTCGGCGTCTACATCGACAACACTGCCAACAGCGCCATCACGTACCTCAGATTGTGGGATGTCGCCTCGCCCACTGTGGGAACTACAGAGCCGAATGAGATCTACCCGTGCCCCGCGTCTGTCGCCCGCATGTACACGATTGCTGAAGGGACTGCGTACGGAACTGCCGTCAGCTTTGCCTGCGTGAGAGAAGCAGGAAAGATCGGAGCCACGAGCCCGGTCTCCGCCGTCAAGGTCCGTCTACTCGTTTCATAGGAGACACTCATGCCTGAGCGCCTGAAGAGTCGAAAGTTCTGGTTCGCTTTTATCGGAGCCGTCTTGCCCATCGTGGCACAGTACCTCACCAACGAGGTCGCCCTCGTTGATGCGCTGCAGCTCAGCGCTGCCATCGTCGTCAGCTACATCTGGGGCCAGGGCTACGTGGACGGGAAGGCTCTCGAGGGAGCTCCTACCGTGGTCGAAGCCGAAGCCTCTGAATGACTGACATGCTATGGGGCGCCATCATTGGCGCAGCGATGGTGGTCGCGACGTTCATCGCAGCCTGGATCAAGAGGCCGAGCCCAGAGATCGTGTTCTCTCCGCTCGAAGATGCTGAAGAAACGCACGCGGTCCGCGTCGTAGAGATAGAGAAGAACCTCGACAACAAGATGGAGATCATCGATGTGGCTGCTACGAGCGACTCGCCGGCTGATGCGTTAGCTGCGTTGGGCAACAAGAGGAAGAGATGAATGCGCTTGCGATCCTCCTATTCCAGACAGCCCTCGCCGAACCACCAGAGCGGCCCAAGTCGCCAGAGCCACTCGAGGGGGAGTGCCCGGGAGCGGTGGGCTTTACGCACGGCAACGCTGTACCTGGCGGGATTGTCGGTAGTGATGGCCTCGTGCTCTGCAGCGGTGTCCTCTCTCCGCTCAGTGACTACCAAGACCTACTCCAGACTGAAGTATGGGCCGAAGCCCTCGACGCCCGTTATCGTCTGGACACGGCATCTCTCGTACTCGAGAGAGACTGGTACCAACAGCAGCTGGAACTGATCCAGCAACCGCTACCCCTGCTGGAACGACCGGCTGTTATACTGACCATGGGCATCACCTCGGGGGTTGCAGTGGTTCTCCTATCGGCCTATGCGTTCGACACAGTCGCCGATGGGGGTACGCCATGATTGAGACAGTCCACAAAGTCATGACCGCAGTTCTCACAGCCGCCGTGCTGGGGGGCGCGTCATTCGTGATCGACACACGCACCGAGATCGCGCTACTGCAGGCAGAGATCAAGCAGGTCAAGTCGATGAGCGAGCAGATCCTCACGATCATCGAGGCAGCCCACCCACGTCAATAGGAGGCCTCCATGACCCTGATTCTTCTCAGCACTCTCGTCATGGCTGCGCCCATAGACGCTGCTCAGCTCCCTACGTCTGTTCAAGAGGCCCAGGAGTGCAAGGACACCCTGCAGCAGATTCTCGATGCGCTCGAGTCCATCGAAGCTGTCGCCGTGGCGGAGCCTGAGAAGCCTGCTGATACCGCAGAGCCTACGCCAGAGAAGTCGACCGCAAGTCCTTCTCTTCTACCAACGAGTAGGTGAAGCGTTCGACCCCACTACTCTCGCAGATGTGCATCGCCTCGCCCCAATCTGTCAGCCGGGCAAAAACCTGGCAGCCGGCGCTCCACTTATCCACTTGCGTGCTGTTGGTGCCTGCGTGGTGGATGTTGATCCCGAACCAGCCTGTGTGCTCTTCGCCGCCGTAGTCGAGTGTGTTGTCCTTGTTGTTGTCTCTCCAGACAGTAACTGTGCCGCCACGCTGACACAGCGTCCGATAGCGTCCCTGGTGCAAGGCCCACTGGTACACAGGGTACTGGCCCGGGACGAGAATGGCCGTCCCGTCGACATTGCTCGGGTTCTTGAGCCAGTAGGTGCCGGGGTCCGTGGTGATGCGGTAGGTCTTGTGGTTCCAGGCATCACCTGACTTCCAGACCAGGTGCATCTCGTCGTCGAAGGCGTTGGCTTCTTCGCTCTCGAAGCGCACACCGATCAAGTTCACCTGCCCGTCGTCGAAGACCGTGTAGCCTTTCTCCTTGAGCACTTCGATGATTGCAGGGCTGCGTAGAGACACGAGCTTCAACGGAGTCGTGGGCGTCTCTCTGAGGTAGGTCTGGGTCATGGGCCCAGCGATGCCGTCTACAGACAGCTTTCTTGCACACTGGAACCGCTTCACAGCGTTCTCTGTGTTCTTCCCGAACACGCCGTCGACACCGATAGGGCCGAATCCATGCAGGTTCAACTGCTTCTGCAGCCAAAGAACCATGTCTCCAATATCACCTTTGCGCAGCATGATTACCCACTAACTCCTTCTATTGAGCGATGCGCCCGAGGCGCTCCATACGTTCACTGATGCGAGCACGCTCTCCGGTGTCCACCAACTGAACCAACCAGTCTGCGTACTTCTGTGGCTCCGTGGCCTTCCCCGAGGGGGCTGCCGCAAAGGCCTCAGCCAGGCCCTTGACGTGACGCAGGGTAGGCTTGCGCGCACCAGATTCGACTCGACTGACCTCGGGCTGAGTCAGTCCCGCTCTCCTTGCCAGCTCGGCAACGCTCCAGCTACGAGACTCTCGACTCATACGGATGAGCCTGGAGAACGCGGTTACGTGCTTGTTAGTCATTTTGACCTCCCAGTAGAGCCTATCGTAGAGAAACCACGTCGTCAAGATTCTTACTTGACAGGCTGGCAGCATCGCTATAGTTTCAGAGGGACCGCAAGGGGGTTCGATGATCTGGCGACAGCCACACTATGTCTACCGCGTTCCCGCGAGCGCCGTCAGCATCGACTTGGATACCGTAGAGCACACTGTCCCGGGTGCCCTGGTCTACGCCTACTGGAACCAACGACGCTATCGACTGCGCCAGATGTCTCCCGACGAGAGAGTCGCTGTCTCCGAGTACGAAATCCTGGCACCCCTGCACGGAGCGTGGCTCGTCGAGTCGACGCTCGCTCACCACCAGCTGCCCTACACTGCCATCGGCAAGGACGTAGAGGGTATCTCGTTCTGGAGTAACGTCGCAGAGGACCGAGCTGCGCTCGAGCAAGATGGACGCAACCGTGTCAACGACCTGATCTCCCGGGGAATCATCCGACCCCATGTCGCGGACATTCTCACGCCCTACCAGGCGATGTCCGTGAGCTGGGCGGTGAGTCGTCCCTGGGTGTTCAACGTGTGGCCGTGCGGATCGGGCAAGACTCTTGGCGCCATCGTCGCCTCTTTCACGCGCACTGGCCCGACCCTCGTGCTCAGTCCAGCTAAGGCACGGCATGTCTGGTGGTCCCAGGTGCAGGAATATAGCACGATCACGCCGTTCCGTGTACGTCCGCAGGGAGAAAGAAAAGAAGATGACGAGACTCTCGACAGCTACCTGCGCCGCATGGGCTCGTTGGCCTTTGTCGTGGTGGGTGGAGAAGCTGTCGGTTTGTACATCGATGAGATCAAGCGAGTGGCGCCAACGGTTCTCATTCTCGATGAACTCCACACGCACGGGAGTCGCAAGCGGTGGCAGGCCATCCACAAGGAAGATGGCACCGTGGACTTCGAGAAGAAGCGGACGAGCAAGAACAACGTGACCCGTGCTGCCCATGTCATGGAGGTTGCGAACATGGACGGCATCAACCTGCGCGTCGGCCTGACAGCCACGCCCCTGGACGACGGCAGGCCGCGCAGACTGTGGAGTCAGCTGGACCTGCTCACCCCGGGTGGCTTCAGCCACAGCTTCAGCAAGTTCGCGTTCCGTCACTGTGATGCCGCGCCAGGACAGTATGGGGGCTTCGACGACCGGGGCAGCAGCAACCTCGACGAGCTCCGGTCACGGTGCAGCTTCTTCACGCACGAGGTTCCCTATAGCGAGAGTCACGCCGCGCTCCCTGATACCCGGGTGCAGGTCGTCTACTTGGACCGCTCAGAACTGAACGGGGCAGGTCGGTTCAGCGACGAGCAGACATTCAAGCAGGCGTTCAAGTCTCTGTCGAAGGAGACCAAGTTCAACTATGTCGCTCGAGAGCGTATGATCGAAGCGAGGCTCGCAGAAGCCTGCAGTCGAAAGCGGGGGTTCGTCATCGACGAGGTGAAGCAAGGCGTGCGTGGTGGTGGCAAGGTGGCAGTGTTCACAGCAAGGCGTAACGAGGCCGAGGTGTGGGCGCACAAGATCAAGAAGTCTCTCACCGAAGGCGACGAGAAGCTCGCGGACATCACGGTGTGGACAGCTCACGGAGGTGTCTCCGAGACCGAGCGAGATCGCATCACCGATGCGTACCGAGACCACTCTGGTCCTTGCGTGCTCGTGGCGACAGGGCAGAGCGTAGGCACAGGTGTTGATGGACTTCAGACCACAGACGTTGCCATCTTCGCGATGCTGCCGTGGAAGCCCGGTGATTTTACGCAGTGGAAGGGTCGGTTCGACCGACTCGGAGGAAACCCGACGCTGTTGAAGGTCATCGTTGCGACCGGCACTTACGACGAGCGGGTGGTAGGGATTCTCGTGGAGAAGTTCGGACCCATCGAGCAGTTCCTCCAGGCAGATGAGTTGGAGGGCCTGGACACCAAACTGCTCGGCATTGCTGACAAGGACGCCATGGTCAACAGCATTGTCAGCAGACTGGAGGCACTGTGAAGCCTGCGAAGAAGCCGAGCTACGATATACGTCAATGTCCGTTGACTGTTGTTCGCGATCTTTGTGAGCGGTTTCATGGGTACAAGAGCGCAGGAAGTAACGAAACGTATTGTTTTGCCGTCTACGAAAATGACTGCGCAATAGCCGGCTATATCTGGTCGCCTCCGCCACCCGGTGCGGCACGCTCAGTGTGCCCTGAAGCGCCTCATGGTGTCTTGGCGTTGTCTCGTATGGTCGCTGTTCCCCGAGAAGAAAGACAGCTAAACCATATCAGTAAACCTTTGCGTCGTCAGATGCGGACCTTGATTGATCGTGGTCGTTGGCCCGTGTTGATCACCTACCACGATGAGGGTCAAGGTCACACAGGCCACGTCTATAAGTGTTCTGGCTGGAAGCCGACTACACGTAATCGTCGACCGGTGTACGAGACTGTCGAGGGTAAGCGCGCGTCTTCTTACAGTAACGGCAAACATGGTAAGCGCAAACTGAGCCGAGTCGGCTGGACCTATGTACAACGATGGGAGCATTGGTCATGTGCGCAAGGAACTGCGGCAGAGCACATCAAGCGCAGCGGTTGGGTGCGAGTACCCATACCCGGAAAGACATGGAAGTCGGGAAACCCTGCACACAGGTATGAGTTCAAGCCAAAACAACTAACGAGCGCACCGGTAGTTAGGAGATCTAGCATGACGGAAAAGCTAATCGACGCAGGGCGAAGCCTCCGTGGATGGAGTCGGGTCGGCAACTTCTTCAAGTGCCCGCAGCTGTACTCCTATGACCAGCACCTGCACATCGACCTGATACCTGCGAGCGCACTCACGCGAGGTTCGATGGGTCATGTCATGCAGGCGCACCAGCATGCCATCTGGGGTGCGCGGCAAGGGAGCGTGCTGGTCGACGGGGTGAAGCACACGGACTCACGAGACTTTCTCGAGCCCGCTGAAGCGATGTCTGTCTGGTGCGACCAGTACGGTGGAGACGAGCACTTCGACAGGATGCTCGACACGTTCGACAACTACATCATGCAGTACCCCGACCCGCCTGGACGCATCGTTGCTGTCGAGACTTCGGTGACTGCCGTGATCGGTACGCGTGAAGGGCAGTGGGGTCTATGGGTGGTTCATCCTGACGTAGGCGATCTCGACCAGCCGGTCACATCCGTTCCAGGCATCGACGGAGTCGTCATCGAGATCACGCCGCTCAACATGCCGGGCCATGACAGGCACGACTGCCCGATCTACCTGACTCGACGCATGGACCTGGTGGTCGAAGACCGCATGGGGCGCATCGCCATCTGGGACCACAAGCACCAAGCTAATGTTCAACCTAACCGAAGCGTAGATGCCTACGCCATCGACGGTGGATTCGCTGCATTCCGCATCATGGGCAGGCAGCTGTATGGTCGCAACTTCGGTGGGCTGCTGCTCAACCTGATTCAGACCCAACCCTCTTGGAAGGTCGCTCGTCGAAGCGTGCCACCTACACCGCATCGGGACAGTCACTTCTGCGACATGCTCTGGCGCGCCGAGCACAGTCTCGCACAACTCGAGGCGAGCAATCTCGACCCGTGGATGTGGCCCAAGGCGATGAATGAAACGGCCTGCTATGGGCGCTACGGCGCCTGCTCGGCCATCAAGCTCTGTTTCTTCGGAGAGAGAGGAAAAGTCTGTTGACCCGCTGGGTCGCATCGGATAGTGTCTCTATAGTTTGACTGGAGAACCAACATGGAAAGCCCCGTAATGATCTGTGTGTACGGGAAGCCGAAGAGGGGTAAGACCTCCGACGCTCTCGCTGCATTCCCGAATGCCCTGTTTATCGGCGTACCGAGTGCCATTAGCCTCGTTGCGCAGAATGAGCTCGGGTTCACACCCGCTCTTCACACGCATCCTCCGCAGACGCTTGACGCCCTGGTACAGGTGCTCAAGGAACTTCACGAGAGCGGAGCCGCCAAGAACTACGGTGCCATCGTCATTGACGACGCCAGCCACATCTGTCGACAGAGCATGCTCTTCTGGCAGGCGAATGCACCTCGAGGACGGTCGGGTAAGCCTGACCGCTTCTACCAGTACCAGCAGCTCAACGTGCACCTGCTCACGCTCAGCTCCATGAGCCGGCACCTGGGCTGTCACCTCCTCATGACCTTTCACGAGAGAGCACCGGGACACAACGCCGATGGTGCATTCTGCCCCGGCGGTCCCGACGTACCCAGCCGCAACCAGGTAGAGATGTTGCCGTCGTGGTGCGACATGAGCCTCCGCACGCTGATCGACCCGACGTACCCAGATCCGTGGTTCCAGGCGATCTATTCGTGCAACCCCTCTGATCCCGACTGGATCACAGGTGACCGCACAGGTGTCTGTTCGAGCAGGACCCCTGCGAACATCCGAGAAATCCTGCGCGCGAGTCAGTCCGGCTACGAGCTCTCTCGCCTCGCCGGACTCGAGTGGCAAGAGGATGTTGCCAACCGAGTTGCCAACGGGCTACAGGATGGTGAGGATCTTCGCGGGCTGCTTCAGCAAATCGCAGCCGGACACTCGGGCGACCCGCGCCACCTGCGGTGGGCCTGTCAGGACGGCATTGCTCGCGGAGTCCTCTCTCGACGCCTCAACCGAGGCTTGTTCGATTTCACTCTCGAGGAGTCATCCTCAAAACCCGGCGGCAATCTGCCACCACCCCCACCAACCCCCTAAGGGACTAAACCATCATGGCAACTTTCCAAATCCCCGGTGAAATCATCACCTCTGTCACCGCTCTCGGTGGCGGTGCGCCCCCGTCCGGCTACTACGCCGCAAAGATCGAGAAGATCGAACCTCACCCGTCGCGCGCCACGGCTCGTCGGATGACCCTGTCGTTCCAGGGCTTCTCCTGCACTGACTGGCTGAACACCCCCTACGATGTCGAAGGGAAGGCTATCGCCGGTCTCAACGAGAAGCAGGTTCGCGGCATGGTTGCTGCGATCAAGAGTGTCTTCCTGTCCGCTGGGTACACCAACGAACAGATGTCTCAGGGAATCAGCGACGACTGGCTGATCGACAAGAGCGTCTGGCTCGAGTGGCATGCCGCCAAGGATTTGGGGGCCACCTACGGAAAGATCGACCGATACCTCACACAGGTTTCCTTCGACACTTTCCAGGCCGACGGATCCAAGCCGGCAGTTGCAGGAGCTGACGCTGTCAGTTCAAGCAGTGCCTCTGCAGCCGTTCCACCTGCGGTCGCTGCTGCAACACCGGCTCCGGCAGCTACTGTGGCTCCGGCTCCTGTTCCTGCACCTTCCAATGGTGCCTCTCAGACGACGATTGGTGGGGCTGTTCTGCCTCCTCCGCCCGTCGGCGCGCAGGGCCTGACCCAGTAGTTGTCAGGGGGTGGCCTCGACACCGGCACGTCGAGGTCATCCCCACCCTTTCTCCGGTGCAGTTTGACTTTCAATCCCCAAGAACACGGCGCAAAGTGCGAGGTGTGTCCGCTCGGACCTCGTGGCTGCTTCAACGATGAGGACTGGCGCCCTGTCGGTCCAGAGATTCATGAAGGTGCCACAGTTCTCGCTGTCGGAGAGAGTCCGTCGCACGAGGACACCCACCACCAGCGTCCTTTCATGGGTCGAGGCGCATCAGAGTGGGCGACAGCGCTGGCTGTGATCTGCAAGAGTCGGCCCGACATCGACCTCACCAACGTCATTGCGTGCAAGCCTCCTGGTCAGGCCAGTGGTGCCTGGACACGGATGACGCGGAAGCTCGACCGACTGAACAAGTCTCGACAGAGCAAGGGGCAACAGCCTCACCCTCACCCGATGACCTGTTGCCTGCCGCACTTGCACAGTCTGGCTGCCAAGTACGAGAACATCATCACGCTTGGTCGTATCGCGACACTCGCCCTGACTGGGCAGAACAAGAGCATCTTCTCTGTTCGCGGCGGCCCTATCTACGTCGATGAAGACTGGCAGACTTCCGGGGAGGGCCGGCGCGTCTTTCCCACCGTGCACCCGGACTACATTACTCGAGCGCCGTCCTGGCGCAGTGTCCTGCACGCAGACCTGGGTAAGGCGTTTCGCTGGTTCACCGGAGCACTCAAGTGGACAGACCCAGACATTCTCTGGCGTCCATCGCCCGATGATCTACGCACCTTTCTTGCGCAGCCTGCACCCTACTGGGCATACGATGTGGAGACCGATGGAGTCGAGCCATTGGAGTGCGGGCTGCGCACCATCGCCATTGCCATCCCTGACCTGGATAGCAAGGGCCGAGTCGTCAAGGGTGGCCGGTCTGTTGCCCAGAACAGTTATGCCGTGGGCATCACGCTCCAGTCTGTGCGAGGCGCTCGGTGGCTCTGCCCCGAAGACGAAGCCGAGATCAAGGACATCCTGTGCAAGGCGTTCACCGACGGGCGCACCTGGGTGGGGCACAACGCGGGTAGCTTCGACCGGATGGTCATCGAGAACCACCTCGGTGTCACCCCCGCGCCTCTCGTCGATACCCTCTTCTCCACGCGGTTCCGTGCGCCAGACCTACCGAAGGGGCTGAAGACAATCGGATCCATCCTGACAGACGTGGAGCGGTGGGAATCCACAGAGAAAGGCGCAAGCATCTCGACAGGCACCACCGATGACGACGAGCTCCTCCGATACAACTGCATCGACACCGTAGTCAACGCGCGCATCCTGCCCCCGCTCATCGAAGCGACAGACTTCAACGGTGCCTTCAGACAGCTGCCCGCGTGGGCGCGGCCTGCAAGCTGGCCCGACAAGCCCTGGAACCTACACCAGGTCGACCATGCCACCCAGGACATGTGCGTGCAGATGCACAAGGCAGGTGTCTGGATTGACCAGACTCGTCGTCGTCAACTCGAGGACCACTACACGGTCTTGGTGGGTCAACGTCAGAAGTGGCTCATCGATGAAGCCCGGGGATGGACGCAGACGTTCAACAACCCGGGTAGCGGGGACCAGGTACGCAACCTGCTCTACGACATCTGGTCACTGGGCATCCCTCCACAAATCGATGCGCGTGAGTTCTACACCGAGACGGGTCTCCCAGGAACGGGGGATGCAGTCATCCGAGCGCACCTCGCTGCAGACAATGTCACTGCGAATCAAGCGACGTGGCTCAAGCAGCTGCGTGTGTATCGGCGGGAAAAGAACAAGATCCTGGGCACTGTGCTCATCCCCATGCGCAGACGAGATGCAGACCCCGTGAAGGGCATCGTGTTCGAGGACGGTCGTGTCCGCAGCAACTGGAACGCACACGTCACCAGTGTGGGCAGGCTCAGCTCCAGTGGTCCGAACCTACAAAACATCGGCAACCGCAAGGGTCAGGCTCCGCTCAAGAGCATCTTCTCTGCACCTCCTGGTCGAATGTTCATCGGGGCGGATCTGGACCAGGCCCACTTGAGAATCACCGCATGCTACTGGCGCATCCCGATGCTCCTCGAGTGCTTCGCCAGCGGACAGGACCCACACAACACGCTGGCGTGGAGCGTGTTCGGCGACAAGTTCAAGAGCGCAGACGGCTGGGGCCCAGACGGATTCAGCCTTCACCGCAAGCCCCCGGGCGGCCAGGCCAAGTCCATGCGCGACATCATCAAGACGTTCAGGTACGCATCCATCTACTGGGCGTCTCCCGCAACGGTCTGGCAGGTGCTCACTTCGACGGAGACGGATGAGGGCGATCTCCCCTACCTGGGATTCAGTCTGCGAGATGTTCGGTTCATCCACGATGCGTGGCTCGAGGCAGAGCCCGAATGGATGAAGGCATGGCAGTCAATGCTCAAGCTCTACCGCCAACAGGGATTCATGGACGAGCCTGTGTTCGGCAGACGGTCGGGTCCCCTGAGCGACGGCAAGAAGAACGAGGTGGTCAACTACCCGATATTGAGTGCCGAGTCTGCCGTCATGCGGATTGCCGAGCAGCGTCTGATCGAGCAGTTCCCCTATGGATTCGCAGGACCCGGCACGGGACTCATCCACCAGTGCCACGACAGCATCGCCGTCGAGGTGCCTGACGAGGGAGAGCATCAGCTCGAGCAGTGGCGCAAGCTCGTCGAGCAGTGCATGACCGTCGAGGTTCCCGGGTGGGTGGTCACCATGACTTCCGAGGCCGCAGTCGGTAAGACTCTGAAGGAGGTCTGATGACAACCGCACGCTGGTTCCTGGCACACAGCAAGAGCTGTCCGGTCGAGCACATCGATACCTGGACCAAGGCACTCACCCCAGCACTCACCTCACCGGGGTGGGATGCGCAGGTCACCTCGGCTCGAGACGACTATGAACTCCGCGCGCGAGCAATGGGTGGGTGGCACCGCTGGTGCCAGGACGTGCCGAGGGGTGTGCGGTGGGATGGTACGCCACTCTTCCACGGCATCATCATTCCCGAAGGACCCATCGTCGGTCGAGCGACAGACAGTCTGATTCGTGGGTTCCTCGATGCGGGTAAACATGTCTTTGCGTGGGAGCCCAGCACAGGCAGATTCCACGCTGTCAGCGGATTAAAGGAGCTCGGGCTCGACAACTGGAAGCAGTGGTCGAAAATCGTGTTGACTTCTATATCTTGAATCGTTACCATCAGGGAATACAGGAGCAGTCATGGCAAAGAAACAAATCCCCCTCCACGTTCAACAGATCAAGTCCAACCTCAAGAGCATCGACGGCGAGGCCTGGCATGTCGATCTCGGAGACAAGACACTCATCGTCGGGCCGAACGGCAGTCACAAGTCTGCCATCGCCCAGTCTCTCGAGCTGGCAGTCAGTGGTGCCGCAGACGACATCGTCGGACGCACTGCCGTGAAGTCAGGAGACACCCTGCTTTCGACAGCTCACGAGGATGCTCTCTGGATCCAGGCGAACCTCTCCAACGGGGAGATCTCCTCTTTCAAAGTACAGAGAGAGGACGAGAAAGTCAAGCGCCCGGCTCATGTCAGCAACAGCACGGCTGTCCTTCCCCTGCGGGATGTGAAGGCCGCACTGGCGGGCTCGACGTCCACGGCCATGCGTGCCTTCTTCACGTGGGCCTGCGCCGACATCAGTGAGGATGCGTTCATCGTCGAGTCGTCTCCAGCCGTGAACATCACCTCGTCGCAGGATGTGCAGGAGGCTCTCGACGCCTACGAGATCTACTCGCGTCACCGCAAGGACAGCCCTGCTGACCGACTGCTCTCGCTGTACCAGTACACGGGTGAGCAGGTACGGAGTCGGTCAGGCAAGATCAAGGCGCTCGAGGCGAGAACCGTCGTCCTGCAGCATACGCTCTTCGATAGCTGTCCTTCCGACGAGGACATCGATGGAGCCAAGCAGCAACTGGTGCGCGCCGCGAGCGCGAACAGTGCGCCCACCCAGGAGATCGAAGCCGCAGAGGATGCGGTCCGTCTGTGGACCGAGCGAGTCAGGAGTCTGGACGCATCTCTCGTCTCCGACTCCATGGCGAACTGCGCGAACTCCATTCTCACGACAGCGACATTCGAGCACCTGCAGAGTTGTCCTATCTGTGCCTCCCCGGTTGGATTGGAGCACCTGCGCGCATGTCAGAGCCACTACAGCGGACAGGCGGACGCAGAGACCGAGGCCATCAGCGGAGACATCGAGACTGCCAACGAGAACCTCGTGGCATGGAAGACACACCTGGAGAAGCTGCGTAGCCAGTCTGCCGTCGATAGCAGCTCGGTCATTCGTGCTGCCAACGAGTTGACCGACATGGTCGCCAATCGGAAGCAGTGGGATGAGTTCTCCCAGTGCCGTGAAGACGTCAACGCACTTGAGGTAGAAGTCGACAGCTTCGGTCGAGCGAAGAAGGGCGTCGAGGTCATCATCAAAGACGTCCTCGCACAGCACACGATGTCATTCGTGGAGTCGGTGAACCGGTTCCTGCCCGAGGGATACGTCTTCGACATGACCGTGCACCCGAAGCTGTCGGTGGGTCTGGTTCGTAACGGTGCTCTGCACACTGCCCTGAGCGGTGCCGAGTGGGTGACTGTGACGGCTGCCATCGCCATGGTCGCATCCTCTTCGATGGATGCCGAGCTTCGGGTCATCGTGCTCGAGGACCGTGCGCTCGACCCCGACACACTGCGCGGCCTGCTCAAGACGTTCAGTGCGTTCAATGGTCAGGTCGTCATCACCAGCGTGACCAAGCCGAAGGGTCGCCCCTTCAAGGCCTGGAAGGTCATCGACCTGTACAAGGCTCCGCTGTGCGATGCTCCAATAATCAGCGCTGCTCCCGAACCTGACGCTGCCCCAGAGCCCGAAGCAGAGCCCGAAGCAGAGCTCCCCCCTGCGCCACCGACGGAGCCCGTGGTGGTCAAGCGGCGCAAGCGGTCAGCCATCAAGGCACCCTCCTCGAGGAAGATCCTCAAGGGCTTGGGCTACACCGACGCTGACCTGGACGTCATGACGCCAGATACTGCGGTGAGCATCATCAAGGAGGGGCTGCTCGCCAAGGACGTGGACACGCACTCGGACGGCACGGTCACCGTGATCCTACGCCCGAACGTACACCAGCTTCCTCGCCTCCAGTGATTTGCCCGCAATGCAGCGAGAAGACGATAGTGTCCAACACGAGGACTCGACAGAGTATCGAGTCGCGGAAACACAGAATCATTCGAGAGGCGTACAGATTGATGCGCGGGTACGACAACTGGGTCGTCAGGCGAAGGCGGTGCTCACAGTGCGACTGGTCGGGAGTGACCATCGAGCTGTTGACCAACGATTTCAGACGAGGATGGTTTCGCCGTGACTGACTGGGACGTACTTCACAGCAGCATGTTCAGGCCTTCGCCCACCAACCCCATCAAGCTGGTGCGCCTGACCACAATCTCAGAAAAATGAACCGACTCGTGTCCGCGTTGGCAACTTCGGATCGTTCTTACACACAGAGAGATACTTTCAACCCCATCCCTTTGGAGACATTGTGGAAACCTCAACCATCATCAACAACTACCCCCTGTCCCCCGAAGCCATCGAGGCCCTCGTCGCTGACGCAAGGCACTCGAATCAAGCAGTTCACGAGAGCTTTCTCGTGCACTACGCACAGCAGGAGACCCCCAGCGAGATCAACAATCATGTCCTCGCCCACTTCCAGAGCGACAAGCGCAAGCGCGAGCAGCAGCGAGACCTCGATGAGATCCGCCACTACCTCTCGATACCACCTACTCAGCGCCTGAGTCTCATGGTCGAGAGTTGGGCCGAGTTCTTGACGGACCATGGGGATGACGAAGACGCTTCGCTCATCAAGTTCCTCGAAGACATCGCATTGCTACTCTACGCCGATGACGGGGAAACAGCGCTACTCCTGGCGTACCATGGCGCTGAGTTGCTGGACGGGAACCTCCCCGACGACCTGGACATCGAGCACAGCCGCTTCTGGTCCGACGTGGAGAAGTCATGACACCAGCCACTCCCATCTTCTTCTGGTTCCTGTGCAACCGACCCGGCGCTGTCTGGGTAGGTACGCAGGAGACCTGGGACTGGTGGCTCAGCGAGGAGGGCGGGGCATGCGAGCAGCCGCACCTGCTTCATGAAGGTGTCCTGTGTAACTTCGCAGGCAGAGCCGTCGAGTGGCACCAGTGGTGGCCTCGAGACGAGGAGGGCTCGTGGCCTGTAGCGCACACCTGTCGAGACCTTGCACAGGTTCTCGGGTGCCCTACTCCGAGCGTTTCCGGTCGAGCTCCTTGAGCCCCTCGTCCAGTTTACACGCTTCGCTGGAAGAGATACAGTTGACATGGGTACTGCCCACTCACACTGACACCTCCAAAGGAGGCTGATATGCCCGTCTCTCTTCCCCGCTTGCAGCAGTCACAGGTTGCTGCTGCCGTCAACCGCTCACGAGCCCAGGCCATCAAGGTCACCACGGCTGAAGCCATCACCGCGAACGACATCATCGTCGCCACCAGCTGTAGCGCTACTGGTCTCATGACTGTCAGCAAGGCCGACGCGGATTCCCTGACACTGTGTCGCGGACCCTTCTTCATCGCAGACTACACCGCTGCGTCTGGTGTCACCACCGACCTGGCGATTCCCTGGAAGGTCATCACTGGAGTCGACACCAGCGCTGCTTCTCAGGTCGGAGATCCTGTCTGGCTCAGCACCACTGCAGGCGCCTATGTCGTTTCAGTTATCCCAGCAGCTACAGCAACGAGTAATGATTTTGCGCTCGCGGTCAAGATTGGGCGCGTGCTCGTTGTTGGTGGTACTGGTGTTGGTGTGGTCATGCTCGAGCCGGGTATGGCTAACGGCGCCCCACTCGTCGGTCGCGTGACTCTGGACACCAGTGGGTCAACGACAGTTGATGGGTTTACCGCGGAGCTTGACGGCTCCCCCGTAGTCGTCAACTCAGGTAACGCCGGGAGTATCGACGCCAGCGACTGTAACGCAGCAATCGCCAGTGGAACGCTGACAATCAGAAGCACCACCGGCATCACTACCGTAGCCACCTACATGATTCACTCGTAGGCATCTCGCACCTCGGCGTCCGCCAGCAAATCCACCAGGACGCCGGGGTGTCTGCGCCGAGGCACTCACGCCTATGTGAAATCGACTCGCGTGCAGTGGTAATGAGAGCCCGAACAGGATAGACTTCAGAGGCTGCGGCATCACTGTCTCAGCCCCGGTAGTTTGACTAATCCCACCCCCGGAGGTGTTGCTATGCCTGACTCGGCAGTCGGCTCGAGGACCAGCCTCGATCTGCTGCAGGGAGTTCGCTCGCGTCTACAACAAGCGTCACGTGGTGACATCGCCGCCATCTGGTCGGACCTCCAAGAAGTCGAGGTGCTCGAACAGCTCTCGGCGGAGTGGGGGGATGCACTACGCGCAGAGTTCACGGTCATCGAGTCGATACCCGGTTGCGCCCAGCGGACCCGTACCCTGGTACGTTCCGTCGAACGTCTCGTCGAAGAGAACCGTAGTCGCCAGATTCGGGCGCAGATGGCTCAGCTCGAGCAGCAGATCTCTGTGGTCACGTCGCTCTCGGCAGAGCTCGATGTGCCGCCCGCAGTTGTCCCTGCTCCATGCCTCGCCCAGCTTCACGTCCCCTCTGGTTACCGGGTCAACGCTCGTGGTGTGTTCCGCGTGCGCCCCACCGAGGAGGGAGAGATCAGCGAGACCGTCATCGCACCTGCCCCCATCTTCCTGTCCAGGCGCTCACACGATGTGTTGACGGGTGAGTCCAAGCGTGAGGTGGTATGGCATGGTGCCAGTGGTTGGTGCTCTCGAGTGGTCGACCGTCGCACCATCATGGACGCGCGCAAGATCATCGAGCTGACCGACTTCGATGCGCCCATCAACTCCAACGTCACCTCTGCCGTGGTCGCCTACCTGGCGGACTTCGAGGCAGAGAACGCCCACAGGCTTCCTGCCACCCTGTCGTCCTCGCGCATGGGCTGGCTACCTGACGGCTCGTTCCTGTTGCACGACAGGCACTACACCCAGGACGAGAACGTCGGCTATGCCCTGACGCCTCCACCTGGTCACGAGAAGGCAGCGAGTGGTTGGTGTGCGTCCGGTGAGTGGGAGAAGTGGCAGGAAGCTGTCGAGCTCGTGAAGGACTATCCCTACATGATGGTCTCCATCTACGCGAGCTGTGCGGCTCCGCTGCTCGAGGTGCTGGGGGTGCAGGGCTTCGTCCTCGACTTCTCTGGTGAGACCAGTGGCGGTAAGACCACCGCACTCAGGCTCGCAGCCAGTGTGTGGGGCAAGGCAGCAGACACCTACCCGACTGCAATCTACGGCTGGGATGCGACCAAGGTATGGATCGAGCGAACCGCTGGGTTCCTGCACAACCTGCCACTCATCCTCGACGAGACCAAGCGGGCCAAGCATCCAAGCGTCGTGCGCGATGTCATCTATGACTTCGTCCAGGGACAGGGTCGAGGCCGTGGCTCGGTCGATGGAACCCGACAGACCCATAGCTGGCGCAGCATCCTCATCTCCAGCGGTGAGGGCGCAGCCACCAGCTTCAGCCAGGACGCAGGAACGCGCGCTCGAGTCATCAGCCTGCGCGGCAAGCCGCTGGGCAACGATGCCGTTGTCGGCGGACAGATCAGTGAGGACGTGCAGACCATCCTCGCTCGGCACCATGGACACCTCGGTCGGATGGTGGTCGAGTACCTGGTGAGCAACCAGCAGAACTACGAGACGTTCATCGAGGTGTTCCGCAAGACCAGGGACCACTACGCCAAGTCGGCAGGCAATGCTGTGGCGCGTCGACAGTCCTCGCACATGGCCGTGCTCGAGGTGGCCGCCAGCATCGCACACTCGCTGGGGTTGCCTCGTCCAGACGTCGACCCGTTCATGTGTCTGATCGAGTCAGCAGAGAGGGCAGGTCGAGATGCCGACCGTCCGCTCGCTGCCATGCAGGACGTGGTCTCATGGTGCGCAGTCAACCAGACGAAGTTCTGGGGACGTCACAACAAGCGGTCTGACAACACCACTGTCGCTCCGCACAACGGTTGGGCTGGTGCGTGGCCTGGCTCGACGAACTGGAGTGAGGTCGGCCTGACCAGCACAGAGCTCCGACGCATCCTACGAACCCACGAGTACGACTTCTCCGAGATCGTGGACCGCTGGGTCGAGCGCAAGTGGCTCAGGGTAGGCGGGAGCAGGACGACCAGGCCGCTTCGTATCGATGGGATGCAGGTGCGCTGCTACTGTCTGCGACGAGACGTGGTCGAGATGCTCATAGAAGACTGACGCTACGCCTCGAGACCGAGCATCAACGAGGCCGTGCGCCACTTCGACTCCAGCGAATCATCGGTAGCTATCAGTGCATCGAGGTCATCGTCGGTCAGGTCGTCAACCGTAGTCCAGGCAAGGTCGACCTCCGACTGCTGCAGGAGCAACTCGGTCACCGCCGCACCGTAGATGATGCCTGCACACAACGTCTCTGCGAAGTAGTCTGCGTCTGCGAATGGTCCAACAGTGTTCACGGTGGGTCTCCAGGTTGCGAGGTAGGGTCGCTTCACACAGCTTCCCTGACGATGCCTCGCCTCACCGATCCAGTTGTTGTGCAGATCATGGACAGGCGCGGAACACAGAGCTGATGAAATCCTGCACGACGTGTCGTACTCGAGGAGAGCAGACTTGCGGCTGGATGCCGCGGTTGGAGATCAGCTCGCGCCTGAGGGATTAGAAGATTGCAACACAATAGATGTAGAGGACGAACAGTTGAAAGGTGACCACGAGTACTCTCGTCACCATATCGGTAACAGGGTCATCGATGAAGTTCATGTCGTTGTTCGGGTCTCGAATCTTCATTACTTACTCCTCGTGAATCGGCGCCAGTCGTGGGTACCACAGGCGCACTTGGTTGTGGGTTGTCTCGAGTCGGGAGCCAGAGCCCCGCACCCATTGCACACGTAGATGATCATCACTGCCTCAGGGTTCATCGTAAGCCTCGTTCGTTCAGCCACTCGTGGCTGTGGCAACGCCTGCACACATGGATGGTCATCCACATCACGCGCCTCCTGCTTCGTGGCAGTCGCGGCACTGCACCTCGTCCTCTGTCCACGATGGGTCGCCCCACTCGTCGATGTCCACAGCGTCGAAGTCGAGGCCGCACTCTCCGCACCATAGGGTGAGCTCACCGAAGAGGTAGTACCTCTGCTGAGCGGGAGTCATGCTCGCCGTGACCCTCTGGACCTCGTAGTACTCGTCGGAGTGTCTCATCCTTCACATCCCTCGAGGCGCGCGACCAGGAGGTGAGTCGGCAGCAGCCATGAGAGGTGCTCGATGTTCCAGCCTGCCTCCCACATTTCGTCGCAGTGGTTGTCGAGGAGGTGGTCCAGCGCCTCGGCGATGCGACCATCCACCATGTCCGCGAACATGAACGTAATCACAGTGCGTGGGATCAACCGCCCAGGGGAGGCGCTGTGCTCCTCGATGATTGCAGTCCACTGGACAACCGGAAGGCGCTTCATGATGCCTCCTCGAGTTCATCCCTGGACTCGATGTTGATGTCGGAACTACACGTACCGACGATTGCGTGGGTTTCATTCCATGACCAGACCTCTGCTGTGTTGC
>Ga0098035_1000135_pt1 | contig 41268 bp, 40 predicted proteins | sample 3_EtaG_FD_75046 | JGI IMG/M metagenome (GOLD analysis project Ga0098035, IMG submission 75046) | Marine viral communities from the Subarctic Pacific Ocean - 3_ETSP_OMZ_AT15126 metaG | ecosystem: Environmental > Aquatic > Marine > Oceanic | place: Pacific Ocean | collected 2015-01-07
ATTTGCAAGTGAAGGTTCACTGGCAAGGAAAGGTCAATGCGCGCTATTTTGCCGTCAAGACCCGTCAAGACCCTCATATTGCGCTAGAGGAGGCTCTCAATCAAAAGCGCGCCGACAAGAAGAAGCGCAAGGCGAAACTTAATAAGAAACGTCGGAAGAAGTGAGAGAGGAGACTAGTCACCAACTAGTTATAGAAGACCAAGGAGTGGAACAATGCCCGACCAAGCACCAAAAAAAATACCTGCCTTTTTAAAAACAGTGTATCTTTCAAATCGAGAGATCCGATTAATCTTGGCCGGCCTTTATTCACTCAACATGCCGAAAGAAGAAATTGAAAATACGTTGTGGAAAAAGCTTTTGTTTGAAAAGCTTCATAAAAAAACACGTAGAAAGAAAAATTAGTGAACTTAACAGAAAGAGATAGTCTCATACTTGAGGCCGCGATTGAGTTTGGCTCGGACTTCTTCTATAAAATTAAGAATGGGACGCTGGGTTTAACCCTCTATATAGAGTCTTCGAATAAACTGGAGGCCGCGGCCGTCCGACGCGTCGCTCCCTGTTATTGGAACGATTTGTACGTAGTAGTATTGTACACGTCCGACCCGGACTTTTGTTCAGCCGATCCTCGGGATACTCCTCTTTATGATCCTAAATTATCTTAATAGCGCCGGTATAGCTCAGCTCGTAGAACAGCGGCTTTGTAACCCACAGGTCCTGTGTTCGCTTGATGGCACTGGCACCACATAGAGGAGAAAAATGAGATGACTAAGAGAAAAACAATATGTGTATCGGGAGGATTTGATCCCGTCCATGTGGGACACCTCCGGATGATCCAATCCGCAGCAGAACACGGCGATGTTATTGTCATCGTTAATTCCGACGAGTGGCTAATGCGAAAAAAGGGTTATATATTTATGCCTTTTGAAGAAAGATGCGAAATTTTGCGGGGATTTGGGTGTGTAACTGATACCACTTACGTAGATGATAGGCCTATCTCAGGTATTCCTGGCCCCGGACCCGTAGTCGAAGCACTGGAAAGACTGCGGCCTGATTATTTTGCGAATGGGGGCGACAGAAAAACAAATAACACACCCGAGATGGACTTATGCGATCGATTAGGTATCGAGTTGCTCTGGGGCGTTGGTGGCGGTAAGATTCAAAGCTCGTCCACCTTAGTGAGTGAGTCTGGGATGGTTATCGAAAGTATCACAGACGTCGACGGGGTGGATATAACTCCGTCACGCGTTGAGGTAGTTTCAAGTGCAGACGTGGCAAAGAACAGTGATTATTAATATAAGACGCCTATTTAAAGTGCAAGTGCAGCGCCAGGTTCTATATGAGTCGTAAAAAAATCTATGTATTAGACACGAGTGTATATTTAACAAACGCAGAATGTATCTATGCTTTTAAAAATAATGACATCCATGTGCCGCTCAAGGTTTTTGAGGAAATTGATAAACACAAAAAGCGACAAGATGCGGTCGGAGCTCAAGCGCGCAAGATCATCAGGATTTGGGATGACCTTCGCACGACCGGATCTTTAGACAAAGGCGTACGCATACGTAAGGGTCTAGGCATTATTAAATCCATTAGTGCGTCTGGTATTCTTCCCGAAGACCTTCCTACAGATTTAGACTCTAAAGTTGCTGATCATCTTATTATAGCCACAGCCATAAAAGCGCAACGTGAAAGCGACCGGAAGGTTATTCTGGTATCACGTGATATTAACATGCGCGTTATTGCTGACGCCGTCGGGCTGACATCGGAAGATTTTCAAAACAATCAAGTTGTTGATACAAGTGAAAATATTTTTACGGGTTACACAACGGTTTTGGTTGATGACCAGATCATCGATCGGTTCTATGAAAGGCAGAGTGTATATCTTGACACCCCGGGCCTATTTTCAAATCAATATGTTATGTTGGTATCGAGTGCTAATGAAAAAAAGACCGCTTTAGGGAGGTATATTAATAAAGCAACTCCATTGCGTCAACTTATAACGAGCAAGCAAAAGGTATGGGGGATCAAGCCTCGCAATAAAGAGCAACAATTTTTGATGGATGCTCTAATGGATCCGAGCATCCAGATAGTGACAGTCATCGGCAAAGCAGGTAGCGGTAAGACGATCTGTGCCATCGCTGCTGGCCTTGAGCAGACCATAGACGAGTCTTCCCAAGAATACACTCGTGTAATCGTCTCACGGCCCGTACAGCCCCTAGGAAAGGACATAGGCTTCCTGCCGGGAACCATGGAAGAGAAGATGTCCCCATGGCTGATGCCCATTCAGGACAACCTACAATTTTTAATGGGAAATGATAAAATAACCCTTGACATTTACATGCAAAAGGGTACAATAGAGATAGAAGCATTGACTTATATTCGTGGACGCTCAATCTCAAACGCCTTTATCATAATAGATGAGGCACAAAACTTGACAACTCACGAATTAAAGACTATAATAACAAGAGTAGGTGAAGGTACAAAGATCGTGTTAACAGGTGACGTAGAACAAATTGATAATGTCTATATTGATGCCACTTCAAATGGACTAACTCACGCAGTAGAAAAGTTGAAGAAGTTCGAGCTAGCGTCCCATGTTACTCTCCACAAGGGAGAGCGATCTAGAGTGGCTACCTTTGCCGCACAGAATTTGTGAGATTAAGAAAATGGAAACACAGAGTCCAGAATTAGAAAAAACAGTAGAGGCCGACACAGGCCTAAAGCAGTTGGTAGTGAATTATATTGGAGAACGCCTAGTGGCTGAGGAAGACATAACAGTAGATATGGCTGTACAAGTCTTTGCAGCGGAGTTCCCCGATTTTTTGTTTGCTGTTGCCGAAGAAAACTTTCTTCGCGGGTACCAGCAAGCTCTCGACGACGTCGAGGCCGCCGAGGTTAGCGCCGGGATAAAGACTGCCCCACCGGAATAATGGAATACTACATATATAACGTTCCATTATTTGTGGTCGACAACGTAGAAACAGATATTGACTTGCCGCTTTTTTGCACAGAGGTGGAGGAAATCTTGCCACCGGCTGCTTTTAATGATGTGGATGCTGTATATATAGGAAATTTTAAGGAACTCGAAGGACGAAATGCGGCGTTTGCGCATGGCGCTATTTATATGAGTTGTACTGAACCAACAAATTTTGATATGGTTGAAAACTTAGTTCATGAAGTAGCCCACTCTCTAGAATCCCAATATGGGTGGGATATATATGCGAACGATTTACGTCAGGAATTTTTGAGCAAACGTCAAAAATTGTACCACCTATTGACAGCCGAAGGTTTCCATATAAATCCAACTCTTTATGGGTTTACGGAATATAATAAAACGTTTGATAATTTTCTTGCCAATGAGGTGGGTTATCCCACATTGCTGAGTTTAACTATAGGATTATTTGTGTCCCCCTACGGCGCGACGTCCCTCCAAGAATACTTTGCCAATGGATTTGAGAAATACTTTTTGGACAGCCCCCGCGCCGTTCAACAGGTAAGCCCCGTACTTTATAAAAAGATTGAAGATATTTTAGATGACCAAGCGTGAACATATATCCTATTCCGAGTTAAAAGATTGGGCCCTGTGTCCACACTATCACAAAAAAGCGTGGATCGAAAGGGTCGCACCATTTGAAGGTAATGAATATACTGCCTTTGGTACCGCCATCCATGACGTGTGCGAGAAGAAACTCCTGAAAGAAGACATCGATGAGGCGGAAATATTTCAGATCGGTTTTAATAAAAAGCTTCAAGAGCTAATGGAAAAAAATATCGAGGTAAATGGAGCAAACGTAGAGGCCATGAGAACAGCCGGCCCAGCAATCTTGGCGGAAGTGGAAGATGCTTTGGAGGATTACTTCGGTGATTATGAGGTATTTTCTTCGGAAGAAATGCTTTATGTACCAATTGAGAACTTCAATATCAACTTTAAGGGATTTGTAGATGCGGTCGTAAAGGTGGGAGACACATATCACCTATTTGATTGGAAAACTTGCTCGTGGGGGTGGGATTCACGTAAGAAGGCGGAAAAAATGATCACCTATCAGCTCACACTATACAAACACTTCTTCTGTCAGAAGCATAAAATCGACCCAGCCAGCGTGGAAACTCACTTTGCGTTGCTAAAAAGAACGGCCAAAAAGAGTCGCGTCGAGATATTTAGAGTAACGAGCGGCCCCAAGAAAACTGAGAATGCCCTTAAACTTCTCTATCAAGCAATTTATAATATCACTAAAAGATTTACTATTAAGAATAGGCTGCACTGCCATAAACCCTATCCTTGCAAATTACTTAATACTGAACACTGTCCCTAAGGAACTAACATGTCTGAAAAAATAAAGATCTTCACGATCAGCGATCACCCACTCTCGCCGTCGGGAGTCGGAACGCAAACAAAATACATGATCGAGGCAATGCTAAAGACTGGTAAGTATAGGTTTGTCTCTTTTGGAGGTGCGATCAAACACCAGGAACATCAGCCCCAGCATACCGAAGAATGGGGGCATGATTGGGTGATCTGGCCCGTCGACGGATACGGTACCACTGATATGGTGCGCGCCATGATCCATCAACAAAAGCCGGACATTCTTTGGTTTATGACCGACCCTCGTTTTTACGGGTGGTTGTGGCAAATCGAAAATGAAATCCGTCAGCACGTTCCTATGGTTTATTATCATGTGTGGGACAACTATCCTTATCCCACTTTTAATCGGCCATACTATGTTTCTAATGATCACGTAGCCTGCATCTCCAAATTAACACATGACATAGTCCAAACAGTTACCCCCGAAGTCGAAAGCAGTTATATCCCCCACGCAGTTGATCCTGATTTTTTCAAGCCCATGACACTAGAGGAGATAAAAGGACACAAAGCCCAGAGAGGCCTCGAGGGGAAATTCCTATGCTTCTTTAATAGTCGTAACGCACGACGCAAACAGTCGGGCACCATCATCTGGTGGTTTAAAGAGTTCTTAGATAAAATCGGCCACGACAAAGCTACCCTGATTATGCATACTGATGTTAAGGATGTTCATGGTCAGGATTTGGAGGCCATTATTCATGAATTAGGATTAATAAACGGTGAAGTTCTCTTTTCACAAGAGAAGGTGTCATTGGAGGACTTGGCGTTGGCTTACAATATGGCCGACCTTACCATTAATATTTCGGACGCCGAAGGATTTGGATTGTCAGCTCTGGAATCTCTATCATGCGGGACGCCAATCATCGCGACACTTACTGGCGGCTTACAGGACCAGATCACAGACGGCAAAATGGAGTTTGGCGTAGGAATCGAACCATCTTCTAAAGCCGTTATAGGATCGCAAGAAGTACCCTATATTTATGAGGATCGAATTAGCAAGGAGGATTTCCTTGCCGGCATGACCAAGATATACGAGATGACACCGGCCGCTCGCAAGAAGCTGGGCACCAAAGCGACTAAGTGGGTGGACAAGCAATTTGGGTTCGACAAATATGCTCAACGATGGGACGATTTGTTCCAGCATGTACACGAGACTCACGGTTCGTGGGATACACGAACAGGCTATCGTTCATATGAAATGAGGACCTTTTAATGTTAAAGAAGATTTTAGTAAAGGGACCGGCAATGTCCCGATCAGGTTATGGAGAACAAACGCGTTTTGCCCTCCGAGCTTTACGTTCGCGCGAAGACTTATTTGATATCTATCTCATTAATATTCCTTGGGGACACACAGGACATGTCGCACATAAAACGGAGGAAGTTGACTGGCTTCATTCTCTGCTTCAAAAAACAGCAATCCAGTTAGAACAGCACAAGGGGTCTATTCCTATAGATATCTCATTACAGGTGACGATTCCTTTAGAATTTGAAAAGATGGCGCCAGTCAATATCGGCTACACTGCCGGCATTGAGACCACGAAGGTCTCGGGCCAGTGGCTTGAAAAATCAAACAATATGGTAGATAAAATTATTACTATCTCCGAGCACTCTAAAAACGTATTTTTGAATACCAAATATGATGTCACCAACCAGCAAACCGGAGAACAGATTACCAATTGGGGACTCAATATCCCAGTAGAAGTCGTGGGCTATCCCACCCTAGATCATACAGTGGAAGCTTTAGATGTTGAGTTTAGTACAACTAAAAACTTTTTAGTAGTCTCACAGTGGGGCCCCCGCAAAAATCTAGATAATACCATAAGATGGTTCGTTGAAGAATTTAAGGATGACGAAGCCGCGGGATTGATACTTAAAACCAATCTCGCCGCTGACTCAGCAATGGATCGCGAAGCCACAACTCGACGATTAAAGGCCTTGTTGGCAGAACAGGCCTCGTGGGGTGTAGAAGACCGGAAATGTAAAATATATCTCCTTCATGGCGAACTCACTCCGGGTCAGCTGAAGTGGCTTTATGCTCACCCCAGCATGCATGCTCTAATAAACATCGCCCATGGTGAAGGTTTTGGCCTCCCTCTATTTGAAGCTGCCCAAGAAGGCCTTCCTCTAATTACTGTTACGTGGGGTGGACAACTTGATTTCATCTGCCGCCCGAACAAGAAGGGAAAGGCAGTCCCTCACGTGATCCCTGTAGATTATACGATGGGGCCAGTTCAACCAGCAGCCGTATGGGAAGGCGTTATTGAGAAAGATGCGATGTGGGCATATGCCCGCGAGACTTCCTATAAACGAGCACTCCGTGAGGCCGTCGACAAACAGAAGCATTATCGACAAAGAGCTAAGCTGCTTCAGAAGACGATTGCCGCCGATTTTCCAGCTGACGCTTTATATGAGAAATTTGTCTCTTTTGTCCAAGAGGAACAAGATGAAGAAGTGGCCGAATGGCTCAAAAAAATCAACGAAGTATCTGAACTTTAAACACCGAGGAGGGAATTCTCAGTGCAGGTAATATTTTTACAGGACTTTTTTGCGCACCAACATTTAGGCGGCGCAGAACTTCATGATGATGTGGTGGCACAATACTTTTCGTCGCGAGGACTTCTTCATAGCAAAATTAACACCTACAACTTAACTCCGGAAATGGTCTTGGCCAATACCGATAAAACTTGGTTTATTAGTAATTTTGTGGCGTTGAAAAATGTCTGTAAAGCATTGTTAGCAAAACACTGTAGGTATCTCATTTATGAACATGATTACAAGTTTCTCAAAAATCGTAACCCTATTGAATATCCAAACTTTTTAGCGCCTGACAATACTCATAAGTGTAATTTTACTTTTTATAAGAATGCTCTCAAGGTGGTGTGCCTGAGTAAAATGCACCGCCGTATTTTCGATGACAATTTGGGGTTGTCCAATATTGACAACCTAAACTGTAGTATGTGGAATGACGAAGATCTAGATTTGATAAAGAGCCTCAATACAACACCTAAAAAGCCCCGCTTCGCAGTCATTCAATCGACCAACTTAATTAAGAAGACGGCCCAAACCGCCAACTTTTGTGAACGCGCAGGCCTCCCCTATGATCTTATCAGTGCTCCTACTCATCATGAGTTTCTAAAGATCTTGGCCGGTTATACAGGGCTAGTTTTTCAAACTGGCCATCCAGAACCCACACCACGCGTAGCCGTTGAAGCGAAAATGCTCAATTGTAAGTTCCTCTCTCAGAAGGAAGTAATTGGGGTCGCCCACGAAGACTGGTTTGGTTTAAACGGTGATGAATTAATTGAAGAAGTGAGGTCAATGCGGGACAAGGCTTGCTTAAAACTAGAGGAAATATTAAAGTGAAGTATAATATACTAACTGTAATAAACGAAGGATACGCAGACTTTGGAAAACTGTTTATTAACTCTTTATTCGAAAACATAGATCTGGAAAATGTCGAACATATTCTCATCTATGATACCGGCCTATCGCCCGAGACACGATCCTATCTAGGCTGGTTTCCTAAAGTTAGCCTTATTGAAACAGGCACTAACTTTACCTCATCAGGAATCCACGATCAAGGCTGGCGCGATAATACGTATTCCAAAACCAAGTATTTGCTGAAAGTGTTGGAGGAGTATAATCTCCCTACCTTGATGATTGACTCCGACTGTATCTTCGTATCTACTTTCGAGTCTATTTTGGACACCACAGTTGATGTACTCGCCTGTTCCCGCACCCGCGAAGGCTTTTCTCGCCATATCGGGTCGTTCTTCGGGGCCATCGATGTTGAAAAGAGTAAAGAATTTCTTGAGAAATGGATCGCAAACGTTGCTCATCTGCAATCAACGACTGATCTTAAACACTGTGAAAGCCCGGCCCTCTCTAAAACCATTTCCGAGGAAGACTATAAGGTCCAGGAGCTCCCCGAGCAGGTTATCTCCGCAGTGTTCCCCGACGCATCTTCTAGAATATATCATCTTAAATCAGATTACTATGCCACCACAGTAGAACAACGTTTGGCTCTCCCTCATGCCGCGCCCTTTGTTGAGAGGTATCTCTAATGTCTCTATCGGTTGTCATCACCACCTATAATCGCAGCGATGTTTTAAAGATCAACTTGGACTCATTCAAGGCCCAAACAGATCAGGATTTTGAAGTAGTGGTTGCCATCGATGGTTCAACCGATAATACGAAGGAAATGTTAGCAGAATATAAGGCTCCTTTCCCCATTAAATGGATTGATACATTAGAACACGAGAAGTATTGTTTAGCGAAAGCGCGAAATATGGGCATTGTAGAAACGACGCGTCCAATCGTGGTGATTCTTGATGATGATAGTTTCCCGGTGCCCGGATTTGTTACAGCTCACAAGGAAACCGTCACCTCCAAAGTTTTGACAGGAGGGTACCGTAACTCCTATGATCCTCAAGATTCCTTACACCCTAAAATGAAGCGTACATTGCTTAAATACGGAGTTAGAAAGTGTCATCCGATAACCGAGCGTTTAGTGTAGAATAATGCGTGTATGTATCGAAAAGATTGGATTGGCTGCGGCATGTTTTCTGAACGATTTGAAGGATACGGCGGCTGCGGCCAGGAGTTTATCGCCCGCATCGCCCATCAGGGATATCAGTATCAATTCAACCCTCGTGCGATGATTTATCATCATAGAGAGTTTGAGGGAGATAATGGTCTCACTCGTGAAATGAAAGATCAACAGGCGATCGAAATGTCTAAAATGATACAGAAACATTGCTGGAGTTATTAAGTAATGCCGGCCATTATAAGAAATATATTTGAAGACTACGTGAAAGAGCGGTTTAATCTCCAGGAGTGTATTGCAGTTAATAATGGAACAGCTGCTCTCATCGCACCATTATGGGCCATGGAGTTACAACCTGGGGATGAAGTGATTACGACGCCCTTTACTTTTATAGCTACCTCCAATGCTATTTTAATTGCCGGCGCAACGCCGGTCTTTGTGGACATCGACCCGGAGACCTACTTGATTGATGCCAGTAAAATTGAGTCGGCCATTACTCCGAAAACAAAAGCTATTATACCAGTTCATTTATATGGCAGAGTATGCGACATGCAGAGTATTGGGGATATAGCACGGCGACATAATTTGGTGGTCATAGAAGACGCCGCCCAGGCATTTGGAGCAACAGCACCCGACGGAGCCTATGCGGGAATGCTGTCGGATGTAGGAACCTTCAGCTTCTATAAGACAAAAAACATTTCTACCTTCGAAGGGGGAATGATTTGCGTTCCTCGGGGGTCTAAATTAGACGGCACAAAGATCCGTTCGATTTGTAATCAGGGCCAAATAGGAAAATACAATCATGAATATGTGGGGTTTAATTTTCGTCTCGCCGAGCCGCTTTGCTTAATGGCTTTGGAACAAATGAAGCTTCACATGACCGGCATAAAGGCCGAATTGGGACTACGTGGTCCCGAGCTTGGTCATTACCCCAATGTAGTATATAAACAGCCGGCCTATATACGTCGGGGCCTAACAGGCAATTGCCCCATCGCCGAACAGGCGGCACATACAGTAAGGAGTATGACTAATGAGTAAATATCTTGTGACAGGAGGAGCCGGATTTATCGGTTCTCACCTATGTGAGCGACTAGTAAAGGAAGGCCATGACGTTATCTGTTTAGATAATTTCTATAATGGTAACCTCAATAATATTCGTGGCCTCTTTAATAATAAAAATTTCTACTTTGTAGAAGACAGCATCTTAAACGTACCGCGATTGAAAGAACTCACAGCCGGCTGTGATCACATCTTTCATCTCGCTGCGCAAATCCATGTAGAAAAATCGATCATTCGTCCCGATGAGACCTTAGAGATTAATCTTCAAGGTACAAAGAACATGCTGGACCTGTGCACACAGAATCGTAAATTGTCTATGACAATGGCTTCATCCGCGGAAGTATACGGAGAATCCCCCGGTGAACACACTGAGCGCTCTCCTGTAAATCCTCAGTCGCCCTATGCGGCATCGAAGGTCGCCGCGGAATCTTTATGTGTCGCGTATCATCATACCTACGGAACCGACGTGCGTGTGGTGCGTAACTTTAACACATTCGGCCCCAGGCAAAAGTCCTCTGGCTATGGATCGGTTATAGCGATCTTTGTACGCCGAGCATTAGAGGGCAAACCCCTAATCGTTTATGGAGACGGGACACAGACAAGAGATTATCAATATATTGAAGACGCAGTTAATGGCTATATGGTGGCACAGAACATTCCATCGGGTGAGATTGTTAACACCGGCTTCGGTGAGGACCATACCATCAACGACATCGCACAGGAGATCATTGATATCTCGAAGTCCGCGTCTACTATCGTTAATATGGACCCGCGACCGGGCGAAGTCAAGAAACTCCTGAGTAATGTCGACAAAATTAAGCACTATGGACATGTTAACGCGTACTCTCTCCGCGACGGCCTCGAAAAATACATCCAGTGGGTTAGTAAATATGATTTGGATAGCTTGGGGGTCATGAAGTGAACTTAAATGGGTGTATCAACATCCTTTCGTCGCGCAAGCGATGTTTGCCTATCTGCCTAGATTCCCTATGGAAAAAGTGGAATTACCGATATGAATACCCGGTTTATGTGCACTATTTCGATGATATATATGATTCGGACGCTTATAGAGAGCTTGTATGGAGCAATATAAGCCCCAATATTCATTTTCGTCCAATTTCGTATGAGACTCCGGCCTTCATTCCTGAAGAGGAGCTGTATTACAATCGTAAGGACTTATGGTATGTTCGCACCAGGTTCCCCATCGGCCGCAAAGGTTATCTGCACATGTGCCACTACTTTAACAACATGTATGAATACCCTGCCACAGACCTACACACTCATGATTATATTATGAGCGTCGATGATGAGGCTTTGTTCACTAAAGAGGTGCCTTATGATTTCTTTGAGGTGATAAAATCCCGTGAAGAAATGGCGGGAGCACTCAAGGTAACTCGCGCAGCCGACAAGCCCCCCAAACAGGGCAACTTTGATTGTCGAGTTGGTCTCTGGGAACACATCAAGAACTATATGAGAACTCACAATATCACGCCCAAGGCACAGTTCCTTCAGGATCTGTTGGTTGACCCCAATGCGGAAACGAACTTCCACAACTTTACCTACGCTGATTCCTATGTATTTAAGACCGAGTTGTTCCGCACTCCTGAGTGGATTCAATGGAACCTTGCTCTCAACGCAAGTGGCGGCATTTATAAATATCGCTGGGGCGACCATATTTTGAACAGTTTGTTTTTTCTCATTCATTACGGATACACTGTATATGATTTTAAAACTGTCGACGAAGGCTATCACAACCAAGGAGGCCTCCGTCATATTGAGGATTACGCACCTAGCGTTAAAGATATAAGGAAATAATTATGGACACAACAAGACTAGTTGAACGTTTTAGCACACCGGACGAGGCAGGACTTACTTTAATGACCCCGTTGGTGGTATCGCAAGAAAAAAAGGTGCTCTATCTCCACGTAGCCAAAACAGGAGGATCTTCAATTGTTCGCCTACTGAAGAACAACGGGATGGATGATGGTGTCTTATCTAATAAACACGCCGACCATACCGAAAAACTCGCATATTTTAGCGATGTCGCGACCCACTGGGATGAGTACTATAAGTTTACTTTTGTGCGCAATAAATTAGATCTCATGATTTCTCTTTACAACTATGATCGCCAGCTGAACGGCGCTTGGTCACTTGATTCTGCGGTTAGTTTTGAAAGTTTTATTCGGGACCACGTTGGTTGCGATGACACCTTCGTGAAGAAAATTCAATATAACAACCTTCTAGACCAGCATTATCTAACGCATCTTGATGACAAGCCTCTTTTTGATTTTATAGGCAAGTTTAACACCTATACTCAGGATTTAACTGCCGTATGTGAGCATTTAGGGATAGAGAATACCGAGATTCATGTCAATGCGGGAGCGTACGATCGTAGTAAAAAAGATCAATACTATACATCTGAGTTGGAAGAAGTCCTGCGCAGCAAATTTCCTAAAGAATTTGCCTGCTTTGGGTGGTAAACATGTCTCCCCACGGACCCCCAGTAACAACTAGAGAGGAGGCTTACGCCCTTATAGGGACTCAATGCGGCCCTCGACTTAAAAAGTATAGAATTGAGCCACATCTGGTGGATTGTGGCTTTGGCCTCGCTCGTTTCGCCCAAGAGCTTGGGACATCAAGCCACGGCGAGTATGGAGTTCTTAAAGAAATCTTCGAACGCCTGGGAGTTGAAAAGGGAGTTTGCTGTGAGTTCGGCGCCTGGGACGGGATCAAGTATAGCAACACTTTTGACCTGGTGGCACATCATAATTGGAGTTGTGTAATGATAGAAAGCCATCCCCTCCGATTTCAAAATTTAATGGGTACTGCAGCTCACTATCCCAAGATCTCTCCTTATAACAATACTATTCATTACCTTCCGGGAAAGGGAATATTACTCGATGATTTTTTCAAAAGCATCAAGTTCACCCGCGAGTTTGATTTACTCAGCATCGATATCGACAGCTGTGATTATCAGGTGTGGGACTCTCTTAAAGACTATAGTCCTAAAGTTGTGGTAATCGAAGCCGATAACTTAGAGTTAGATATTATACAGGAAGAAGGAATCTCACATCGATGTTTAGGGGGAAGCACTTGTTATACTCCGATGAAGAGATTGGGAGAATCCAAGGGTTATACATTAGTAGAATATACTTATAACTTGATATTTGTGCGTAACGACCTTATAGATCGGATCAAACCATGAGAATATTATATATCGATCCTGCAGTACATTCGCCCAAAAGTCAGACCTATCTTCACTATAATTACCTTTTTGATCAAGTTAACAAATTAGCAGAGTGCTATCTGTATCGAGATGAAAACCTGACCTCGGTTACTGAGGCCATCAATTTGTGCCCTCATAAACCTGATATCATCTATTTTGGAATGGGCTGGTTTGCCCTTAAGGAAGCAGCCTTCGCAAAAGACTTTGGCCTAGATCAGATCGACATTCCATCAATGGGATATTTGTTCAAGCCTCAGAACCTTCTTCAAGAAAAACTCAGTTTTCTCAAACGGAATGGGTTTAGTCAAATTGTAACCTCCGTGCCGCTCACACAGGAATATGAAGCAGCTACGGGCATCCCCTGTAAGTTGCTTCCGCAAGCGAGCGATCCGGCCGTCTTTTATGATCGCAAAGAAGAGAAGCTATATGATGTGGGTTTTAGTGGTGCTCTTCACGATAATAAACTATATGTGGAAGGCGCCTTTAAAACTGTTAACATTCGCTCTCGCCTTCAGGCTTTGGTGAAGGAACAGGAAAATATCACAGCCTTTCTTAATGGATCAGATTCTTTGGCTCCTCGAATTCCAAGCTATGATGAATATGCCCGGAAGATTCATCAGTGTAAAATGTGGCTGGCAACTCCCGCACCCTTTGAAGAAGTGACAGGGCGCTATTATGAAATCGGCATGTCTAAAACTCTTTTATTATGCAGTGAAATTAAAGAAGAGTATAAAAATGATCTTCAAGATGGTGTAAACTGTGTAGAGTTCAAGGATGATCTGAGCGACTTCTTAGAGAAATTTTATTATTACCTGAACAATTGGGATGAGTCCGAGAGGATCATCCAACAGGCGCACGATGATTTCCACCTGAAACACACCTGGACAAAAAGGGCTCAGCTGCTGATGACTTACATGGAAGATTTAATTAATGGACAATATTAGTGTTATAGGAATTGGGAAATTAGGGCTCTGTTTTAGCTTGAGCCTCGAACGCGCGGGTTACCGCGTAGTCGGCGTCGATGTTAATGAAGCTTATGTTAAGAGTATTAACAACAAAACGTTTAATAGTTCTGAAGCTCGCGTAAACGACCGCCTAGCTGGCAGCAAGAATTTTGAAGCCACGACTGATTTGGATAAAGCTCTTGCTCACTCCAACATCTTATTTGTGGTGGTGGCAACCCCCTCTCTGGTAAATGGCCGCTACGACCATTCACAGATTGAGGGGCTTGTGGATAACCTACTTGACCGGGGCGCGCAGAATGAAACCAAACACTTGGTGATGAACTGTACGACGATGCCCGGGTATTGTGCAGAATTGGGAGAAAGACTCGAAGAGTACAATTGGACTGTGACTTACAATCCCGAGTTCATCGCTCAAGGTACCATCATTCGCGACCAAGAAAATCCAGATATGGTATTGATTGGGGAAGCCAACCCGATGGTTGGCAACCTATTAGAAGAGTTATATGATCGGATGACAGACAATGAACCTCGTGTCTGTCGAATGAGTCCCACTGAGGCTGAAATAACTAAAATTTCTCTTAACTGTTTCTTGACAACTAAGATTGCTTATACAAATATGATCGGAGACATTGTTAAGAAAGCGGGTGGAACCCCTCAAGTTGTTTTAGATGCCATTGGCGCCGACAGTCGGGTGGGTAAAAAGCTCACTCGTTATGGTTTCGGCTACGGGGGCCCGTGCTTCCCCCGAGACAACAGGGCCCTTGGCATCTTTGCCGCAGACATTAATGTGGCAGCTGATATTTCACGCGCCACGGACGATAGTAACAAAAAGCACCTAGAGTTCCAGCTGCGTGATTATATGAAGAATAATCCGAAAGACACCACTCCAACGGTTGCCTTTGGAAAGCACGACAAAAGTGAGTACAGTGAAAAAATCACCGTATGGTTTGAGTCGGTGACATACAAAGAGGGATCTACAATGATCGAAGAATCTCAGCAACTAGAATTCGCCGTCGGCCTCGCCTATGGTGGATATGAGGTATTGATATCCGACGTCCAAGAGGTGGTAGAAACTGTCCAGGCTCTGTACGGAGATCTCCTTTTATATGAAGTGCGTGGATAGATGCGCAGTATTATGAAGCACTATGCGCCCAAGTTTGAACTCCTCCGGCGCATAATAGGAAAAGAAAACCCGGTGATCGTCGAAATTGGCTCACATTTTGGTGAAGATTCACTCCGATTCCTCGAAAGTTTCCCCGGGGTTGAACTCCATTGTTTTGAGCCCGACCCCCGGAGCATTAAAGTTTTTAAGAAATATGTCAAGGACTCGCGCGTACGTCTATATGAAGTAGCCCTCTCGGACACAGAAGGGGTGGCAACTTTTTACCAAAGTTATCAACCTGCAGACCCCGGCGCACCCCCCGCCAAATACGACTGGATAGATGAAAGCTTATACCATGAAGAGGAATTAAGTAATTCGGGCTCCTCATCTCTCAAAAAAGGATATCAGTTCAACAAGTCGACCACCATTGAGGTTGCGACAAAACGGTTTGATTCATGGCTGAATGAGCCAGGATCTCCTGAAGAGATAGATTTTGCCTGGATTGACGTTCAAGGCGCGGAGAAGAATGTGTTGGAGGGTATGGGAGCACACATCCGCAAGATTAAGCTTATATGGATAGAATATGGGGAGACGACATATGAAGGGTCGCTTACACGAGCCGCCACGGTGGACTATATGAATGAACGCGGCTATAGTGTAGTCGAGCAGTTCTCTAGTCAAACTGCTGCCGGCGATTTGTTATTTTTGAGGAGAGAAAATGTATAAAGCAGTATTTGTTCATGTACCAAAGGCAGCGGGCACCAGCATGATGTCGGCCTTTGAACCACATCAAGAAGATGGGCTCGTTACTGAAAAGACGAGCTTTGTAAAAAATTCAGTAGTGCCGTTGCCGCTTCACGCAATGTTTGACTTTAAGGTTTCCAGAGCTGAGCTGCTGCGCAGCATAGTGGGGTCTTATGCATGGGATCGCGCATTTAAATTTTGCTTTGTTCGGAATCCGTGGGACCGATATGTATGTAACTGGCGCTGGCTCACACGCACCGGACAACGCACCGGTTGGGCCGATCGGGGCTGGAAAGGTCTTGATGGAGAAATAACGTTCGATGACTTCGTACGACAGATTGGAGCCGCATACGATATGCCCATTCGCGGCTATCAACATGATAAATGGCACATGCGCAACCAAGTTGAACACCTTACCGATCGTAATGGAAATATCGCCATGGATTTCATCGGTCGAGTTGAGAACATTGAACATGATTTTGCACACGCATGCGAAAAGATAGGCCTTCCTGGCCTAGAACTCCCGCATTTAAATCATGCCGGCTATCATGAGGGTAAAGAACGGGCGCCCAAACCTCATTATTCGACTCATTATACCCCTGAGTTGGTAGAAATGGTGGCCGAACGCTCCGCGGCAGATATAGAAGCTTTTAATTATGTGTTTGAGGAGCCTGAGAGTGGCTAAACTCGTTACGGTACAATTGACCAACGGCTTCGGAAACAACATTTTTCAGTACACCGCCGCCCGACAGTTAGCAGAGCATCTGGGGTGTTCTGTCGTTGCTGTTCCTCCTACGGCAGACTATTATGCCATCGCCGACCTAGATCGAATGGGGATGTCAATCGGCAACCCCACCCAGTATCGCAGTGCCCCCGCGACATATCAGGTGACCGAAAACAATTATCTAAAAACATTCGACAACCCTCCATCTAATGACCATATTCATCTTGTTGGTTATTTTGAAGATTATCGATTTTATATTAACAACATTGAGACAATTCGGTCATGGTTCCCACAGCCAAAGCCCCGAGAGGACAACGCTCTGGTATTACATATGAGAACGGGTGATCGCCTTTTTATGAAAAACGAATTTTATTCAAAACCCCGCGTTGAAAACTATGTAGAGGCAATAAAACAGTTTGAATTCGATGAATTTCATATTGTAACTGACATGCCTGACTGGCGCCGCGTCACCTCGACTGAATTAGAGGCTATTAAATTTCATCTCCATACTCCCACTGAAAAGCGAGTTCCTATTGAAGAATCGGTTACCTATTTTAATGAACTGGTTGAAGGCCTTGCACAGTTTAATCCCCACGTGGTTCCTCGTACCGTTGGAGAAGATTTTAATTTTATCAGAAAGTTCAAAAATATTTTGTTCGAACATGGTACACTATCGTGGTGGGCCGCAGTATTGAGTGACGCCAAAAAGGTAGGTGTTTATGGCCCTTGGCGCCCATGGAAAGGGGCCTCCAATAAAAATCTGAGCCAGATCCCTTTAAAGGGTTGGTTTAAATGGGAATAAAAGATATGGATGTATTGAAAGCGAGTATTAAAATTGTTGAGTGGCTTCAAAATAAGACTCGCGAATCGTCTACCGAGGGATATGTGGTGGGCGTTTCGGGTGGGATTGATTCCGCGCTCACCTCCACACTTTGTGCGTTGACCGGCTACAAAGTAATTGTAGTGGGCCTGCCAATCCACCAGCCCGCGACCCATATACACCGATCAGAGACGCATATGGAATGGTTAGAAAATAACTTTTCGAACGTAAAACAAAAAACGCTTGACTTGACTTATCTTTATGAGGCGTTCCGGGATCTAGATATGGACACATCCGATCTAGCTTTGGTTAATACACGGTCGCGCCTACGTATGGCTGCTCTCTATAGTATAGCAAATACTCATAATCTATTGGTGGCCGGAACAGGAAACAAGGTCGAGGATTATGGTATTGGCTTCTTTACCAAATATGGTGATGGGGGAGTTGATGTTAGTCCTATTGCGGACCTACTGAAAAGCGAAGTCCGAGAACTTGCCCAGCATCTCGGAGTGATCGACGAAATTATTACAGCCACTCCTACCGACGGACTGTGGGAAGACGACCGATCGGACGAAGATCAGATCGGTGCCTCTTATGAAGAATTAGAGTGGGCATTGAATTATTATGACACTCAGGGTCCCTATTTCGAGGCCCTCACCGGTAGACAATGCGAAGTATTAAAGATTTATATAGAACGGCATTTGGCGAGTCGTCATAAGCTCGAAGCTGTGCCGGTATGCTACATAGGAGATATTGATGACTAAAACCGTAGACCAACATTTAACATTTTGGGAAGCTTCCTGCGACTTAACAACTTTTACGCGCTGGTGTGGGAACGTGGAGCCCTGGAAAGAAGAAATTTGTGATATGATCATGGACGTGGGCTTTGAATCAGTTCTTGATATTGGATGTGGAACTGGTGTGGTGAAAGAGATTTTAGACACCAAGAACTACCCTGCCGATCACATTTATGTGGGCACCGAAATAACCCCCCAATTTATACAGGTATGCCGCTCAAAAAGCATCCCGACTCTCTCTGTAGATTTAAGGAACATGAAGATATTTAAAGATGAGGAGTTTGATTGTGTCCTGTGTCTGGATGTACTAAATCATCAGGTCGAAGATCCTCGGCTTTTGTTACAAGAAATGTTACGAACAACGAAAAAACTCCTCATTGTGTCTTTTTTTCGCGATTTTCTTGATGGTGATGATTGTGTCAACGTAGTTCACAAAGCGGAGAATATGATATATGCGGAGTGGAGCAGAAAGTATCTGACGAATTTTTTAGATACCTTAGACGTATCGTACGAGTGGGTGGAGAGAAAAGCCACCCCAGGCAAGCACCTCAAACCTGCTAGTTTATTTATTATGAAGAATTTGGAGGACATATGAAAAGAATATTAGTATGCGGCGCCGGCGGCTTTATCGGCGGCGCAATGGTTAAGCGCCTGAAAGAAGAAGGCCACTGGGTCCGCGGCGTGGACCTTAAGTATCATGAGTTTTTTGACGTTACGGCCGTCACCGATGAGTTTGTACAAGGAGACTTAAGAGATCCTGTGGTCTGCGATCAAGTCGTAACAGCCGATATCGATGAGATATATCAGTTTGCTGCCGACATGGGCGGCGCCGGATTTGTCTTTACGGGCGAGAACGACGCGGACATTATGCATAATTCAGCTATGATTAATTTAAATATTGCCGAACAGTGTGTAAGCAAGGGCGTCAATCGTATCTTTTACTCTTCCTCGGCCTGTATGTATCCCGAGCACAATCAACTAGATCCAGACAACCCTAACTGTACAGAAGACTCAGCCTATCCTGCCCAGCCGGATTCAGAGTATGGGTGGGAAAAACTATTTAGCGAGCGCTTATGGTTTGCATTTGCGCGCAACTATGGGCTTACAGTCCGTGTGGCACGATATCACAATATTTTTGGACCTCTCGGAACCTGGGACGGCGGCCGCGAGAAAGCCCCGGCCGCGTTCTGTAGGAAGGCCGCCAAGGCCCCTGAGGGCGACGAGATTGAAGTTTGGGGGGATGGCCTACAAACTAGGTCCTTCCTCTACATTGATGAGTGTATAGAGGCCACCAGGCGCCTTATGGACCACCCTACATTTGAGGGCCCCGTGAACATCGGATCCGAAGAGATGATCGCCATCAATAAGTTTGCTGAGATGGCAATTGACATTTCCGGAAAGAGTCTTACAATTGATAATATTGATGGAGAACGCTTCAAAGCCAAATATGGATTTCCAACCCCGGTGGGCGTACGAGGGCGTAATTCCGACAATACTCTTATTCGTGAGAAGCTGGGATGGGATTATCAACAGGCTCTACGGTGTGGAATGGAAAAGACATATGCTTGGATTGCAGAGCAGGTAGAAAATGCATGAGTTAACCAAATTAGGGCGCAAATATGGTACCGACAAAGCGACAGCTCACACTTTTACCGAGCGTGTTTATGGCCCCCTATTTGAGGAAACAAAAGAGAAGCCCATAAGCTTATTAGAGATAGGAGCCGGCCGAGTGTGCCTACCTGGTAGAGAATATCGCTGGGTGGAAAATTGCTGACGATGGTTCGCGATTAAAAAATATTTGTATTATTAAGAAGAAATAGAAAGGGAATAAAATGGCTAAATGTTTAGTAACAGGACACAAAGGATATATTGGCTCGCGCCTTTATGCGGAACTGATATCCCAAGGTCATGAAGTAATGGGAGTAGATCTAACAGATGATATTTCCCATGATGTAATTAAGTGTCTCGCAGAAGACAAGGACGGAGGGTTTCATCCACACTACACTCAGTTTGAGGCTGAATATATTTTTCACTTGGCCTGCTGGCCTCGAATCGGCTTGTGTTTAGAAAAACCAGTAGAGACCATGCACAACAATGTCATGGCTGGCTCCGTCCTTCTCAATTTTGCGCGCAAGAATAAATCAGTTAAGAGGGTCATTTACTCTTCTTCTTCCTCTGTAATGGGGAATGGAGATGGTCCCACGAACCCTTACGCACTCCAAAAGCTAATCACTGAAAAGGAGTGTGTGATCTATGCCGGTGTCTATGATTTGGATACGGTATGCTTACGCTATTTTAATGTATACTCAGAGGATCAACGAGCCGATGGGCCATACGCAACAGCTGTTGCTAATTGGCGCAGGGCGCTTCTAGAGAACGAGTGCCCCTTTATCACTGGCGACGGCGAGCAGCGCCGCGATATGGTATACGTCGACGATGTGGTCGCTGCCAATATTCATTGTATGGAGCAGGCCGAGAGATTCGATGGAAAGGTTTTTGATGTGGGAACCGGCGATAATATCTCTCTCAACCAGGTGAAAGCTATTGTCGAAGAGTATCATGATGTGGAATTTAACTATGTCGACCCCCGCCCCGGGGAAGTAGCCACGACACGTGCTAATACAGAACCTCTCGCCGCCCATGGCTGGCGCGCCGAAGTTTCTATAACTGAGGGAATTCGACGGTGCTTTAACTTTACGAGGGGCCCAGATGTCAGTTAAAGAAACTATAGGAATTGTTGGTCAGGGTTTTGTAGGCACTGCTATTCGCGAAGGCCTAAAAAAGCACTATCATCTTGAAACATATGATAAATTTGTTAGCAAGAAATCAACCTGTACAAGCCTGGAAGAGCTTTGTTCGAAGACAACCATGGTATTTACCTGCCTGCCAACCCCCATGCGTCCTGATGGATCTTGTGACTTGTCTATTTTGGAAGACACAGTTTACCGTATCAATGAGCTTAATCTTCAGAATATTGTGATTATCAAATCTACTGTAATTCCCGGAACGACGTCGCGACTCAATGAAGAGTGTAAAAACATAGATATTGTGTTTAATCCCGAGTTTTTAACGGAAGCCAATTTTATTGAGGATTTTAAGAATCAAAACCGCATTATTATTGGTGGTCCTCGACCAGCCACCACTTTGGTAAAAAACATGTTTCGCAAGGTGTTTCAAGAGGCTGCCATTGTTAAAACGGGGTCCAACACCGCCGAAGCAGTTAAATATTTTACTAACTGTTTTTTGGCCACAAAGGTTAGTTTTGCAAACGAATTTAAAGAGATCTGTGACCAGGTTGATGTAGACTATGATAAAGTAGTCGAATATGCGCTCTATGATAAACGTATTGGTGTTACTCACTTTTCCACCCCCGGGCCCGACGGCCGAAGCGGCTTTGGGGGATCATGTTTTCCTAAAGACTTAAATGCTTTAATATATTTTGCTAAACTAGTGGGAGTTAATCCGCATGTAATGAGCGGAGTTTGGGCGAAAAACCTTGAAGTGCGCCCTGAGAAAGATTGGGAGCTGCTAAAAGGCCGCGCAGTTTCCGCAAATAAGGAGAAAAAATGAAACTATCAAACCAAGCAGTTGGTGCTCTGATGATGGCACTGCAGAAATCATTAATGGAACAGAGTGATATCGTTCCCGTCTTAACAGAGATGAACTTTCAGGTGGACCCAGACGACTCGACACAGTCTGTTCTGGTTGTGACGAATCCACCCATCGTGTCTCTAGAAAGCGTTGAATTATCAGAAGAAGAGGAGGAAAATTAGAATGGCTACAAAGAGAACTACAAAGCGTACGACGTCCACGACTCCAACGGCGCCCCAAACTATGGGCGAAGGAGCAGTCCGCGACCTTGTTAATCAGCTTCTCCGAGATGCATTCCGTTTACAATCGCGTGAACTAGAACAGCACCTTAACGACATTAACGACAGATTAGTCGCCCTAGAGAAGCGCTAGGGTGCCACGATATTTATATCGCTGTACCTCCTGTGATAAAACTAGCACCATCTTTCATCTCTCTGATGAAACGGCGCAGGAGTGTCCCAAGTGTAAGATGACTGAATCATTAATTAAATCTTTGACGTCTTTTTCAACGGCGCCGCGCCCATCAGGGCCGGCTCGCGTCGGCGAGACGACGGAAGAATTTATACAAGATGCTAGGACTGAATTACACAAACAAAAGAAAGAGTTGAAGGATAATCGATAATGTCTATTTATTGGATTTTAGCACTTTCGCTAGTGATAAATGGTCTTCTGGGGTGGTATATTACACGCCTCCTTCGGAAGTTTATGTTTATTTCCGAGAACCTTTCCGATCTCTTTCTTACAACTAAAGCATTTCAGGTATTTATTAAGTCCTTGTATAGTATGGATACATACACCGGTGAGCCGATGATCCAAGAATTAATTATGCGGATTCAAGAGGTAAGTGAAGAGATTGAAGTATTCAGAGACACGTTCCAATATTCACTAGACGAAGAGTTGGAGGAAGAATTAAATGCCGCCGAAGAAGAAGCGTCGCAGCAAGTCTAAAAAGAATTATTATTTTACATCGGTTCACGAAGAAGCAATTGTAAAGTATGCAAATACAGAGGATCGGGACCTCCGCTCCAAGCTGTATATTGAATATATCCAGCCGGCTTTTGATCAAATGGTTGATAAGATAATTTATACTTATCGGTTTACGTCATTGCCGAATATCGACTATCTTAAAGATGACTGTAAAGTATGGTTGACCACCATTCTCAATAAATACGACCCAAGTAAGGGATCAAAAGCTTTTTCGTATTTCTCGGTCGTCACCAAGAACTGGTTTATTCATAAAGTCAAACGTACCCAAAAACGAAACCAGACCGAGGTTTTTATTGAAGACCTCCTCAATCAGCTAGACCACGACCTTGTCTCCCGCGAGCCCACGTATCTACAGAAGCGTTCAGAAATGGAGTTTTGGAATTCCCTGGACACCGAAATAAACACGTGGGACTCCTTTATGCTTAAAGAAAATGAGAAAAAGGTGCTCATGGCTGTACGAATTTTGATGGACTCTGCGGATACTATAGAAATTTTCAATAAAAAAGCTATTTATTTATATCTAAGGGAGATCACGGGTCTTAATACCAAACAGGTTGTTAATAACTTGAATAAGTTGCGAAAACGGTATAAGACTTTTAAAGACAAATGGGAAAGCGGCGAAATCTAACTATAGAAGAATATATAGAAGAAACCACGACCAATATTCGTGAGGATCGTGCTATGGCCAAATCATTGTTGATGGACGCTATAAATGATATGAAACTATCAGACGCAGCGAGAAAAGAACTTGGTCCCATCGCCGCAAAATACGTTGAAAACTTGCAGCGCTCAAACGAACAGATGGTGAAACTGACGGGGTTGATACAAAGACAGACTTCAAACAATACCGCTTTAAGTGAGTATGATAAGGAACAGCTCTTTGATCTTTTAAATGAGAGCCCGCGGGAGGAAAGTTAATGGGCGGCCTTAAACTGCAAGATTTAAATTGGGGAATGCTGAACGAGATCGTAGACTCGAATCAATCTCAGGTAACTGGCGACCGCCGGCGAACTAGCACCTCTACTATGCTTCAACAAGCAGCCACTTTGGCGTATTCCCCGGATGCGATCGGCACCCGGTCTGAGTACCAGGGCTTTATCGTCTCCTTCCGCGAAGTTGAGTATGCTACCTATGAGAACCCCGGATCGATGCTTCAAGAATATGTTCTACTGACTAACTCTACGCAGCCCGCCGACGCTACCGGCGATCAGCAAGCAGAAGCCGGCCGCCATAATAATATTGCATATAAGGTTTATATTCCTGAGCTAAATCCTCAACCCGCTCCTCGCGGCGCAAATGATCCGGTCTTGCGCAGTTATCCTGATATATATTCTTCGATGGCTTCGATGGAGAAACTTCCCTTGGGTGCCCTCGTTGTGGTGAAATATGAATCTCCTACCCTCTTGCGCCGCCCCTCAATTGTGCGGGTCGTGGAACGCGATATTATTATTGAAAATGTCTCTGATATGCGAGGCCAAGAGCTTGCGGACGCCTTCATGGCCGGCCATCCGACCACCATTGGTGACGGCGACGGCGGCTGGGGCGAAAAACCCCACCAGCAACGCATGATGGCCGAAGCAAAGAGACTCAAAGAGATTCGACAAGAGATTTTTGAGGATACTACCGATAAATGGAATACTGCCCGAGGAGATCTCCCTGGCCCATTCTCGAAGAAGTCATCGTCCTGGACCCGCAATGCAATCTTGTCTCTGGCCGACCAGAAGAAACTCAAAAGCAAATTCCAATCAAAAATTGACGAGGTGGCACGCAACCTGGAGATGGACGACGTTAAGACCCTCGAAAAGATTTTTAAGAAAGAGAGCGGCACGTTTGACCCTTATGCCATCAACCATGATACGTCGGCCACTGGGTTGATTCAGTTTATGCCGGAGGAGGCCATTTCCGAGCACCCTGGCACAGCAAGCAGTCTAGGCACGACCGTGGAAAAATTGTTAACTATGGGCCCCGCCAAACAACTAGAATATGTAGAGCAATATTTTAAAAAGAATAAGAGAGCTAGCGACAACTGGGAAGAGGTGGACTGGTATTTCGTTGTTTTTTATCCGGACGCCATCGGGCAGCCTGACGATTACGTAATTGGTAACGCGACGACAGCCGCGGTGAACCCGGGCTATGCAGACCCAAATCATCCGCAGAACTTAATCACGCGACGGAGCGTTAAGGATACATGGTAACATATTATGGCAAAAACAAATAAAGCAATCGACATAGGCAACCTTCCCCCCCGTGTACGCTCCCTATATGATTCCCTCGATGACGAGGGAAAGGCAAGGTTCTTTGGTTTCGGCGAAGGAACTCGTAACGATTGGGAAGTTCCCGAATACATTAGCACAAATGTTGAGAAGGTAATCAGCCATGGCAACTCGTTTATTGTACTTGGTCTAGACCGGCCCCACAATATTATATCGGGTTACGGCGGAACCAGAAATAGTCACTGCGCCGCAATCGATATTGTTGCTGGTCGTATTGGTTTCCAAGCGCGCAAAAAAGATGACGAAGGAAATATCAATTACGTTGATCCCAACTTTACCCTCGACGCTGCGCGCATGTACCTTTCACAAAAGTCCGACGTTGACTCGGTTTTCGGACTGGCAGCCGGAACTGTGGGGAATACAGACGTCAACTCGCCCCGGAGTACAGTGGCCTTGAAGGCAGATACTGTGCGAGTAATGGCGCGGGAGAATATTAAGCTTGTGACCCGAGCTGGAATGAGCTGGAAAAACTCACAAGGTGGAGAGCTTACAAACGTTGATCAATCAGTGTTTGGAATCAATCTGATTGGAATGAATGATGATCGCGATATGCAGCCCCTGGTAAAAGGAGATAATCTGAAAGCATGCCTTAAAGAAGTAATCGCGTCAATTCACAAACTGAGTGGCCTCTTCTCTAACTATTTACAGTACGATAGAGATTTGACGACTGTGCTGTTGGGTCACACACACTATTCTCCCTTTTTTGGGATCCCAACATCACCGAGTCTGGATCAGCTTGTTCCCCGGGGAGCAGAATCATTGATTAATAAAATTACAAACGTAGAGAGTCAGCTTAAACTTCACATGAAAGATCTTTTGGCGACTCAACAGAACTATATCGAGGCCCCGGGAGGAGCCGTTTCGGTAAAGGGCACCGGCGCTAATGAAGTTGTACTCGATATTACGAGCAAATATAACCATACCAATTAATAACAATGCCTATTAATGAATCCCACACAAATAAATATCTCGGCGAGAAGGTTAATATACCTTTTTATGACCGCAAGCGCGGCGAACAAATTGTCAAACTAAAGATTAAAAGAACAAAGCTCGGTGCGAACTCTCGTAATGCGGATCATCCTAATGATTTATCTCCATCAGATAAGGAGTTCATCAAAAACCGGTCTGCCAAACGCTTTATAGCTCACTATTTTCCTGAATTTTATACATTCTTGTACGACCAACAATTGTTCTCAACGTTTGTTGGCGCCAACCTCGACGTCGCACAAGATTTAAAGGACAGTATTAAAGAAAACATTACTATTGGGCGCATCGATGATTCAGCCACCCCGGGCCGCATCATAATAGTAACCATATTAGATTATGATATCGAGAAAAAACGGGAATCTATTAAGAGTGCTCACTGCTTGCCTTCTTTTGAAGACAATCTGACATTCTTTAACGAGCAGCAGGAGATAACCAATATACTTTCTGAGGCCACATTTGCTATTGGAACAATCGGACAGACAAATAGCAGCCTCAATGATGGGTTGAACGCTTTTAATACTCAAATGGCCGGCCTTGAAGGACAACTTCAGTTTAATCCCAACATGGGAATGCTGGCAAACACCACCCAGTCCGCCTTGAGTTTGGCGATTACCTTGGTGGCCAGCCAGCTTAAAGCCAATTCTCCGTCCTATAAATTCGGCGCCGCAGACAGCATGACCATGTACTTTGGCCAACAAGAAAACTCCGCGTTGCCCGGCGGCTCACAGGTTGCGGTTGGAAGAATTGAATACCTCAAAGTGGAAGAATCTATTACTCCGCAGCCCATGAAGATTGGCTATTTTTCTAATATTAGATATAATAACAGTCTCAAGGACCCCCTCACTTTAATTACTCTTAAAAATTACGATTCTATTTTAGCATCGATCACAGCTGGTGGCGCCGGAGGCTCTAGCGTCCCCGGACTAGACGTCGGTGCCGGCGGCGCCGGGGGCTCTGGCTTCATGGATTTTATGCGAAACCCAGAGGTTCAGAATGCCCTGACACCACACGAACTCAACCCCAGTGGTTCTGCCAGCAGCATCTTTAACCCGCTGCCTCCCCTCACGCCTCCGGATCCACCAGGGAATCCTTTTATCAACGCAGCCAAAGAACTCACCGATATCGATATTGAAAACACCAAGGAGCTTGAGAAAGGCTTCAAAACCGCTTTTACTTCTGCTCAGCTTAAAGCCCTGAAAGCAAAGGTGGCCGACAATCCTGCGGTCTTCACGAAGGTGATGAACAAGGAAAAGAGCAAAAACCTTCAGAAAGCCGTTGATGTCACGAAGGTCGTAGAAAACGTTTTAGAAACGGGCCCACTTGGATTTATGGAAAAAAATGCTCAAGTTAATAACTTCTTGAAGATGTTTGGAATCAAGGATTTGGCCAAAGAAGCATTTATGTGCTTGACGCTAGGTCTTAATTTTGAGGTGGGGCGAATTGCCGGCGCAGTGAAAAGATCACTAACTAAGGCCCAGGCAGGATTATATCAGCCTCCCGATCAGCCCCGCGCCGGCGGAGATATTCGTAAACCATATATAAATCCTGATGATCAGCCCAAAATGTTTACCATTACTGGCGACATTTGGAAACAAATTCTTGACGTGGTTATTGATACGCTGCAGCAGACAGTGCTAGAAATGATCAAAAAATTGGGGGACTTACTTAAATATAATTGTCCCCTCAATAATCCACGATCTGAGGACTTTGGGGCTAACGATATTGCTGATTTAATTGACCCGAGCCTTCAGACTCCGGCCCTCGCTGGCTCAGGGTCCGCGCTAGACCGAGTGAGCGCCAACCTCGGGCTGAGCCCAGCTGAATTAATGCTCTATCTTTCTTCTGTGTCTCAAATTCTTAGCTCGATGGATATATGTTCTCTTTTCACAAGGCGCGCCACAGTGGGCCCAGAGATCTTGGATAGAATAATTGAGTTTAATCGCGACTACCCTCTCCCTTATGTTTCGGGCTACCTAACAACCTATTCTACGGTACTAGCATTTTTTGCCGAAATATCATTGATGGTGGATGTAACCGACCTTTGTAACGAAGTAATTAATGAGGTTTATTTTGCCAATGAAGAAAACATCAATTTCTGTTTAACACCCGGGAATTTGCCCACCGTGGATGTACAAGACGTTGTTGACATGATGGAGAACGGCATCAATCTTGAATTCCCGGAGCTTAACTTTGATTGCCCCGATAAAGCAAATTTTATTAATGATCCCACCATCACCATATCAGTGCCTGAACTTTTTAATACCCTTACCCAACTTGTAGAATTACAGTTTGTTGAATCAGCAGAATCTGTTAAAACTATAATGCTGGAACAAAAGTTCACTTCTGAGGCTAATGGGTCTCTTATGCAGGCCTTTATAGACGCTGGGCTTAACTATGAAGCCAATGGCTGGCCACCATCGATGGACCCAAACATTATGGCACAGATCATCAAGGCTCTTGATGCTATAGCAGGCTTTGATTTGTCTAGTTGCGATGTGGATGTATCTCAAATACTCGGTTTTGATGCCGCGGCTGTTGCTAGCATCGGCCAGGACGTTACAGCAATCGTCGCGGATACAATGAGCGATCCTGCATTTGTGTCTGCTATTGAAGAGATTAAGAACACATTGATGGGAATCGGAGGGCCCCCTGGCTCAATCGAACCACTTCCAATCTTTCCATCATACCGTTTTAATACCGAGTTCCTTAAAGAGTTTATTAACTATATCGAAATCGACGAGTTATCTTCTGCGAATTCGAATGTAACGGTGCCCAAATACTTTAATTCCCGCGCCGTCGACGATGCTCGCTTATATGTTACGAGCAGCACCGGCACCCCGCTGCCTCCAAACCCAGATGAGGCAAAACTTCCTATTACCGATGGGTCATATAAGCCAATAGAGATTAACTTTGGGTTCCCCATCAGTACTCCGTTTTTGTTCGGCACACTGGAAGGATCTACTTTGGCGTCTTATGGAGACTTGATCTCGCCTGACTACATCGCGACTGGCGTTGGAGAACAGCTCGACTGTCGGAATCAATCTCAGATTAATCAAACATTGAATATGGGGGGAAATGTTCCAATGGGCCATGGCTGCGACGGCACTACACATGGCCCTGCAGACCCCGAACACGGCGGGGACACCACCCTTGACGATTACGAGATCGCCGGCCCAACCTGCACCAACCAAAAACATATAGTGGCTAAGGTGGTATATGATTTGGTTCACGACATTCCCGACACTGTCGTGGCAGGATCAACTCTACCGGCCTTTCAAAGTGCTTATCCCCTAATTTATAACCAGATTCGTTACTCGGCAAGTGCACTCAAACTGGTGCCACTTAATGAAGTAACACCCGGCATGCTCAACTCTGTTCAATCTTATATGCAAAGTAACCTCGACAACTTGCTCAACAATGGTTATTTGGATGCGTTAATTATTCGTTACGAAACTTCCCAGAGCTGTACGCTCCTGGCACCTGATGACTTCGACGAAGGTATCTATACTGGAATGGTCACCCCCAGCCGCCCCGCCGTCTTCCTTTATGACTCAATAATGGCCAAAGATGTCGACGATCTCTCTGCGGCGCGAAGCTATCTTAAAATCGTCTACCCCCGAGAAGCCCCTGAGAATCCTAATATTTACGTTGACTTCGAATCTGCGGGAGACTATATCCCTAGGCAGCAAATCTTAGAGGATATTTCACGAAGTACCATCGCACAAGATTTTGAAACTGAAGAGAACAACATTCAAAATACTTATATTCAGCCCTTTGTAGATGCCTTTGCGGGGACAATGAATACAAATGTGGTACTTACGGAAACCCCTGATGATAGTTCCGGCATTCCGACTGTAGGTGGGGGCAATTTTGGAGTGGGCGAAGATGTCGTCGGGCCAACAGACTTGTTAACAGCTGAACAAAAAGCCCTGATAGAATCTCAACACTTTCCCACCGTATACGCTCTGTTAGTAGATAATATGTTTAATTATTTGATTGCTAACGGAGTATTCGACGCCGTGACTCTACAATCCTTGAAATTGTTCCATTTAAATGAACACTGTCCCCCCGCCGAAGTAAGAGATCTTCTGGACATAGAAGGCATCATGGAACAGATGAAGAGCGAATACGTTCAGGCGATGTGTAACGACAAACCCGAGCTCGAAGATCGAGCCATTATTCGTAACGTCGTCAAATATGGCATGTATCTGTTGATCACTCAGATGCAAATCGCCGCGATATTCATTAAAAATATTTTTGTCTTGTCGGCCTTTGAAATTGACAGCCTCGTAGAGAACAAGGATAGTTTTATCTTTAAGTTTATAAGAAAACAAATCACGACGGCCCTCCTTACCTTTCTGATTAATAGTGAGAACCAAGATGAGTCTACAGTTCGCCGAGACCTTGTGGGTTATTTCAATCTGAAGATCCGCCGCCAAGCCGTCGTCGCACAGGGAGGAATACGCAATGCCAACGGAGACGTAGTTTTCCCCACCGGGACAACTTTTTCCGTGGTTGATAATGGCGCCTTTGTGGGGTTCGATGAAATTTTAGATTATTTGATCTCCGAACGACTCCTGTTGGGAGCAGTACCGGTAGCCAACGCAATTCGCTCGTCGGTCGAGGACAATAATCCCGTACCTTTGGATCTTGCAATGTTGGCAAGTCTACAAACCTTTACGGTTGCTGACGAAAGAAGGGTGTCTTTAACAGCCAAAGTACAGGCGTATTATGGGGACACCCCCGACACACCACGTATTTTCTTAACTCGCAAATATACCACTCTAAGCAGCGGCATAACACGCGCGCGCCTGCGATTGTGGTACTATTATGGAGGAGAGGACCCTAATCTTGTTAATATTTTTACTTTCCCGGGAACTATCCCAGCCTTCGGGCAACCGAATGCTTCGGCTACCATGATGGAGGCTATCCGCGCCGGACTTATTGAGGTGGAAAGCGCTGCGCTCGGCCATGGTCTTACCGGAGACGATGGAGAACCGTGCCTGAGTCAGTATCAGATTAATCAGACCCTGGCCTGGGGCGGCACGGTCCAACAGGGCCGCGGCTGCCCGGGCACGACACACTCAGGCATCTCGGGCGACTCCGCCACAGACGCCCAGGGAGAAGAAGAGCCCGACGTCGACGGCGGCGGCACCGGCTTTGGCTCCGGCAACCCCGGATTTGGAAATTAGATCATGAGTTTATTACCACTACATACTGCGGAAGGTTTCGCCGATGCTGCAGCTTATACTGATGCCCTCTTGGTTGGGGCCCAAGACTATTTGTTGGATGAGAGCCTGCTCGAGCGCCCCCTCCGTGACGCAACGGGCATACTCACCAATACTGACCCTGTGGCTGATTCCTACTCCGATGTACTCAACTTGGGAATCCCTGGTCTAGAACACTCGGGAACAAGTACGGTAGGTATAAGTGGCGAGCTCGAACAGCGCTCCACCAACTCCTACGCAGGCATCGGCGATCTCGGGAACAAAAACTCACAAATGCGTGAGGATTGGTGGTTTTACCTTAGGGCCATGAGGCGCCTGTTACGGAAGGCACATAGGATTGACCCGAGCCTTTGGACGACCACCAGTGATTGGCGGGAGAAAATTACCATAGCTGATTTCACCGGCGACTTACGTATGGGCCAGACAAGTGTTAATCAGAAGAACCGTTTTTTGAACGCCGGCCGAAATGCGGGTCAATGGAATAAAAAACACGAGGGTGATTCTACCCCAGATCTCTTTGTTTTTAGAGACTCCTCAATTAATATCAATCGAGTTCGAGCCTATTGGTGGGTACCTTATGCCGTCGTCGCGCGATTCGTGACCCTTCATAATCAGCTTTTTGGAACTAACATATCGTACCAAGTAGGCACCACCCTGCCAATCACTCGACCTGGAGCGCGAGGACTCATACGCAATGTCATGCGCGGCCTGGGGATGCTCCAGGCCGAGATACGCCGCCAGGCAGATGCCGCTGAAGCCGCCGAACTGGCCGCTCTAGAAGCCGAGGCCGCAATGATCGGTACTGATCAGGAGGGCTTTGTTCTAGAACCGCTGACTTCCCCCGAGATGGAAACCCTCGCGCGCGACCCCGCCTACCAACAGTATTTTTCTACTACCTTCAATAAAGACCTTATTGCTTTCGTTCCAATCATTCAGAACTTCTTTTTGACTGGTAAATATTTCCAAACCATCAACGAGTCGTTTTACAGTTCCAATGCCCTGGCTCTAGAAATATTGCTCTCAACGATTCGGAATAATGATAACTATAAAAAGGAGCCTAACTTGCGGCGCGTTCCGCCGACGCTTGCCGCACAGGCCGCCGCCAATACTGATCCACAGGGCGCCGCCCGAGACTTTATTCTTAAGATGCTTATTATGGCGCCCATCAATATCTTGAAGGGGATATGCGAGTTGCTTGATCCACATGTTGGGATTACAAAACTCATCAAAAAAATCACTGGATATGGCTTTAGCGAGTTAGCAGAGGCCATGAATCCCTCGGCCGAGACTATCAACGAGACCCGCAAAAATACGATTAAAGAAACCGAAGGTGAAGACTCGGATGCTTATCAAAACTTCCGTGGGATTAACGGAGATGACCTCCTTAAATTTATTTTATGTATCCTGGAGTTGTCGATGCAGGCGGCAGTAGAAATGCCAGCGATCCTGGATCCAGAGGGCAACTCATCGACTCCAAGTATCCCCCCAAACTTCTTTCCGGCTATTAAGCGCGACGGCATCGATTTTACTGGGAAAGTGTCCGGTCTCTTAATGATGCCGCCCACACCTTTAGGGTTGATTTATTTATTATTAGGACTAATTAACACTGATGAAGAAACAGTAGACGTCATCGAAGAAACCCCAGACCCAGCGTGTCCTCCGCCCCACCCGGAAGACCCCTCGGTAGCGGGAGAAACGACCGTCGATCAGTGTGACCCAGAAGAAATTTCTTGAGCACCTAGGAGGAGAAGTTAATGAGTTCGGGATTATCGGTAGCGCTACCACTCACAATGAGCGAAGTATTTGGCGCTTACAATCTTAATACTAACTTCTTTGATCTTGCCCAACAGAACTTGAAAATGCTGATCCTGACCTCTCCCGGCGAGAAGATGATGGATCCTAATTTTGGAGTGGGTTTGAAAACGTATTTGTTCGAAATGAATGCGGAGAGCACCTATGATCGTATTACCGAGAAAATACTCGAGCAGGTAAAGATATATCTTCCTTTTATAGAGATTAACGACATCAAATATGCCATCCCGGAGAACAATCCTGACCTTTTCCCTCACAATCTTTCGGTAGGAATCACATTTACAATTATACCTTTACAGCTTTTAAGCAACCTTCAGATTAATGTGGAGCCTAATTAGGACACTGAGGCACTTACATGAGTAACAAAAAACTACAACCAATTGATTATACTAGCCGCGATTTTGAGTCCATCCGCCGCGACCTCGAAAATTATGCCAAACGCTACTATCCCAACACCTATCGGGACTTTAACGAAGCCTCTTTCGGGTCTTTAATGCTCGATACGGTAGCGTATATTGGTGATATCTTATCCTTTTACGTTGATTACCAGAGCAACGAGTCCTTTTTAGACAGTGCTATCGAATATAACAATGTCGTCCGCCTCGCTCGGCAAGCCGGATATAAGTTAAACACCGCACCGTCATCACACGGAGTGCTTACTTTCTATATTGAAGTCCCAGCAGATCAAACAGGCCTAGGCCCTTCACTGAGCTACGCGCCAAGACTTAAAGCCGGCTCAACCTTCTCTTCCACGGGCGGAGGCAACTATACGACCGTCGAGGATGTTGATTTTTCGAGAAGCAGCAATCAGGTAGTGTCCGGCCGCATTGATAGCGCCACCGGGTCTCCTACAAGTTACATCATTCGCTCGCAGGCACGTGCAGTATCAGGCCGCGTGAGTTATCAAGAGGTGAGTGTAGGTAACTTCCAGCGTTTTTTAAGAGTTAATTTAGAAAGCTCCAATGTGGCAGAAATCATCAGCCTCACGGATTCGGAAGGTCACGTGTATTATGAGGTAGAGAACTTATCTCAGAATACGATTTATAAAGCTATCCCCAACACCAATTCAAATACTAATAATACGGTCAAAAACTTACTTAAAGCAGTCCCTGTCGCCAGGCGCTTTACACTAGAGCGCGAGGCCGGAAAGGCTTATTTACAATTTGGTTACGGCTCGACGTCAGAACTCTTATCAGAATCCGTAGTCGACCCATCTAATTTGGTACTTCAATTGCCCGGGCGTACTTATACCAATGATCTAGATTTTGATCCCACCAAGCTTATTAGTACTGATAAATTTGGAATTGCTCCTTCCAATACAACATTGCGAATCGCCTACCGTACGAACACCACGCAGGATGTAAACGCTGCATCAAATACAATTATAACTGTAAATCGTCCCCTTTTCAGGTTTAATAGTCAGGGCGCCCTGGTCCAATCGCAGAGAAACACAGTTATGGGATCCCTGGAGGTCTCTAACGACGAGCCCTTTGTCGGCGATATCAGCCTTCCTACTGCGGACGAGGTCAAACAAAGAGTATATGGGTACTTCGCTACTCAAAATCGAGCCGTTACAGCTCAGGATTATCAGGCTATTTGCTATGGCATGCCAGACAAGTATGGCGCCATTAAGCGCGCCGCCGTCCTTCGGGATTTTGATGAGCTTAAGAGGAATCTTAACATTTATGTGATATCTCAAAACGCTAGCGACAAGTTGGTAGCTGCCAATGTTACTATAAAGAACAACTTAAGAAATTGGCTTTTACAATATAAAATGGTCAATGATACTGTTGATATTCTCGATGCCGCCATTGTGAATTTTGGAATTAAATATACACTAGCTTTAGATTTAAACGCTAATCGGTACACAGTTTTAAATAAGGCGAATGCAGCTATCCGGGAGTATTTGCTGCGAAATCAATATGACATTGGAGAATCTATCTTGATAACTGAGTTCTATAAAGTCCTACAGCGGGTAGATGGCGTCGTAGACGTTTACGAGGTAAGTATTACTCCCCGCGCCGGAGCAACATATTCTAATGTTAGTTATGATTTTACAAAGAATCTTACTGTAGACGGCCGCTATATCTTGGCACAGAAGAACGTGATCTTTGAGCTTAAGTTTCCTAATATTGACATCGATGGAGCAATCAGGTAATGGCTCTTCTACGTTATACTGCGAGTGCGGATACAACCATCGTTAATGCCTATGAAGATGATTTAGTCACGCGAGGAACTGGGTCCAATATGGGTTATGCCGACGCACTCGAAGTCTTTTCTATTTACGGGCAGGAGTCGGGTTCTAATGGTCAATCTCAAGAACTCTCCCGCATCTTGATGGACTTCCCCATTACTCAGATGTCCTCGGATCGCACCGCAGGGACTCTCGGATCCTCCGGCAGTGTGTCTTTCTTCTTAAAGCTATATAATGCTCGCACACCATTTACTCTTCCACAAAACTTTAATTTAATTGTGGCTCCTGTGGCCAAGCCTTGGACAGAGGGCACCGGCTTGGACATGGACAATTATAAGGACATCGGTACCGCCAACTGGATTAAGCCCAATGCGTCCTCCTCTTGGACGACACCCGGCGGCGATTACCGTACGGTCAATAACTATAATGTGAATTTTCCGTTGGGCTTTGAAAATCTTGAAGTTGATATTAGCAATCTAGTGGAGAGATGGATCGCCGGATCACAAACTAACTATGGCCTGGGTATTCATCTTACAGGATCTCAGGAGGCTTATTTCTCTAGTTCCCTAGGTACAGATAGCGGCAGTGTTCTACAAAACACGCTCGGCGCCACGCAGTCTTATTATACTAAACGCTTTTTCGCCCGCTCGACTCAGTTCTTCTTCCAGCGACCCACTATTGAAGCGCGCTGGGATGATCGTGTTAAGGACGATAGAGAGAATTTCTTATATTCTAGCTCCTTGGCCCCTGCTGCAGATAACTTGAACACACTTTATCTTTATAACTATATTCGCGGCCGCCTTGTTAATATCCCCAAGGTCGGAACTGGCAATATCCGCGTGTCATTCTATTCCGGCTCCGCGACCGCACCCACCGGAGCGAAACTGAAGCTACAAAATTTGGTTTCCAATGTGACAGCAAGCTATGTCAGCCGCGGCATTTATAAGTGTGAGGTAGCGCTAACGGCTGCAGCCACTCCTCTTCAAAAGGTTTACGATGTCTGGCATAGCGGAAGCGCACTCCAATACTTCACCGGCTCGTTTTATCCTGAAAAAATGCCCACCTATGAGGAAGCCCCCACATTTAATAGGGTTACCAGCTGTACAAATTTAAAGAAAAAGTACTCGCGCCAAGACTCCGCGCGATTTAGATTTTTCATCCGCAACAAGAACTGGAGCCCCACTGTGTATACGGTGGCCACCACGAATAATCCAACATCGATTATTCCAAGCGCGTCCTTTAACGTCCGCCGCGTGACCGACAACTGGAATGCTATTCCGTACGGCACAGGCTCCCGGAACAGCACGTATTTATCCTATGACAAGGGAGGTAATTATTTTGATCTAGATATGAGTCTTTTAGAGGCTGGTTATATGTACGAGGTTAACCTATCTTACTATAATGATAGTATAGGAGACTGGCAAGAACAGCCTCAGACGTTTAAATTTAGAGTTGAAGAATAATTAGAATGATATGAGCATTAAGAAATATTTTGATGTAGCATCAAATATTAAATCCTTAGCAGGCACCACCGCCCAAAAAATATCCTCTCAAGTTGAATCAGTAGGTTTCCACGAGCAGGAGATTATTAAGGAGGAACGTTATATTCCCCACGCCGATTATTCGGTTCCGCAGGGGTTCGCTCGTTACGGAAATGCTAAAGATTATTATACGCAAGCAATTCAGCGAATATATAATACTTTCCCTTATGATGGGTCTCTCAAAGAACGATTAGAGTGGGAAAACGAATCCACATATCTTGATCTCTATATTTACAACGATCGATATCCTCGAACAAATGGCTATATTAACTTTGCTGCCGGAGGATGGGGCACCCCCTCTGCTCTAACGGCCAACGGATATGGCATTCCCGCCTCAAGCGCCAATTATGAATACATTTATGTAAAGGGAGGGCCCAATCAAAACCCTAATGGCACCGCGCCCTATCGCGCTCAATTTACTGGGTCTAATTATTATGAGCCTTCCAAGAACCGTGCCTCCAATTTCGCTCTTAATGTTAATTCACGAGGCGTTTCGTTAGAGTTTTGGCTTAAGAAAAAGGCATTCGATGACGCCAAGACCCAGAAAGAGGTTATTTTTGATCTCTGGAACGGTGTTACTGCTTCTGCTACCAATTATGCGCGCCTTCGCTTGGAGCTAACTTCGGCAACAGGTCGCCGTGACGGCCTCGCTGTGGGCGAGTCTCCGTTCCTGCTTACTCTTTATTCTGGTTCGACAGGGTTTTTTCAACAAAGAATCGCTACCACTACCCTTACGACCACTGGCTCGGTTGCGGATAACCTCTGGCATCATTATGCGGTTACTGTAAAGCAAGACAGTGCCGTCACTACTCGTTTTTATGTAGACGGGCGCCTCAACCTAGAGCAGCACGTTTCTGCGAGTGGCAAGGGCACCCTGGAGAACATCTCCGGCCTCGACCTTCGCGCTAATATTGGTGCGCTGGTAACACAACCAAGCCGACGCTCCGCCAAACCAACCACGGCCGGCGCCTACGCTGGTAAGCTTTCAGCTTCTTTGGATGAATTCCGATTTTGGAAGACGGAACGGACAGGACAGGAAATTGGTCGTTTTTGGTTCACCCAAGTTGGAGGTGGTGTCAATACCGACCCCGAGCCCTTTATAGAGACCGAAGTCAGCGCCAACTTAGATCTGGGCGTCTACTTTAAGTTTAATGAGGGCATTACGAATACCGCTTCTGTTGACAGTACGGTTTTAGATTACTCAGGCCGCTTCTCAAACGGTGCCTGGACATGTCCGGCAATCACAGCAGGTAACTTTGCTCTGGCCCGGAACACTGGCTCAGCCATCGTTCTATCAAACGCCGCCACTCTAGAGTATAAAGATCCCATTATATATCCTCAGCACGCTAGCGTGAAATCGTTGACGACCGTCCTTGAAGCAACGGGCTCATCATATGATGTCAACAATAATGCTTCAATTTACAATACACTTCCATCGTGGATTATTGAAGAAGATAACGACGGCGACGGTGAACTGCGAAAACTGACACAGATCATTTCCAGTTACTTTGACACCCTTCATCTGCAGATAAAAGATTTAAATACCATCAAGGATGTGAAGTATATAAGTGGAAGCAATAAACCTTTACCATTTGCGGAAAGACTTCTGAATTCCGCCGGCCTCGTCACGCCGGAGATATTTTTGGATGCTGATGTTCTTAATGTGCTTGCCAGCCGCAGCGAAGACAAGGTCTTTGAGAAACCACTCGAAGAAATTAAAAACATTATCTATAAGAATATCTACAACAATCTTGTTTATATTTTTAAGTCCAAGGGTACTGAAAAGTCTTTCCGGAACCTGATTCGATGCTTTGGCATCGACGACGAGCTTGTGAAGCTCAACATGTATGCCAACGATGTCCAGTTTGAGTTACGTAATAACCGCCGCAATGTTGCTGTCGCAGATCGGTTTGTAAACTTCAATACCGGCGACAACAAATCAGGTGTTGTTTATAACTACCGTGACCCCTCCAACAGCCAGTCGACTGGTTATCTTTCCGCTAGCGCAGCCCTAGCGAATGGGCATGCTATTACTCTTGAATCGGAAGTGCTGTTCCCGCTTAAATCTGTGCCGGCAAACGACGTTTACATAGACACTAATACAATTAGTTCGTCACTCTTCGGCGTCCACGGAGTCCAAGCAGTCCACGCGGCATCGAGCCCTAGTCACACCACGTGGGCCACCAGGGACATTGTAAACTTCCAGGTTTACGCAGTTCGCGACGAAGTCGCCTCGGACAATGTACGATTTGTGGTCACCAGCTCTAGCCCCCGCGGCAAAGTACCATACCTTACATCCCAATTGTACGAGGATGTCTATAATAATACTCGTTGGAATCTATCTGTGCGCATCAAGCCGGAAAAATATCCTCTTTCTTCTTTGGTGAACGGTGCAGTCTGCTGCCCCCCGCGCACGACTGGTAGTTATACGGTCGAATTGCACGGTGTACAGGGGGACTCGGGGGAAATCTTACAGCAGTTTACTGTTTCTAAGACGGTGACGGATGTCCCTCTTCACTTTATAACCGGCAGTCGCCGCGTGTATGTGGGTGCCCACCGAGAAAACTTTACGGGGAGCCTGTTGGCCCCCTCAGATGTTAAAATTAATGCATGCCGCTTCTGGTTAGATTACATAGACAATGAGGCTTTAGCCGGTCACATCTTAGACACACAAAATTTTGGCACAACTCACCCCCATTGGTTTGCCTATCCTTTTAACCCTAGCTCCTCTTATGGAGATATCCAAAAAGCCGACACTCTGGTATTCAATTGGGAGTTCCTCACCAACACCGGCTCAAACGCCGCAGGACGCTTTACGGTGCCCGACCTTACTTCCGGGTCACTCATCACCTCAACTAACGCTCTAACGGCCTCCTACGGCGCCCTAGGCAAGATAATAAACCCGCAGTATACTGCCCGCGGCGATTTGTTTGCCACCTCGTCTACCACGGTTATCGAGAAAGACTTTGTTATCTCGTCCAAGCTAAACTTGCCGGAGAATCTTAAGAGCGAAGAAATGATCCAAGTCCTTAACGCGACGGATCAAGATGTGTTTACGTCAGATTCCCGACCGACAAATTATTCTTTCGCGTTTGAGAAGAGCATGTATCAGGTTATTTCGGAAGAGATGATCAATTATTTTGCCACCCTGAACGATTTTCATAACTTAATCGGTGATCCAGTTAACCAATGGCGCCCCGAATACAAATCAATTGATTTCCTGCGCCAAAAGTTTTTCGAAACGGTGGAAAACAAAGAACTGGACTTTGATAAGTTCTACGAATACTACAAGTGGTTTGATAGCTCCCTTTCGGTCTTGCTAACACAACTCGCGCCAGTTTCAGCGGACGTTGCGACCGATGTCCGCACTATTATTGAGAATCATATCCTCGAACGCCCAAAGTATCAGCGCAAGTTCCCGTTCCTGGCCAAATCAGACACCAACTATCCGACCGGCCGTATCGATGGCGATATGGCGGCCGACAAGACCGCCCAGGCCTCTCCCGACGAGTTCCCAGCCGGCACTTCGTTCTTCACCAACACCGCTTTTACGAGGCGCCAGATTGGCTCCTCCAACACTCCTAGGACGCGCCCATGGAAGCATTTCCATGCCCCTGCCGTAGATACCAACACCCCTCTTGCCAAGTCCATGCTCTTCGATGGCGATAACCCCAGCGAGATTGATATTGGTGCCGATTCTGTTTGGAATCCTCTAGTAGGACTCGCCGGCGCTGACGCAAAAGCTTTTACTATCTCTGCCTGGATTAAAGCAGATGGAACAACAGGACAAGGAATCGGCTACGGAGTGATATTGGATTTTGCTGCCTGGGACCGTACCTTCATGATAGATTATTCTTCGTTGCCTTATAGCACTTATAATCTTAAGTATTATATGCGCGGTAGCACCCCCGGCGAGGCTACCACCGCCGCCGGCGGCTTGAACAAAGACGTCTGGTATCACGTTGCTGTCACCTATACCGGCGGCACAGCCGGCACAATAACTCTATATGTGGACGGTGCAGCCGCCACCGACTCGGTCACGACACCCTCTGTTCCCGACGCCATCGGTAGCGGTCATGGTTGCAACATCGGAGTAGATTATGCCGGCGGTGTGGAAGCCTTCGGCGGCAACATGTGTGACGTCGCCGTTTGGGACAAAGCCTTATCAACCACAGAAATATCCGAAATTTATGGGGGCGGCAAACGAGTTAACTTAAAGAACGCCGGCCCCACAGCTAATCTTCTGTCGTGGTGGATGATGGGCTCGGATCCTCTGGATACTTACAATGGTACAGTCTATGATCAGATAGGC
>Ga0098035_1000137_pt1 | contig 41161 bp, 29 predicted proteins | sample 3_EtaG_FD_75046 | JGI IMG/M metagenome (GOLD analysis project Ga0098035, IMG submission 75046) | Marine viral communities from the Subarctic Pacific Ocean - 3_ETSP_OMZ_AT15126 metaG | ecosystem: Environmental > Aquatic > Marine > Oceanic | place: Pacific Ocean | collected 2015-01-07
CATCAACATGACGAGCCATTATTACAGGCGAAATACAGAGACCCGAATTGGACTATGAATGTTAAGCCTAAAATTAAATTGGACAACTGGAAGGATGCGCCGGCTGTTTGGAAAAGGAGATTTAAATAATGCAATATGATTTATCTGTCTGTTTGCCGGCCCATAGAACTCATTTGTGGGAGAGGCTATATGATTCTACAGTAGAAGCAGTCGGAACAGATTATACATGGGAATTGATTTTGGTTGGACCAAACGAGCCGCCAGATTCTTTGCGAGAGAAAGATAACTTCAAGTTTTTCAAGGACTATGGCACGCCGGCGAGATGTGGACAGATAGCCACTTTGCTGGCCGAAGGCGAATTGATGATGTGGGCATCTGATGACGGATATTTTTTAAAGGATAGCATTAAAGAATGTATCGAGATGCATGAAAGTCTTCCGTATAAGGATGTAGTAATCGTCAAGTATGCAGAAGGACGAGGAATTTCTGGCAAATGCCCCGATGACAGCTATTGGACTGCCTGGACACATCCAGATTTGCGACTTCCGGGCGTTCCTCAAGATTACCAAATTCACTTGTTAGCAATGTATAAGTTAAATTATTTTCGTGAATTAGGAGGTTTTGATTGTCGCTGGGAACACCTTAACATGAATACGCATGATTTGGCCTTTAGGGCTCAACGAGATAGCAGTAAATTTCATTTTAGCCCCAATCTTGTCTTGACATGTGATTGGAATCCAAACGAAGGAGACCACGTTCCGGTACAACAAGCTTATCACGCAAATGATGCCCCGCTATTTCGCGAGGTTTATATGCGAGATCAGTCGGAAAGAATCAAAATTGATTACTTTAACTGGATTAAGAGCGATCCAGTTTGGAAAAGAAGGTTTGGAGACAAGAAATGAGTAAGACAGTATTAGTGACCGGCGCCGGCGGACTAGTTGGTTCCGCAATCGCATCGGTTAGCGAAGAATATCCACAGTATGAATTTGTGTTTTCTGGACACAAACAACATGATCTTACCAACGAAGAGCACGTCCGCGCGCTTTTCGAAGAAACGAAGCCCGATTATGTGATTCATGCGGCCGCTCGCGTGGGCGGAATCGGACGCAACATGGAAACTCCGGCCCAACAGTATTATAGCAATATTTTGATGAATACCTTTGTTATTCATTATGCGCATTTATTCAATGTAAAGAAATTACTAGCTTTTTCGTCTGTATGTGCTTTTCCTGCCGGCGTTACCGAGATTCATGAAAACCTTTTACATGACGGTGAGCCCTTTCTCGCGCATTACTCCTATGCATACTCTAAGCGAATGGTGGATGTACAGATTTATGCGTATATGCAACAGTATAACACTAATTTCTGCTCAGTAATTCCGGGGAATATTTTTGGAGAGCATGATAATTTTAATCTCAAAGACGGACATGTCGTTCCATCACTGGTCCACAAGTGTCATGTGGCAAAGAAAAATGGAACATCCTTAGAGGTGTGGGGCGATGGAACACCGTATCGTGAATTTTTATACGCAAAAGATGTAGCTCAAGCATGTGTGCGGTTATTGCATGATGACATTCAGTTGCCCCGTCGCATTATCGTATCTGGGTGCCGCGAGACACAAATAAAAGATTTAGTAGGAATGGTGTGTGACGCTTTTGATTACCACAACGTTAAGTGGCTCACAGAGAAGCCTAATGGACAATTGAGAAGGCCGACCAATAAAGAAGTCTTTAGGGAGACATTGGCCGATTTTGTCTACACAGACTTAAGAACTGCCATGAAAAACACTGTTCAGTGGTTTGAGCTTAATTATCCGAACGTGAGGATGTAGATGAAACGAGTGTTAATTACAGGAATTAATGGACAAGATGGTTCGTATTTAGCCGAGTTATTGGTCGAAAAGGGCTACGATGTGCATGGGATTCTAAAAAGAAATTCAATTCCTGAGAACCAGACAGCGCGCATTCAGCATGTATATCCAGAGATTAAGAATAATCTATATCATGCCGACATGTGTGACATGTCTTCGCTGTTGTCGGTAATTCAGAGAGTGCGCCCTCATGAGATTTACAATTTGGCCGCCCAGAGTCATGTGCGTGTTAGTTTTGACCAGCCCATTTATACGCTAGATACTATTGGGCGTGGCACGCTAAATTTGCTTGAAGTTGTAAGGTTAACAGAAGTCGATACAAAAATTTACCAAGCCAGTAGTTCAGAAATGTTTGGTAATTCAATTGATGAAGATGGTTTCCAGAGGGAGACAACTCCGATGAATCCCGTAAGTCCTTATGCATGCGCTAAGTTGGCGGCATATAACTTTATTAGGTGTTATAGGCAATCATACGATATTTTTGGCACAAATGGCATTTTGTTTAACCATGAGTCGCCCCGTCGTGGCGGGAGCTTTGTTACCAACAAAATTGTTATGGGCGCCGTTAAAATTAAGAAAGGACTGGCGGATGAATTGGCATTAGGCAATTTGGAGAGCACGCGAGATTGGGGACACGCAAAAGATTACGTCAAGGTGATGTGGCAATTGCTCCAGCTTGATAAGCCGGGAGATTATGTTTGTGCTACTGGCATATCGCATAGCGTTCGTGAGTTTTGCGAAGCAACTTTTGGTAAATTAGATTTAAATTATCAAGATTACGTGGTCCAAGATCCTAAATTTTTTAGGCCAACTGAATTAAAAGATCTTAAGGGGTGTACTAAAAAGCTTGTTAGTGTTATTGACTTGAATTTTGATTATACCTTTGATACAATGATAGATGAAATGATTAATTATTGGCTGGAGAGGACGTGATAAAATTAAATTTGGGATGCGGCGATAGAAAGATTCACGGATTTATTAATATTGACGCCAGGGACAACGTCGGCGCCGATGAGGTTTGCGATGTTACCAGAATTCATGAAAAGTTTACTAATGTAGATTTGATTTATGCATGTCATGTTTTGGAACACTTCCCCACGCAGCCGTCCGTCTTTCAGCCGCTAACGTGGAAAGAGGTGTTAATTAGCTGGCGCACGGCTCTTAAGAAAGGTGGCATTTTAAGGCTTTCCGTACCCGATATTAAGGCTGCATGCGAATATTATCTTTTAACAAATAATTTCAACGCGGTGCGAGCCTTCTTTTATGGAGGTCAAAAATATGATTATGATTTTCATTATCATGGGTGGTCATTTGACACTTTGAAAGAGGATCTTCATAAGGCGGGCTTTAGCGAAGTGAGAAGATACGATTGGAAAGAGACAGAGCATTTCTATATTGATGATTACAGTCAGGCATATTTGCCGCACATGGATAAAACAAATGGAAAGCTCATGAGCCTAAACATAGAAGCTATTAAATAAGAGGACAAAATGAACATTAAATTTCCACTAGCAAAAGAAACAATTAACGATGCAGATGTCGATGCGCTCTGCACATGGCTTAAGAGCTATCCGCGTTTAACTAAGGGACAACTTACTTGGGACGTAGAGAGAGATTGGGCAAATTATATCGGAACTGAATATTCTGTATTCAACAATTCAGGCTCTTCAGCAAACCTTTTAATGGTTGCCGCAGCCAAACAATGCGGCCGGATTGCCAATGGTAAGATTGTTGTACCTTCTGTGGGATGGGTAACAACCATTGCCCCAGCAATTCAGCTTGGCTTGACGCCGATTATGTGTGGCGCGGATTCGCATACATTTGGTATTGATCTGGATCAGTTGGAAGAAATTTGTGAGAGAGAAAATCCCGACGCTGTAATTTTTGTGCAAGTGCTGGGTGTTCCACATCATAGAGAGCGGCTTTTAGAACTGAAGGAAAAGTATAGCTTTACGTTGCTGGAGGATGCCTGCGCAGCGCTTGGCGCAGCTTATGGTGATGGCTCCAAGGTCGGAACAGTGGGCGATATGTCATCGTTCTCGTTCTATTTTGGACACCAGCTGTCGACAATTGAAGGCGGAATGGTCAATACTGATGATAAAGAACTGTATGAAATGCTCTTGATGCTTAGGAGCCATGGCTGGGCCAAGGATCTGAGTCCCGAATCTTCAAAGGCTTTGATGGAAGAATATGGAATCGATGACTTTCATTCCCCTTTCGCCTTTTTTATTCCTGGCTATAACCTCAGATCTACTGATTTACAGGCTTTCCTGGGCATTAGACAGGTTCAAAAAGCTGATTGGACTGCCAGTCAGCGTAATAAAAATCATCGCCTTTATGCGGAAAAACTCGAAGGAGTTGTAGCCTTTCAGCGGTGGGGGGACAACGTACCAGTGTCGATTTCTTTCGGCGCCCTGGCACACACCACACAACATCGTAAGGAAATAGTTACGCGCCTTGTTGAAGCCGGCATTGAGACGAGAATCTTTAGCGCTGGTAATCTTGGGCGCCATCCATTTTGGACCGATCTATACGAAGAATTCCGCGATCCAGTTAGCGATGAAATTCATGCTATGGGCTTTTTCCTCCCCAACTATCCCGAGCTTACTCCTGAAGAAATTGAGTATATTTGTGATGTTGTCAAAGGAAAGTAATGCGTATTTTAGTAATCGGAGAAAGCTGTAGAGATGTTTATCGTTACGGGGAATGTAGCCGTTTATGCCCGGAAGCTCCGGTGCCCGTTGTCAAGATAGATAATGGCGAGGTCAATATTAATCCGGGCATGGCTATGAACGTATATGAGAATATTGTGTCTTTGTCCAGTGATATCGATGTTGATATCATTACTAATGATAATTGGCGACAAATCAATAAAACGCGATATGTGGATCAGAGAACGAACTATATAGTCTTGCGTGTAGATGAGAATGACGCGTCGATCCCGCGCTGTAAAGTAAACGAAATAGACTTTACAAAATATGATGCGGTTGTTATCTCAGATTACAATAAGGGATTTCTCACTAATCAAGATATTGAATATATTTCTACTCAGCATGCGATTACTTTTCTGGACACTAAGAAAATCCTTAGCAAGTGGTGTAAACGAATTAAGTTTATCAAAATAAATGAATTCGAGTATAATAGAACCAAGCACATGCTGAATAAGGATATAAGTTCGCGCATGATTGTTACTCTCGGCCCAAATGGCGCTAAGCATTGCAATAGAATATATCCCGTACCAAAAGTGGAAATAAAAGACACTTCTGGTGCCGGCGACACCTTCATTGCCGCGTTATGTGTGAAATATACCGAAACACACGACATCGAGGAATCTATTAAATATGCAAACGAGTCCGCGACAATGATTGTACAAAAGAAAGGAGTTTCGGTAGCGTGAAAGTCATATGGACTAATGGTTGTTTTGATGTGCTGCATCGTGGACATATTGAACTTTTTAAGTATGCCAAATCTCTTGGTGACTGGTTGGTTGTTGGTGCGGATGAAGATGAGAGAGTAAAGGCTTCTAAGGGCGATTCTCGCCCAATAAACAATATAGAAGACAGAGTGGCGATATTGGAATCTATAAGATATATTGACGAAGTAAGAAGTTTTGATATCGACTGCGAACTTGAAACACAGATTTTATTGAGTGGTGCTTCAGTCATCGTTGTGGGCTCTGACTATAAAGGCAGAAAAGTGATAGGCTCACACTTGGTTGATGAGGTGAAATTTTTTGAAAGAATTGGCGATTATTCAACAACAAAAATATTAGGAAATTTAGAATGACATACGTATTTGATATTGATGGTACAATTTGTAGTCATACTTATGGGAAGTACGATGAAGCAAAGCCTGATGTAGAAAGAATAAATAAAGTTAATGATTTATATGAGAAAGGCCACATCATTATATTTCAAACTGCCCGCGGTATGGGACGAAGCGGCAATTCTGTGACATATGCCCACAAGGTTTTTTACGAATTCACCAAAGAGCAGCTTCACGGCTGGGGCGTAAAATATCACCAGCTATTTTTAGGTAAGCCAGCCGGTGATATTTATATTGACGATAAAGGAGTGAAAGATGAAGACTTTTTTGAAAATGAATTTCGTTCCTAAAGGATGGGGATTCGAAAAGTGGATTGTTAATTGTGATGAATATTGCGGTAAATTGCTTTATTTTGTAAAGGACAAGCGCTGCTCATGGCATTATCACGTACTTAAGGATGAAGTGTTCTATATACAATCTGGTAAAATTCTGGTAAAATATTCAGATGAAGACGACTTGGAAAATGCCGAGGAATTGATTTTGAATAAAGGTGATAGCTTTCATGTTTATCGGGGATTGAGACACCAAATGATAGCCATGGAAGATACTGAACTTTTTGAATTTTCAACGCAACATTTTGATAGTGATAGCTATCGTATTATAAAGGGAGACTAAAATGAGTGAAAAAAAGACAGAACTAAAATTGTCGCACCAAGCCATGGGCGCAATCATGATGGCACTGCAGGAATCGCTGCTTAATGAATTGGACATTGTTCCAATTTTGGAGGGATTTGAGCTTGTGGCCGCTGAAGATGGACTGGTGGTACTAAATCCGCCAACTGTGCGTCTTTCTAATAACGCGTCCATTACTGAAAAAGATTTGGTGGATATGGTCACTAAGTAATGCCTCGATATCGATACGCATGCAAAGACTGTAATAGTGAGAAAGTTGTCTTTCACAGAATTATGGCATCTCCAGAAGTTTTGTGCCCACAATGCAATGGCGCGATGTTCAAAGGACTGACAACACCCCATATAGTTAAGAGTTCCACTGGCAATGAAACAAATACAAAAGTCGGCGAATTAACTCACGAATATATCGAGGAAAATAGAAAGCTTTTGGAAGAAGAAAAGTCCAAAGCGAAGGAAAAAATATATGAGCAGACTTGAGATAATACTTTCGGCATTGCTAACCGTCTTGTTGATTTCTAATATTGGATTGGTAATATATACTCGGGCTACTATTATACGTCTATTGTTGATATCCGAAGAATTAGGAGATTTGCAACAGATGGTAAATTCTTTTGCATTGCATGTTAAAACAGTCTATGAATTAGACGCATTTTATGGAGATCAGACTCTTGAGCACTTGGTACATCATGCAGTATCGTTTAGTGAACAGTTGGAGACGTTTGAATATATTTATTCTTTAACTGAGCGAGATCAAGAAGTAGGAATAGGAATAGACGATGAAGAAAACACAATCCCAGAAATTACCGACCAGGAAGCGTCGTAGAAGACGAAGAAGTAAGAGTAAGAATTATTATTTCACTTCTGTACATGAACAGGCCATTGTAAGGTACGCACGAAGTTCTTGTATGAGAGAAAAAACTGAATTGTATGTCGAGTATATACAGCCGGCCTTTAATCAGATGGTGGATAAAATTGTTTTTACCTATAAGTTCACTACGCTGCCTAATATAGATTATTTACGTGATGAATGTAAGATTTGGCTAATGACGATTTTAGATAAATATGATCCAAATAAAGGCTCAAAAGCCTTTTCTTATTTTTCCGTGATCACAAAAAATTGGTTTATTCACAAAGTCAAGCAACAACAAAAAAAGAATAAACGAGAAATAGATTATGATAACATTTCTAAGCGCTACGAGGAACGGTTCTTATCAACTAATGATTCTTACCTAACTCAGAGACAAGAGGATGAGTTCTGGAAATTGTTTTATAATGAACTTAGCTCTTGGGATACGGCACAAATGAAGGAGAATGATTTAAAGGTTTACAAAGCAATTATCGTTTTATTTGAATCAAAAGAAGATATCGAGATTTTTAATAAAAAAGCTATTTATCTTTACCTTCGGGAGATTACGGGACTCAATACAAAGCAAATTGTCAATTCATTGAAGAAATTCAAGAAAAAGTATTATTGCTTTAAGCAAGATTGGGAAAGCGGAGCGCTATGAACGAGAAAGATTTAAATTTACTTATCGACGAGGCATTGGATAACATCCGGAATGATCGGAAAGTTGCTCGCGAATTTCTAAATGAAATAGCAAATCAAATTGCTGCCGATGCTGATCAGAATAAATACTTAAGCCCGGTCGCAGCCAAGCATATCGAAACAATGCAGCGTTCAAATGAGCAGCTAGTTAAATTGATTGCATTGCGACAAAAGAGACAATCTGCAAACATGGGATTATCCGAGGAAGACAAAGATAATCTCTTCGATTTAATTCAGGGAGATTTTGTTGATGGCTCTACTAGATAGAAATTTTCTAACGACTGCGCGAGAGAAGCTGTCGCTTTGGGGCGCGCCCAAGCATCAGACCTTGACCCGAGCACAGCCCGGTGAAGTAAGGGAATTTACGGCTATAGCGTTAACGGACGCCATTCCCCTATCATCTCTGAAGCTTGAGGAATATGCCAAGGAGGGAGTCACAACCACATCTGGCTCGATAGCGGATTCTGATCTGAGTAGATATTCGCTTAAAGCTAAGATTGTTGGCGATGCCAATGGAAACGAGTTTGTAGATCTTGCGAACAATCCTCACAATCTTTTGGTAGATCCTTGTGCGCTTGGTCAAACTGCTGACGTTAACAAATCTTTGCAATTGATTAAGCAATATACGACATATATTACTGCCACCGATTTCAATGAATCGGGAGGAAATCATATTCGGAGGAATGACAGGATTAAAGTCAGAATGATATGGGATCCTGAAGGTCGCATTATTATGGAAAGAGGCGATCTTGTGGCTTTGGTCGAAACTGCCGCCGAGAACGAAACCCTAAAAGACATATGCGCAAGCTTAAGCGGACTTTTCGATTCTAACGCGTCGATTTTATTGGGAACGCCTAGTGCCGTTGCAAGTCGCTTGGGAGAGGGTAGCTACGATGTTAACCTTGACTCAAAAGTCTGTGAGCCCGGCCATACCGACTTTTATCTTAACCACCCCCTTCAGTCGCCGGCGAAGATTACTTCTCCGTATGGCATGCGGGATTTGTCCAACGATGGCGTGGTCAACCCGACGATGCACTCAGGCATGGACATCGGGGCAGCAATCGGCACTCCTGTCTACGCTGCAGCTGCCGGTACCCTTTGGTTAAAGGACGATGGTGGCAGTGTACAAACCGGCTGGAAGACATGTGGGGGCAATATAGCAACTGTAAATCATGGAACCCACACAGACGGAAAGACGTATAAAACGACAGCAATGCACTTGTGGGGCTTTAAGGATGCCAAAGGCCAGGACCTGAAGAGCGGCGCAAAGGTTGAAGCAGGCGATCAGATTGGCATAAGCGGCAACTCGGGCACATGTACGGGCGGCCCCCACTTGCATTTTACACTTTCCGTCAATGACAAGACCGTAAATCCCTTCCCCTATATTAAGACGATTCAAAAGTGCGGCGCAACAGAAAAAGTTGTTGCTGGCGCTCAACCGTTCGGTAAACACCATGACTAAGGGTGAGTCTCAATGAATAGAAGCGACTTTACCACAGACCGGTCCTTAATTGAATTAAAAATAGCCGAAGCGATGGGTAAAATTTCCACACCCACCCGGGGTGAAATTCGAGAATTTACAGCAGTCGCGTTGACTGACGCAATTCCATTATCGAAAACTCAGCTTGATGAATATGGCAAATCTGAATATGGCAAATCTACGCCGACAGCCGCGGCCACAGCGCATCCAATTTCTCGCTTTACTTTGAAGGCTATGATAATAGGAGATGTTAATGGTGACCAGCTGCCCTTTGAAGAAAATCCTCATCGATTTTTACCCAATGCTTGTAATTTAGGTTCTGCGTCTGATGTGAATGAGGCATTAAGGTTGATTGTCCTCTATCCATTATACATAAGTGCGCGAGATTTTGAGCTTGGCGATGCAAATGAGATGTCCATCAAAAGGAATGATCGCATTAAAGTATCGATGGTCTTGGACGAAAACAACAACATTGTTCCGGACTCTGGCGAGATCATGGAGCTAATTGAAAGAGCCGAAAATAATGAGACACTTCAGAATTTTTGTCAGGATTTAGAAGGCGCTTTTGTTGCTAATGCTAATGCGGTGACCTTATTGGGGGATGTCGCAGCGGTCTCAGACATGAGTCGTCTGGATCCGACTTTTCGTGCGCAGATTCAAACTCTGTTCGATCAACTACGGGATCTGGGTTACAAACCAGAGCCGCATGAGACTTGGCGATCCCAGGCGCGCCAAGCGTGGCTTTATGCCAGCGGCCGCACGCGACCGGGGCCTATCGTGACCAACGCACCAGCCGGCGCCCCCTCTCTAACGGGGCACGGTTCCGGAAAGGCTATAGATATCATTGATGGTCGCCCACATCCCACCAGATCCGGCTTCAAAATAGCTTGGGGCTCATGGCCCGGGCCCGGCCTGACCAAGCGGGAAGGCGACGAGACCGCGAATCAAATGGGCGCACAGTTTTTTGAAGATCTAGGCAGACTGGCCAAAGCCGCAGGACTGACGTGGGGTGGAGATTGGACCCTAGCTGACGGGGGTAACGATCGCCCACATGTCGAGGCTAAGAGATAGTGGATATAACTGATTTTTCAACACCCAAAGACTTATTAGAGCTTTTAGGACATATGGACATCGTCCAGCGCGTTAACAGGCGCGGAAGAGTTAGGAAATTTAGAGCAAAAGCCCTAACGGATGGAATTTCGCTTTCTTCAGTAGAGGCAAAAGAATATGCTAGCGGCAATAGCAATCCTGACAAAATTACTCGTTATATTTTGAAGGCCAGAATAGAACAATCTGATTTATATCGATTTAATCCTCACGCTTATTTGGTCGATCCGTGCGCATTGGAATTTACTGGAGATGTTAATGAAGCTCTTAGATTAACCAAAATGCATACTACATGCTTAACGTCCAAAAATTTTGATTTAGGGGCTGCAGCACCAATTCGCCGTGGAGACATTATTGAAATATCATGCAAAGTCAATCGAAGGGGCGAAACGGACATTGAAATTTGTACAGCAACCAAAATTATTGAACGAGCCAAAATCAAAGATGGCACCGGAACTGCGCGGGCTTGTGTGTCGCTAACCGGTGTATTTCAGTCACAAGCAGTCTCTCTTGTCGGAACCCCGACGCCAACAGTTGCGCCACCCGCTCCAGATTCGCCTGCAGAGGATTCGGGAGATGAATGATTCTCATATATTTTAAAGAGATTCGCGGCTTAACTAATTTGAGCAGATTTATAATAAGCAGATATTTATAAGGAGAGGTAATAAAATGGGCGAAAAATCGTTTATTGATAAAGGTGCGTTTGCTGAAGGTGAAGTCCCGGCGAGCATGGAAGATCGGCTAGCCGCAGGCGAACCGGTTAATGCGCCTTATGGGGGGCCATCTGGAACTCGCCCCATTGTTCCGACGATCACTAGATTTCCTGGCGCCGCCGAAAACTATATTCCCGGTGGTCCTGGCGCCCCACACTCAGTAATTGTGTTCGGGCCCCAAAGAAACACGAATATCGCTAGCGGGCAAGGTCTTTCCGGATTGCCCTCCGACACCATAGACTTGGTGGCGGGTTTAAATGCCGGCGGGATTGCCGAGAATGGGCAAATTGTTGGTGTGAATCCTGTTACTGATGCAGCCAGGGTTTATATTACAAAAGCTGCCCAGATTGACACAATGTTTGGAATTGCGCGGAAACCAGTACCGGGCGAGTCCGCGGAGCCCATTAGATCTAGCGTTGTAATGAAAGCCGACACAGCCAGAATTATCGGACGTGCCGGGGTAAAGATTATAACCGGCCGCGCTCAAGGCGTGAAAGGCGCCGGATCCACGGGCGAAAAGAATTCCATGGGCGGAAAATATGAACAAGCAGCAACTATTGATTTAATTGCAGGCAACAATATTGAATCTTATAATATTTCGCTGCCCGATGCTGTGAAACCAATGGCGGATATGATTAAAACAATTATGGATTGGACCCCAGAAGTAGAATATCTCCAGCCAGTAGCGCGGGGAGATAACTTATTAGAAGCCTTAACAGAGTTGGGTGACATAGTTCAAACCGTAGCCGGCGTTCAAATGACAATGCTTATTGCATTAACGGTCTGGTCTGCTGGGCTTTCGGCTTCTTTTAGCGCCGCGGCGAGCCCTTATACCGCGCCCGCAGCGATGGCTAGCGCTGCAGGACAAACAGGCGCCTTTACTGCGAAATTGCCCATCAAGGGAATAACTCCCGATTGGGCACTCAAGTTGCGCGCGTTTTGCTGGCGCGCAAACTATCTAAATTCTTCTGCTGAGAAGTATATTTTAAGTAAAAACGTGAGAGCAACATAGAAAGGCGCTAAGGAAAGAGAATGGCTGAGTCAAAATATTTACCACTGCAGGATGCCAATGGAGATGGGCTTAACGATGTATGCGATGATGTATTATCGGTAACTCCTCCTCCGTGCCCTACATGTATACCAAATAGTTTTGCTTTAGTGCCGAATTGGCGCACGAGAAAAACATATGAGCCGTTTTTAAATGAAAAGACGTGCGAGTATCAGATTACAATCATGACGAAGCATACTTCAGCTTTGTCCAAACTTAATGTGGAGCCTGCGGACGTAGACGCCCTTCCGGAGAAAGAGGCAGAAGCAGCAGTTAAAGATATCGCAGACGAATATGTGGAGACAGCAATTCAGGCACTTTTGGATGTATACAATAAAGATGATTCTGAGGGCTCTAAAGATTTAATTAGAGACGTAATTGAGAACACAGATTGGTCGCTGGGCGTCCGGCCCAAGGCGCGCCTCAAGTTGTTATATTCGGTTCCTTATGATGTTTTGAACGCGCTCCCAGAAGCTACCGGCGATGAAGATGATGAAGCCACCGGCCCGATTAAGGTGTCTTATGACGCTAATGAAATGGCCATTTTGATGCTTAAATTACGAAAGGGCTTGTGGCTTTATGCAAGAAATTTGAAAGTTTATCGCGCAGTTGATGGGGCAAATTTATTATTCCTTGAAGATAATAGCGTTTTTAATTTGGACCAATACGGCGATTATGGCACGAAGAAGAACGTTTCTCAAATGGGCAAGCTACTACCACAGCTGGATTATTATTTGAATAGCAGAGGATTTAATATACAAAATGTTGGCTCTCGACATAGTGCCACTGCTCCTGTTAATCGTTTAACTTTTGAATTTACTACAAAATATAAACTTAAAAAACTTACGATAGAGCCCATAGGCTGCCGCGATGAGCCGGTTGTACATACAGGAAAATTGACCACTCTCAAACAATCCGGCTCACCCTGGACAGATCCAACGGCCATGGCCTATTTCGTGAACATGAGAAAGATGGTTGATGGGCTGTCAGCGCGCGCGCCAGTCCCATGGAAGGACTTAATCATCAATAACACTTATCCGTCAATATATGACACAATTACATTGAATTCGCAAAATATGACGAATTATGATAGTACGCGTGGTGCTGTAATGAATTGCATTGGAGAAGCTTTAATTGATGAAGGCAAGCAGCTGGGCCAAGATATTTTTGATGAAGTGTTCGGCCTGGGTGATGCGATAGCATATAAATTCCATGAGTATCTGTGTCAGACGATTAGGGACGACACAGAGAGCATGCAAAAGGAATTAGGTCTTTATTTGACCACCGATGACGATGGCAATGTGAGAATGGATACCAACAACGTCCTCGCCTTGGCCAAAGAGCAGGCACTTAAGCAGATTAAAACTGATGATATGATGTTTGAAGACTTTTGTTTGTATATGTTTGGAGATGAATCAGAAAAGAACAAGACCGTACGAGCACAAGAATTGTGGGAAGAACTTAGAGATAAATTTGATAGGATTAAATTGTGCGGACTATTAGACTTGCTGACTGAAGCCATACAGTGTTTATCGTCCGGACTATCCTTAGAAGAGTCCCTCGGCAAAATGATTGAGGCAGCGCTTAATGCAATGTCGGTGGACAATTTTGGGCAATTGTTTATAGGACTTCCTGCCGATAAGCAGGCCGAATTAGATGCCCTGGTTAAGAAGAAGCTGGAAAGCGGAGATATCTTTAAGGACAAGTCAGCAAATCAGGCGGCATCAGATGAAATCGTTGACAATATGGACCGGGATGACAGACAAGAAATCCTCCGTGGCTCAGGCATTGCGCCGCCAATAACGTGGACTAAACCATGGAATTATTCGGATAGCGAAAAGCATGATTGGAAATCCACGAAAGATGGCGCGTATAACTCAATGACTTATACGGAATGGACAGATTATCAAGAGAATCCCACAATATTGGGAGGCGCAGTACGCGCCCAATCGGGGATGGCTTCCTCTATGAATCCCAATATAGTTATGCAGGCGTATGTTCAAGCTTTAATAGAAACTTATGCCGGTAACGAGCTTGAATTGTTAGATTTGTTGGGAAAATTCCCTGGAGCACCAATCATTTCCTATCTTATCGCCACTTTGAATTGCGCTCAACCCGGTTTTTTCAATCCCACAATTGCTGATTTTATTAAGAGCCTTGAGCTTCCTCTCTGTCGTGATATGAGAGAAATCGCGTGGCCAACTTTAATGGTGCCGCCGATTGACAAAATTCAGGATTTGTGGAGATTGTTGTTGGAAGCAGCCAAAGTGGCTTTAGCACAATTGATTCAAAAGATCATCATGATGTTGATGGTAAAATTGTGTGAGATTATTGGGGAGACTATCTGCAATGCGTTAGAATTGGTGGGAGATATTGCCGCTGCCGCTGCCGCTGGCAATAGTGTTGCGGACGCAATTAAGGAATCAATTTGCGGCGATGACGTCGATGACGAAGTTTTGGCGAATACGGTTCAGCAGCTTTTCCAGTCGTTTGGTAATGGCGGCGCCGCTTTCGCTGACACAGAATTGGTTATGCAATTTACAGCCGATATTTCATCGAGCGTAACTAGAAAAGAAGCAGCAGAAGCATTTTTGGGGTCTGCTTCTTCGGAATTCTGCGCGATTGTTAATAATTTGATTGAGTACGAATACCCCAGTTTCCGCCAAAGTCTGCGCGGAACAGAGGCCATCGCAAAGGCTTTCGACAATATGGGCAAAGTAATGCCGGCAGACTTTAGAAGACAATTGCAGAATTTCGTCGATGAACTGCCGATAGGAGACCAATTGGCAGCAAACCCGACTCTTTGTGTGACCCCGGCTCAACAGGAAGCTTTCAACAATTTACGTTGTGAACTTTTACAAGGCAGAGTTTCACGGGATCAATGTGATAAGCTGAATAAAGATTTTAAGCAGCAAATGGCTAATGATTTAAGTAATTTAGCAGAAATTATGCAAGGCGGACTCCCGGCATATATCGAAAACAACATGCCGCCACTGGTGTCAGATCCTGGCTGTGATAATGGAATTTTGCCTTACGAGCCGCCACTAGCTGCAGCAGCAGTTGCAGAAGGTTTAAGCTCTCAGCTTGAAATGCTAAAAGTTGATTATTCGGAAGATATGTTAGGCAACGGCCCCGGTCAAAAGAACTGGGGATTGATTAACATGATTTTATCCGACACTTTGGGACAGCCACTCACAGTCCATCATCGAAAGACAGAAAACCGCAAGAACCGTGTTGATTTTTACAGCACATGGGAGCCGAATAGTTCCGATTTCGATCCCGCGATGTTTGGCTCAGCGATGTCCTTGATGCAATCGCTCCCGCCATCCCTCGATGCCCAACGAGGAGCGTATCCTTACAAGGTTGCAGAATGGCTACAAACGCAGCTTAATGAACTTGCTGTGGAATACGAACCGAACAACACTGTGGAAATAGAAGATGATCCCGTTAGCATAGACTTTAAAGATTTGCCGGGATCGGGCTTATTTGGAAATCAAGTGAATTTCATGAAGTTGCCGGATTTCGGCTATAATATAGATATAGAGCCGGAATGGGAAGACGAGGTTGTGACGTTTACGCGCTTACCGCGAAAGCAGACTCCCGATACAACTCTTCAGTTCCGAGATAATGCCGATGGTCTTGAAGAATACGCCGGCTATTCACAATACGGTTTTGATTTAGAGGTTTATTATGCCGATTTGGTTGAGAATGCAGATGGGGTCATGATTAACAGACCTGAGAGTCTTGAAGATTCTGATGGGCACGTAGTCTATACTCCGAGCGATTCAACCAGAATCCTAATTAATCATGTTGTTTATCCGGCAGTTGATACCGGCAAAGATCCGGCAGCCGATCAGGCGCCCCCTCCGTACGAAAAAGAAGCTAAGTCAGAAAAGGATCCCGGCGAATCCATGGAATTTCTTGCTTATGAATTTATGGCTATTGACGATACCTTCGCACATATGACGGATTTGGAAGAAAACTATCCCACTTTTGCACAATCGTTTACTGAGGGTGCGACTGGTTATTCTCCCCCTTTGATTCTGCTGGAAGAAATACTTCATAACAATGCGCAGTACGCCGGCGGCATTGTGGGCATTGAGTTTGATTATAAAGAAACGTTAAGCGTATTGCATGAAGCAATCAATACAACAATTGCCGGCTCTGAAGACGACGAAGCGGCTTGGCTATACGGCGCAGAATATGACACTTTGTCGTATGAGAGTATTGCGTATGTTGTGAAAGAAGGGCAAACTTTGTCACCAGAGGGTACCCAATATCAAGATGCATATGTCGATAATGGCAAAGGGGGAACACGAAAGATTAGAAATCGCGATATGATTTTGGGCGTTAGCTATGATCAGTTAATTAATGGAGAAGATGCTCGCGTGACATATTTGGATCCCAACACTTATGGGGGCAATTATATGAATCCTCCGGTTTATATTAGACCTCTGAAGAACAACGGTTGGCTTGGTCTTGTAGACGCACTATTCCCCGAATTAAGCGCTTGTAAGCCTGCGAATACTGATTTGGTTGATTTCGGTGATATTCAAGATATGATTGACGATATCTATCCCACAATGCCGGACGATTCTCGCTTGTTCCAAGATCCTGATTGTGCGATAGAGGTTCCGTATGACAGAATTTTGAACCGCTCTTCGAAGGTGTTCATCATGGGACTTATAGCGGCCACGATCAGAATATTCTGTAGTGTGCATATTATCAGGGCTCTGAGTGTGTTCACAAGATTTGCTCCGAAATTTCCGGAAGTTTTTAGTTCCGTATATGCTTCTTATATTGTGGAGGCGATGGAGGGCACTCTTAAAAGTGCAGATAGCGGCGGCGTTTTCAAGGACAACGAGTTTTGGTATCAGTTCCTTGAGCAGTCAGTTCAGTCATATGCGTACCGTGTGAGCCAAGAGGAGATAGAAGCTCCTCCGCATGTTATCGCAGCGATGACGAGATTGGAGAATATGCAGACGCGCTATGATTATCCCGACAAAGATGATCGCAAAGATGCAGTCAAGGCCGATGAAATTCCTTGGTTTAGAACACTTAAAAATTATAGGGTCGATGAAAATCTCGAAGCCATTCAGGAGACGGAAGACGATGCTAAGATAATTTTGAAAGAATTGGTTGGCGAACAGCTATCGTTTATGTCCAAAAAGTTTGTTAGAAACCTTAAATCCCTTGATATGACGCCACAAATTCATAATATGGATTATTTCCTATTAGACAACTTTACTGAAGGTTCAAGCTTAACTCTGAACGAAATTGTAAACATTGACGGTTCACTTCAAGCATCGTATCCCGATCTTCCGGAATTTCCTTATGACGATGAACGCGCCGAAGCCGATGAGCCTTATCATACGAGTGGCGGTGAGTTCGTGATTGGCACGGATGCCGTCACTACAGAGGATACTGCGACGACGGGCGAAGAATATATTGGTTATTATCATGTTTACATCGATGAGGAGACCGGACAAGTTTTATATATGGCCGGTGAATATCACGACGATTCGTTTCATGACACTTTGATGCCCTTGGTGACTATCACCCGGGTACCAGTGGGCGATGTGCCGAATTTGGACGAAGTAAGTGAAGTTGATAAGCCGTTTTTAATCGAAAAGTATATTCGAATAACGACTCCTTCCGTGAACAAGAATCCTGGCTCAACGGGCATTTTCGACACGAATACCGCTGTAGAAATGATTAAAGAAAATAATGGACTTTCTTTGTTGTCGGAAGTTTATCCCGGCACTTTAGAAATCGTTTATGATGACGATGGGAAGCCTGTTGGACTCGAAGGCAAACTTGGAGTAAGATATGGTTTGAGATTTTCAATGAAAGTCGGAAGTTCATATGAAGAAATTACCAGCATCGAAATGGACGCTTTAGATTTGCCGATTAATCAGTTTAGCACTATCAGCGCCGACAGCGGCATATTAGCCTGTTTAATCAAGCAGCTAACTCACAATGCTACGTTTAAACTTGTGACGCAATACATTTTCCCTCTGAGAAAAATGGTGTCAATCATGGCGATTTATACCGATATGGGCTTTTTGCCGTCCATCGGACAGGAAACTGCAGCCGAAGGCGCCTCATGGCCGAAGTTTAGTTTAGCGGCTCTTATTGACGGTCAAAAATTCGATCCCGACGAAAAGCCGGGAGTAATGGCGACTGTGACGCTGGACGACGACCCAACGAGCCCAACTTTCGGCGCTGTAAAGGGAATTGATTATAGCCAGAACCCCGGCTGGGCAAACAAAGAAGACCGCCCTGGATGGCTTCTCACTCTGCGCTTTAAGTCGTGGGATGAATGGGATCGTGTGTTGTTGCGAAATACGAAGACGCGCGTTAAGAAAATGTTTAAGACCCATTACAATGATCGAGACTTTGATTATGAAGAAATGAGTGGCCGGGGCATTGGACAGCTTAAGATTAAAGAACTGAGGGGAGCGCTCAAACCTCCAAGTGGCGAGCGCCTGCTTCCATGGTGGAGAAAACGACGATTGAGGTCAAATCCATTTAATGCTGATGGAGAACTGTGCGAAAATGAAGATTGATGATATTTATAGTGAAGAGGTGAAATCAAATGCCTAGTTTTAGTCCAACAGTTCCATTAAACAAAGCTTCAGAAACTGGATTTACAATGAACAGTACTATTTCTTCTGTGATAAAACAGAACTTCAAAATGCTTCTTTTAACTTCGCCTGGAGAGCGAGTTATGGACCCCGACTTCGGAGTGGGAATTAAAAGGTATTTATTCGAGACATTTGATGCTTCTGTTTACGGACAGATTGAAACTAGAATCAAAATTCAAACAACCACATATTTACCTTCAATTAGGATTCTTAATATTGCTTTTAGCCCTGGCCGCGAAGGTTCCGATTTCAATCGTCTGGGGGTTACTATAAAATACTCCATTAGAGGTATAGGCGTGCAAGATTCGGTGGAAATTTAAGAGGAGAGACACAGATGCCCAATGAACAGAAAAAGATATTACCCATTAACTATACGGCGACAGAATACGAAGGTATTCGCAAAGAGCTTATTCAAATAGCTGAGCGCTTTTACTCTGACACTTTCCAAGATTTCAGTGAAGCGTCTTTTGGGGCCATGATGGTTGATGCGGTTGCCTATATTGGAGATCAATTATCGTTTTACTTAGACTACAATATTAATGAAACTTTCTTAGACACAGCCTATCAGTATAACAATGTTTTGCGTCATGGGCGAATCATGGGCTACAAGTACGCCGGCCGGCCCTCAACTTTTGGAAAAGTTGCCTTATTCGCAATGGTGCCGGCTTCCACCACTGGTTTCGGACCCGATACTGGATACATTCCAGTTTTGAATCGAGGAAGCAAGTTTTCTTCAGAGACGGGATTGCTATTCACGTTAATAGAGAACGTAGATTTTGCCGATCCTAAGAATCCCGTAGTTGTTGCAAGAGTTAATACTACTACCGGCGCGCCGACCCACTATGCCGTAAAGGCTTATGGGAATGTGGTTTCTGGTCGCTTCGGGCAGCAGACTATAGTTGTTGGGGCTTATGAGCGCTTCCGCCGCGTACGCTTGTCGGCTGCAAATATTAGCGAAGTTATTAGCGTAGTGGACACGGAAGGAAATGAATATTTTGAAGTCAACTATCTTTCCCAGGATATTGTATTCAAGGAATTAGCTAATACTAATTTTAAAAATGATAATGTGCCATCTATCTTAAAGCCATATCTTGTTTCGCGTAAGTTTGTGGTGGAGAGAAACCGACACAATACATACTTGCAATTCGGAAGTGGAAAGTCCGGCGCATCAAATGTTGCGGCGGATCCACAAGCTGTTGCTATGGATATTTTTGGAAAAGATTATGTGACAGATACAACGTTCGATCCGACACAGCTTTCAAAAAATGAGAATTTTGGAATTGTTCCCGCGAGCACGTCGTTGACGATTACCTACAGAACCACTAATCCGAATAATTCAAACGTTGCCTCTTACGGAATCAATGCGGTGGCCGGTATTGAGCTTGAGTTTGCCAATAGACAAAACCTTGTCCAAAGTAAAATTACTGAAGTTCGCAATTCTATCGAAGTTAGCAATGAAGAGCCGATTGTGGGCGATGTCAGTACTCCATCTACCGAAGAGATTAAAAGAAGAATTTTCGACACCTTTCCCACTCAAGATCGCGCCGTAACCAAAGCAGATTATGAAAATGTAGTATACAGGATGCCGGCCAAATATGGCTCAATCAAGCGGTGCTCGGTGCAAAAAGATCCGGATTCGTTAAAAAGAAATTTGAATATGTATGTCATTTCAGAGAATTCTAGTGGCAAATTAGTAAAATCTAACAGCACCATCAAAAATAACTTAAAGACTTGGCTGAATCATTATAGAATGATGAACGACACAATTGATATCTTGGACGCCCATATTTTGAACATAGGAATTGACTTTATTGTGCGCCCCACGACGGGCGTAGACAAGTTTACACTGCTGGGTGCTTGCGTAGAACAACTGAAGGATAAATTTGGCCAAGGCTTTTATATTGGAGAACCAATTTATATTAGTGATGTTTATAACGAACTAAAGAAGGTCACTGGTGTCTTGGACGTGTCTTCTGTAAAATTAACAAATAAAACTACCTCAAATTATTCCAATGTGACGATTGATATTAATAAAAATCTATCTCCCGATGGTTCTTATTTAGTAGTGCCCAAGAATGTGATTGTTGAACTCAAATACCCCGCAGTAGATGTTAAAGGGAAGGTTAGGTAATGGCTATTAAAAGATATGTGGCTAACGCCGACAATACAATCACAAACGCTTTTGATCCGAATTTAAAAACCCGTGCAACTGGCGCGAATATGGGCGCCTCTGACATTGTAGAAACATTCTCAGTTTATGCGCGCCAAGCAACCAGTTCGGTCGAATTAGAGCGGATTCTGATGAAGTTCCCGATTAACTCGATTGTTGTTGACAGAAATAATGGAGTTCTCCCGGCTAGCGGAAGTGTCAATTTTATTTTGCGCCTCTATAGCGCCCCCAACTCGAAGACAGTGCCAGAAGACTATGCCCTTATCATCGAACCAGTAGCTACTGAATGGCAGGAAGGAACTGGACTCGATCTAGAAACATATAAGGATCTGACCAAGGGAAACGATGGGTCCAATTGGGTAAGTGCCAGCAACACTACCGCTTGGACAAAAGCCGGCGGCGATTATGTTACTGCTGCCAATTCTGCATATCCTTATCGTTGGTATACTCAATCTTTCGCCACGGGTCTAGAAGATTTAGAAGTAGACATTACGGGACTAGTCGAATTGTGGATGGCCGGAACATTAAGCAATTATGGCGTCGGGATTCATTTAACGGGAACTTACGAGGGCTACTATGATAGCGCCGTAAATGGGACTTACACGGGATATCTTCAGAACACCACCGGCTCGACTAAATCCTATTATACGAAGAGATTCTTCGGAAAAGGCACGCAATACTTCTTCTTGAAGCCGACGATTGAGGCGCGCTGGGATTCTGCAACTCGTGATGATCGCGGCGATTTCTACTACAGTAGTTCTTTGGCGCCCGTTAACGACAATATCAATACTCTGTATCTTTACAACTACATTCGCGGCGCACTCAGAGACATCCCTGGTGCCAGTACTGGCGCGATTTATGTTAGCCTATATTCGGGCTCCGCAGACAATTCTGAGCCATCTGGAAGCGCCCTACAGCTTCCTACGATACTCCCACGTACATTTGTAGACTCTACGAATCCGTATGTTGTAACTGGCGGCTGGATATCTACGGGAATTTATACGGCGTCATTTGCTCTGACAAGCGCCGCAGCACCAGCGACAAAGATTTTTGATGTATGGCATGATGGCACCGGCTATAATTTCCCCGGCGCCGGCGTTGAATATGTAACATCTTCCCTTGTCCCAATGCACTTTAGCGGTTCGCAAACAGTTGTGAAGCCGGTATACTATTTGAATATCACCAATATGGGGGAATTGTATCGGAATGACGAAGTGGCGCGGTTTAATCTCTTCATTAGGCAGAAATATTGGCAGCCCACGGTGTACACAGTAGCGAATACTTCTGTGGAAAGCACAACAATCCAAAGTGCATCGTATAGAGTTTATAGGCTTATGGACGCCTACGAGGCCATTTCATATGGAACGGGCACCAATTTACACACCGGGCTTTCTTATGACATTTCTGGAAATTATTTTGATTTTGATATGAGCTTATTAGAGCCAGGATATGCGTACGCGCTTAAATTCTCGTTCTATGATCCTTCGCTTAATACGTGGGCCGAACAAGGTGAGTCGTTCAAATTCCGAGTAGAAGATTATGAGTATTAAGAAGCTTTTTCAATCAACAAAAAACAAAAGAAACTACCTCTCAGATAAAACTGAAAAAGATGCGTTTTCTTCTGTTGAGTCCATGCGCAATGTAGATGCGATTAAGGAAACACAAGAAGCTTTTGTTCCACAAATAGATTATAGCAAGCCTGAAAAGTTTGCTCGTTATGGTTCTGCATATCTATATTATAAGTCTGCTATTGAGCGAATTTATAATTATTATCCTTATGATGGCTCCGATGCCGAACTCAATGAGTTTTACAATAAATCTCTAGAGATTGAAAAATATATTTTTAATATACGCTACCCCCGCACAAATGGCTATATTCGCCTTAGTAATAGTGGGTGGGGAACTCGTGTCGGCGCCCAGCAAAGCAACTATGGACTTTCTGACACGCTGGAATATATTACTTTTTTCGGTGGCCCCGGCACAGCATCTACCCCGCAATCGTTGAAAGATTCTTTTCCGACTGATTATAACGATAAATTTCAGCAAGCCAATCTTTATGAAACTGATATTTATAGCCGCCAAGGTCTTCCGAGCGATTATGGAAGCGGCTCAAGACAGTCGAATTTAAAATCGGACTTCGACACCGGCGTCACAGTTGAGTTTTGGCTAAAAAAGCCGGCTTTTACCACTGGTTCTACGGGCAAAGAAATAATTCTCGACGTTTGGAATAACAATGCTTCTTCCAGCGCAGATTACGGCAGACTTACAGTGGAAATCCGCGGAAATCCCGAGCTTGCCGGCACGACGCCCTTTAGGCTGACAGCGCAATCGGGAACAAGCGGAATTTTTCAGCAAACAATTGGCAATGATTTAAATACTGGATCCTTCGAGAGTTTCAAACATTACGCGATTGTATTCCAGAATTCCGGTAGCGTGCTGACAACCAAATTATATGTTAATGGAAAATTAAACGATACCAATAACGCCGCAGGAACTCTTAACGAGTTAAACTCTAAAAATATGATGGGTCGGATTGGCTCCCTCATTACTAATCCGTCCGCAAGCTCCGCAGAGTCCGGCTGGGGCAAATTAAGTGCATCGCTGGATGAGTTTAGATTTTGGAAAGTTGCTAGAAATTCTGAGCAAATTGCCGAGAATTGGTTTGCTCCAGTACACGGAGGCTCTAACACTGATATTAGCAACGCCGATCTTGGGGTTTACTTTAAGTTCAACGAAGGTATCGTGGGAACCGCTTCGGTTGATTCGGTGGTGCTGGATTATTCTGGCAGGGTTACAAATGGCGCATGGACCGGTTATGCCACTGGCGGACGCACCACTACGTCTGCAATTGTACAGGCCAGCGCATCAGCTGCCGAATATAAAGATCCGATTATTTATGAGGAACACCCGGATGTTGTTAGTCTAAAGGCTGAATTGTTGAAAATTGGCTCTGAGCATGATATCAACAATCATACCTCTTTTGCCAGTCTTATGCCCGGATGGGTCCATGAAGAGGAAGGCAATTCAAAGACTACCGACACGCAATTGATGTCACATATTGTGGGTACATATCTCGATAAATTGTATTTGCAAATTGAAGCAGTCTCCGGGTTTAAGACAACAACTTATACTAGCGCGTCTTATACGCCCCTCCCATTTGCGCAGCATTTGCCACAATCATTGGGACTTTATACTCCTGAATTGTTTGTGGATGCAAATGTTTTAGAAAACTTTGTCAATCGAGATGCTAGTACATTATTTTCTGGAGACTTGACCGAGACTAAGAATTTAATTTATCTTAATCTTTATAATAACTTAGCTAACATTTACAAGGCAAAGGGTACAGAGAAGTCGATTAGAAATGTCTTTAGGTGCTTTAACATCGATGAAAGATTAATCCGTCTGAATGTATATTCTAATAATCAAACCTATGAATTACAGAATAACTTAAAACAAACGCTTAGAAATAAAGTTTCCATTAATTTTAATCATAGCGGTAATATAGGAGCAGTTGTTTATTCCACAGTAAGCGGCTCTGGACCAAACACGACAAATTATATTTCTGGTAGTAATGCGCTAGGATATGAAGACAAATATGGTTTTACTTTAGAGGCCGACGTCACACTACCGTCTTTTAACATTCTCAAGCCAAAATACGATTTGCACTCCATATACCCTTCGGCATCTTTGTTCGGAATGCGTTCAGCGTCTATTAATTCAGATGTGGGCACAACATTGCCGGCAACGGATTATGCCAACTTTGATGTGTGTGTAGCACAAGATGCTCAGGAATCTAAGAATGGGTATTTCAAACTTACATCTTCGTACGCTCCACATACTTTTCCAGAGCTAACGAGTAGCATCTTTTATAACATATATGACAATGATCGATGGAATATTTCAGTTAGATTAAAGCCGAGCAATTATCCTGTAACCGATATTGTATCCGGGTCTGACATTTATACTTACGATTTGGAATTTCGAGGAGTTAATACTCTTTTAGGAGAGGTACAGGATAGCTTCTTCTTAACAGCATCGGTTTCGAAGACTCTCGGACAAAGCATGCTTAATAGCGCTAAGCGTATCTATGTTGGCGCCCACCGCACAAATGTTACTGGCACAGTCATTGCTTCGGCCAATTCAATCTTCTCTGGTATTAGATATTGGGGAAGATATATTGATGATAGCGATCTCGATCAGCATGTTTTTGACGTAGATAATGCGGGTCTTTCGGGATCGTATCAAAATATTTCACCCCTTGATTCGAACAATCAAAAATATGATTTGATCAACAACAAGATGTTGTTTTTGGATTGGAACTTCAATCAAGTTACCGGTTCAGATCCAAGTGGAAACTTTTATGTTCAAGACATGAGTTCTGGTTCGGCCGCACTGCGGACTGAGTACGGCTGGATTGGCAATCTTTCCAATTATCAACATACAGGATATGGTTATGGTTTTACTACATCTTCGACAGAAGCGGTAAAGAGGCAATCCATTAACTCATATAAATTTGTAGATCCCGAATCGCCAATGTCTTCGGAGATGATTCAGATTTTGTCCGAAGATGACAAAGTGTTCAAGATTACGGAAAATGTGCCGAGCTATTTCTATGCTGTAGAAAAGAGCATGTATAATGCGATATCTGAAGAAATGTTAGATTTCTTCGCCGGCGCCGTAGACTTTAATAATATAATTGGTGAACCGGTCAATAGATATCGCGAAAGATATAAGACGATGGAGAAACTTCGAGAAACCTTCTTCCAGAGAGTTACAACGGTTTCTGATGTAGAAAAATTTATCACTTATTATAAGTGGTTCGATAACGCTTTGACGAGTGTCATTTCTCAATTGGTGCCGGCATCGGTAGAATTCGCTGATGAGGTTTTGAACACTGTAGAAAGTCACGTCTTAGAAAGAAACAAATATCAGTCAAAGTTCCCCACAATTGAATTTAGAGTAAGTGAGCCCGATCCGCCGATTATGGGTATCAATGAGAAACTGTATAATTGGCGCCTGAACTATCATCCTGTTAACAATCAACAAAACACGAATTCGCCCTGGTGGCGACAGAGAGCCAATAGAAAAACTAATACCGTTATTTCAACTCCCAATTCAACCGTCGCCAACACTGATCGAGAGAGATGGCGGAAGAATATCGCCAATGATAACAACGCTAGCGCAAGCCTGCTAACCTCGGTCGATAAAGTTGGATATTATGGCTCCACGTATGTCCTGCGCAAACTGGCTAAACCCTATAAGCTAGATTTTTCCAGGCGTCAGATTATTAAGGGCGGCGTCAACTTTACCGATACGAAAAACACCGAATTCACACGTAATGCCTTGGCTCCTGCTGGTCCAATAAATCGCGATGAGACGATTTTTGTGCCCTCGAATGTGTTACTTGGATTCACGGACGATTTTGTCCCATTGAAAGATAGTGTAGACGTCACAGAACCAAACAAGAAGGTTAAGAGGTATCTGAAGGTTCAAACAGGAAGAGAGTGGGAAGATGGGTTGGGATATTCTAATGTGAAATCCTCCTACGCATTCCCCTTCAATATTATGAGTTCTTCGGTGACTACTGGCTACAATGCTCATGTCGTTGACCGTGCGTCAAGCAGCATAGAAATCACCAATTTGCATTATGATGCTTATGGTCCCGATTTGGAAGTGCCGATGCAGGGCCCATTTACCAATTATGCTGTTGGCGGCCTTCAGTCGCGACATATTCGTGTAAACACTGGAAGCGCCGGCGGATTAGATAATTGGAGAACAAGACCTGAAGCATGGAAGATTGTTGTGGGTAAATGTTCTAGTAGTGCCGGCGTCACCGGCGCCATCGGTATGGTCGGCGCAGATTATCCCACTCCCGAAGCCAACGCTAAGGGTGTCACACCTTATCCCCTAACAGCCTCTCAAAAAGCAGTTTATTATCGCGATTTCATTGCTAAGCGGCCGGTTAATATTCGCAACATTCATGCGCGTACCGGTTCTACCATTCTTGGCAATTATAGTCAGAATTACGAAGTGGTTAGCACCGTCGGCGCTTATTCGAATCCGCGCAACTTCATTGACAACCAGCCGGCTCTTCCAACTCAAATCACAGAAACGCCTTCAGCTTCTCAGGGCAGAACTTTCCTTGGTACTCACCGAATCGCCGGCGCCCCAAGACACATCGAACTGATTCCGTCCTATTCTATTGGCTATTTGCGCGATGCATATCTTGTTGATACGCCGGGATACGTAACTCGCAGCGCCAATAAGACTGTTATCACGGGACGGTTTGCTGCTCCTGGCGGAATCGATACGATGGGATTGGGATATCTAGATATTCGTTCGGGAGAATATTCAGTTTATAACGCGCTCAACTATCGGAATTTATCGGTTAGAAGACCTGGGCAACCCACTACTGGCTCGTCGCCGGCGAGTGAAGTTCCCGCCCAGGCATACATAGCTGGAACGCCCGGAATTAAACTTAATGTTAATGGTGGCGACTTCGGATTAAATGCGCTGCTTTCTCGGCATTGCGGTAGATTTGGAAGAGACTCGTACCTTGTGACAAATCCGGGTGCAAGCTATGAGCAGACTGCATCTTTCATCAAGATTCAACGTAACGGAAGACCGTATTTGGTTACTGATGGAATCGGGGGCGTAGCCACATCTTCACAATATGATAATTTCTGGGTTCAGCATTCAATCCCGCGAAACGATAGGCAATATGCGTGGGTTACTAATTCTTTGGCCCCCAATAGCAATGACATTCGCTATTATGGGCGCGCCAGAACTAACGGCATATTCAGGGGGCTTTATTCGGCATCGACAGGATACACGGCGTTCTTTAATTATGTTACAGCTAGCGATGTGGGCTCACCGAAGCACGGCGCAACATTTTCGGATGATTATCTCCAAGTTACAAATAGGTTAAATCTCTTCACAATAGATCCGGTTAATGATGTGCCAAGTACCGGACTGTCGAATTCTTTAGGGGTCGGACTTGGCCAAGATATGACTTCGTATCTTAACTCTGATTTGCTTCAAGACAATGGAATTTGGCCGTCTCCCACCCCCAGCGCGACAGCCAGTGCGTTCAACTTGCTGATGACTCGCCGCGGCGGCTCGTATGGGTGGGGTTGGAACAGCGCGCGCAATTCAGATCATCCGGTTCTTAAGAAACACTACAAGGAAAACCTTTTTAGTGTTTATGATCAAAACCAAATTAAGAATTACATTGTACACCCTGTCTCAAAACGCGGAAAGCCGACATATGTTAATATGGATATCGACACGCAGAACCTCACTCTGGTAGTGTCGAATAATAATGAAAATATATATTTTGGATCTCCAGATTTAGATAATATGCTGATTAACGGTGTGTCTTCTTATGATACTGCTTTAGGGCAAGTATTAACACTTGCGAAGTCTGCGGACACATATCGACTTAATTGGTTGCTGTACAGCGAAACTTTATTCCCGTCTGTTCTTCGCGAATACACAGCGTCAACAAGGATCGGCTATGACAATAAGATGTGGAGAGACGACCAAGCCAAGCGTACGGCACCGCGCCCGTCGAGTTTGAGTGGGGGCTTCGGCGCGCTTGGCATCAACACCTTTGGGATAGATGTCAGCCAAAGTTGCTGGCCTCTTGACGCCCCATTCGGATTCTTGACGCGTACCTCACAGCCTGTGGGCACCCTCGCCGGCGGCGGTGGGGCGAGGTTCAATTACTTTCTTGAAGGAGGAGGCGGCCAAGCTGGCGGCGAATTACAGAATATTTATAGCCATGTTATTCAATTGACGCCGGCCGCGTTTTCTTCTTCGGTCACCTCGCGCCTCGTCAGCGCTGCCCCCGGCACACTATATGCGAGAAAGCACTGCCTTCCGTCTCCAAAATCGGTGGTTTCTCCGTCGAGCATAGCCATTCCAGAAACTGGGTCTTTAACTAATGTTTTCACAGATAAAATCAATAAATTTGGAGGAGAGGCTTTGTGGGAAGCACCAACACAGGCAGGGATTGTATTGAATGTCGCCGCCGGCAGCATCGTCCCTCAGTTCCACAGTTTCCCGAGCGAGCCATGGTTTGATACTTATGATGATTTTCACTATGATCTAAAGGTAGTTGCGAAAGACTACGCAGTTATTCCAGAATTCAGAATTAGTACGCATGTGGAGGAATATGAAAAATTTGGACTCTTTAGAGATCAAGTGGCAGATACATTTGAAATTGTAGGCACTGGTATTAATAGCAGTACGGGCTCTTTCTATCGCGATTACTCAAACAGCGAATTTATGCATTCATTTGTTGATCTCACCAACTTAGACGATTCTTTGTTACCATCACAGATCAGACTAGTGTTTAGTGCCTCTATTAGATTCAACCCCTATAGGGGATTCTATCCCGCACAAAGAACCTTGGATCTGGTTAACCAGTTTTCACGCTCATACGGCGGGAGCATCTCGGCTAAGGTCGAGGGCGACGACAGTATTATATCTCGGCCCGGGGGCATCGCGCAGAGCCTTGGCGGACTCGCTAGGCCGCTTATGAGTACTTTGTTCGCTCCCGGTATTTTGTTTAATTCTATTAAATCCGGAATGGCAGTCGACTATCCCATTGTCACCGATGCATCTACGATTAGAACTGCTTCTTATGGCTCAACAGATGATACTGAGCCAAATTGGATGCTGACGGCCGATTACGACGAGTGCTTCGATTATCACTTAAACAAGACTCGGGGATATTTAGGCGGTCCGTATTTTGAACGCATTCCGTTTGAGGCGATTTTAGAGCCGGAAAAATACTTGAATAACATGGAGTTTTATGACGTTGAGCCGGATCCGAGTTGTTCATTTCACATCACCGCTTCTTTCAACGCGGCCAATACTGATTCCATTTATACAAAGATGGCTTCTAACTTCTTTGGCGAGGCGGCGAGTTTCTACCTTAAAGATGAGAAACTCTCAGCGTTACGTTCAGGTATCGTTCCAGCGGATTTGCAATTCAAAGAAGGGGACGCTTTCTTTGGCCGTCTGATGATGGGGCAGACTTATAATGGTATAAAATCCTATCAATATGAGTCCGGCGCCTCTGGGGACAATACGGCTTACTCTGATTTTGGCGGCCGCCAGTTTATTAATGGCGCGTATTCCGATGCCTCTTTCCCACTTCCACAATATCCGCGACAAAATCTTAATTTTAGAAGAAATCATGTGATGTATAGCCGCCCCTCGGCTTTCGGGCCGGCTGTGTCCGGCCAGCCCACAGGGAGTTTGGGCATCGACAACCCGCTTATATCTGCTTCTAGTCCTGTAGACTCGATGTACGGATTTAATTGGGCGTATACGCCGCCTTATTATGATGGAGAAGCTTGGATTGACTTCGTTTTTTATCCTACGGCTTCTGTAAGTTATGATCTGGAAAGAATCCTGTCAGAAATGAAGACAGAATTTTGGCGTTGTGATCCGGGGCCTTGGGATCCCAGTTCGCCCGTGGCGTACACAAAACTCACGGGACCAACGTTAATCGCAACTTACAGTCAGAGATCGATTAAGCTCGCCCCGCGAGACCCAGACCCGGGCGGTTGTCAGGAGGACTACGGTGATTGTATTTATGATGGCAAAAACGTTAATGCTAACGCGATGCAATTGAGCGCTAGTGTAAATTATTTCGGGATTGAAAGAGTACAGCGAGAAAGAAAAGACGCGCAAGGAAATAAGGAAAATACAGAAAACGAAACTATGGGAATGAGGTGGGTCATTCAACCCAAGTGGGAGACTCCAATCTTAAACTTTGCTGACGTCGGCGCCCACGCAATAACAAACGCAACGGGCACATTATCAATACCGCAATTTGCCTCGTCGTCGGTCCCGCGCGGAATGTGGCACCAGTTTGGTGTTGACACGGGCCCGGATGTGGGAATTTTCATGGAATTGGGAGATATCCCTTCACAATGGCTGAAATACCACTATCAGGTGGTTCAGACCGCTTCGATATATAACGACCAAGCCTCTGGAAGCGCCCTAACTGCCTTCGGGCCGACGGTATATCAAAATGCGCGTTCACTGAAAGAGCTAGTAAATTTCGGTGATAACTCCAAGGTTAAATTGGGACAACTGGCCGAAAAAAGAACCATTTACGAGGCCATTGTAGTAGTTCCGTATTTGGTTGACGGACTTTCAGAAGAAGAGAGACAGCTAAATCCCGGCGGACTCGGACCCAATTCGCGTACGCGGAAAAGCTTTTTCGAAATTCCTCGTGCCCGAATTGATGCCTGTTTAGATGATAAAATTGGCACGAAAGACGGAGATTCATTAACGGCCGCCGGCGAATCAATTCGGCGCTTAGTACAGAAGATGGAAAAATATGTAATGCCTCCTCAATTTGATTGGCTGAGTAATTCAAATGTTAAACCAATAACAATGTATATGTTTGAATTTGCTTATGAATTTGATAGAGATGACTTAATTTATATGTGGCAGAATTTGGCACCGCGCAACTATAAGAAGATGGAGTTCGAACTCCAATCGACAGCCCATGATTTATTAGATACAGAACTTTTGGGAGTTGACGCTCTGCGTAATGATAACATGCGGTGGATGGTTTTTAAGGTGAAGCAGAGAGCGACAACTCAGTATGATGATTTAGTGGCGTCTACCGCTGGCCAATCCTCAAAAGACATATCACCACGACGGAAGAAAACAAAAGTTAAGGCGCAGCAGACGAAAGCTGGCAACTACGAGATTCAATTTAACTGGCCATATGATTATGTATCTTTTGTGGAATTGGTGAAATTTGATGCAGAGATTTTATATCGCCCAAGCAAGCCCAAGGACCTTCAGGAATCTTCAGAGTCATATTCTGAACCCGGCGCCGCGCTATATAATAAAGATTTGGGCATACATAGTGACGATAAGACTTCTGCCAAGCCGGCCAGCGCCGCCGGCGGGCGAACGAGACCGCAAGGGAGAAGTGCTTCTAAACAGCGCGCCTCAATTGGTAAGCGCAGCAAGACGCCGCTGAAAACGAAAACAATAACGAAGAAACAAACGAAGAAACAAGCCACTAAGACTGCGACGGCCGAAGGCGAAGTTACTACGACTGTGTTCAGCCCAAAGAAAAAAAAGAAATAAGGCTAATTATCAAAGAGAATAGAGATGGCAAAATTTATCAATAAAAAAGAGCAGGTTTTCGATTTAAAGCTAACGTCTTACGGGCATTATCTTTTATCGGTTGGACAATTTAAGCCAACCTATTATGCCTTTTATGACGATAATGTTCTTTATGACGCCGGCCATGCTCGAATGTTCGAGCGCCAAAATGAAATTCAAAATCGAATTAAGAATGATACACAATATTTGGAAAGTTTGGTTTTATTTCAAAATATTGAGAATATAGTTGTAGAAGAAGATGCCGGCGAAGTTAATTTTTATTCTTGGGACATAACGCCACTGCATACTACGCCGAGAAAGGATATATTTAAACTTGACGCTGCGATAGGAGACGCATATCTCAATGGGGACACCCAGAAGGCCCCCGCTTGGAAGATGGTAATGCTTCAAGGCAACATGACTTCTTCGCAGGAACGCGATGATGCTAACGACACTTTGATTCCGCAGATTAACATCACTTCTCGGTATGTTAAAAAAGTAGTCGATGAGAGCTATAATTTTAATCCTGACGATGCGCGAGATATGCTTGGGCAAACGTCGCCGTTTATAGACGACAAGAGCATTCAATTGGTGCCTGACGATCCCCTCTTTTATTTTGACGAGGTTAATACTGAGATTTTGACAGAGAATTTTGTTTTAGAAGTGTTTGAAGTTTTAACAGGCTCTGATGGTACTGGCACAATAGTCACGCAGCTTCAAAGAAAGTTTTTCAAACGAGAGATTCCGCAAATTGTTGATGGACTGCTGGTGACAGAAGCGCCTGGAACAATAGCGAATGTAGAATCGAATACTGGAAGTGTTGAGTACTATTTTGACGTTTTACTGGATGGGGATGTAAATAAAAAATTGGCCTGTCGAGGCGCCGAGCGGTTTAATAAAGAATCTTACTATGTTGATTTAGATTTCGATTGTGAGTCGATAGCAGATACAGAACTCTTTTACGATATTTATGGGTCAACGACGGAGCCAGAGATATGTCAATAATTTTTAAAGGCGATATTATTAGCAATTTCGGGCGCTATTTACCAGCCCCCTTCATTCGCCACGCAACATTAACAGACAACGGCGTTGATGTCGAAATATCGGTTTATATCAATATTATAGATGGGCAAGATGTTAAGGCTACGATTGACGATTTGTCTAATAAGATTAATTTGGGCTTTTATGTGACATTTAATCCGGGCCATTATGAAAAGGTAGTGGATAATAAGGTAAATATCTTTTATTATTATGTGCCGACCGAATTCTCTATCACGCGCGCGTCCACCTCGTGGACCGATAAAGATATGTTTATCCCGCTAGATAATATTTTTGAGAGTTCGGCGGGCATGGCCAGCTATACATATTTGGTAAATGAAGAGTTGTATGACGAAAATGGAAATCAAATATGGGAGTTTAGATATACACAGTCCATAAAATATAACGATGATTTGGTTCACGCCTGGGATTCATATTGGGACCAAGTGGGCGCCGAGACGGACGGCCACATCACCGCGACAGCTGGGCTGTACCTGGGCGCCTTTAGCACAACTCTCAATTTAAACAATGATTCTGAAATAATGTCCAATTTGGAAAATATGCCTCTTTTAAAAACTAAAATAAGCGACATTTCTTATGAGACGGTAATCAGTGACATTCCAGCCGGCCAAACTGCCGAAGGTCCGCCCGGGTCGGATGCGTGGAATGAACTGAAAATCCCCGGTCTTGTCCAAACAGAATTCTTGGATATGAATGATGCGATTTATGACAGCATACCCTTGCAGACATTAGATTCTCGATATCACAAAACCGATCATATCACACATAAAAATATTGTGATTTATTTCAAAGAACTATTAGAAGAGTTTAAAGCCCTAGGCGCCAAACGATCGAGATTACAAAAGATGATGAATCAGATATCTCATGTATTGGAAGTATATGGCGATAAAGTAGATTTGATTCCACAATTAAACTTTTTGAGAAGCGTGTTCCCCTCAAAGAGTACAGCTGTCCCAGTTGGAAAATTATATAGACGATTTAGGAAAAGAATTGCAACTGTAAATGATTCTGCCAAAAGAGGCTCGAAGCTGAGAAAGCGACAGATTAGAAATACGAAGATGCAAGATGGAAGAACGAAACCAATTGCCACTTACTTAGCACCCTCCATCGCCGTACCCGAAGCCAGCATAGGGGGGCATAATTATACTTACTTTGATGTTGTTGACGACAACGGCTATTCGGGAACCGTCGAGTATGATTACGATACCAGAATTTATACTAATTATGGGTTCTTCTTTTTTGATTATGAAAAAGCTCTACGACAAACTTCAGTTATAGCCCAAGCCTATGATTTGAAGAAGTTGCAAGAACTTTTAGGGATTACAATACCTTATAGCATGTTTTATTATTCAACAGCTGAAATAAAACGCTGCGAGAGTTTCGTTAAGAACGAAGCGAGCCAGATGGAGTGTAAGGGGAAAGGCATTAAAATTGTAAGCTATATGACCGATGATAGTAATTCCGTATCTGAAAACCCTCCAAAATATCCCCAGACCAAAAGCATCAAGGCTGTTAACACTAGCGGGATTGATGATCGTTTGGTTTTCCCCTACGCTGCCGGCATAACTAAATTGGGCGGCTATGCAGCAGAATCTGATTTATACGGTTTTGATGAGAGTGTAGAAATGCCGATGCTTGTTGTTCGGGCCCCATTTATGCCCGAAGGCCCGAGACTTGATGCGCTTACTGGGATAGAAAATTATAAGCTTACTCTATTTGAATATCAAGACTATTATAGACAGGGGCCTTCCGAAAGAACTGAAGAAAGGTATGGCTGTGCTGTTGTCATTGTGGATAACACGATAGAGGCTACTAAGATATTGGAATCTACATATGCTGACCAAATAAGCCTGCTGGGCGACTATCTTGAATTGGTTTCCAGTTACTGTTTTACTAATAATATTACCGGAGAATTTAATAGCTATTTTACTGATATATTACTATCGATGTACGCTAGCGATCCAAACTCAGCGCCATGGCATTCTGCGGCCATGGTGTACGCAATTTACCAGGATATAGCATTTGATACTTTTGGTGGTAATATTAGTGATATTAACACATATGCTATGGAAATCGTTGAGAAAATTAATCCATATGGCGGAAGTGCGGAAAGTATTCAAACGTTCTATAACGATATGGTAAGCCTACAAGATAGTTTATACGGCAAAGGAGAAAATTCTATCAATAGTGTTCTATCCGGCCTTCCCAAAGATGCCCGAGAGCTTACCTATTCCTTCGAACCCCCTTCGTCCGTCGCGACGGCATGGCCATGGCCCGTAACAACAGCGGCTGAACAATGCACGGCTGACGACGACTGCGATCCGGAACAGAAGTGCTGGGATGATGGCACATGTGTGCCAGCGAATTATTGCAAAACTAATGCTGATTGTAAGCAGCGCGCCGAGGGCGCGCCAAGCGCACAAGACTCCACATGCGTCTATAACGAATGCACGGAACCTCCTAGCGGATATATGACTACAACGGAGAGCTTCCAGACGACCACCGCCGCAGCCCGCGGACCGACCACCGCCGCAGCACCCGGCCCAACGACGAAGGCACCGGTCGCGACCCAGACAACAACTGCGCCGGGCACCACCAAGAGCAAGACTGCACAAGGGGGCCCCACCGGCACAGGCTTCTATGGCACCGACAGCTTCGATAGCGACGGCGAGCCTAATTTTTAAATGAGCAAAAAAGGAAACAAATTATGAGTTTAAGAAAGAAAATTAATAAGCAAGATCTTAAAGACCCAAAAGCGCTTAAAGCAAAAACGCCTTCTACTTCTTTGAAAGTTATTAACGGGCAAATAATTAGCCGCACGAGACAACCAGCACGCCTTAACATTATGACTGGCATGCAGAAATTGTCTGACAAAAATTTAGCTAATTTTACTAATAGTGATAGCCTTACGGCTGAAGCAGTTGCCTTGTTATCTGCTTTGGGAGCTTCTGTGGATTCTACGAAGGGGCGCGACTATAATTTGACTTCGACACAAACTGATAAAGAAATCATTGAAAATCCAAATATAGAAGATAAAAATTTAAAGAACATGAAGAGCACTTTAACTGATGCCAAAGATAAGTTTTCGAGCGCCCAGGATCCATTTTATAATTTGGACGAGGCCCCACGCCAATTCAGACAGATTCAAGCAGATAAAGCGAAAACCAAGAAAACACCACAACGAGCTATACAGAGGTTGGCGGCAGATATTGCCGTTATTAACAATAGCCGGCTTTATAAGACTAAGTTGAAACAATTTTCTTAAGATGATAATTATACATAAGGATGTAAAATATGTCGATCAATTATGCAAAATATGACATTACCATTGATAGTTCCGGACTAATTTGTGACTTCGGATTATCGTGGGTCGATATCGTAGAGATCCAGACTGATTTCTCCGGCTATAGTGGAGATATAGAAATTGCCATCATACGAAATGATGTCAGATCAGAATCAGACGTTGATATAAGTCTTTTTTATGCCGTCGATGTTGGCGAAGCGGAGAGTTGGATGAGTTATGATCCCAGACCGGTCTGGACGACACCGTACGGCCCCGTAGTTGAAAACGGTACCGCCGAATTTGATATTACATATGCGCAATATGAACAAGACAGCCTTAATGAAATGTACAACATCGGCACATTTGAAGACATGGTAAGCAAGGGTGTGCAAAATGTATCCACCGTTGCCGCGGCCTCTTCCGTTAAAGCAGAAAATCTGATGAACTTTAAAAAAGCAAAGGTGCCAGGGGTGAGCTTATCGTCGGTTTCTGTTTTTGAAGGTGAAAAATCAATATCTGCTGGAATTTCGATTTCTACAAGCATGGTGACATCGACTACTGATGATGGGGGCTACTAATGGCCGAGGGAACGATACAAAAACAATTAATCGATTTAGATTTATTTTCTGGCTCATCCGATGCGTTTAGAACAGCTATCGGCGGCTTTTGGTATACCGTAAGCTCTTCTGAGGGAAGTGTGGTAGAATTTGAGAATGTCGATAGTAACTCCCCTCACAGCGGGTATTTTAATAAGATTGCCTCAAGGGCAGATGATTCTTCTTATATTAAAGTTGTAGATTCTGACATTATGATACCGAATAAGAAATTTCCTTTGCGTGTATATGGTGAGAGTTCGACAGTAAAGAATGATCAATTTTGGAAAACCATTTTTTTAGGTGGGACATTTGCGGAACTAAATTATACAGCACTTTATAGTGAAAAGATCTTTAATTATCGTTACAGCACATGGAAGGCGCCCTATCCGGCTTTGTCCGCCTCGCTACTATCCAATCGGGCTCTCAGTAAAATACAAATAAGCTACGACTATAATAAATATTTGCCTCGATATCAGACCTTCGGACAGGATATTTCTTCAGAATTATTGATGCCCAATTATTATATTTTGAATGATTTACTTACATATGACACATACGAAGCTGATGCCGACTTATTTGATCCTTATTTGTTAAAGTTTGTAACTCGCGAAGACACTTATAGCGAGATTAATTCACTGTTGAATGTTAATTACTCAACGCTTAATAGCGAGCTAACGGCGACCGGTATAGAGGATTTTGCGCCCTCTAATTACGCGCTTGATTTATCTAATCATACGTATTTGAATACAACCTATTTAACTTCTTCATTGCCGCAAGTTAGTCTTTCGTCTTCTACTACTGCGTGGGTACAAAATAGATTGAAGAATATTTTACTTGATCGCGAAGCTTTGCAAAAATTATATGTGGAAGATTCAATCGATTCTTATAGCGAACAATACCCATATTATATAAAAATTAGTTTCCCCTTGGACGATGCGTCAGATTTCTGTGATTCAATTAAAGACAACAATTTCTCTTCCAAGTTTATAAAGACGCTTTATATGGCCTTTAGCGATAAAATCGGAGCTTTAAGCCCCTCTTTGTCCCAGGCTACACTTGCAGAAAATTATTATTCTGGCATAATGGACTCAGAGGCATATTATAGCGTTAACAAGACTGCGACAACTACAACGAGAACTATAGATTATCCTGCATTTTTAGCATATTGCCACAATACTTATAGTTCTTCTGCTGAAAATTGCCTTTTTATTGGAGGGCGAAATTTAGCCCGAGATTGTGCGACAATGGGCGGCCGCGGCGCTTATCGATATTTTAATTCCGTAAGCTCTACGGAAGTTTTATCGGATACGATTGCATACTTGAGCAATTCTGCCAATTTCAATATCTCAGAACTTTCTGATATTTACGGAAATAACGAGAGCGAAATAGAAACATTGGCCTATAGAATCGAAAAGATTGGAGGACCCCCTACTGGCGATGGGGGGACGCAAAACGTATTGCAAAATTACTGGATTTGTAATTCAGATATGCAAGAAGATTTTGACTTTTTTGACACACAAACAAAATATAATACTGAGTATACTTACACTGTTTATGCCTATAAGTTGATATGCGGCTTTAAATACGCTCTTTCAGATCTGCTTCTTACTAAACAACTGTCCTGTTCAGATGCTGATGGCACGTACGGCTTACATTTCTATGATCCTTTGGATCCCGCCGAACCTAGCGCCGACCAGCTATATGATGTTGACACTAAGCCAGAAAACCTAAGCGAACTTGCCACTATGGCATTCATTACTTCCGAACACCCATATTTGGCGGACATGTATTTGAGCTATGAGCCCTCTTTACAGATAGTAGAAGTGCCAGTTTTTAGTAAAACGTTGAAGATTGTAGACAATCCCCCCAATGAGTGCATGCAGAGACCATATCAACTTATAGATAATTCACAAACAATAGGCTTTGAAGTGTCCTTGGGCGCCTTCGCTGATAAAACTTATCCTACTTCGATAACGTCAGAAGACGAAGTCGAAAAACAAAAATATCTACTTGCTAATGATTTGCTACCATCAGAAAAGCTGCCACGAGAAACGGTCTCTCGTCCCCGCTATATACAAATATATCGATTGTCCGAAAGACCCAGCGCAATCACCGATTTTGCTCAAAGCTTGATTAGCACAATTGATGCTCAGATTCCTAATTCAAAATATCCTTACACATTTAAATGGTTTGAGGATAGAATAAAGACGAATCAGAAATATTATTATCTTTTTAGGGTTCTCAACGCACAAGGTACAGTGGGACACATAAGTGAAATTTATGAGGCAGAACTAGTTAATGACGGCGGCTATTTGTATAGCGTTTTTAATGTAATTAGAGAGTCCGAATTAGAACAAAAGGTATTTAATAATCCGGCCAAATCCTTTAAAAAGCTATTGCAAATCAGACCACGCTACAATCAAACAGAGTTAGAAATGTCCGAATTACAGTATAGCCAGGAAGCATCATCGCAAGTAGAAAATTTGGGAGTTGGCATGGCAGGCGACTTGATATGGGATAGAACTTTTAAATTTCGCCTTACGTCGAAAAAGACAGGGAAGAAAATTGATTTAAACATTACTTATAGTTTGAATAGCGAATAACGAAAATCACAACTATTTACGTAAAGAGAGGAATATAAATGGCTTTTTTAGATAATTCTGGTGACATCATTTTGGACGCAGTTCTCACCGATCTTGGTCGTGAGAAAATGGCGGCTGGCGGTTTTAAGGTAAAGTATTTTGCTCTTGGCGATGATGAGGTTGATTATACGCTGTATAACAAAAATCACTCATCTGGCTCAGCATACTATGATTTAGAGATTTTACAGACGCCCATCCTAGAGGCTTTTACACAAACAAACGCAGCGATTAATTATGGGCTTTTGAGCACAACAGCCACAGAACTTCTTTATATGCCCGTGATGGCAACAAATGACAACACTCTCGGAGGTGCTGTTCGCCCCAAGCAAGCAAAAACTGGGGGAGATATTTATTGGCTAACTGACACATCAAACGACGCCCGGGCAGCGACGGCTGTTAGTGCTATTTTAAGAGAGACCGGTACGGCCGCAACGACCGACGAGAAGAACGGATATATGGAGGGTAACACCAATAATTATTTCATTTTAATAGAAAATGGGCTGAATACGACCAAAATTAAGGGTACAGCCCAAAATACCACATCTTATCTGGACAATTATGGGCTCGTAGATGATTCTTATTATGTGTATTATGACAATAGGCTCATGAGTACGGTATATGGGAGCGACGGGGCGACACTCAACAATTCCAAAGGCGGCACTGGACAGGTTACAGTAGCTGGATGGACTGCAGCAACATCTATTAGTTTGGATTTGGGGTTAGAAAATTATTCGGCCGTAAGGATTCAGGCATTTCAAGATAAGATTTACTATTCTGAATCTAACACCACGGACGATACATCGGTCTCCGCAATTTCCGGCCCCCGGGGGAATTTTACAGTTCTTTCTTTGTTCACGAAGCCCGATTTGGGAGCTGAGTATTCTCTGTATGGGAATACTAATAACACCACATTATTTGGCAGTGCAGTGGACTTCATCGATACCACGGTGTATGTCCAGGGCGCTTCTACTGGCGCCACATTGCAGCTACCGATTCGAATCGTTAGAGCTTACGTCGCATAGTAAAAAGATTTTGGAGAATTTTTAAATGGCAGTAACAAATTTTGAAGAGTTGAACACCAGCACAGATGTAACCACCACTAAGACGCTGTTGTATGAATCGATTCCGCTTACGGGGACAGTCGTAAGTGGCACATACTCGGACTTGAATATTAAGAACTATACGCACGGACAGTTCCAGAGCGTATATGATTATCCATATTTGAGTTCATCCGCGAACCATATTTTTGATATTGCTCTCGGATATGACGAAGCCTCCCCTCTTTCTGGCTCTTCTGCTGTTCAGAACGCGAAGAAAATTAACATGTACAACCAGATGTCTCAAGTTCTTTTGGGATATACCGGCTCTGCCAATACGGTAAGAGTTTTTGAAAC
>Ga0098035_1000153_pt1 | contig 38939 bp, 62 predicted proteins | sample 3_EtaG_FD_75046 | JGI IMG/M metagenome (GOLD analysis project Ga0098035, IMG submission 75046) | Marine viral communities from the Subarctic Pacific Ocean - 3_ETSP_OMZ_AT15126 metaG | ecosystem: Environmental > Aquatic > Marine > Oceanic | place: Pacific Ocean | collected 2015-01-07
AATGCGGCCTTACCAATCCTCATGGTGGTCGAGCAATCTGCGACAAATGCGCTAATAATCCTAATGAAATGTTGCGTATTACCAGACATGAAGAAAATGTTGCGGCCGACAACGATTGGCTGGTCAGTGCTGGTTGGGGGGAAATGTAATAAGTGGAAAAAGGAGAATGCCGAATGAAGAAGCCTCTTGATCTCTCAAACCTCGACGCCCCCGCCGCGGCCTTGGCCCTCTATGGGTTGGTCCGCAAAAAAGCCGAGATCCTCGGCATGAACCCCGATATCGAAACGGTGCTCTTAACCCCGGAAGAAGGCGAAGCCCGGGGGTTCGGGAAAGCGTGGCGCGTAATGTGGGAAGCCGGTCCCTTCGAGTGGGGAGTGGGAATGTCAATGTCAAGTACCTTCTCTTTCTCGGATTGGGAAGAGCGGTATGTCGGCGCCTACGATGAGAAGGGGGAGCCTGATGTTATCGGGATCCACTCGGGGAAAGATTGGTACCTAGAGCCCCATTACAGGTTCGATGTGGGGTTCCCGGCATGACCTACCATGTGGTTGTCACGATCCGGGAAGGAGTGATCGACGCGGAAGCAACGATCGCCACCTTCCCCACAAAAGAAGAAGCGGTCGCGAACATGGCGGAAGAAATTATGTGGGAAGGAACGAAGACCGTCACGATCCTCGACAACGACGGCGAAGTCGTTGACGGGGCAGTTGGAACTTTCACCTAGAAAGGAGATCGCGAATGGACGCCACTTTTAAGATGAGCATCTATCTCGGGAACGCCGCCTTCGATGAAGACGTTGCCGGGGAGCTCTCGAAGATCCTCAGGCTCGCGGCCGTCAACATTGCCAACGGGAATGTCGGGGTCTTGAGCAACATCCGGGACGCCAACGGGAACACGATCGGCGCCGCCGTTATTGTCAACGACTAGGGGGGAGAGCCCATGACCGTCACTTGCGAAAACCTCGAAGTTTTTGTCAAGACCGTCGCCGCCTTGGTGCGGGAAGGGATCTGCTTCGAGGCCGATACGAACAATTTTGTCATCACTCTGACCGGGGGATATTAGATGCCAGCAACCACCCACGATTTCAAAGTCGGCGCCATACTGTACGCCTCTTGGGGGTACGATCAGACCAACGTCGATTTCTACGAAGTCACGGCGCTCGCCGGGAAGACAATGATCGTAATGCGCCCGATCGAGAGCGAGTGCGAGAGTAGCAAGCCGCCCCAGGATATGATGATCGCGAAGCCCGGGGCATTCACCGGGAAGCCCATGAGGAAAAGGGTCCACAAGCGAGGTTGGGTCAAGATGGCGAGTTACTCGAACGCCTACCCTTGGGACGGCACCCCGAAATACGAAACCTCTTTTGGATGGGGGCATTAAGATGACAACAGAAGAAGCCTGGAAAATCGTGGGGAATAGCCCGAAATGGGCCCTGCGAAAAATGATCAAGGCGCTCTCGATGCACTCTTGGGCGAACACCCCGGAAGACAACGAGCGCCTCGAAGCGGCGAAGATCGCCGTTAAAACCAACAACCCTCGCTACGAATGAAAGGAGAGAAAAATGACTGAGAAAACCTACAAGATCTTAACCAAGCATACCTTCATCGAAGCCGCGATCGAAGGTGAAAAGATCGGGTTCAATCGGGCCCTCTCGCCGCTGGCTCTCGATGATGAGTTGCCCGACGATAAGGTCTTCCCGATCATCGAAGTCATGCACCATGAGCATATCGCCGGGGAGCCGGTCGAGCTCCACTATCGGGTAAAGGTCGTACTCCCGAGCTCCGAAACGGTGCTCATGGATATGACCACGGCAACCTACCACGCCTTGCCCGAGGTTGTGGTGAACCATCCTGATAAAGAAGGAGATCCCGCATGAGGCATCCTGACGATATCGCGGATGAAATGGCTTACGCTTGTGGCCCCCGCAATGAATACGCCGCGGCCTTCGAGGTTTCCAATCTGAGGCACTCGGCGGCAAATATGTTGCCCCCGATCCCCCCGGGAATGTTCGCGGTCGTCTGCGAGGCGATCGCCTACTGCCCGATCACTGACGCAACGCTTCATTCCCCGCATAGGGAACTCAAGGGGATCTACGGATCTCGCCGCGTTGCCGAGTATCACCGGGACAAGATCGAAGAGGAGCTCTACGAAGCCAAGGGGGAAGCATGGGCCTACGTTCTGCCCAAGCTCCCGGCAAAAGAGCCCGAGCCGCTCGACTTCGATGATATCCCGTTTTGATCCTTGACGCCGCGGGCGCCGGGATATACTTTCATCCATCGAACAGATTGGGGAAACAGCATGAACGATAAAGATACACCCCCGCCCGAGAAATCGGATCTTGCGATCGCCATCGATGAGATCCAGACCGAGCGCGAGGATCGCGAAGAAGCGGAAGCCGAGCGTCTTCACAACCTCTCACTGAAAGATCCATCATGATCATGACCATGTTGCGCCGCCTCTGGCGCGGAAACAAAAGACCGGCCGCGGCGCGGGCCTGCTACCTGAGATCCCTCGCCGCGATCGAAGTATGTGGAAACAAATACGATGGGCAATGGGCCCTGAGATTTTCAGAACAGGAGAAGAAATATGGTCGGAAAACTGACTGACGATCGAGTTGCGTCTGCCAGCCGCGTCCCCGGGATCCTCGGAAAGTCTCCTTGGTCAACGCCCAACGAGGAGCTCCAATTTTCCCTGGATGCCATCGATGACAAGCCGCACGGTTGGAGCGGAAGCGAAGCCGCAGATTGGGGTAATAGGCTCGAAACGGCAATCCTTATCGAAGGATCCAAGCGCCTCGGGCTCGGCAACGTCGAGACTGAATTCGAGCGAGCCGTGATCCATGACAAGATCCCCCTGCAAGCGAGCCTCGACGGGCTCGGGGAAGGGGACGGCCGCGTGATCACAGCGGCGAAGACCAGCATCGACGGGATCTACGTTGTCGGTGCGGATGAGATCAAGCTTGAGGGGATCGGCGTTCTCGAAGCCAAGCTTACCCGAGACCGGCCAGAAAGCGAGCCCGCGTTGTATCGCGGCCCGATCCAGTTGCAAGCGCAAATGATGTGCTTGCCGCGAGCAGTACGGTGGGGCGCGATCATGGTGCTCTACGGCGGCGTTGAACTAAGGATCTTTTTGTATCCGCCTCACCCGGGGACGATGACGGCGATCAAGGATGCCGTGCTCGACTTCGATCGGCGGATCCGGGAGAAGGATTACTATCCCTTGGCCTCATCCGCGGACGGCAATGTCGTTTATCCTTACGCTGAGAAGGCGCCCGCGATCGAGCTCCCGGATGAAATGATAGGGGTGCTTCAAGAGCGAGCCGCCGCGTGGAATGATATGTTAGCAAGCGAAGCGGCGGTCGAGCGGGCCGACATCAAGCTCAAGGAATGCCTCGGAAACCATGAGCGCGGAACGTCCCCCGGGTTCGAGGTTGCTTGGCCCATGCGGAACTATAAAGCGCGGCCCGAGAAGACAACCCCGGCGAAAGAAGCCTATTCGATCAGGCAAACGAAACTCAGGGTCAAGGAGATCCTAGAATTTTAGCGATCAACGAAATAGAGGAAATGAAATCATGACAAAAGATGTTTCCGTTTACGCCGCGCCGACAACCGCGGCCCTTGTGCCCGCCAACATGACCGAGGCGCTCGCATTGGCCGAGGTCATGTCGAAAGGAAAAATGGTCCCGGTGCATTTGCAGAAAGACCCCGCAACGTGCTTGATGGTCATCGAGCAATCGATGCGTTGGGGCATGAGCCCGTTCGCCGTCGCGCAATCAACAAGCTCGATCCACGGCAAGCTCATGTTCGAGGGCAAGCTGATTGCCGGGGTTGTCAACGCCAACGGCAAATTGAAAAAGCGCCTCGACTATCGATACGAGGGCGAGAGCACCGCCCGCAAGGTTATCGTTTCGGGAACGCTCCAAGGCGAAGACGATCCCCGGATCATCGAAGTCGAATACGCCAAGGCGAAGACGTCGAACGATACTTGGATCAAACAGCCCGATCAAATGCTCGCCTATCATGGCGTCCGCGTGTGGGCCCGCCGCCATACCCCGGAATTGATGCTCGGCATCTACGCGCCCGAGGAGTTTGGCGCTGAGAAAGTCGCCCATCCCGACAAGCTGGCCGATATCACCCCAGAAGACAGTGGATTGGATGTTTTTGGGCTGTCAAACAAGATGGGCCTTAGCCAGGATCCCCAAAATGGGCCCTCTGTGGGCGAGCCTGAGGCCCCGGCCCCTACCCCACCCGAGGGGGCCGAGGCTGGCACTCCTTTGGCATCTGGTGTAGGCGATTTTTTGATGATCCTGCCCGCCAGCAATAACATCGATGAAGCTCAGTTTTCCTACGCCTCACCGCAAGCATGGGCAGACGTCTTCGCGCAGATCATGGATCAGATCCGCTCGAACAAGGATCTCGAATATGTTGGGCGGCGCCATGACCTCGCCGAATTCAAAAAGGCAAACGATGAGATCCTCGACCGGCTCAAGAATGAGCTCCCGAGCGGCCATAAATTCTTGGCCGATACATATCGGAAGGCGATCAAGTCTCTTTCCGCAAAAGCCAAGCAAGAAAAGGATGCGCCATGAGATCCGCAATCACTCCCCGGCAAAACGAAATGTTCACATTCCTCAAAAGCTATATCGCGGCTCATGGGATCTCCCCAACCTTCGCCGAATGCCAAGAGGCGCTCGGCATGAAGTCGAAAAACCAAGTCACAAAAACCTTGGTCGGGCTCGAACAACGGCAATACATCCGCCGCTTCAAATTCCTCAACCGCGGGATCGAGATCGTCAGTGAGGGGGATGCCGAAACAAAACGGCTTCGCGAGATCGAGGTTGCCGCCCGGGTTTATACGCGAACCCTCAACGCAAACGACTTCGCAATCCTCAAGGAGCTCGTTGCGTGAATTCCCCCCTGACAATCCTCGCGCTTATGTGCACGATCGGGATCCTCGGGGGGGCAAGCTTTGGACTGACGGCCGCGTTACTCAAAGTTCATAACGAATGCCTTGACGATCGAAGAGAGCTCTCCCGCCTGAGGATAGAAAACGCGATCACGCAAATCGCCATCGACAAACTCCATCGAAGGATCCAATAAATGCAACCCGGAGATACCTTATGAAGACTTTAACATGATGAAAATAGGAACCATCATTTTGCCTTCCCCCGCATTTTCTCAAAGGATCTAAACGCGCCAAGGCCGAGCAATGACATTACGATCGATATCAACGCCTCGGTGCCCCCGAGCGCGGGCGGCGGCGCGGCCCCCGGGGCCCATATCTTTTGTCCCCAAGACAGGAGATCGAAGAGGATGAAATGCCATGCGAGCGCGAGCCCGCAAACCCATCCAATGAACGGGCGCCAACCGGCAACGAAAAGGGATCGATGCCCCGCCTCGACTTTGTTGAGCTCGATCTGAGCAATCGAGGGCTCCATCATCATCTTCGCCTTGAGGATCTCGGCCGCTTGCTTTTCCTCATCAGTCTCGACAAACTTGTCGATGATGTTCGCAACACCCTCGGCCGCGGAGATCACCCCGCCGCCAACGATCGAACTAAAAAACCCCATCTTCGATCTCCTCTAGCAATTCAAAATGCGGGGCGTCGTAGAACGTTTTGAAATCCCCGCCCCACTTGATCCTGATTTCGAGTGCCGCCGCAACGCCGAGCATATAATGACCGAGCCGTGATTGAAGTAATTTGTTCGAGTATTGCGACGGCCAAGGGACAAGATCCATCGCTCGACTAGGGAGTAAGTTGTGGGGGGATTGCCCCCATTCGGCCTTAGAATGCCCGCTCTCGAAAGCGGCGGTTTGATCGTGTTTATTTCGATGCCCGCAAACGACCGAAAAATCAAAGTCCCGGATCGCTACCTCGGCCAATTTAATTAAGGTCGGATGGCACATTGCGAGCCGCTTCCGGGACGTCGTTCCAAAAGAGTAGGTCACTTCTTCCGCGCCACCCGTATCACCGCGGCAAGCATGACAATCGCTACTGATGTCAGGATGATGCCAATGCCTTCGCCAAGCGTGATCGCTGCGAATGTTTGGAGGAACGTCATGGATAGCCCATGCCTTTCAACCCCACGGCTTTCAACGTCTTTTCTACGTCGTCAATTGTAGCACCGAGGGCGGCATCATAAGCAGTTAAAATCGCATACATTTTACCATTTTGCGAGGTGTGAACTATTGACGTAACATTATCTTCAATTGCTCTCACTAGGATATCCACCACGCGCTGATGCCACTTATTGAAGTCGTTGATGAACGCGCTTGATATCCCCTCTCGTTTTGCATCTGCAATGTAATCCGTCACCGTTTCACTTAGGTTGTGTGACAATAAGGCGTGCATTTCAGAGTCCGACAATTCATTAAAGTCTGTGGCCTTAACCAGTTTTTCCAGACCATCTTGGAAAGCAGCAAACTTAATCGTTAAGAATTTCTTAGCCGTTGCTGTTACATTCAGTTGCGGAATAACAAGTTGCAGCCAAGTATCTGCATGGGTAAAGAGCGAATGATTTAATAGTACGGCCCGGTTGATTTCACCTGATGCCAATTCTTGTCGTTCAAGATGATTTTGTACCAGTAGCACGCCCATTGGACTGAACCCTGTAATGGCCGCGACTGCAATCATGGCGATATTCTTTGTCAAAGTCATTAGACTAGGCTATTACTCATTTTTCCCGCCATTTTGTTTTCTTAGTTCAAACAGAATTGACTTGATGTCTCGCTGCATTTCTTTTTGTTCTTCCCTAATAATCTCTACGACTGTCGCGACCCGGATTTGATCCTTTTGGGCCTCATTGATAGCAACATCTTGTCTTGCGTTAATCTTCGCCCCGTCCTCGGCCGTGAGGTACGTCGTCCCGGCAATGAACGCAATCCCTAGCAGGGATAAAACGACGGTAAGCGGTAGATGCTTAATGACTGTACCAGGAACATATTTTAATGCTCCATCACTTACTGGACGCAGATGGCAATCGTTGCAGGGATCAACCATAATCTCATTCCGATTGTCTGAGTTGTTCTATATCACTCACCAGCCTTTGGATTGTCAGCCTTAACTTTAGCAACAACGGCCAGCATAGCCTCAGTCTCGGGGAGAGGGGTCTTACCTAGCCTCTTATCTTCGGCAAACTGCTTCCAGATCACATCAAGCTGATCCCCTATTGCAGGGTTCTGGTTTGTCCTTGTGGAGGCCACCTTCCTCGCGGCGGCGCGGGCTGGCGTATCAGGCACATGAGAAGCTGTGCGCTCCACCGCTTCAGCCTCTTCCTCGGCGGTATAAGGGACTAACTTACGCCCCCCTTGCCCATCAGATTGATTTTTATAGAGTGTCATCGTTTTCTCCTACGCAGCTACACATCCATCCATCATCATGGGGGCGCTGACAGTGAAGTCATCAAATTTATAATGTGAGATTGACCCTGCATCGAAGGTTGGGGCGTAGGTGTCCCAAGCAAATCGGATGCCTGAGATTTGTCCTTTGACTTGGCTATTGCCAATGCCTTTCCAGTGAATGCTGTCCTCCTCTACTGGGTTCCAAAGACACCAAGTGATAAATGAAACCAGCCCTGATCCTCGCTGGTGAATATCGACGATCCCGTCCATTGTTTCGCCCGAGGGTATCTCAATCCTGCCACTGCCCTGTGGCTTACATTCACTGTCGGACCCGCTGCTGTAGGCGTCAACAGTGTCACAAGTGTCTTCAACTCCGCGCCAGTTATAGTTGGTCGTGGCGTATGACGCCGACACCGCGATGCGAATGAACATGTCTTTGGAATTGGATGGGCTAACTCCCGTCAAGATAAGCCGGTGCCACGCATAGCTAGTGTCAGCCATATCCGCGTGATCCATGTCGATATTACTGCCACTCGTGGTCGCAACGGTTTCGACAAGGGTTCCTCCGGCAGCAGCAGCCGCCTGGAACGTCGGAGCCGCGCCTGCCCCATTCGAGGTAAGAACATGAGTTGCCGTTCCAACCGCGACCGACGCCGGATTGCCACTAGCATCCCATGTGATTAACTCGCCGTCAGTGCCATCAGCAAGGTTCGCCGGGGTAATGCCGGATCCGGCCAGTACTAAAGTCATGGCTTCTCTCCTCGTAATGTGACCTTGGCCGCGTAGGCGTCCTGTGTGTATTGCGGCAGTTTATTGAATTGTGTCGGTGTCATCGTGCCGATAACGTCTTCTGATTGTCGGGTCATAGTCGCGTCTGTTTCGGCCATTGCGGTTTGCCAGTCACGTTTAGCAACAGACGCTGCCAGGAACGTGTCGTAGTCGGCTTCCTTGGCAATGACATCGGCGGCACTGATATTGGTGACGCCTTGTTCATCAAAGTAGCCCTGCAAGGAAGCCTCGTTGCCGTCCCACTGTCGCGACAATGACCGCCCCGGCACTCGCCAGAACTTGTCGAGGACACGTCGCATCTTTGGATGATTAAGAGCCATCGATTATCTCCACTAAAAAACGTGCCGTCGTCGTTGTACCAGTTATTGTTGTTTCGCCTGTTCGGCTATTTACGTTATCACCCATCCAAACTTCAACATCTTTTGCTGATCCTGATGTAATACTTCGCCCAACAATATCCCAACTCAACGTCATAGGGGCCATAACTGCTTCCATATCCGCCGACCAACCATTTGTTGTTATAAGGCTACTAACTGAAGCATTACCTTGCCACCCAACATAGTTTGAAGTCCCATCATAAAGATCAACAACCGCCCAAAGAATTGCGTCTGCGCCTACTTTTAATCCTAAAGCAAAGTCAGAAACATTTCCTTCTGTTTCATCATGCTCCATCTCAAGGACGGTCAGGCGAATGATCCCAGCCGCTGGGATGACCATCGAAACCGCTGACCCTATCTGGCTCCCCCCACCGGCTTGTGTGGCGAGAGCAGTGTCAGAGGTATGCGTGATGAAGTCATACTGAACACGCCCCATACGAGCGCCGACAACGGTTCGCCCACCTACCGAAATGTCGTCGTCAGCTACTGTTAGTCCTGTTGCCATGTTATCCTCCGTCAGGCCGTTCTGAGCGGGCCACTAACTTGGCCGCATGTTGATCACGGGTGTACTCTGGGAGAGCGGCCTTCTGGTCGGCGGTTAGATTGCTGATTACTTCTTCCTCTACCCTGGTCATCGTGAAGGATGCCATGCGACGCTCCCACGCCTTTAGTCGCCGCTTAGGCAAAGTCGCCTCATGAATAACAGCTAGAGCAGCCTTCTCATTGTCAGTGTACTCGACGGCTTCTGACGCCCCAGTTGCAGCATTGATCACCAGATTAGTACTCATGACCGTCTCCTTCGCCAAACGGCAATGTCGCCCTGTGCCTTAAAAGTATCGGTGCCATAATTGGTTGTCCATCCGAATTGAATTGCATTGACAGCCGTCGTCGCCCCGATATATTGCCCTCCGAAGCTCGACGCATACATTCCTGGCGTGACGTCAGAACTTTGAAAAACGCCGTGTCCATAAAGATATGCTCCCTCGCCAGTGCCTCCAGGATTAAATAAAGTAAACCCAGCGCTATTTGCATTCCCGCTGTCGTTGCCTAAAGTCCCGCTCGTCCCTGGGTCTACCGATATCTCATTATCCGCTATATCATTTTGTGCAACTCCGGCGCCCCATTTGTAGTCCGTCGCCCCCGCAAGATAAGCCGAGCCATTGTTGATGGAGACCCGGATTGCTAACTGATTTGCATCTGTGGTCGGACAAAAAGCCTCTAACTGGAAGAAGTAGTCGTAGCCCGCCGCAAGGCTTGTCACGCTGATGTTTGCGACAGCGGTAATAGCAGTGGTCGAGACGAACTCCCACGCCCCCCAATTCGGTCCGAGCGTGAAGTTAGAACCGCCAGACGTTGGAAGCGTGGCCTTCGGACCCGTGCCATCTACATCGTGGATCGCAGCTACATTAAGTGTACTCATATGATCACCACCCTACTCCCGCTGGGAATTGTAAGACTGTTCCCCGTTTTAATGGTTATCGGCCCAACCGCCGTTGCATTAATCACCTCGAATACCGTGTGAGTACCCGAGCCATCATCCGCGATTGTCACCGCGGCCCCGCCAACAGTTGCTGCGAGTTGCATCGTGCTTGATGTAGCGCCAATCACATAGTAGTCCGTATCGATGGCCCACCCGTCGGGAAGATCAGCGCCGCTGGTTGTCAGTCGGACATTGGTATCATTCGCGAAGTCATCGTCTGTCCCGACGTTCAACACATTCGTCGCATTGGTCGCGGTAAACGTGGTCGAATGGTCCGACATCACGATATTCTCATTCTGGACTTTCGCGTTGGAGCGGTAGAACGTCGATGGCGCTGTGCCTTTGCCGGGGCCACCGCCTGCCCCCGCGACTACCGCTGTGCCATCTGCCTTGGTGTAGCTAATACATTGGACCGTATTCGCACCCGTGGACTGGAAGACTGCAACATCGCCAGCGGCTGTCGTGATATTGGCCTCGGACGGAAGGTCTAAGTTAGTAGCATGATGGGTCATGGTAAGCACACCATCGAACTGCAACGTGAATTGACGATCAGCCGCTACAGTCATTGCCGAGAAACTATTCGTTCCCGTCACGTCGAAATAATCACCGTCAGTATCGACAACCAAGGGGTTGGCAGAAGTAAGGTCACCGCCTATTTGCGTCTGGATATAGTTGCCGTTAGCGTCGAGAAAGCCCCCGAGCTGGGGCGAGGTGTCATCGACAATGTTGTTGATGGCACCGTCGTTCCCAGAATAGGCAATCACCATCCCCACGCTATCGCCGTCTGTGAGAGTGCCGATTGTGGCGACGTGCGTCACGGCAATCTTGCTATACGTCGAGGCGCTGGTAACTGCCCCCGAGACTTGATAGACCACGCCCGCCGAGCCTGATCCAGCCTCTGCAATGTAGATCAAGGCGCTGTTGGTAGCCGTGGGATCATCAAGAGTGTCCACGAAGGCGTTGATTGAAACTCCGGCTGCATCAACGTCATCGATGTAGAGAACGGTGGCCGACGCGAGTGCCGCGTTGTTCGCCCAAATCTTGCCAGCACCTTGATCAGCATCAGCGGTGTTGGCTTCCCACGCCATCTGGATGCCAGGAGCCTTGATCGCCGTATCGACATAGGCTTTGATGGCTTGCTGCGTGGACAACAAGGCGGCGCTGTCAGACGACATATCATCTTCGTCGGCAATACCAGTGACTGTGGCACCCGTGGCAAGGGCCAGCGAGGTGTTCCCTGTCAGCGTCGTGCCAGTGATAGCGGCAGCAGACGCCCCACCGATTACCGCGCCATCGACTGTGCCGCCATCAATATCAACAGTCGTCACGGTCCCCAGGTCCGACGAGGTTCCACTGAATGTCGCGCCAGCCGCGGTGATCTGCGCGTCTGTCTGGTTATCTAGATTGCCGGTGTCAGCGCCCGTCATCGTGGTCGTGCAGAAAGCGAACCCGTCCTCGCTCTCGTCCCAGCCCATGAAGGCATTGGCAGACGAGCCGCGCTCTATGACGATGCCAGCATCGTTAGCCGGGGAGCCAGTCGTGCCGTTAGATAGCTCTATTAAGCTGTCCTTCACCACCGTATTAGTCGTCGCGATCGTTGAGGTGGTGCCGTTTACCGTCAGATTGCCGGTGATGGTCGTATTGCCGGTCACGGTGGCGTTTCCGCCGACAGCTACGTCAGTCGTCACCGTGACATCGTCAACCCAGAGGTTCGCCCAGCGAACGCCCGTGGTGCCAAGATCGTCTGTGCTGTCGCTATCCGACACCACATTGCCGCCGTGAGTGGTGACGCCCGTGAAGGTCGTCGTGCCCGATGCCGTCAGCGTTGAGAACGAGCCAGCGGCGGGGGTTGTGGCACCGATAATCCCATTCATCCCCGATGCATTGATATCGACAATCTTGGATCCGCCCGCCGAGATCCCAAGATTGTCGGCGCCGATCCGATAGATCCCGGTATTGGGATCCGCCGAGAAAGAATAGTACGGCAACGAGGCCGTGCCATTGCCGCCGAGCCATTGCGCGGCCGCGGTGGCAGAAGTGGTGAACCCGTCGCCATCGGCGTTGAAAACGACATGGGCCCCGGCAACCGGCTCGGGAAGAGCGGGATCCGCGCCGCCCGTGTAAGTTTCGGGGAACTTGGCCGCTCGATCGAGCTCCTCTTGCAATTCGATCAAAGCCATCATCAGCCGATCGAGGGCCCCTTCATGGGTATCGGCCGGGAAAGGATCGTTGGTCACATAGTCTGTCGTCTGCGTTTGTGTAGTATTCCTGCGAATATGCCACTGAACCGCCGACGTGGGGGCCGTGACGGCCGTCACCGTGCCGGTTGAACCATCTCCCCCCGTGACCGCGTAATGCGTCACATTGGTCTTTGTCACCTCAACGCCAGTCGCGATCGTCCGCTCTACAACCGTGATCTCGGCGGAGCTTCCCGTACCCTGGAACGGATACGAAACCGCAAAGGCAACGGTTGAACCGTCACCCGTATAGCTGACTTTTGTCGTCGTCGTTGTGACCGTCATTGGTTCTGCCTTCCAAACTCTTCGATTATAACCTTTTGCTCCTCAATTTCAGCCGCTAAATCTGCATATTCTGGGTCCGCGAGAATTTGCTCCCGGGCGATCGTCTTATAGAGACTGTCGAGATCCGAAATTTCTTTCTGTTTTTGCCCTACGGATAGACCCGCAAAATTCTTATGGTTCATCAAGCCTTCGAGTGCCTCATAGAACGATCGCGCCCCTTTCGGAAAACTCGCCGCCATAACGAAGGCGTCATACTCGATATCATTGAGCCGCACCCCGTCGATAGAGCGCCCCGGCATCGTAACTGGCATCCCGAGTTTGACCAATCGAACCTTGATCGGATCGGCGCCCGTCGTCCGCGGATCGTCCCCAACGATGTCGGCAACGAAGGGCGGGAAGATCGCATCGACAACCCGGGCATTCTTGGCCGAGCGGGGCTCAGCAAAGCGATCGCGAAGGGGGGGGACGCCGCTCTTGTCTGTCCAAGGAAGTCGCGAACTCAGGCGCCGCAAGCCCGCCGTGACGTCGCGTAGGCCAAGGGGCTCGTTGCGATCGGGAAGAATATTCTCAAGTGTAGGATCTTGGAGCCGCTCGTATGTCGCGAGGAGCGAAGATCCCGGCATTTGAGATCCGACAAGATCTTGGATTGCCCGGGATGCTTGCCAGCCGCCTTTGGCGGGATCCACAGACATAAGTTGTGCTATGTTCGCGAAACCCTGCAAGAAACTTTGATCCTTGAGGTATTCATAAACGACGCCAACCCCGTTCATTGCGATCTCTTCTGTTTCCTGTTGACCAACCCGGGGATATGCAAGCCGCTCGGTTATGTCGGCCGTCATCGCGAGCACCATCGAGATCGGCTCCATGCGGTGATAACTCACATATTCAACATCGTCAGGATGAAGGATCTTACTGTTTCCCATTTGGAGCCAACGAGGATTATCGACCCCCTTCTTGGGCATAACAAATGACCAGCGTTTCCAGCCGATATCTTCCATCGCTCGGCGCAAATTGGTGTCCCCGGGGCCGCTTCCCGTTATCTTCCCCTCGGTGTACCAACTAGCGGTAATGGCCGAGATACCCGAGCCCAAAGAAAATCGAGCGATTGCCAGATCCCGAGCGGGCCCCGCGGGCGCCCTCACCGCGGCTAAGATCCCAAAGGGAACAGCCGTCCGCTCAAGCGCGGCCTTGGTGATGTTGTAAGGCGTTCTGAAAAACGGAAGCATGAAGCGGCCAAACATTGTCCCCTGGATCGCGGCGCCAAGCTGTCCGAAAACCCCCTGGACGGGATCGGTAAACGTCTGGACTTGAGCCATTTTCTCAGCGGCAAACCGTATGTCATCCGGGGGGTTTGCCAAGAGCTCGCGAGTGCTCCTGGCAATGTCCTCGGGCGAGGCCCCGGCCCGGGCCATTTCCTGAGCCTTGCGATAGGACAGGGTGTTGAGCTCCATGCGATAGCCCCACGCCTTGAAAAATTCATCTTCACTCATAAGCATTCGCCCCGGCGCGGTCGCCAGGAGATCGATCCCAGCGCCAATTGGGCCAGACAAATGCAACGCCTCGGAGATCCCCGAGCTCTGCCCCTCGGCAATGATCTTCGCGGAGAGATCCCTTACCGGCGCATTCTGTTTGAACGACTGAGCGGCGAGAATGAAAGCCTCTTTTGTCGAAGTGATAAGTGCGTAGCCCTGAGCAACGGCCTCGCCGACATAAACACGCTCGGCTTCAGATCCAAAGAATTGCCTCACGCCGCCGACAACCCCGGCGATCGCCCGCTCGGGGATCTGCAACAAAGCGAAAATTGTATTGCCGGTAATATTCGCCATGTGGGTTGAGGGGCTGGACAGGAGCCCATTGATCCAGACGGTGAACCAAGCATCCTTGGCGCGGCTCCATCCATTCTTGGCAAACTGATTTCGGGGCCCGCCAACCGGCAAGGCGAGATACGCCTTCGCCATCTCCCGGGTTGAGTTCTCCCCACCAAGGCTATCCAGCATTTGCGCGACTGCTTGTTGCTTGATCTCATCCCCAGCATTCCGCGGGGTCTTGAACGCGCCAAGGGCTCGACCCGCTTCCATTTGGGCCCCCTTCATGCTCGTCTGTAGAGCGGCGTGGAAAGCAAGATGCTGGCGGAATTTCAACAAGACCGCCTGATCGGTGGAGCCGAGCGCCTCTTTCGCCACCTTATCGAGTGACGCGGCCGAGGACGCGATCGTCTGCAACGACTTCGCGATCTCCTCGGCGTTGAACGTCTGCCCCTCGGTGCGATTGAGGAGCAACATTACATTATCTTCTAGGCCCATCTTCTCGGCGAGAGCAAGGATCTCGATTTGCGTCATCGTGCCCCGGCCCGCGGCGCGGCCCTGAGTTTGCCAAACTTTCGAGACACTATCGATCGTTGCCTTGATATCCTCGGGGCCCTCGATCTTGTCGAGGTTGAATTCAACCGTTGGCGGCTTGCCCTCGGTGGCGCCCGGGGTATTGCGGAAGCGCGAGATCTCCTCTTCCGAGGCTTCCCGAATTACGGTGAATTGCTTGGGGCCCCCGGCAGCGCCGAATAGATCCCCTTGCGTATCGGTAGGCTCGGGCCCCTCGGGCGCGATATCCTTCAACCTCTTGGGCGGCGTATCGCCAAAACCCAAGATCGTCTTGAGCGCCTTCACCCCGGCCCCGGCGAATTGCACGGGCGGCTCTTCTTGCCCCTTTGCGGGCCCGTCGATCGTGAACAGCGGCAAAGGCACCTCAGGCGCCAGAGGCTCGCCTAACTGCGATCCCCCAAGCGTTGGGGGGGATGTTCCAAGATCGACGTCGATCGCTCTCCTGAGTTGATCTACGCCGCCCGTGGGGGCTTCTGGCGTGGTTGTTGCCATCATTTACCCTTCGCGAACAATTCGTCGCCGCCCGTTTTAAGGTCCGCCGAGGCTGTCGGCTCGTTCCTTACTTTCGCGGCCGCTCGGGTACCTCGTCCATCGCCCTGAGCGTTCGCATTTCCCAATCCTCTTCCATGTATTCGTCCCGGGAAAGGCTCGGCGAAGGGGGATCCCCCGGTTTCGATGAGCGTGGGGACTTGTCCTCGGGGGACGTCGTTGGAGTATTTGGCATAGCTTGTCACACCTTCCATAGTTTTGAGACTGTCGAACACTTGCCCGGGCAAATCGCCCACTTCCTCGAATATGTATCTCGGATTTACAAAGCGGTTGCCTTCCGAGGGATCGCCCTTCACAAATCTCTCGATCGAGCGGCCAACCGCCTTCTCTATATCGAGATCGTTCAAGACAAGATCCACCTCATAGCCCCGGCTCGCGGCCTTTTCGATGATCTCTCTCAGCCTTCCCGGGCTCTTCCCAATCGAGGGGTAAACGATGTTCTCGCCGTTCTGCATCGCCTCTTTTAGTATTCGCTCTCCGATATCACTCGCCTCTTCATGCACGATCCCAGCGCCGTATCCTCGGACGCCCCCGATCGAATATTCGGGGATATGCTTCTTCACGATATCGTTATCGACAATCCGAGCTCCGAGATCCAAGGCAAGCGGCGAGGCAATGGTCGATTTCCCGGCCGCGGGCGGACCGACAACAATAACTATTTTACGCTCGCGGCGGAATTCCGTAACCTTCGCCGCGGCCCTCATTTCCTTTTCGGCGAGCAATTTGGCCTCTCTCCTGACATCCAGCCGCTCGATCGCCGGGATCTGCCAAGTCCCGGGCGCGTTTTGCTTGCCGTTGAGAACGGCGGATCCGTATTTCTTGAGATAGAACGCCTCTTCCCTCGCCAAGATCGCCTCGGCTTCGAGGATCCTCGGATGGTCGAGAAGCGCCATAAGCTCGGCCGTCGCGGGAGTGCCCGAGCCTCGTTTTTGCGTTGCCCGAACAAGGGGGGCCCGAGGCTGTACCGGCCGCTTGAACGGATTGGACAAAAGCCCGAGCGACGTTTGGGCGGGGGGCGCTCTATCGGCAGCCCCTCTGCCCCCAAGCGCATCGATCTCGGATTGGGATCTGCCTGTTGCTCTCCCGCTTATGAGCGCATCGATATCGGCTTGCGTTGTGATCCCGGCTCCGTTCGCGGCCGCATTAAAGGCGGATGGATCTGTTTCCTGCAAACGGGCCAAAGCTTTCTTAGATCTCGCCAACCGAGCAAGACCGATTACCCCTTTGATCGCAACATCAGCGCCGACGCCGAGAACAAGCCCTTCGAGCGCATTTTTGAAAGCGTTCTCGGCCAAGGTGTCATCTTCATCCGATTGCAGATATTGAGTGATCGGAGTGCTTAGTGCGGGGCTTTGCTCGATGAGATCCGAGATCCGCTCGCCGGTAGGATCGAGTGCAAAGGCGTCAGCGGCGGCGCCGCGAAGAGCAGCTTGCGTAAGTGGCTTTCCGGGGACCAAAGCGGTCGCCAGGGCCTTGGGCCCCCTCGCCGCGTAACCCGTGAAGAATTTAAGAATACCCTCGGCCAACCCCCCGACAACGCCCTCGGGCTCGGCAACATTCCTGAGAACCTTATCGGCCGCATCGACAACGCTCCCCAGCGGATCGGAAATCAACTGGTCAAGAGGCTCATCCCCGGTCAGCGGCACCTCGAACTTTCCCCCAGGGAAAGACGTGTCGAGGAAATCAGCAAAGGTCTTCGCAGCACTAAAAACATTTCGGATCCCCCCCGCGGGCCCGCGAATGGCGGCCTCGGAGATACCGCTGAACATAGAAGGCTCTTCAGGTGCGGCCGCCACGGGCGCGGGAGTAGGCGCAGGCGCCGCGGAAGCGGGCGTCTCACTGCCAAGCGGATTGCCCTCGCCGGGAAGCGGGGGATTATTCACCCTAATATCGAGGGCCCTTCGCAATTGGTCGAGATCGATCAGCCCGGGCGCCTGAGCGGGCGGCGCCTCGGCCGCCTCGGGCTTGAGCTCATCGGCCGTTGCCGGGGGCTCGATACGATCCCCGAGGCGCTCCATGTGCCGTTCGAGATATCCGCTCATTTCAAAGCCCTCGCCGCGGCCAAAGCGCGAATTCTATCTTCGCTCCCCCTGGGGAACCTCATCGCATGAGCTATAGCCTTAGCTCGATCCTTCGTTGTTATCCCAAGGGCTTTCAGCGTTGCGTATGCCGTTTCCAGTTTTTTTGTTTCATCCCCGAATTTGGTGTCTTTGTATTCCTTGATAATTCTCCGCATTTCGCGAATATGATTGAACGAGCCCGTCTTCCGATCCAGAGACCCCTCATGATCGTTCTTGGCTTTTGTCCATTCATTCAAAATAGTTGCCATATCAACGGTGAGCTCATCCTTCCCGAGCCGCGTTATCTCTGCCGCCCTCAAAAGCTCGGGATCAGTTTCCAATTCCGCGATCGCCGCCCTTGCGCTTCTGCCCCGGGCCGCGGGGATTGCCTTCATTAAATTCGCCTTGCTCTCATGACTGATCCCATTGACGCCCGCGAGCGCCTCGGCCGACATTCTACCGCTATAGACCAACCCCGTGATCGTTGCTTCCATCGCATCGCTATGGACGGCGCCACCGCCCTCAAGAAAATCTTGAACAGCCTTAATTTGGGTTCCCTTTAGCCCCGGCATTTTAGAAAGCTCTTCCGCCATGTTGTGAGCGCGAGCGATATCCGTATTTTTATCGTAAATCTGCACCAACGTCCGCTCTATATGATCCGTTTGCTGGCCCCGTAGCGCCGAGGCCGCGGCCGTGTTGGCCGAGATAAAGCGGGACCGCCGCGTTGAGAGATCCGACAAGATCTTGCCCTGTTCGAGCCCGCCCAAATTATCCCAAAATGTCTTGGCAAGCTGATCCTCGGGGGTCGCCCCGAAATTCCCCGTCTGCATGGAAGTAATTGCGCCCGCGGTCCCGGCGAGATCCTTGCGCCCGATCCATGCCGTGACGATCCCAGCCGAGAAATCCTCTTTGAACTTGGCAACGAGCTTCGCCGCTTTCGGATCGTTGATAATCCCCGAGGCCCGCTTCTCTTCAACCCGCGCCATGACGTAATCGAATATCTGTTTTTTGTTGGCATCTTCGAGGCCCGGGATCTTGGCGCCCGTGACGGCATTGTCCATGAGCGTGATCAAGGCGCCCTCGGATTTCTCCCGGCCCCGCTTGACCATATTGACTTGCGCCGCCGAAATCGCGGACGCCGACATAGTGTTCCATTTCTGATCGAAACGCCGCTTGCTAAATTGCGACATTCCCTTGGTCTTCTTGGCGTAGATCGTTTCGAGCTCGGTCAAAGTGTCATCGATATATTTTAGAGGATCACTGTTCCGCTCGATGCTGGTCTTCGCCGTGATGATTTCCATTTGAGCGCCGAGCGCGGCGCTATCGGCATGGTCTTCCGCGGCATCCTGTAGCAGCGTCATCCCGAGCGTATTGGTCGCGGCGCCAACCTTCGACATCGCGGCGCCCATCGCCCCGAGCTTGAGATCGGTCCTGGGGATCGAGGAAACGCCCGTCGTTGACGGGACGCTACTGGATGCCGTGAATTTCGGAAGTCTTCCCATGAGCCTATCTAATCAAATTTCTAAAACCGCTGTCGGCGCCGCCAGCAGAAGACGCCTTACTTCCAAAGCTCTTGAAGAGACCTTTAAGGCTCCCGCTACCACTCGACGGCATTAAGAGCCCCGCGGTGCCAACGCTCGTTGCGAAGGATCCAAAGGCCGCGAAGTTGGCCGCTCTAGCTGCCCGCTTGCCCGCCGCCCGGGTTGCCCCCGCCGCGGACTTCAAGCCAATCGATTTGGTCCGCAAGGCCGTCGCCGCGGTGGATCCCCGATAGAGAATATTGAGCTCTTCGAGGCGAGCCTGTTCCACATTTGCAACAGCGCTCTCCATGAAACTATCGCCCCCGGATCCGCCGATCAGAACACCCGACTTAGCCGCGGCCGGTGCCGCTTTCCCGGAAACCTCATGGCGGAACTTGCGGCGGAATAGAGAGGCGTCATTCAAGGCCGCGTACTCCGACATGATCGCGTCGTTATCCGCAATCGTCGCGTCACGCTCCAAGAGCAGGGCATCGAATTCGCTTTGCGCCTTGGCACCTTGCCCCTGCATGATCATGCCGGTGGCATTCATGGCGGCGCCGCCTACCGCGAGAGCGAATAAAAGAGGGGGGCACATATCAGTTATCCATCATGTTCGATGATCCTCGAAACGATCGCGACAAGCGTCATGGGCAAGGGCTGATCCTGGCGAGCAACCACTTGGCCCTCTCGGCCCCATGTATCGCGAAACTTCACGGTCTTATCGCCGGTAAAGAGCGGCGGCGAAACATCCATTGGATCCGAGCCCGTTCTAAATCGGATGGTATCGAGATCCGAGGAATTCGGCCCAAACTTGGCGCCGAGGGTATCGACAAAGCGGAAGGTTACTTCATACGCCCGCTTCAGAGCCCCCTGAGCGGTCCCGGCCTCTGAACCCGCCTCAACGCGCAAGGTCTTCAAGTCCGACACATAATTCAGCCCAACGGCCGCGGCCGTAACGGTTGGATCCACGGCAACGGCTCCCGAGGATACGGTTTTGGTTGGGTAGACCGAGCCGTTTCCAAGTATGTCGACGGTTTCCCCTTCAAGGTGGTGGAAGCCGAGTAAGGAGCTCGCCGAGGATCCCGAATATGAAAGCCCGCTGTCAACGAAAAAGGCACTCGATTTGGTATCGCCTTCATCCGTATCGAAATCATTGGTCATAAACTCAACGTATCGAACGGTGGATCCGTTGATCGTTCTCTTCGCCACCATCCAGAGCTCTTCTTGCCGCGTTGCCGGGATCACCGCGAGAGCCTCAACAACGGCATGGGCGGTGGATCCGAATGAGCCCCCAATTTTGTGCCGGTGCCATGCGACAACTTGTTGGTCGCGCATGAATGTGAGGCCGATCAATTGCCCATCATTTCGCACCGCCCAAACGGTTGAATTGGGCTCTTGCTGATAGACGATCTGAGTAATCCCGCCCGCGGTAATATGCTCGGCCAAGATCGTGAGATCCGGGGACTGGAAGGCGTCACTCTCGAAAACGTAACTGTATTCCCTGAGGTTGCGCTTCTGGCGCTGGATGAAGATGACAACTTGGTCAACGCGAACAGGGATATGGGTATGGCTTCCACGGGTGCCTTCCCGGATGATCCTGACGTTTGTCGGCGTCAGCGGCTCGGCCGTTGTCGATGAGCTCACAATAAACTCACCGCCCGCGGTGCCGCAAGCCATGACCTTCGCCGGGGAAAGCCAGCGGATGACGTTCACCCGATCGGTTGCGATCGTGTAGACAACGGGATCCTCATCGAGCGTCCCGGGCTGGAAATTCTCGTAATCGCCGCTCTTGGATCCCCAAAGGGTTTGCGGCTGATCGGTCGAGGCGGCGAACATGAGGCGCTGTTCAAAAAAGGCAACCGTCGCCGGGAAGCCGGTCCCGGTCGACCATGCCCCCAGGCGCCATTTCGTTTCCGCGGTTGTCCCATCAAAGTCGTTTACGACCGTTGCCGTAACGTGCGTTGTATCGGTAAAGGCCGTGACCTTGGCATAACCCCAATAGACGCCGCCCTCATAAAGGAATTTCCATGTTACGGTCCCCTCGACAATCTCATCCCCGTCGCTTGTCGGCGCGTCCGTTGCGGTGGCCGAGCTCGTTCCCGCCTTTGTTACCTCATAGACGTTGCCCCCGGATCCAGCGTGATCGCCAGCCGAATAGGCTGTCGACGTCGCCCACTTAGTTGCTTGATGCCCGATACGGATGAAGCGCCCAATGTCGGAAGTCCTGAACCCGTCGCCATCGTTGATCCCAGTGATTGCCGAGGCGGTGATCGTGACCGAACCCGTCGCGGCCGAGGGGGTCAAAGTGGTCGTTGTAATATTCTCATCTTGGAAGGGACCATCGAGGAAGGTGATCGCGGTGAGCGTCCAGGCGGTGTGCGACGTTCGCGTGAGCTTACGCGGCGCATAACTAGCGTGGGTGATATAAAGCACGTCCGCAGATTGCGCGAATTGCAATTCATCGATGTCGGCTTCCAGATAAGGTGTAGCAACCTCAATCGCCGTCGAGACAATGAACGCGGCCGCGAAGGCATGAGCGAAAGCGCCCGTTTCGATCCGCCCCTGATCCTTGAAAAAGCGGAAATAGAGATCCCCGGCCTCGATGACATAAGCTTGCGTGACTGAGAATTCAAACGGGATCAGATAGGTCGCCTTCGAGCTATCCTTTACCTCGGCAACAAACTTGGTCCCGGGGCGCCGCGTGATCCCGCCATGAGGATGAACGATAAAATTTTCAACCGTTTCGGCGGCGTTATTGTACTTCGCCAGATCCACGCGGCCGAGCAATCGAGGAGAGACTTCCCCTGCCGTAAAATTTGTTTGAATTCTTGAGACGCGAGCCATCTATGCGCGACTTTCAAGCCAATCATTGACCTTCTCAGATTGAGCTTCTTTGGCGTCGATGTTCCGAGCTTGCCTGAGAAGTTGTTGATACAACGTCGTGGCCGTCTCGACCACTCGAACGGATGCGGTGATTTCATAGGCTATATCCGCGGCAATCCGCGCAGCATAGACCTCGATAAACAAGGCATCGAATTCATTGGGATCCTCGACTTGGTAGATATAGAGGATGTTCAACGAACCCGTGACGTCAGTAAGGATCTGGCGCCCCTCAACGACCCATTCCTCGGTAGTGTCTACCTCGACAATCCGTAGACAGTCGGCGGGCCAATTATAAGCGGTCGCGAACTCCCACGTCGGGGCCGTTGTCGTTGCCGCGAGCGCGGCCCGCTTCAACGCAAAATTCCAAGGATGGGCCCTTAGAACATTGTCCCGGGTTTGAGCGTGGATCGCCTTGCAAGCCCGCCCTTCCTTGGTATCGTCATCGAGTGAAGTGATCCTCTCGCTACCGAGAAAGGTAATCGCTCGATTGCAGATATCGACAAACGATGTAACTATCGCCATGAGCTAGATCCTAGCTATCGATCGCGACGATCTTCCCGCGCAAGAGCTCAAGAGCGATCACAAGCTCCTTGGTGGTAATAGCGTCGTCAGCAATAAGCTGGACGCCGTTGCCGGTATCGGTCGCAGCATCACGTGTTATGTCGGATCTCTTCTCTCCAGCCTTGACGATAAACTTCCTTGCCGCCATCGGTTTTCTCCTTCTGATCTACTACTACGCTATAGGGCTTCGCCGCCTGGGGCGGCAGTTAGCCCTGGTGGATTGCGGGTTTGATTAAATACCCGTAGAGCCGATCCTCGGGCAGATAGTCTGCATCGAGAAGCGGTGAATTCGGCGTGATGATAATATCCATCCCGCGAGCTTCGCAGATCCCCGCCCAATAGGCGGTGCAAGCCATATACCGAAATGGTTCCATGCGCCGAATATAAGAGTTCCCATTAGCGTATTGAGCGCCTGGATCGATATAATCGCATCCAAACACGATGAGCTCTTCAACGCCGATCAGGGCCGCGTAGGCCATCATGTAGGCGCAAGTGTGATTAAGATAGTCTCCCCGTTTTGGGTTCATCATCATGACGCCAGCGAGAGGATAGTCGACCGCGGTTGGGCACTCCTTCCGAGCTACCGATGTTATGATGGGCACGGTCGCAGTCTCGAAGATATCTTGAAGAATAGGGATCTTCTCGTTTATTTGAGCATAATCGTCCATCATGAAAACAAGGTCTATATTCGGCGCGAAATTATACGCGCCATTGACCCCCCAGACCTCATCGCGGTCAATCGATTGGGGGTCCGCGGACGCCAAAAGATCCAAATAATCGGCCCGAGAAGGTCCGCATCCAACGATGATCACCTTTTTAGGTTTGTTGCCGGTGGGATGCTCGAAGGTCATCGGTTCCTTTCATGGTGGGCCGGGGGGGGCCCGAAAGCCCCCCCTAAACCAACCCCTCGACCTTAATCGAGAACGTAAGCCAGATACCCGACGAGATCATCGCCGTCACCGATTGCCTCGTCCTGCGACGTGGCGCGGATAACAACGCCATCTTTGCTCGCAAACACATAGGTTCCGCCCGTTAGAAGGTTCGCCGCAATGGCGCCTTCCAGCGTTTTAAAACCAACGGCATCGACATCCAGGCCATTGATGAGGCCGTCAGGATCGGCCGCGGTGGTCGATCCATCCATCGCCGTGTATGCGTCCCACCCCAAGTCCAACGTCGCTGACGCCGTCGTCCAGTTGACGTAGGCCCTAGAGAGGGATGCCAGCACACGAACTCGCCCAGGCGGGAGCTTGCCAAGGGCAACGCTCGAAGTAGCATCGCCAGCGCCATCCTGGGTACAGGTGAAAAACATGATCCGAACACGGCCATGCTCCTCGGTTGTGTTGTTGTTCACAACCGGGGTCGCGGTGGCATTTGTGTATTCGGTGGACTTTTGAGTAGTTACAGCCATTTCAAAGCCCTCCTAGCTTGGATCACATTCGATGTAACCGACTTTTGCCTCTTCCATACGGGTCGCCCCAATGGTCATGGAAACGAAGACCTGAGTGGAATGATTTTTATCAACCCTCTCAGCAATCTTCACAGTCGGCTCGGCACCAATTGCCAACACGATGCCGCTCTGCGAATAGAACAGCACCTTGTGATCAGAGTTACTGTCGGTCTCGATCCGTTGGGTTCGCAAGAATTTGAACCCAAGGAACGTGTCGACCTCACCCTGCACTAAAGCTTTGCCTTATGTTCGCCAAGATGCGCGACTATCTTGACCGTCTTTCGACTGCTTACTGTCGCCAGCAAGAGCAGACCATATCATCACCCCATAGGGGCGTCCTGCGCTTCGGATCGCTTGATCCTACTCCCGACAAAGGGATGGTCGTTGAACCTTCCTCGTTAGAGGCTTGGCTGCTGATTGTCTCAATGAGAGTTTCCAGCAATTCACAGGATTTTCATCACCACATTACTGTGATGCGTGGCCTAGTTGACCATGTTGTAGTCAGAGCTTGTGACCTCCGTCTCTGCGAGGAGATTGCGAAGCTGTTTCGCATTCACCACACAAAAGCGGCTGTCATCAGGATCGACTTCGCCAGCATCGAGAACCTCTTTCGCAGCGCGAAGCTTCTCGACGTTCAATCCGACGTCAGTCGCTGACCCGCCGACTTGAACGTCGACAGTGTTCGAGCTATCGTAGCTCGTTGAGGTTCCGCCAGCAACGCCCGTATAGGCGGTGCCGTCAGCGGCGTCGATGATTGCATCATCCATCGCTCGACCCATCGCAAAGGAAGCAGCCTCGGCATAGGGACCAGTGGGCAAGATGAGCATTCGGACGCGATCTTCACCATCGATGAGATCGGCCCAGTCGTAGTCGGCAAGGGATACCCGACGCCGAGAATGGGGACTGTCCATTCTAGGGGTGTCGGAATGGCGCGACGTTCTCTTGCGAGCGGCCGTTGAGCCGATCTGCTCGAAAAACGCATTCTTCCCAACAACGGTTTCGACGCGAACGGAACCCCGTAGCCTCGAACCCTTTTGCTGCACAAGATGCGCCACATTGCCCCGGTATTGTTCCACAAACGCTGTGGTAATTTGGACAGACATATGTCGGTCCTCCGGTTAGTTGCACAAAGGATGAAACGGGCGAGGTGTCCGCAAGCGGGCTCGATCCTACGCATAACGAGCGTTCAACGGTCTTCTTTCAGACTGTCAATCGGGGGCCTTAGAGGCCGTGCCCGATCCTTTCTTTTGTCGGCCTTTCGAGGGGGCTTTCACCGTATCCTCGGAAACCCAACGGTGGAAAATTTTGGCGATCCTCACAAGATCGTCAGGTGATTGCTTCCCGCTTCTAAGCGCGATTGCGAGACGCAAACATTCAAGTTTATGTAGCTCCGACATTCTCGGGATGCGCGATACTGTGGAGCTCGGTCAAGCGGTCATTGAGCATTTTATACTCCGCATGATGCTTGTCATAAAGAGCAGGATTGGCGCGGAGCCGGGAGATCTCCTCTTTCGCCGTCGCGGGCGTCTGAGCGAAATTCCTGTTGCCAGCGCCATCCTTGAAACCGGGGGTCGAGATCTCCATCCCCGCCTTTACAAGCCCATTCATAACGACCGGGTTGGCCGATAGCCCATGTTGATAGAGTAGATCAAAAAACTCCTCTCCGAAAAACGTGCGCCCCGCCTTATCGGCAAGCGCAATGCGCTCATCGAAGGCGGCGCCATATTCCTTCTTCAGGTCTTCTTGGCGCTTATGCATGGCCTCATCATCGCCATTAGCCTTGGCCGTGTATTGCTCGCCCATGCGCTCGACAAACTTGTCGTGCATCGCCTGAGCCATCGAGGCTGGCATCTTGATCTCATGAGCCGCGGCGCGGAACCAATCGCTGAGCCCATCGTCGTAACCCTCGAACCCCTCGGGCGCCGCGAGCTCATAGGCGCTCGCTTCCTCGGGCCAGCCAAGCTCGCTCCAGCCTTCCCAATTCGCAAGCTCTTCGCCCGCCTTTGGAACAGACAGGCGCTGATCCCCGATTTTGCTTTCGAGGTGCATATGAGCTTGTACAACATCCGCGGGAGATCCGTATCCCTTGTTCGCGATATGCTGTTTCGCCGCGTCATCGAACCCCTCGATCCAACTCTGATCAGACGGGGTGCCCGCGGTCGCGGACCCATCATTGTCAGCCATCTTCTTTTTCTCCTATCATTGCCAGTTGCAAGAGCTTGTTCTCATCGATCGAGAGCAAGCTTACGATCCGCCGCACCATATCGCGGCTTCCCTCAAGATGCTGTAACTCGCTATCGGGCCGGTTGCCGGTAACGGTAAAAAGTTGGGACGCCTTCACAAGATCGATCAAGACGGCGCGGCCCTCGGGGGATCCGAAAATCGCCTGATAGTTCTCGATCGTTTTCTTATGCTGGCTTGTCGATGACTTCGCCACTTAGCCCTCTCCCGGGGTTGCGATCAACTCATTGATCTTCGCGACGTTGAGTGCAGCCTTCGAGGCGGGCTCGGCGGCGCCGATCATTTGTTGAGCCGAATTCATTTGCTGACGAGCCTCACGCATTTGCTGTACCTCTTCAATGCGGCGAAGGATCCGTTTCGGAGCCCCGTTGGTATCGGAGAGGATCCGCGTAATCTCATCCGTATCGAAATTGTCCATGACGCCGGGATCGACGGCGGCGATCGGTTGGACCATTTCGAGCGTCCGCAAAATTCCGACACCTTCCTCGGCCTTCAAGGCCCGCGAGAGCGGCGATACATACTCGATCTCGAACTCGCCTTCCGCCTCTTCAAGCAACGGCGGCGGCGGCGGTAGGATCCCCTGACGGGCGAGGATGGCGATCTCGCGCTCGACCAAGGGGCCGAGTGTCTCGGATTGCTGACGCCCGACAGTTGGCGCCAAAAGGGCCCCCTTTTCCTGGGCGCGTTGGAGAACTTCCGTCGCCGTCATCTGGGGCGTTTCGACCAAAATCTGGAACAAGGTAACGAGAAACGCATCGTTGATTACCCGACGCCGCTGATCCATCATCTCAAGGCCGATATCCACGCGGCCGCCGGTCAGGAGCGGTTGGATCGGGGCTTGGCCTCGGCCGTCGAGGCGGGCGAAGGTGGCGCCGCCGGGAGTAAGATCGACCGGCAAGATCACGCCGTCGTCCGCAATTATAAGGGGCGGATCGACAACCTTCTGGCCCGCCTTGATGACCGTCTTGCTCATCTCGTTGATCATCTTTATCTCAGGCAAAACCAGCATGGCCGGGGATCGACCATAGACCTCTCGCGGCCCCGTAACGTACCGGCTCATAATGTAGGGGAGCTCCTCTTCCCCGCCTTCTTCGAGAAGGTGTTTCTCCTTGACCTCGTAGTAATTGGAGAGCCAGGGGCGCTGATCGGTGCGCCGGGAAGTTGGATCCCGATCAGATCGCGGCATAACAACGTGAAGAATATCAACCCGGGTATCGGGCTTGTCCTCAACGATCTTTTTCAGATCCGCCGAGAGATTGGCATCCGGGAACATCCGCATCACTTGACGGGCCGCGACATTGAACTCGCGAAACACGGTATCGATCTTGCCGTGCTCGTCCTCGGCAATGAAGATATCGCCGAGGTGGACGGCTCGATAGTGCATCCCGGCGATCTTGTCCTCGCCGACAAAAAGGGTTCCCGTTCCGAATGCGCCGAGCGAGATATAACCTTCATGCATCTGGCTGGCGAAATTAGCCTTGGGCGAATACCGTTGTTGGAAAAGCATATCCTCGACGGTATCGAACCATAGGCGGACGTCGTAATCGGCATCGAGGGTTTTATCGGTGGCGCGAAGCGTATGCCAGCGAGCGCCTCTGGGCGTCAACAAACTCTCGACGGCCGAGGCAAACCGTTCCAAGGCGAGGGCCGCGGTGGCGTCATAGAGCTTCTCGGTCCTCTTGTCGCCGCCCGTGCGGTGCCCAACAAAGAGCGAGCTCCGGGGGAGACACCGCTCGGAGATCTCTTCCCAGTGGCTTTCCCATACTCCCCGCTCGCGCTTCATCCCCTCATAGCGCTTGAAGATCTCATCGATATTGTCAACGCCGGTTTCTGCCATGCTCAAACTCCAATCGACGTCGTCTTGCGAAGCGCGTCAACGCCCGAGTTGCGGGGCGCTCCACTCAGAACAGTATTGGCAACGCCGCGTTTCACCGTGCCCCCCCGCCCAGTGGCAGAGGTTGCGCGTTGCGCTCTATCCAATCGAGCACCAGCGGATCCAATCGCAGGGCGGCGGCCGCGGCTCTGGTTGCCCGCCGGGGCTTGACCACACATTAGTCGCCAAGCGCCGACGTTGCGCCTAGTCGGTTCAAGCGGCGGATCTCAGCGGCGTCAGGATCCTCGCCGCCGTTGATATCCTCAGGCGGCGCATCCGGGTTGCCGAGCGCATCTCGATTGCGGGCCGAGCTTCCACCGCGCCCCGCGGCACTCGCGGCGGCGGCGGCACCGCGGCGGCTTTCGGTAATGGCCGCTTCCGCGGCGCGAACTCCCGGCAGATCAATGTCCACCTCGGTGCGGCTTGTGTTGACCCCAACCGTTGCAACATTCTTCTGCTCCGTTAATGCATCAATAATACCGCCGCCCGCGCTCATAACCTGACGGCCAACAAAACCGAGCGGCGTAAACTGAGACGCAATGGAAGCAATAGCGCCAAAGGGGCCAATCCCGAATGAATAATCACTTCCGGGTACATCCCCGGGCCGGTCAAAGCCACCGCCCCCCTTGCCACGATGATAGCCGCCAGGACGGCCCCTGGGGGTCGATGGGTTGTCGGGTTCTGCCGGGGTACTATCGACGCACACAACTAGGCCCCAAGGGCAGTTTTACGAACAACCGGCGCAGCCGAGGTGTCACCGAGAGCGGATGTCTTGATCGTATTCGAGCGTCCCTTCGCCGCAAGTGACCGCCGCCTTTTTCCTGAAGAAGAGCGGTTTAATTTCGCGACATCCGCGGGATTAGCGATCGGCGGCGGAACCACAGGCGGCGGCGCCGGGATCGATGGGATCGCGGGGGCAGAGAAAATGCACATTATCAACGGTCCTCGTTCGCGTCCATGAGAATAGGTGATAGGTTTCTCGGCGGTGCCCGTAATCTTCAAGGGGCCCCCCATCGACGGCGCCGAGCAATTCCAACCATCGATGAGCTTCCTTGTGCCCAGCAATCGCCCGAGCCTCGACACGATTAACGCCGCGATCAGTAAGGAACGGGATTATTTTGCGTCTAACGTGCTTAGTAACCGAAAGCGCAACCTCGGGCCACCGATCGGTCGTCAACATCCAGGCGCACCATAAACGCTCCCGAACAGGCGTCACACCAACAACGGCAACGGGGGTACCCCCAACCAAGGCAACGTGGCTCAGGCCCGCGAGAAGCTGCATAGCGCGGGTCTCTGGCGCCAACCCTGGCGCCTCACCCTCGACCTCGGCAAGATCCCAAGCCCTCAGACGCCGCATGATATAAACAATATCCGAATAACACCCGGGGACGATCTCGACCACTTTAGATTAAGATCGATTGCGCCATGAAAGTCATTTTCTGCACGGTGATATTGGTCGCGTCTGTCTCGTTGGAAATCCAGACCTCAAGATAATCAGAAGTCGAAAGCTGGACTTCGCCGATCAGCGTAATGGCGGAGATGTTCGAGTTGGTGTCTGAATTAACCCGGACCTCACTGGCATCAATGACCGCCCCCGAGCTTCCACTATTATCGTAATGGTAGAGCTTCGCCCCCACCAAAATATTACCGGCCGCATTATCAAAGCAAATCGAGGCGGTGGCGACAAAATGGCGGTTTGGAGTGCCCGAATAGGCCAAACGATTAGTGGCCGACATACTCATATCGGCACTCGATCCCCCCCCCGTCGTCGTCCCGGCCGCCTTCAAATAAACAGATTGGCTCGCCACCGACGTCTCGGCTGGAGTGGAGACATAACAATATCCAAAAGTTGGCACCGCCGAGACGATAAAATCGCGGACATCATTCTCGGAAATCGCACCGGCCGACTGACCGTCTTGGAACAAATTGGTCAGAAGATCGGCCGACGTTCTTTTCGTATCAGCCATTCTATGCTCCCGTCAGCACCAACGGTCGCCCGTCAGGCAAGGTCTTCGTTCGCGCCATCACATGGATATCGCTATCATCCCCGTCGTCGTCGCGCAAACCAACCGCGAAATACCGAAAAGCGTCAGTCGCGTGGCTCGACCAATCGTGATTTGGTTTTGCCTTCCAGTCGTTGCGGACACTATCAAATTGCCGGTGATAATGGCGCAACGCCTTCAGCCCCGACGCCGTGTTAGAACGATCGAAATAGCACCGCGGTAAAATCGCCCGCATCGCCTCAATCCCATCCTGTACAGTCAATTTATGGACAACCGTGGGGCGTATGCCCAGCGCCGACAGCATCTCATACCGCGACGATCCACTTCCCAATTCGCGCACCATGACATCATGTGGGAAGTAGTGGCGCCCATACACATAAGAGCGTGATCGCAATTCGGCGATATAATGATGAAGCCCCTCTCCGCTGGCGTCGTAGAAGTCAATAATTCGTAATTCTCCCCGGTATATTTGTGCGAACCAGATGGCGGTTGCGTCAGCAATTCCAAGATCCCAAGCGGTTGTGACGGGCAGATTGGGGTCATAAGGCACATTCCCAATTCGGCCGCCAGCCTCGGCCTTATCAAGCTGATCCGCGAGATAAGCGCCTATAAGCGCCGCGCTCCAGGAACACTGAAACTCTTGCTCATACTGGCTCGGATCCATTGTCGCCCTCGCGGCATCAAGCTCCTCTTGCGGCAAAATCCCCGTCTCGCTCGCCGGGAACCGCATGGCAAACCAATCAGGGTCTCCCTGCTCAATCATCGCCAAAGCATGATCATATATATCCTTGAACTGATTTTGCCCCCGCGGCGTCCCAATCCAAAGACACGACCCCAAACGATCAGCCAAAGACGGTCGAATTACCTCAGGATACAACCGCGCATTCATGTCGGCATATTCATCAAGCACAACAGCATCGAGAAACATCCCGCGGAGACTATCCGGGTTCTCAGCACCAAGCAGCCAAATCCGCTTGCCGTCCGGGAGATCGCAACGAAGCTCAGCCTCGTTAAACTTAACCCCGGGGATCACCCCGGCAAACTCCCTGAGAAACTGCCACGCAACGCGCTTCGCACTGCCGTAAGTCGGCGCAATATAAGCACCCTGCGCCCGCTGATGTGGACACGTCAAAACCACCTTCAAAAGATGATTGACCGCCATCACCGTCTTACCAAATCTCCTGTGGCAAACCGCGACCGAAAACCGCTTCGCCTTGCCGTGAAACAAATCCTGTAAATCCCGGGGCGAGTACGGAATAATTACAGCGGTAGGACTAATCGCAGAAGAAGACAGCCCACCACCCATCCTAAATCTCCCCCATAACATTCCGTAAAGCCTTGCGCCCAGTCGCGCTGATCGTCTTCAACGGAGAGCGTAAACTAGAAAAAGCCGAATTGATATTCGATGAATTCGGCTCCGGGACATCTCGGGCATCCGCATCCCCATTGTCACGCCCGCCGCGTAAAGCATCGCCCGCGGCTCGGCCAACCATCGATGATAGAAAAGCCATGCACATTCCACACACCCCCCAAAAAGAGGTTTCCGAAAATTACTCCCCACAATTAGGACCGGGGCCCCACCGAGGCTCGCGGCAACCGCGGCGCCGGGGTACCCCCCCCCTCGGCCGTGAACGAAAAAAAAAGATTTTCTTGTGGGTGGAAACGTGGGTCAGGACAACATCAAAAAGGTAAGGCCCTTACTCACTGGGGGATACGGGCGATCGTTGGGCGGACGGGGCATCCGCCATCATTTCATTGTCGCATAACATGTATTATGGAAAATATTGGCGTGTTTTGTTTTAGATCAACGCCTTACGCCAGGAGTTGGGATGGCTCTAGTGTTCGCGGGCGCGACGCGGCGGATACGTTGGTTCCAACCCACCCCACATCTTCCCCTTGTATGGTTTTCTGATGGGGGCCTTTGCGCTCCCCCGGTTCCTCCACCCCTCTTCTGTTGCCACGCAGGGATAAACGCCGGGTCTTACCCAGTATATCTAGGCATCCCACCATTTAACCGTCACTGCCTAGCTCCACGATCCCCGAGGATTGCTCAGGACTGGCGTGATCAATGATCTTGGGGGGTTGCCCCTCTTCGATCGCTCTTGGTTGCCAGCCGATCACCACGGGGCCGATATGCTCGACCTCGGACTTCTGGATTGGTTGGAAAACTGCCAAGAGTTTTTCGGCGAGCCATCGAGTATGGTTTGCGATTTTGTCTGCAATGATGGCGGCGTCGCGATCCTTGGCGTTTCTGAGTGCATCTTCCGCGGCTTCGAGCTTGGGCCAGATCCCTGCGAGCCTTGCGTTGAAGATTTGGGTTTCGAGCTCTTCATCCCCTTGGCGCCATTCTCTCATCGTTCTGTCGCTAACGTGCTCGGCTTTGCAAGCGGCCTTGAGGGTTGCGCCGAGGCGCACACGATCGATGATTGCTTGAACGCGCTCGGGGGTTCTAAGGGACGGTCTTCCCATGAGCTCACCTTGAATGCGAGCGGCGCCGCGAGAGACGGACTGAGGGAACGTTTCGGCGGCGCCTTCTCGATCTTCCAAGTGGCGATTATGAAGTCACCAAGACCAAGATATATTTTTTTACCACTCGAATGCCACTCAAGTCAAGCGATAGTGTTTCGCGAGCTCGGATAGTGCTAGGCGTAGTATGTCGATGCCTGATCTGCTCGCGATATTTTTACCTTTTGCCCAATCGGCGGCTGAGTGCCCTGACCCGACAATATTGATGGCGCAATCGGTGAGCATGACGCCGAGTTGGCTTATGGCTTTTTGGACCCGATCGCGAGCCATTATCACTCGATCGGCACTATCGGCAATTGGGCCCAGCCTTAGACCGCTAAGGTTAGGCGAGGCGAAATATGGGGTCATTCGAGCGATATAAAAATCCTTCTGAAAACGCACTCCCGCGTCGTATTGCTTGCGGGTGATCTGGTTTCGGTTCAAGCATCGATCGAGGGGATCATGTTCACGATTTCGAAGCCTGAGGACGCCGGGGATCATGGTTTCCTCGACGGTATATTCGCCGTGTTTCAGTTTTTCCTCAGGCCCGAGATCGCTTTGGGATTTCTTTTTTTTAGAACGAGAGATCATCGTCCATCCCTTGATCGGGTGCGGGCTGTTGGGCTGGCGCCGCGAATGGTTTCGGAGTGAAACATGATATCAGGACGGTATCGCGGTTTTCGGGATTTGGGACGCCCGCGGCGTTGAAGGCTCGGTTCATGATTACAAATTTTCCGCCGTCTTTGTCTTCCATGATTTTGCCTACGTTGAGGTATCGGCCCTTGGTTTGACCATCCTTGATGTAGGATCCAGTTTTCACGGCGAGATCGTAGATAACCTTGGTCATTCGGCTTTCTCCTGAGGTTGGTGATTGGTGATTGCGTTGAGGATGAGGTTGCGTTCGTTGTGGATTTTTATGTCTTCGAGAATTTCGTTGAGGGTTGGGAACCATTTGGATTTTTCGGGCCAGCGTTTGAGAACGGTGAAGACGACTTCGCCGGGGAAGTCGGCGAGGCGATCGGCGAGTGAGGCGAAGGTCAAGCCGAGCTCCTTATCGGTCATCGATCGGGTTCGAGTAAGCAATTTAAGCTCGGCGAGCCATTCGAGGGTTTCGCGTCGACCGGCCGGTTGGCAGACTGAGTGAAGGTATGCGATCGCGTTTGCCTGATCGATTGGGGGGATCTCCATGTTGGGATCGAAGCGGATGCGCCTGAGGCTGTAATTCTGATCAAGATCCATGATCATAGCCCGCATGACTGAGGATGGCAAAGATGCCCTGATTTCCTTCGCCCTCTTTGCCAGCGTTTCGGGTTTTAATCGCGGTGTGGGAGTACGGCGATCGGATCCAGTTGTAGAAAGCTCGGTCCCAATCTGAGTATTTTCTGGCGTTAGCGATTGCGCTGTCTTGGAATTGTTCCGCGAGCCATTGGACGTCATTGGAATTAAATCCTTCTGCTATTCCGATTTGATGGGCCCGATCTGGCGGCGTCCAGTTTTCGGGGATGGGTGATTTTCCGTTCGATTTTCTTCTCGGGTTTTCGACCTTGGGGGGGGCCTTAGGGGGGGTATCTTTCTTCTTCTTACTACTCTTATAACATAGAGGCATAGCGATCGCATCGCGCTTTTTGTTTATTTTCTTATGTTTAGCCCATCTGCTATTCGCCGCTTGTTGTCCAGCTATGCTGGTAGCTAAGCTCTTACTAAGCGATAGCTGTGCGTTAAGCGGTGTAATTATGCCGTTGATCACCTCGATTTTACCGGCCTCGATGAGCTCATTTTTCAGCCTCTTGTAGAGCCTCATATCGACGGCCAATTCGCGCCGCCTGAGCTTGTCGATATCTTCGAGAAGACCATCCTTCGAGATATAGAGATCAAGGAAATCGTTATAAGCGCCGCGTTGCTCCATCGTGAGCGTTCGCGTCCCGGCGAAGAAGCTATCGGGGTGCCTGAGGTAAGATCTAGCCAAGATTATCTCCCCCCCAATGACGCAAAATGCTGATATTAACGAGCTCGTTAAAGAGCATATACCAAGTCCCGTCCACGATACCCCGTTCACCTGCGGCCGTGCGGCGCCGAGCGCGGAAATCATCTTTGTGGGTAAAACCGTGGATCATTATTTTATCAAAATCTCGGCCCCGCCCATTTTGGGCCCCGATAAAAACCTCGGCCGCGTGATCTTCATAAAGGTGCTTCTTGCTCACCGGCCATATCAAGCGTTGAGCGAAAGGGTGATCGGTCCCCTTGACGTCGACATCGTATCCGCCGAATTGGAAGTCGGCGCCGCGATCGGGGCTATCGGACCAATCGAGCACGGCAACGGGATCGAGCCCGAGCGCGATCGCCGCGGCGCATTCGCACCGCCGAGCCATTGCTTGAACCTCGACGTTGCCGTCGATCGGGGGCTTCTCCTTCACTACCACTGCCTGAGATCGAGGCTTGTTACCGGCCGCGTAAGACGCGACAACGCGGCCCCCGAATTCCCGGCTTCGATCCAAGAGCTCGGGCGATAGGTGGATAATCATGTGGAAAAACCCCCGTCATTCTGCGTGAAACTTTCTGTAATATTCCCCGTAACCGGCCTTGGAAGTCTCGCTTACGGGCATCTCGTTTTCCTCGCACCATTCCTCGAAGGTGAGCGGCGCTCGGATCTCATTGTCGAGCAAAAGATACTTATCGCATTCACTGTCGATCATCCCCTGCCCCTTATGCGGTGGCCGTCTACAATCGGACCCAAACCTTCCTGGGCAACCGCCTCAGAAAGAGCTCGGGCGCAACGCGGCGAGCAAACGTTGGTCCCACTCGGAAGCGGCTTGATCCCCTCGGCGATCATGTGAGCCGCATCGCAACAATACCGTTGAGCCGCATCGCAACAATACCGTGCCCCGTTTCCCTTCATGATAATCATGTTTCATCGATGATCAATCCGGGATAGAACGCCTCGGTCATCTTCTTCTTGAGCCGGTAGACGGCCGTTTTCACCCCCTTGACGTCTTCGACCACGATCATTCCCTTTTGGCCGCGGGGCCCGATCCGGGAAGGATCAACGTATCGGAAGTCGGCAATGTATTTACAGATCTTGACCCCGTTGATCGTGATCACAAATTCGGGTTGAAGGCTCAGCCGGGAGATCTCCCCGGCCCGTTCGAGAAGCTTGAGCTCGCCATATCGAGCGGCTTCCCGCTTCGAGGCGAACGTGATCCCGTCGACCGTCGTCCGCACGGCGCTGAATTTATTGGGCCTCACGCCCATGTTGCCGCCACTTCGCTCGCCGCTTGGCGCTCGGCCAAAGCTTGATCCACGGCGGCCTCGACAATCGAGACGATAGAAACGTCATCGACCGCGGCCTGAATGCGTAAACGATCGACAAGATCAGCCTCCATCTTGAAGAAAATGGGGGTTTTCCGCGCCATTTGGGGCTCCAAAACTTTTTTCAAAAAAATGCAAATTAGGGGTTGACAATAGTATATACCACCCCTATATTCAAGGTGAACGGATAGGGGACGATAAATGAAACATGGTGGAACAAGCGAGATTGTTGGGGGTTGGGCGGTCGCCGCCGAGCTCTCTTCGATCGGGAAAATCGAGTTTTGGGAAATCACTCTCAAGCTCGGGCTTCCCACGTTTGCATTTTTCCTCTTCGCACTAGCAATGAAAGGTGGTTTTTGATGGCTGAGCCAAGGTACGGGGTTTGGGAAAAAAACGATGATGATGGGGAAAGTTATTTGATTGATAACTTCATCGTTGAATGTGGGGAAACTGAGAAGGTTCTTTTCGAGGGGACTAACGCGGAATGCCGAAACTTCATTGAAACAATGAAAAACGAAATCCTCGAAGACATAAAAATCCACGGTGGTTTTTGATGGCTGAGAAATTCACTTACCGACGCATTAAATCGGGGCGGATTAAGTTGAGCCCCGGGGTTGCCGGGATCCGGGTTCGGGATCCGAGCGGCAAGGTTGTCGACTATTTCACCCACTTGAAAAACGCCCGCAAGGTCTACCCCGGGATAAAAGAGTACAAGCGGGGGACCGGCGCCGTGCCGGTTGTTCCCCCGGCGCCGCCCGCGGCGGTCGATAATGAGGATCTCCTGGCGATCCCCGACTTTTTGAAAAGGGCCGCATGATGGCTTACGCATGGATCATCGAAGAAGACCTCATCGATAACGGTGAAGCCGTTGGAGTTTGGGGCCCCCGCGGCGCGGTGAAGCCGAGCCCCGGCGAAGGCGCCAAATTCCGCTTGCTCGATGGGGACGGGGAAGTCTACGCGAAGGGCCGTTTCGTTGGGGACGCCGGGAGCGAAGACGCTTTCGGGCCCCTGGACGATTACGGGATGCCTAATTGGGGATGCACCTCGATCGAGTATTGGAAGAACGGATGGAAGGCGCTTTGATGAAATACCTCGCAATCGCTCGTGATGGTGACATCCCCGGGATGGGCGGAACTGATGTGAGTTTCCCCATCACCACACCGGCCGAGCTTGCCATGTGGCGGGACTTCAACCGCGCCAACAAGGATTGGCTCGAAATCTCCTGGATTGTTGTTCTGGCTGGTCGTAGAGCGCCCCGGCGGCTCTACGATAAGCTCTTGGGCGTATATATCAAAGCAAACGCGGCGCTCAGGGAATACTACGGGGAAGAAGTTTTTTCCAAGTACCACTCGCGGACAATTTGGGTGGTTGTGAAAGACAAGGGATAGATTTGATGAAATACCGCTTCTCATACGGCGCCTCACCCTCGGGGAAGGTCGCCCTTCTCCGGGGCAAGACCCACGCCAACGATCGATGCGATCGATGCGGCGGCGCGGGGGGCGCGGATGATCCTCGCTGGCTCCGGTACGATCCCGGTGGGGTTCCGGGGAACTGCTTCAAGTGCCTCGGCAAGGGCAAGGTAGCGCGGCGCGTCTATAACGAAAAGGAATACGCCGCTCTCGAACGGGCCCGGGCCAAGCGGGCCGAGAAGCTCGAAGCCGCCCGAGTTGCCCGCCTCGATGCCGAGCGCGATCGGAATGACGGGCTCACCAACGCCGAGCTATGGGCGAAGAAAGAGGCTGACGCGGCCAAGGCCGATAAGAAGAAGCGGGCCCCCCTGATCAAGCTCCTAACGCCGCTCGGGGACGATCTATGGGATGGGCGGCATGGGTTCTGCGATAGCATGGCCGGGGATTTGCGAAAGGGGCATCTGCCCCGCGGCCGAGGCGCCGAACTCGTTTGCGATATCATCGCCAAGCATCATGGGCGCCGAGGATCGAAGGCATACGAAACCGAATTCGATCGGATCGAGGCCGTTTTAGAAAAAGCAAAAAAAATTGATGGGGGGGGTTGACGGGGTATATACCTTTCTGTATATTGATGGTGAACGTAGATGAAACGTTGGATGGAAGAAGGATGAAAATGAAGTTGACCAAGAAAGAGACAGCGGAGAAGCGGCGGATCGACCGGCGCGTAATGACCGGCAAGGCAACGCGCACCGAGATCCATCGCGGTTTGGAATTGCTGACCAAGATCAATTCCCGCGGGCGATCACTGAAAGGAGAGACAGCATGAGCTTGGACTGGAAAGTTGACAAAATCGAGAACTTCGAAGAGCTCGTTTGGCTCCCCAACGACGACGGGGAAACCTTCCACTTGAACCCGACAACCAATACCCTGATTTGGGCAACGATGGGCGTTGGGATAAATAAGATCACTGAGAAGAATTGGCCGGTTTTCCTGGGGCGGGCCGCGGCGCTCGAAGCGTTTGGAGCCGCCCCGATTTCCGCGGAAGACGTCGAGGCCCATATCGGATTGAGCACCAACGCCTCGAACATGACGGCCGCGGCCTTCGAAAAGATGATACTGAAAATGGTGGCGGCATGAAGAGACACGCCAAGACGGCCTTCGACGCCCTCAAAAAAATGGGGGCGCCGGTGATCTACCCCGATATGGGATGGGGCGAGCACTTCGCGATCAGCGGGGAGAGCAACCACCCTGAAATATGGGCGGATTACTGGAAAGAGTTTGGCGGGCCCGGGCTCGATGGTTTTGGGGTGAGCCTCAAGATCAACGCGGTCCTCGAAAAGAACGGGCTCTTCGCCGAGTGGATCAACGCGGGAGTATTGGGGGTTTACGATGCCTAAGATTGACAAACCTGAGCCTGGAAAAATCTACGCTCTGACGGGGGCGAAAGGAACGCCCTCGATCGCGGCCGGTAATTCCTGGGCCGAAAGCGAAGTGACCGAGAAAGTTGAGCCCGGGACAAACACGCGGAAAAAGGAGAATGCCGAAAGAGCTGTGAAAACAAAGTTAGTTATTATATCCCTAGAGGATATGATTACAGAGAGGTATTTGTCAAATGCGGCCTTACCAATCCTCATGGTGGTCGAGCAATCTGCGACAAATGCGCTAATAATCCTAATGAAATGTTGCGTATTACCAG
>Ga0098035_1000155_pt1 | contig 38694 bp, 43 predicted proteins | sample 3_EtaG_FD_75046 | JGI IMG/M metagenome (GOLD analysis project Ga0098035, IMG submission 75046) | Marine viral communities from the Subarctic Pacific Ocean - 3_ETSP_OMZ_AT15126 metaG | ecosystem: Environmental > Aquatic > Marine > Oceanic | place: Pacific Ocean | collected 2015-01-07
CATCCTCGGCGAAGTAAAGAAAGAATACGCCGACACCCTGCGCCTGGCGGACCACATCTTCATCCAGGAACTGCACGCCGCCGGCCTCTACCACAAAACCAGCCAGGCCTTCGCCGTCTTCCTGCCGGTCAAATCCGTCGGCGTCGTCGGCGACGCCCGCCGCTACGAATACGTCGTGGCCCTTCGCGCCGTCGAAACCATCGACTTCATGACCGCACGCTGGGCGCACCTGCCCTACGAGTTTCTGGAGAAGGTCTCCAGCCGGATCATTAATGAGATCCCGGGCATCAGCCGGGTGACATATGACATCTCGTCCAAACCGCCGGCTACGATTGAGTGGGAGTGATCTGATCGAGGCTGGTAGTAAGGGCTTACTTGGAAGGCCGCCGGAGTCGTTCCGTAATGACCGTTCAAGGAATGCCGCCTCCGGCACTTTGTCGGAGGCGATAAAAGCTCAAGGGGATATCGGGTCGTGTAACCGCCATTCGCGAAGAGTGTCTGGCCATCACACCTCCGTCCGCCTCAACCTGCCAAATAACGATTTATCGGTACCGAGGCACGCCGTGCGGCCCACCCAGTGCAGCGCGTCCGTTGTCCGAATAGTGGTTGAGACTCATTGTTCGTCCGCCCTCCAATATAACCACCAGGACACGAGCGCGGTGGCTGACGCCATTCATGTCTTTTATGCGTCGCGTCATGGGCTCTCCGGTGTCAGTGAGCATTGGTGCCCATTCCTTCGCAACATATTCCTCTTCCCAGTTCCGATTTTGAGCAGATCCGTCTAGGTTGTGCGTACAGTTCTGACAGGCACGATGCTCTAAGCGAGCTGTACCGTCTGGATTCAGCTGATAGCGAAAATCCGCAACCGCAGGGTCTTGGTATTCATTTGCGTAGAGGCCTGCGTATTGTGCTCGCGAAGATTTATCAACGGGTAGGGCTCTATCTGCACCGCCGGGTGATGTGTAACGAAGGTACTCGATCTCTGAAACCGCATCACTATTATCAGAAGACCTATTAAGTTTCTGACGTTCCTCGACTGACCCAGCTCGCCGCGTTCTTTCAACACTGATTTGCGTCGACCGGTTGTCTGCTTCTGTTGACGCTTGTAGTTCTCTGGCCGCTTGAATTGTAGAACGCTGTGATGGTGTGGTACCTGAATTCTGTGCAGCTTGATAGGTATCTGTCGATATTTCACCGCGCTCTATATCGCGGGCTATACGCACGCCCATGTCGACCGATGAACTCTCGGAGAGACCTGCATTGTGTCCCGCTGCGGCCGTGGCAAGTCCCCCAAGTATTGCGGCGACACTTGCGCCGGAGCTTTTATCCCCAGGCGCGGGGCCGCAAGAGCTGGCTGGTGCTTCATTGCCGTTCTGATAACAGGTGCGGCTACCCTCAACATAGGCTGATGGGTACATCACGTGAAAACCGTGAAGCTCTCCATCCAGCGTCTGCCATTCAAATTTACGCTTCGCGCCCCAGAACTCCAGGAAACGGGTTTGCTCCGCGTTTATATCTCGGCTTATGGTCGTGTGAACGCCGTCAATGCTCTGAGTACTATAAGATGGGGACTCCAAAGGTAGCGCTATTTGAAGGCGAAGGTTGCCCTGGTCGATACTGTGGAGGTACCGATCACCATGGCGAGACAATGAAAGCCGACGAACCTGACCTTCATCAATCGACACAATCTGGCGGCCCAGTACGGTCTCCGGCGCTATGGTCTCCGGCGTTGATTGATTACCACCGCGTATAAAATAGCGAAACTTTGATTCGGCGGTATAGGGTGGCGTGACGCTCTTTCGATCAATGCATTCGCCTTGCGTAATAACAGCCTCGTCAGCACTGACAATGGCATTCTCAAGAAACTTTTCTCTGCTCACATCAAGCTGTGAAGCAATCTTCCAGCGCTCAGCTTCTGGGGGGCGGCATCCATCAGGTAATTTCTCGCGAGATTTAATGTGGGCGACGAATTCCGTATGAAGATCAAGAATTTCCGCCTGCCATTCCGAAAGCATGGGGTCACTAAATTTCGGGTGCTCTCTCCATGAAGCCATTTCGCTTTCAAGCCTGCTGGCACAGCCAGTCAGAGCGATGACTGCGAGGGCTGTGAAAATTGAGGTCCTGATCAACATCCATCCCCTTTTATGAAGTTATTATGACTGAGGAATACTCGAACTAAATGTTCGAAACTATAAACGGTCATAATTATTATTAAGCAATTTGAATTATAGTAATTAAATGGCGCAAAAACTTTTCTAGAAAATAACAGCGTGTAATAAAGCCGTCAAGTTGCGATAATAAGCTTGTGATGCGCGCGCAAAATGGGTGGTTGCTCCGTTGGCGCAATCACTATTAATCAGATCGATAAATATCGGTTGGCTTCCAGTCGTGGACAGCAGCTCATCGACGGCTTTGTTTTTCTGATTCGGCAGTCGGGAAAACACATCCCTCGGGTAGGCATAGGCAACAGGCACTTTCGGCTTTGCTGACAGGGCCTGTGTCACGACCGCAGCAGTACGCTGACTACCGCGCAGTGATTTTGCGGACAGCCAGTTGGAGTGGCCCAATACCCAGGACCACATCTGGTTTTCCATCCAGCCGTTGCCATGGGCGCAGCACCGCAGTGTATTTGAGGCTGTATTCACCGTCTTGGCCGTGCATAGCCTCCGGTCCTATCTGGCGTTGCGCGAGCAATTATTGGTGCAGCGCGTCAGCAAGTGGTTTAGCTCTGGTTGGTCGCATTTGCCGGCGCTTATTTGGCCACATGGCTTTTACGCGATACTCATCACACGGTCTACTATCGAAGACCTCACTCATTTCGGTAGGCCCGCCCAGGTCGGCCTCGCGAAAGGTCCTCGCGTGAGAGGCAAATATCGATGGTGCTCATGGATCCACCGACCAAACAGCCTGCCAGGCTGAAAATTGCAACGGCTTAATCCGATAGCGCGCAAAGTTGCCCGTATGCAGGCTTAGAACCTCATTCTCGGCCACTTCCCTGAACCGCTGCCGGTCTTCCTGCGGGATATGCTGCTCCGCCCATTGAACAATGCGGTTGAACGCGGCTTTCTTGTTCAGCCGCTCAAGCACGATATTCTGGACAACGTCTTGCAATGCCGAACGATACTTTAGTCGGAACGGGTCGGGCTCGCCGAGCGATTGTCTGACGGCTGTATAATGCGCCGCCGACCGCTCATAAGCCCAGATGAAGACGTCCTTGAGCAAATCGATCCGGTTCAGTTCATACACGCCGAGCATCGCTTCGGTGTAGATGTCGGCGGGCACCTCCGTGAAGGAGAGCGGGATCAGATTGCCTTTGATGAACGGTATATTCGCCGCCAGCCGGGAAACGCGCTTGTTCACGTCATCGAAAGGTTGCAGATATGGCAACTGAACCATGATAAAAAAGGCCTGCTCGAAGGGATCGGCGATGGCGCCGGCCGTCGCCAGGATCTGATCAAAATAGTCTTCAATCAGTGGCGGCACTTCGAGGGGGTGAAACACGGACTTCTCAATGCCTACCGCGATTCGGCGCAAGCGGCCGGTTGCCTCCGGGTCGGCCAACAGGTTGTTGGCCAGCAGCGCATGAAGGTTCAGGATCGTATAGCGGTTGAAGCCGATCTCCTCCGCCGAGCCCACAAGAAATTCGATGGCGTCCTTGTGGTTCAGGATCATTTGCGACTCGACGTGCGCCTTACCCGCCGTCTCTTCCCCGAAGGTGATCAATCGTTTCGTATCCAGGAGAGAGTAGGTGTTCCCCTCCAGGCGGCTGGAGTTCCACGAAAGATCGATCAGCAGGCGGTTCAGAATCTGTTTCGCATAGGTGCCCGCAGGCCGGGGCCCCGAGGGTGGCGCGCCGATCTCCCGAAGATGCGCGCGCTCGGCGGGTGCAAGATACGCCGTATGGTTGGGCCGGTACTGGTTAAGGAAGCTGTGTTGATACCCCGCTGGCTTGCGTGACCGAAGCGGTTTGCGCAAGGCGTTCTGGATCTCAGCGGCCTCGCGGGAGACGGGTATAGCGCCCGCCGCTTCCTCGTAGGAGGGTTCCCGAACGCTGCTGCTCGTCCTGCGCTCGGTATGCGCAGGCAGGTATCGAACCCACCGCTTTTCCCCGGTCTTGATCAGCCGGCCCGCATCCACCAGGCGTTTTAAACGGTACTGGAGTGTGCGCCGGGGCAACGATTGCTCAAGGGCGTCCAGGACGGCTTGAAGGCCGATACCCTCAGGGTGGGCGGAGACCACCGCCTCAATGTCCTGTAGTTCCTTTTCCGGTATTTGCTTCGCCATGATCGAGTATGTTGCGCATTGAGATTTATGCGCAATTAAAGCACGCCTATGCGCAGCTATCAACGCTATGCGCAACAACTGTTGCGCATAGGCTCAGGGGCTGTTCCCGTGGAGCAAGGCCGCTGGCTGCGGGATTCGCGGTTCTTCATGGGCTCGCCAGACCTGCTCTCTCTTCACCCAGGAACTCCACGGAGTCGGCCCCTACCACAAGGCCGGCCAGGCTCGTGCGATATAAAAATTCATATAAGGACTGTTATGATCGGTAAATAGTCATATATGAAGGTTTTAAAATGATGTCCCCAACTCTCAAAGGTTTCGACAACCCGGCCGCGATGCCGCCGCCGGTGGCGCGCGCACTGCGCAACCTCGGCCCAGACCTGTCGGAGGCCCGTCGCATGCGCCGCTGGACGCAGGAGGGCCTGGCGCAGCGGATGGGCACATCGCTGAGCACGGTCCAGCGCATGGAAGACGGCAACCCCGGCACCGCCTTGCACACCTTCCTGCGCGCCCTGCATGTGCTCGGCCGCCTGGATGATATGGTCAAGGTCATGGCGCTGGACCAGGATACCCTGGGCCTGGAATTGGCCCGGGAGCGGTTGCCGCAACGGGTGCGGTCAGCCAGCGGAAAAAGAGCGAAGATAAGGCCGACCAGGACGTCAGAAAAAGGCCGCGAGACCGCCGGTGATGACGACGAGCTTGAGGGATTTTGATGGCGGCCTGGTCCCGAGCATGCGAACCAGCATCGCGGGGGACTTTCCACGGGTAATCGCAAGGAGGTGGCGTGAGTGACATCGTGATTTTCGAGGAGGACAGGCAGCCTGTAGAAGTCAGGTTGGAGGGCGAAACCGTCTGGCTCTCTCAAAAGCAGATGGCGGAGCTGTTCGGAAAGGACCTGCGCACCATCAACGAGCACGTCGGCAATGTGTACGAAGAGGGTGAACTGGGCCGCGAAGCAACTATCCGGAAATTCCGGATAGTTCGCCAGGAAGGCAACCGGCAGGTTCGGCGTGCGATTGATCACTACAACCTCGATGTCATCATTTCCGTGGGCTACCGCGTCAAATCCCAGCGGGGCGTGCGCTTTCGCTAATGGGCCACCCGCGTCCTCCGCGAACATCTCACCCAGGGCTACAGCCTCAACGAGCACCGTCTGGCTCGGCAGGGCCTCGCCGAGCTGGAGCAGGCCGTGGAACTGCTCGGCCAGCCCCTGACCCGGCAGGAGCTGGTCTCCGACATCGGTCAGGAAGTGGTCGGTCTGATCCTTGGCTATGCGCGCACCTGGCGTTTGCTCCAGGACTACGACGAAGGCGCGCTGGGCATGCCTCCCGGGGCCCGCCCGGCCCGCGGTGTGCTGGGCGTGGATGAAGCGCGCCGCGCACCTGTTGTACTTCGTGATCAAGAACCATCCCTTCTCGGATGGCAACAAGCGCTCCGGGGCCTTCCTGTTCTTGCTCTACCTGCGCCAGGAAGGCATGCGCCTGACCTTGAACGAGCAGGGCTTGACCGCCCTTACGCTGCTGATCGCCGAAAGCGATCCCAAGGCCAAGGATCTGATGGCACGTTTGGTCATGAACCTGATTGCGGACGACATCAGCGGCGCGAACGGTGATGAAGTGAGTACCGAATAAACGCCGCCCTCTGGGCGCACCTGCCCTATGAGTTCCTGGAGGTGAATTCCGGGATTAGCAGGGTCACTTACGACATCTCGTCCAAGCTACTGGCGACGACTGAGTGCGAATGATCTGATCTGGCCAGCTAGTAAGGGCTTACTTAAAAGGCCGCCGACGTGGGAGCGTCGGCGGCCTTTTTTGTTTTTGGGAGAAGTGTCGGTCAAGATATCGGGGGAGGCCTTTTGACTAGGTTTGTAAGCTGCTGGCTTTTCTGCTTTTATCTTGTGTTCGGGGGGTTCAATAAAAATGATGTGACGCTGGCGCGTTTACTGGATATTCGAGCCGGTCTCCTAATACCTGTTAGGAATCGTTGTATGAGGATGTCGTTGGTCAGTAGGACACTTAACATCATGGCGTTAATGGCACTTGCGCTGCCTTACCACGCGGCCGCTGAAGACGAGTGCGTGAACCGATATACCGAGTTAAATATTTGTAATGAGGCTCGACGTCTATCCGAGGGAATTGCAAGAGAGCTCCCGATGCGGTTAAGCCAGAGAATGATTTGGGACTCGACCTCTTCATATGGCAATACGCTACAAGGCCATATCATGTATACATATGATCGAGAGCATTTAGAGTCGATTGCGGAGACTTCCGGTATGTCCATAAACCAGATGGAAGAAGCGGTTCACCAATTTGCAAGAGGTATGTGCGCCGAAGAAATGATTAAAGCTTTTGTTCGCGTTGGAGGGAAAATTAAGTTCGTTTATAGGTTCTCTGATGGCGAGAAATTTACCGAAGTGGTAGTGAATGAGTGCTAGGCGGATTTATGGATATTCCAAATCCGCCAGAGCACATTAAGAATGCCTTTCGACGATCCCTTCTTGAGGATGATGAATGGGGCTTGCTGGCATCAAATAGGGCGTGTCAGAAGTTTACGGATCTAAGGCGTTACGCCCTCGCGATGGAGCAATTGGTAGATCAAGCGGGGCAGACGGAAATTAAAGCTCTTAGTCCCGAAGCGGACGCACTTGACGAGAATGATAGGGGAGAGTTCTGGGCATGGCATTATCCGGTGCACTGGGATCAAGTGGTGCGGGGAATGTTTCGCGCGTCCACTATAACCGCACTAATTTCATTCGTCGAGATTTCCCTTTCTCAAATTTGCCGAGATGTACGGCTCATTACACAAGAAGAGTTAAGGCCCCGCGATCTAAATGGCAGTGCGGTGGAGAAAAGTAAGAAGTACTTGAAAAGGTTTGGCGGTTTCACGGTAGACCAGGTCATCTGGAAAAGAATTGACGGTATCGTTCAAATACGTAACGCGTTGGTGCACGCTAACGGTGACATAGATCAATACAGAAACCCGAGACAGATACGAGAGATTGTTTCTGAAACTCAAGGCTTGAATGAGACTTATGGCGCAATCTCGATTGACAAAAGTTACTTGGAGCACTGCTTGGAATGTGTTGAGGATCTTATGTCATCATTATCATTTGAAATGAAGGAGCTGTGCAGTCGCAAAAAGCAGTTTGAAGAGAGGGGAAATTCTTAACAAGGCCATACAGCCGACGCTCGTTCCTCGCGCGGCTGATGGCTGACGTTGGGCAGAACTACGAGGAAAGAATAGATGTTCTATTATAAGCGCGAAAAGCTGGCCACAAATATTGCAACGGCCATGGTTCCTGTGCTCCAAGCGGTGTTTCGTAGTACTGGAAGAACGGACGCTCAGCTGTTCGACAAATCCTTCCTGTCTGGCTTCCTTTCTGGCAGCTGTTTCGCGTTGGCTGCTGTATTCTCCGGGCAACCTTTGAGCCCGCGTGATACCGGAGACATACAGGTGCGTGTCTTGAGGAAACTTGTAGGTGAGCAATGGCAGGTCGTTTCCGACTACGTACTTAAATATATAAAACTTGGCGACGCGGATTGCGTAAGGGGATCGGAAGCGGCTCAAGGCTTTTGGGCGGTAAGCTATGGCCTGATCGATCTGGACTCAGATTCCTTGTTGCGTCGATTTCGTGAGAAGGCTAAGAGCGTTCCTCAGTATACTAAGGATGTGGGCCTTGCCCCGCCCCAGGACGAGAATGAAGCCGTTGCGAGCCTAATGATGACTCATATCCTTGAAGAGATCACGGAGGGTAAGGCCTGGGACGCAAATTGAGCAAGATCCAAGCGTGGGTGTAAAGGAATTCGGCCCAAAAGCCGACGGCGCAAACGGTCGCAGCTCAGCGGTAGCGTTAGGTGTCACTAGGAGGGATAAAGTGCCAATAAAAAAGAAACGGATAAGAACCGTTGGCAATAACATTAGGGGGGTGGAACGAGGGCAGCGTTGCGTTGTTGCTCTGCGAAACCTCGATCAGTTTGTAGATCATCTGCGAAGAGCGGGATTTTCCTCAGAGTTACAGGTTGGGGAAGCCATCCTTCCCGCTTCCGTTGGGCCGATAAGTGGTTTTAATGCTGAGGGAAAGTACGATGTCCACAAAGATCAACCTAAAGAAACTGCTTACCGTCTCGGCGAGTGGACATGGCAAGAGTTTCGTGGCCGATACGAAACTGTCGAGAGGTCCAAGATTGTTGAGATCCCATATAAGAGATATCCCAGAACATTCGTTGAACCTCCTTCAGTTGAGTTGTCTTTAGCACAGGACGGCAATGGTGAAAAAGTCTTGTGCTCGCCCACCCAGGATTTCATAGAGGCCAACGATTCTGCATTGGTTCATATAATCAATTTATTTCTTGAGCACTTCGGCGAGTGTGAAATTCTTAAAGAGGATCTAGCGCCCGTTCTCCCCAACAAATTAATTCGATTGAACTGGCAGGTTCTGCCGCAAGGTCGAATGCCTTGGTCGCATTTGCAAAAGAAGCTTCGACCAATTGTTGGTCGCCAGCCCGAAGGGAAACGTGCCGTTATTGACAAGCGGCACGAGGCGATAAACGTCTACGAACCTGATTTTGTTGCGGTAGGGCAAGGTGGCTTTGATGGTTATGTGGTTTTTGGCTTCCCCTCGAAGCGGCTTTACATTCTTGAAAGCACACAGATAAACAACGCCACGTATGTGCTGGATCGAGACTGGGAAGAGCTCTCAACGATGTCGAAAGCGGAACTGCTCAACAACGACCTTCATAAAGAGCGAATTATTCACAGAGAAAACTGGTTTGCTCAGGTTCATCGAGTGCTAAATTCGTGACGCCTGACAACACGTTGCAGGTGACGTTTGACCCGCCGCCCACGTTTTCTGCCGAAAAGGTAGCGATCACCTCAAGCGCGCCTGAACGTGGGCGTTGGGCAGGTTAGACCGATGACGCAGGAAGATATAGTCGAGCCTCTCCGCTTTGGGCTTACTCAAAATGCTATAGACTCGTTGGAGCAAGCTATAGAGTTGATGGCATATCCTGGTGAGTTTCAAAATGAGTCGAGAAAACTCAAGCAAGCGATCCTCTTCGTAGGGCATGGTATAGAGCTCTTACTAAAAGAGCGTCTTCGAAGAATCCATCCTTCTCTGGTTTATGAAAAAGTCGAGAAGTTTGGTAATTTGGATTCACGAACAGTTACTGTCGAGCAAGCAATTCTCCGGTTGGAGCGAATTGGAGGCGTGCTGCTGTCAGCCCAGGAAGCCTCGTTGATTCGCTCGTTACGTAACACCCGTAACGCTATTGAACATTACGAGTGGGAGACAACGATCCAAGAAGCTTCATCTATTATTGGTCGGAGCCTTAGCTTTGCAATCTTCTTCGCTCAGCATCATCTGTCTCTAGAGGTTATCGACTATGGGCATACCAAAGAAGGTTTGGTTCACGACCTTATGGAGTCCAATCCGGAGTTTGCCTCGGCGTACCAGTCTTGGCCGGTTGAGAGTCAAAGCGAAAATCTTAAGAGCAAGAGTGAGTGTGGCTTTTGTCGTGGATTGGGTGTGTCTCCTGATGGTGGTGCATGTGGTTTGTGTGGTCACTGGCACCCATTTACCGGGGAAAGCCCACTGTTTGATGATGACGATGTGCCGTTTTAAATGTTGGCCTGACAAGACACTGTGACTAAAACATTCGCGCGATTCATTGGAGGCAGGCTTGAGCCTTATTAAAAAAGGGGAAACCATGCCCCCTTGGTTCTGATTACCTTCTCTTCGCTAGCGATCCAGTAGCGCTGATTTGATGGCCTCCGCTCCCTTACGGTAACAAACTACAGCAAGTAACTCAGAATCAACCCAAACACCCCAGTAGCGGCTTCCACGATAGTGCCCGATCTCAATGTTCGGTTTGCGCTTCTTCATGATTCCCTCCATGAGTTTCGATGATACGTAAAGTCATCATAGAAGCTGGCGGTCAGATATGCTACTTATAGTATGTAGATTTATAGTCATCTATAAGAACAATTTGAAATATGACTACTCACATTAATGACGCACAGAAAAAGTTGGGTTCCGTGATTCGGGAGCGAAGACGGGCCTCCGGTATTTCCCAAGAGGCTTTCGCCACCGAGGTCGGGATTCATCGAACCTACATTGGCGCGGTGGAGCGGGGCGAACGAAATGTCTCCCTGGCGAACATTCTGCGTATAGCCAGGGCGTTGAACGTCTCTGCCGCGCAGTTGTTCAAAGAGGCCGACCTTTAGTTCGCACACCATTTGAATACTTCCTCTCCAGGCTCCCCGGTTCGCCACCCCACCAGGAGACAACCATGATCATCTCCTCCACCCACGATTACCGCCTCGCCGCCAAACGCCGCCTGCCGCCGTTCCTGTTCCATTACATCGACGGGGGCGCGTACGACGAGCACACCCTGGCGCGCAATGTGGCGGATCTGCGCGATCTGGCGTTGCGGCAGCGGGTGTTGAAGGAGGCAGGGGAGGTGGATCTGTCGGCGCGGCTGTTTGGTGAGGATGTGAGCCTGCCGGTGGCGTTGGCGCCGGTGGGGCTCACCGGGATGTACGCGCGGCGGGGTGAGGTGCAGGCGGCGCGGGCGGCGGCGTCGCGGGGCGTGCCGTTTACGTTGTCGTCGGTGTCGGTGTGTCCCATCGAGGAGGTGCAGCCTGCGATGACGCGGCCGATGTGGTTTCAGCTGTATGTGCTGCGCGACCGCGGTTTCATGAAGAACGCGCTGGAGCGGGCCTGGGCGGCGGGGGTGCGGACCCTGGTGTTCACGGTGGATATGCCGGTGCCGGGGGCGCGCTATCGCGATCGGCATTCGGGGATGTCCGGGCCCTTTGCGGCCTGGCGGCGGATGCTGCAGGCGGTGACGCACCCGCGCTGGGCGTGGGACGTGGGCCTGCGCGGGCGGCCGCACGATCTGGGCAATGTGTCGGCCTATCTGGGCCACCGCATCCACCTGGAGGATTACATCGGCTGGTTGGGCGAGAACTTCGATCCGGCCATCGGCTGGCGGGATCTGGAATGGATTCGTGAGTTCTGGAAGGGCTCAATGGTGCTCAAGGGCATTCTCGACCCGGAGGACGCCCGTGAGGCGGTGCGCTTAGGCGCGGACGGCATCGTGGTCTCCAACCACGGCGGGCGCCAGCTCGATGGCGTGCTCTCCTCGGCCCGGGCCCTGCCGGCCATCGCCGACGCCGTCCAGGGCGACCTGACGATCCTGGCGGATTCCGGCGTCCGCTCCGGCCTGGACGTGGTGCGGATGCTCGCCCTGGGCGTCGACGGCGTGCTGCTCGGACGCCCCTTCGTCTACGCCCTCGCCGCCGCCGGCGAGCAGGGCGTGGCCCATGTGCTGGACCTGATCGCCAGCGAGATGAAGGTGGCGATGACGTTGACTGGGGCGCGGGCGGTTGGGGAGATTTCTCGGGAGAGTCTGGTGCGGGCGGGGGATTGAGCCTTGGCAGCTTGTTAAAGGCTGGATTTAGTGCGCGCTACCTGTCTGTTCCCCCGGGGCTTGGCACTTTGCACCAACCAAGGCACAATCATTTTTGTGCAAACCCTTATTGGTGTAATCGTTTTTGTGCACATCTAACCCGTTTTGTGCAGCGGCTAGTTTGTGTCACCGCTTTGGGTTGTCCATAAGCCGTTTTATTCGGAGGTCCCCATGACGGAATTGCCCGCCGATCCCATAGGTGCCGCCTGGCTGGCACGGGCTTATGACGTCGTGCCGCTGGGGCCCCTGGCGGTGGTGAGCCAGGTGGGCGGCCGTCGTAGCACCGAGGTGAACGATGGCTTCCGGCTGGAAACCTATCCCGAGGCTATGCGACCGCCGGCCAACCCGGCCGCGCATTTGCAGTTTCACCTGCGCCATGAGGTACCGCACCTGGAGTTTCTCGCCCGTTTGTTCGAGCGCACCGGGCTCGGGTTTGTACAGGCGTGGGTGGCCGCGGAACCCACCGGCCAGTACGCCCGCCGCGCCGCCTTCCTGTACGAATGGTTGATGGATCAAGCGTTGGCGGTGCCCGAACGGCTGGGAGGCAACTATGTGGATGCCCTCGATGCCAGCAAGCTGGTGGTGGCGTCCGCCGATCAGGTGGTCAAGAGCAAACGCTGGCGCGTCAACGACAACCTGGCGGGGACGCGGCATTTTTGCCCGATGGTGGTCAAGACCGAGGCGCTGGCCCAGGCGGCGGGGCTGGATGTGGGGGCGCTGTTTGGCGAGCTCACCGAAGAGTTCGGCGAAGACCTCCTGGTGCGCGCGGCGGTGTGGATGACCCTGCGGGAGAGCAAAGCCAGCTTCGCTATCGAAGGGGAGGCCGATCAGGTGGGGCGGGTACAGCGTTTCGCCGACGTCATGGCGCGGCGCACCGGGCAGGGGGGCCTGCCTCTGGATGATGCGGGCCTGGCCGATCTGCAAAGGGAGATTCTGGGCGAGAGAACCACCATCCAGCACTTTGGGGTTCGTCAGTCGCCGGTGTTCGTTGGCGAGATGGTGCGCTACCAGGAAGTGGTGCATTACGTGGCGCCGCCGGACGATGCCGCTGCCGCGATGCTGCAAGGCCTGCGGGTGTTTCTGGAGCGGACCCGGGGCCAGTCTTCCACAATGCGCAGCGCGGTGGCGGCCTTCGGGTTTGTGTACATCCACCCGCTGGCCGATGGCAACGGCCGCGTGCATCGCTTCCTGATCAACGATGTCCTGCGCCGTGACGGCGTGATCCCGGACCCGGTGATCCTGCCGGTGTCCGCCGTGATCATGGATGACGCGGGCGAGCGGCGCGGCTACGACCGGGTGCTGGACGAGGTCTCCAAACCCCTGATGCAGGCCGTGCGCCAGCACGTCGAGTTCACACCGACACAAACCACCTACCCGGATGGCGTGGTGTCCAACCTGGTGTTCCATGGTGCGAAGCAGGCCATGCCGCTTTGGCGCTATCCCGACCTGACGCCCCATGTGATTTTCCTGGCGGCGATTCTCCGTCGGACCTTGACCGAGCAGATGCGCGTGGAGTCTCGATACCTGCGCACTCACGCGCGGGCCCGTACGGCGCTCAAGGAGGTGGTGGAGATGCCGGACCCTCAGGCCGATCGCGTATTGCGTTCCATCGAACAAAATAGCGGGCAACTCAGCAACGTCCTGGCCAAGGAAATGCCGGTGCTTCGGAGAGCCGGGGTGTGGGAAGAACTCGTTGAGGCTGTTGCGCGAGTCTTTCAGGAAGAAGGAGCAGCGGACGCCAGGGTGTTGGATCGGTATCGCCCGGAGAAGCCGGCTGGGAAGTAGTATCCAGCCTTACGGGGGGTGAATTATCAAAGCGCCTGCTGACTTCTGGCTGCTGACTCCCGCTGCCTCGTCTGACCATCCGCCGTTTTTTTTGCGAGCTATGAGATCGCTTACGTCAATCGCCCTTCTTTGCTGACACCATCTTCCGCTTTCGCTGACTTTCCTCGAAAAGCCCCTAGAGCGATCCTGTTCGCTCATTCGTGATGAATGGCACGGCCGTAGTTGTTGCAAGTTGCGCAACAACTGCCCGTGACGCCTCCGACGACGGGGACCATAGGTATGCGCGACGATTACGACTTCTCTGCCTCGACCAGGAATTCGCACGGCGAACAGCTCAAGCAGAAGCCGGTCACGCTCTGGCTTGATGAAGAGACCGTCGTGTACTTCAAGCAACAGGCGGAGAAGGCCGGCCTCCCGTATCAGTGTTTGATTCGTCTTCAACTGGTGGAGTGGGCGCGGTCACAGGGGACCGTTAAGTGTGAAGAAAGCAGGATGGGCGGTTTACATGGCGCCGAAAAAGCCAACGGTAAGTGAGTAATATTTCTATTCCGTAAACCTCAAAGGCAATTGGCATTGGTTCCCTTTGAGAGTATTTTGCTCACTATGAGTGAGCAAAATGAAGGATATATAAACCGCCTCCTGGCCAGCCTGGACGATACCGCCTTGGTATCCAGCCGTTGGCTGCGGGCCCACGGTTACTCCACCAGCCTGGTGGCGCGCTACGTGGCCAGTGGCTGGCTGGTGTCGCCGGCGCGTGGTGTCTACCTGCGCAAAGGCGGGCGGCTGCACTGGCAGGGGGTAGTGCGCAGCCTGCAGGTCCGGGAGGGGTTGTCGCTGTATGTGGGTGGGCGGTTCGCCCTGGCCTGGCACGGGCACGAACACTATTTGCGTCTGGGTGAGGCGCCCACGGTGACGCTGTATGGCCCGGATCGCCTGCCCGGCTGGGTGACGAAGCTGCCGATGGCGGTACGTTTCGAGTTTTTCGGCAAGGCGCCTTTTGATCTGGAAATGCCGCGTTTCACCGCAGAGACGCCGGAACGCCAGTTGTTGGACCAAGGGCTGGCGCGCCGCGAGGCGGATTCCGGGTTGGAGGGCATCGTCTGTTCCACGCCGGAGCGCGCCATGCTGGAGCTGTGTGATAGCCCGCCGGGTGCGGCACTGGTCTACGAAGCCGATGCGCTGATGCAAGGCATGCCAACCCTGCGCCCGCAGAGGGTGGGCGCGCTGCTTCGTCATTGCCGCAGCATCAAGGCCAAGCGGCTGTTCCTCGCCTTGGCGGAACGGCACGGCCATGCCTGGTTGGCCCATGTCCCCATGGAAGGGGTCGACCTGGGCTCTGGCAAGCGGGCGCTGGTACCAGGGGGGCGGCTGCATCCGACTTACCAGATAACACTGCCAGGAGACTTGGATGAGCACCTGGGATAGCCGCTACAGGGATCGTGTGCAGCTGCTGGTCGACATCTTGCCGCTGCTGGCGCGGGAGCCACGCTTCGCCTTGAAAGGCGGCACGGCAATCAATCTGTTTGAGCAGGATCTGCCCCGGTTATCCGTGGACATCGACCTGACTTGGTTGCCGGCGAACCGCTTTGCGGAAGATTCAGCGTTAATCACAGAAGCGCTGGAGGGCTTGGCAGACGCACTGCGGGCGCGGCCGTTGCAGTTGCAAGTGCAGGCGTCGGTGAAACAGAAGGGGCGGGGTGTGACGCGGCTGGTGGTCAGCCGTGGCCGGGCACGCGTACAGATTGAAACCACACCGGTGATGCGTGGCACCGTGCACCCGGTGAGGGAGATGACAGTCAGGCCGCCGGTCGAAGAGGCGTTTGGGTTTGCTTCCGTCCAGGTGCTCGATTTCGCTGATTTATACGCCGGCAAACTGGCGGCCGCGCTATCCCGGCAACATCCTCGTGATCTCTTCGACGTCGGTTTGCTGCTGGACGACGCGCGGGCGGACATAACGCTCTGGCGCACTTTTCTAGCTTACCTGACCTGCAGCCCCAAGCCGGCCTGGGAGATACTGCAGCCCCGTGAACCCCAGGATTTCCACACCATCTTCGATACCCACTTCCAAGGTATGACCGCCGAGCCGGTCAGCGCGGATCAATTGCTGGACAGTCGGGCGCGATTACTCGCACGGATCGCTGGTTGGCTGGATGAGTACTCGCGCGCTTTCCTATGGTCGGTGGAGAATGAACAGCCTGATTTTTCACTGATAGGATTGCCCCAGGCTCGGGAGCTCCCCGGCGTGCGCCGTAAGCTGCATAACCTGGCCCGGCGGTCCGAGGAAAAGCGGGCGGCGGACGCAGAACACTTGGAGGCGTCGCTGGCTAGGATCGCGGACTCTCAAAGTTGAGCGGCAATGTTCTTATTATTTCGGAAAGCGCTCATTGTCGTAGTTTGGCTACGATAGAAGTAGACAAACTAAATACGCACCACTCTCACTATTATGCTGCGCTTCAATTACCAACTGCGCGGGCGGCCAGTTCGCTCCTTGCCGGTTAACCCTATAATATGATCTATAAATTAATCGCTGAGTACGTTTGAGGTTTATAAATAGATCATGGCAAAGCCCGATAATCGCCCGTACTCCCGCTATAGCCGCGACGCCGCCCAGCTTCTGGGGCGGCTGATTCGTCGTGCTCGCGTTGAGCAGGGGGTCACCGCCGAGGCTCTGGCGGAGCGCGCCGGGATCTCCCGTGGTCTGGTACAGCGTATTGAAAAGGGCGAGATGGGCTGCGCCATCGGCGCCGTGTTCGAAGCGGCGGCGATTGTCGGGGTGCCGTTGTTCGAAGCGTCGCCGGCGGAGTTGGCGTCCCGGGTGGCGGAGACCGGATACATATTGCACCTTCTGCCCCAGTCAGTGCGAGGTTCCAGCGACGCTGTGAAAGATGACTTTTGACGCTGCGTAGGCCATCGTTTGAGTGACGCTGCCTGATGGCTGGGGATGATGAATAACTTTTTATCTAATACAGATTTACTGCTGGCGTTCGTGCCGGTATTCGCCTCCGTGCTGGCGTTGCCCGGCCCAAACGCCGCTTTCGCGGTCGGGCAGTCCTTGAAATACGGCGTGGTCCGTTCTCTGTTCGTTCCCTTTGGCTTCATGCTGGCCACCGGCCTTCATGCCGCGATGGTGCTGTCGGGCTTGGGGGTTCTGGTCCTGCAGTACGCCAGTGTGTTGGTGATCCTGAAGTGGCTCGGTGTGTTGTATCTGCTCTATCTGGGCTATAAGGCGTTCACCGCCAAATCAAGTGTTCTTGCGGTCTCCCCGGAGCCGATGTCACGGCGTACCATGCTGACGACTGCGATGTTCGTTTCCCTGACGAACCCCAAGGCCTTGCTCGCCAGTCTTATGCTTTACCCGCTATTCATCCATGATGCCGGTTCGTATGCAACGCAGTCCGTGGCGCTTGGCCTGGTCGCTATGTTGGTATCCTTTGGCGTCTACGGGGGCTATGTGCTTGCGGCTTCCTTGATTCGCCGTCGGCTTGTCCGGAGCCGTCGCGCGAATAAAATTGTAGGCGCTTTTTACCTGGGCGCGGCGGGCGCATTGGCTGCTAAGTAAGCCGTGCCAGATGCCGACTTTGCGTTGAACTACCAAGGATTTCTCGGTAGTTCGTTTCGTCTACGTTCTAGCGGCTCGCATCCGGCCGCGCCTCCACGCTCACCATCATGCTGCGCTCCAGCAGCCAGCCGCGCAGGCGGCGGGGCAGCAGGTTGGTGTAGACGGCCACCTTGTTGAGCAGGCCGGGCACGTACACCACCTTGCCGGCGTACATGGCGTCCACGCAGAGTTTGGCAACTTCGGCGGCGGTCATGATGCCGGTCTGTTTCTTCACGGTCTGGCCGGCCTGGTCCAGGAAGGGCGTCAGCACGCCGCCGGGGCAGGCGGCGGTGACGCTGATGGGGCAGTCGCGCAGCTCGTAATCCAGCACTTCGGTGAAGAACCGCACATAGCCCTTGGTGGCCGAGTAGGTGGCGTAGCGGGGTGTGGGCAGGATGCCCGCCAGGGACGCGATATTGAGCAGGTAACCGGGTTGGCCGTGGGCCTGGGCGCGCTTGATAAAACCGTGGCTGAGGGTCGTGAGTGCGGTGACGTTGAGGTCGATGTCCCGCTGCAGGCCCGCCAGATCCTGGTCGGCGAAGGGGGCCCAGAAGCCGGTGCCGGCGTTGTTGACCAAGACGGTCAAGGTGTCGTTGTGCTCCGCGAGGGCTGTGTCCACCTGATCGAACAGCGCCGCGAGGCTCTTGCGGTCGGCCAAGTCGCAGGCCAGGGCCGTGGCGGTGATGCCATGGCTGGCGGCCAGTTCATCGGCGAGCTTGTCCAGCAGCTCTTTGCGGCGAGCGACCAGTATCAGGTTGAGGCCGCGCGCGGCCAGTTGCCGTGCGATGTCTTCGCCGATGCCACTGGAGGCGCCCGTGATCAGTGCGGTGCTCATGCGTGCTTCCTCGAATCGGGTGGGGTGGCAAACCAAGCCTGCCACTATGCAGTGCGCCGAACGTGAAAGGCATTGGCCTGAAAGTACAACCTCGAAGACACCAGTGCGCATGGCCGGCCGGCATGCCGGGGAGGATCAAGTCCGCCTGGACCCCACCAGCGCGAATAGCGCCCCCTGCGGATCAAAGCCTTTAACGATAAAGTCGCCGCCGGGAATTTCATCCGGGCCGTGAAGGATCTGCCCGCCGTTCTCGGTGATCGTTTTGATCGCGGCGTCGATGTCGGCGGGGCGGAAGTAGTAGTGCCACATCGGCACGGGCATGTCATCGGGCTTGGGCATGACGGCGCCGATCACGCCGTTGTGGCGGATAAATTCGTAGGCGCCCATCGGGCCCATGTCCATCTCCCCGTCCTTGGTCCAGCGGAACGCTTCGAAGTAAAACGCTTTCGCCGCGTCTGGGTCGGAGGTGGCCAATTCGTTCCAGGCGCAGTGGCCTACTCGCGGGCGGTCGGACGCGAACGCCAGGCTGGTGTCGTTGCTGTTGCCGCGCATCACATAGAAGGGCGTGCCCTGCGGGTCGCTCACCATGGCGAGGCGGCCCACGTCGGGAATATCCGTGGCCGGCATTTGCACGCTGCCGCCCAGTTCAGTCACCTTGGCGACTGCCCGGTCCACATCGTCGACACCGATATAGCCCAGCCACACCGGCCTGGCGCCGCACTGTTTCATCTCTTCGGTCAGTGCCATCAAGCCACCAACCGCGCGCCATTCTCCCGTGTCCTCGTCGCGGGCATGGAGAAGGCGGTAGTCCATGTCGGGCTGGCCGCTGTCGGTGACCCGCCAGCCGAGTATCGCGCTGTAAAACTGCTGGGCGGCGTCCGCGTTTTCGGTGGCCAGTTCGTACCAGATAAATTCGCCGTGTTGGTTGGGCATGATTCGCTCCCGGTGGGTTTTGTACCCGATAGTCGATCCGTTCGGTCAGGAATCGACAGGGCGAGCCTCCTCTTTTGCGACACCGCTATGGGCTTTATGGGTCGGCCCGACATGAATCCAAACCCCATAGCCCACGCCCAACACACCCAGCCCACCACCCAGCAGGCACACCCCCAGCCAGCCGTAGTGCTGGTAGGCGGCGGCGGAGCCCAGCGAACCCAGGGCGCCGCCGACGAAGTACAGGAACATGTAGCCGGAATTCAGCCGGTTCCGGGCGGCCTCGTCCAGGTTGAAGATCATGTTCATGTTGGTGATGTGCACCGCCTGCAGCGCCAGGTCCAGCAGCACGATGCCGGCGACCAGGGCGATCAGGGAATAGCCGCCCAGCCCCAGCAGCCCCCAGGATACCAACAGCGCCACCACGCCCAGCACCGTAAGCCGGGCGCCGTGGCCCCGGTCGGTCAGTACGCCGGCGTGGCGGGCGGAGAGCGCGCCCATGGCGCCGGCCAGGCCGAACAGGCCGATGGTGGCATCGGAGTAGGACCAGGGCTCGCTGGACAATAGGAACGCCAGCGAGGTCCACAGCACGCTGAACATGGCGAAGATCAGGCAGCCCAGCAGCGACCGTTGACGGTGCAGCGGGTAGCGGGCGAACTGGGCGAACACCGAGCCAATCAGCTGCCCGTAGTGCATGCGGGTGGTCTGGGCGTAGCGAGGCAGGGCGCGCCACAGGGCCAGGGTGTTGAGCAGCATGAGCGCCGCCGCCACCCAGTAGACGGTGTGCCAGTCGCCCAGGCTGGACAGGGCGCCGGCCACGGTGCGGGCGAGCAGGATGCCCATTAGCAGGCCGCTCATCACCGTGCCCACCACCTTGCCGCGCTGTGCCACCGGCGACAGGGTGGCGGCGAACGGCACCAGCACCTGGGCCACCACGGAAAACGCGCCGGTGATGGCGGTGCCGATCAGCAGCGCGGCCAGGGAGCCGGCGGTGGCGCTCACCAGCAGGCCGGCGGTGGCGAGCAGCATCATGGTGACGATCAGGCGCCGGCGCTCCACCAGATCCCCGAGCGGCACCAGCAGGATCAGGCCCAGCGCGTAGCTGGCCTGGGCCGTGGTGACGATGATGCCGGCTTTGGCGTAGGACAGGCCGAGCTGATCCGAGATGGTGTGCAGCAGCGGTTGGGCGTAGTAGTTGCTGGCCACCACCAGGCCGGTGGTGGTCGCCATCAGCAGGATCAGCCAGGTGCTCAGGGCGGAATCGGTGGTGCGCTCGGCGTGGCTCATGGTGCCTCCTTGGATGAGGGCCGGAGTGTCGGCCACTCGCTGCCATGGGGCAAATGCATTGTTATGATGCCTGCCATCGCTTTTTGAGATGTTGATAAGCGCTTTCCGGTTCAGCCTCCGCCGTCGCGCCACCTTCACGCGGTCACCCTGCTATAGTGGCGGCCCCACAACAAAAAGCCCGGCGAACGCCGGCGGCAAAGGGAGAGAAACCACGTGTTCAACCACATCATGATCGGTTCCAGTGATATCGAACGTTCCAAGCGCTTCTACGACGCGGTACTCGGCGTGCTCGGCGCCGGCGAGCCAATCCGTAACGAAACCCCTGCCGGGGTCATCCGCTTGTTCTATCGCCACGACGGCAACACGCTGGCGATCAGCCAGCCCATCAACGGCAAAGCGGCCACCGGCGCCAACGGCGGCACCATCGGCTTCAAGTGCGAGTCGCCGGAGCAGGTGAAAGAGCTGCACGACGTGGCGGTGGCCCACGGCGGCACGTCCGTCGAGGACCCGCCGGGCCTGCGCGAAAGCGCCATGGGCGCCATGCACCTGAGCTACGTGCTGGACCCGGACGGCAACAAGCTTTGCGGGCTCTACCGCGTTAAGTAAGGCGATCCCACCCTGTTCGCTATCCGGTTGGATGGCTGCCATGCTGATGTGATTCGCCGTACAGGGAGTGATTCGGTATGGAAGCGATCTTTTTTAACGGTTGGTCGGTATTGGGCCGCACGCTGCTTATTGGCGTGCTGGCCTATGTGTCGCTGGTATTTATGCTGCGGGTGTCCGGCAAGCGGACGCTGGCGAAGATGAACGCCTTTGATCTGGTGGTCACGGTGGCGATCGGCTCGACCATGGCGACCATCGTGCTGAGCAAGAGCGTGGCGTTGGCGGAGGGGTTGCTGGCCCTGGCGCTGCTAATCGGCATGCAGTTCGCCATTTCCTGGTCGAGCACCCGCATGCCGTGGCTGCGCCGGATAGTGACCGGCGAGCCGCGCCTGTTATTGCGAGACGGCACCATGCTCGACGACGCGCTGCGCGACGCCCGGGTGACTCGCGAAGAAGTGCGCGCGGCGGTGCGTTCCGCCGGCATCGGCGCCCTCGGCGAGGTCGCCGCCGTGGTGCTGGAAACCGACGGCTCCTTCAGCGTGATCGCCGGCCGACCCGGCGCCGCCCTGTCCAGCCTGGACGGCGTCAGATAGCACCGGCCGCCGCTTAAAACCGATCCGCCCGATAGGGCGCCATATCCACTTCCGTTGTTTCCCCATCCATCATTTGCCCGAGCAATCGGCCGGTAATCGGCCCCATGGTGAAGCCCTGGTGTCCGTGCCCGAAGGCCAGCCACAGGCCCGGCAGGTCCGGGGCCGGGCCGATCACCGGTTTCATGTCCGGCGTGCAGGGGCGGGCGCCCATCCAGGGTTTAGGGTCGAGCCGCGCGCCGAGGGGGAACAGCGTTCGCGCCACCGCTTCGGCGGCGGCCAGCTGCTGGTAGTGGGGCTGGGCGTTGTGGCGCGCCAGCTCGGCGCCGGTGGTGAGGCGGATGCCGGCGCGCATGGGCGCGAGCAGGTAGCCGGTTTCGGAGTCCATTAGCCAGTGGCGCAGGCGGGCGTTGTCGAGGGTGTCGTAGTGCATGTGGTAGCCACGTTTCACAAACAGCGGCACATGCAGGCCTTGCTGGTCGAGCCATGGCGCGGACCAGGGGCCGAGGGCCAGCACCACCTGCTCGGCGGCAATCGTTTCGCCGCCGACCGTGGCCCGCCAGCCGTTGCCGCTGCGCGATAGTGTTTCCAGCGGCGCTTGGATAACGTGCCCGCCCTGTTGCTGAAAGTGCTCGGCGTAGGCGGCCACCAGGGCGCCGGGGTCGGTGGCGGTCCAGGGCTGGGTCCAGTGGATGGCGCCGGCGAGACCAGCGGCCAGGTCCGGTTCTTCTTCAGCGAGCGCGGCGCTGTCCAGCACGCGATAGGTGACGTCGTACTCGGTGGCGTCCTGTTCGGCCTGCCGGCATTCCGCGTCGAACGCCTCGGCGGTGCGGAACACTTCCAGGTAGCCGTCCGTGCGGATCACCGACTGCGCGCCGGCGGCGTCGATCATCTCCGCGTGGGCATCCCGGGCGCGGGTAATCAGCGCCGCGTATTCGGGGACGATGCTTGCGTAGCGTTGCGGCGCGGAGTTACGCCAGTACTGAAACAGGGGCAGGGCGGCGCGCACCATGCCGTAGGGCTGATAGCGGATATCCACCTGCCGGTTGGGCAGCACCCGGGTCAACGTCGCCAGATCGCGGGGAAAGCGGTAGGGCCGCACGGCCTCGCGCTGGATGATGCCGGCGTTGCCGAACGAGGTCTCGCGCCCCGGCGCATTGCGGTCCACCAGGGTGACCCGGTGGCCGCGTTGCAGCAGGTGCCAGGCGGTGGAGACGCCGACCATGCCGGCGCCGAGAACCAGAATGTCGCGGGCCATGTTTGCTCCTGTTGTGGACACCCAGGAGACCATAGAAGGCCGGCCCGGCACTAGCGTCTGCGTTCGCTTGCCCGCCGGTCCGCGACGGCGTTTCAATGGCGGCCACCAACGTCCACGAATGCAACGGAGTGTTTTATGGACCAGGTACTACAGAGCCGTCTGCAAAAAACGCTGAGTGAACGGCCGCCCGGCTTGTTCCATTTTCCCGAGGTTTACGGTCGGGGCTGGAGCGGGCTCTACATCGGGGACCGCGTTAAGTTGGGCAACGACTTTCTACGGCTGGTCCGGCAAGGCCGTTTCGAGGGCGTCGAGGACACCGGGGAAAAGAAGGACGGCGGTCGCGTCTACCGCAAGCTGAGATGATGTCGAGACCGTGACGGTGCCGGTTGACACCGAGCGGTGCTCTGGCACGCTTCAATCATCCTTCCACACCGAACGGCTGTAATGGACGATGGCGAACAAAGACACCCGATCTCAATTCAGCGCGCGATTGCTCCGCCCGAAAAAACCGGCTGACGGCGAAGAGTGGGCCTTCGTGGTGCTCCCCAAGGACGCCAGTGCGAAGCTACCGCGACGCGGCCGAACCTCCGTGGACGGCACCCTCAATGGCAAAGGCTTCAAGGCTTTGTTGCTGGAGCCGGATGGCCAGAAAAGTCATTGGCTGAGAATCGATCCCAAGCTGCAGCGCGCCGCGAAGGCCACCCCGGGCGACGTCGCCGAGCTTGAGATCACACCCGTGGCGCAGGAGCCAGAACCGGAGGTGCCCGAGGATTTGCGTGAGGCGTTAAAGACCTCTCCGGAAGCCCTCGCCACTTGGGAGGCCACCACTACGTTGGCGCGCGTGGACTGGATTCATTGGGTGGTTACCGCCAAGCAGGCGAAGACGCGCGCCAAGCGGATCAACGACGCCTTGGACAAGCTGGCGTCCGGCGAAAAGCGGGTGTGTTGTTTCGATCCGTCCGGGTTCTACAGCAAGGCCCTGAAAGCGCCGGAGGCCGAGGCGTAACGGCTGCGGGTCATGTTCCCGTCGTCCGGATTGCGGCACTATAGGGCCACCCCTTTATCGCCCGGAGACACACAACAATGATAATGCTGATTCTCGGTTTGCTGATTTTCCTGGGTATTCACTGCGTCGGCTTCTTCCCGGAATGGCGGCAGCGCCGCGTCAATGGCATGGGCCTCTTGCCCTGGAAAGGCCTCTACAGCCTGATCGCTCTGGCTGGCTTCGTGCTGATCGTGCTGGGCTTTCAACGGGCCCGGCTGGACCCGGTGGTGTTGTACGCGCCGCCGGCGTGGCTGGGCCATCTCAATGCGTTGTTCACCCTGGTCGCCTTCATCCTGTTGGCCGCCGCCTATGTGCCCGGCAACCGTATTCGCGCCCGCCTCGGCCACCCTATGGTGGTGGGCACCAAAGTCTGGGCATTCGGCCACCTGCTGGCCATCGGCCTGCTGCACGACGTGGTGCTGTTCGGTGCTTTCCTGGTGTGGGCGATCGTGGCGTTCGCCAGGCTGCGCCGCCGTGACCGCGCCCAGGGCGTCACCTACGCGCCCGGTACCCTCAAGGGCGATGTGATTACGCTGGTGGTGGGCGTGCTTGCCTGGGCGCTGTTCGCCTTCTGGCTGCACGGCGCTCTGATCGGCGTGCGCCCGTTCGGTTGAGAGGATAGTCAGTGAACGACAACGAACTGAAAGCCCTGTTTGACCAGATGGCGCCGGGCTACGACAAGCAGTGGGAAAGAACCGCGCCGATCAACCAATGCCTGTACTTCCTCTTGGAGTCCGTGTTCGCGGCGTTGCCTGAGGACGCCAGGATTCTTTGCGTGGGCGCCGGCACCGGCAGTGAGATTCTGCATCTGGCCAGCCGCTTCCCCGGCTGGCGGTTCACCGCCGTGGAACCGGCCCGTGGCATGTTGGACGTGTGCCGGCGCCGGGCTGACGAGGCGGGCATCGCCGAGCGGTGCGAATTCCATGAAGGCTACCTGGATTCGTTACCGGCCGGTGCGTCTTACCATGCCGCCACCTGTTTTCTGGTGTCGCAGTTTATTCTGGATCAAACGGCGCGCTCGGCGGTCTTCGAAAGGATCGCCGAGCGATTGGTGCCGGGTGGCATGCTGGCCAGTTCTGATTTGTCCACCGAGCAGGACGCGCCAGGTTACGACGATCTACTGCGCGTCTGGCAGCGTGCCACCTCGCCCGCGGAGGTCACCGACGAAGGGCTGCGCCGGATGAAAGCCACCTACGCCAAGGACGTGGCCGTGCTGCCGCCCGCCGAGGTCGCCGCGATTCTGCGGGCCGGCGGCTTCGAGACGCCGCGACCCTTTTTCCAGGCCGGGTTGATTCGTGCCTGGTTCACCCGGCGTCGCTAGCGTACCGGCCGAGTTCAGGCGAATACGTCTTTGCTCATTAGTACGTCCAAGCGATGAACATGCGCCGGGCGCGCCAGAATGCCGTTCATCCGCGTCACGTCCCGAAATATCTCGCCGCCGCCCCCTTCCACATGTGCTTGGCGGCCGGCGCGGTTGGGGAAGACTTCAAAGATGCCGAAGGTTGACCGCGAATAGCGTACGGCATACCAGGGTCCGGTGGCGGGTTCGCCTTGCACGCACCCCAGAATGTCCTCAAGCATGCGGATTACCTCGTTCTCCTTGCCAGGCAGTGCTTCGATGTGGATGTAGAAAGCTTTACGGCCTTCTTCGCCGTCCTGTCCGGAGACCTCGACGCCCCGGTGAGGGCGTGCGGCTATTGGCTGTGGTTGCGGCGTCGGTCCTGGGTTTCGGGGGGCGCTATCGGTCATGGTGTTCTCCCGTTGCTGAGGTTTATACGGTAGTCGGAAGCGGGCAACGTAGGATGCTTAAAACACGCTTGTTTTTGCCTGATTGTCCTGACTGCCTGTACCCGGAGCCGGCACTGGATAACAATGGGGCATGTCCGATGCTCTGCGCCAAGTGGTAAATCACTACACCCGAACCCACGCCGACGCGGCGGGGATCGCCCCGACGCCGGTGCCGGGGCTGTTTCTGGTGCGTGGTACCGCCCCCGGAGGGCTGGAGCACATCATTGCCTGCCCGTTGGTGTGCCTGGTGCTGCAGGGGCGCAAGCAGGTCACTCTCGGCAACCGGGATCTCAGCTTTGCTTCTGGGGATTCAATGATCGTTCCGGCCGCGATGCCCACCGTCAGCCGTATCAGTGAGGCCAGCATCGCCAGGCCCTATCTGTCGTTCGCGTTGGATCTGGACCCGTCAGTGATTGCGGAGCTGGATGTGGTGATCGACGGTGCTGAACAGCCCGTTCTGGAGCCCCCTGCCGTTATCGATAACCACCTCCGTGATGCCGTGCTCCGGCTGGTGCGGCTGCTGGATCGCCCCGCTTCGCTGGCGGTGCTGGGCACGTCGCTGGTGCGCGAGATCCACTATTGGCTGTTGCTTGGCGAGCAGGGTGAAGCGATTCGGCGGCTCGGCCCGCCGAACGGCCGTGTTCGGCGCATCGCGCGGGCCGTGGCGCTACTGCGCCGGGACTACGCGCAGCCGCTAACCATTGAGCGGCTGGCCCGGGAAGCCGGAATGAGCCGGTCCGCCTTCCACCAGCATTTTCGCGCGGTCACCACGGTGTCGCCGCTGCAGTTTCAGAAGCAGCTGCGTTTGATCGAAGCGCGCCGACTGATGCTGGCGGAGGGCAAGAGCGCCAGCCGCGCCGCGTTCGATGTCGGCTACGCCAGCGTGCCGCAGTTTACTCGCGAATACGCGCGGATGTTCGGCCTGCCGCCGGTAAAAGACCGCAAGCAGGTTAACGACCAGACGGCGTAGCTGGCCGCCTAGCGCCCCGGCGGCTCCGCCTCCTGTAACGGGCCCAGCTCAACCTGAACCCATTTCATTGCACTGCTACCCGTGCCGGGCGACAGCGCGGACTTTCCCAGTGGGGCCGCCACCACAATAGAAAAGCCCGTTGCCGTCGTAGGTCAGCCCGGATACATGCACGCCTTCGGGCATGTCGATGCGCTCGAGCACGTCGCCGGTCTGCGAATCAATGTGCCGCAGGTCGGCGTCGTCGCCTTCCCAGGTGCCGTGCCAGAGTTCGTCGTTGATCCAGGTCACGCCGGTGACGAAGCGGTCGGACTCCAGAGTGCGCAGTACGGCGCCGGTTTCCGGATCCACTTGATGAATCTTTCGTTTCCGGTACTGGCCGACCCACAGCGAGCCTTCCGCCCAGGCCATGCCGGAGTCCTCGCCGTCGCCGGGGGCCGGCAGGCTGGCGAGTATATCGCCGGTCTTCGGGTCGATTTTGTGGATCTGCTTTTCGGCGATCTGGTAGAGGTGGGTGCCGTCGAAGGCGGTGCCGGCGTCCGCCGCCACGTTCAGTGTTTGTTGTATTTCACCGCTGGCCGGGTCCAGGGCCTGGAGCTTGTCGCCGGTGGCCAGCCAGACGTAACGGCCGTCGTAGTCCACGCCGCCCACCGTTGACGCGCCGGGGAAGGGGCCGTACTCGCGGGTGATTCGTGCTTGTGACTGTTTCATGGTGATGTCCTCCTTTTAGGTTCAGGCCATCCTAGCCGCCCGGCAGTGGCGCGGTGAGTAACAAGGTTGTCGTGAATCCGAGCACCGGCGACGCCACCCAGCGGCGCGCGCGGCCTTGCCCCAGGGCTTCCACTTTGCCGGCGTTCGCCAAGGCGTCCAGCGCCCGTTGCACGGTGCGTTGGCTGGTGCCGAGCGCCAGCGCCAGGGCGGAGCTGGACCAGGCTTCGCCGTCGGAAAGAAACGCCAGTATCGGCGCGTGCTTGTCTTCCACCGGCCGGGCCAGCACGGCGACATCGCCGGTCAGCGGCTCCAGCTTGAAGCCGTGACGGGTGGCGTGCAGCCGGGCCAGCGGGCGTAGCGCTTTGCGCAGCCGGCCGATTTCCACGCGCAGGCGCGCCCGGTGGGAATCCTCCACCTGGCGCAGGCGGAAGGCGCGTTCGATCAAGGTGTCGCGGCGGGCGTCGCCGGGCCAGGCTTCGGCCAGCGTGCGCGCCAGGGTGAATAACACCGGGCGCGTCGCCAGTTCGATGACGGTGTTGGCCTGGCGCACGCTGTAGCGGCAGGCGTCCACCACCAGGCTGGGCGAGGCGAACAGCGTTTCCACGTCATCGAGCCGTACTGGTCTTTCGTCACCCCGTGCCACCAGTCGCGCCGCCGGCGCCTGCAGCACCCGAGCGGTTTTGTTCACTTCATTGATGAGTGCGGCAATGCCCGAGCGGCGCGCCGCTTGCCCGGCTTGGTCCAGCGCTGCGCGCGCGGTCCCTGTGTCGAGCCGGCGTAACGCGATGCCGGCGGCGGCCAGTCCGTGTGTGGCTTGAAGGGCAGGTGGTAAGGTGTCGCAGGGCAGCGCTTCCAGCTGCTCTTTCGCTTCGTCGAGCCGGCCGATCAGCAACAGACGGTGAATCGCCAGGTAGCGAGCGTGGGCGGCGTTCACGGTATCGCCGTGGCGCTGCAGGGTCTCCCGCGCCGCGTCCAGCGCCTTGGAGGAGGCGTGCAGGTCGCGGGCGGCCAGCGCCACCTCCGCCTCGGCCACCACGCAGCGGGCGCGCGCCACCGTTTCCTTTGTGGTGAAGGCCCGCGCCGCGCGCCGCAACAGCGCCCGGGCGCGGGCCAGGTCGCCGAGCTGCGCCATGGCGATGCCGCGCAACGCCAGCGCCGGCGCGTCGTCGCGCAGCGAGACATGGTTCAGCGCCCGCAACGGGTCGCCGCCGGCCAGGGCCCGCGCCGCCGCTGAAATCAGCGAATCCATAGGGGTGCCACCATCTGTCTCCGCCTGTTATAACCGCCCTGAGTCTAGCAGTGTTGAACGAACGCGTGACGCGCGAGGTAGACCATGAAAGTGAAGCGCATCATGGCCAATACGGCGACGTCGGATCTGGACAAAGCGGATCGCTTTTACGGCGACATCCTGGGCCTGGAACGGTTGATGGATCACGGTTGGTTCCGCACCTATGGTTCCCATGAAACCATGATGGTGCAGGTGAGCTTCGGGTCCGAGGGCGGCTCCGGGACGCTGGTGCCCGATCTGTCCATCGAGGTGGACGATCTGGAAGGCGCTCTGTCCCGCTTTAATGATGCCGGTGTACCGATTGAGTACGGCCCGGTCAGCGAGCCCTGGGGGGTGCGGCGCTTCTACGTGCGTGATCCGTTCGGCAAGCTGCTCAATATCCTTCAACACGAGTGAACCCTGTGGCGTGCCGGGTAACCTAATGTCCACCTTGTTTGGCACGAAAGGCCCGTTACAGGTCCGCCCGCCGGCGCCATGATGGTGGCCGACTTGGTAAAGGGGCTGACTATGCAAATCGATACGAGCACGCCGGTGATGGTCACCGGCGCCACCGGCTACGTGGCCGGCCGTCTGGTGGAGCGTTTGCTGGAAGAGGGCGTCACCGTGCACGCAGCGGTGCGCAACCCGGATGACAGCCACAAGCTTCAGTATCTGAACGCCATCGCTGAAAAGACGCCGGGCAGTATCCGCTACTTCAAGGCGGACCTGCTCTCCCCCGGCTCCTACGCGGAGGCCATGGCCGGCTGTTCGGTGGTGTTTCACACCGCGTCGCCGTTCACCACCACGGTGAAGGACCCGCAGAAAGAGCTGGTGGAACCGGCGCAGCTGGGCACCCGCAATGTGCTGGAGACCGTCAACGACACCCCGTCCGTGAGGCGGGTGGTGCTGACCAGCAGCTGCGCGGCGATCTACGGCGACAACGCGGACCTGAAGCACACCACCAACGGCGTGTTCACCGAAGCGGACTGGAACACCAGTTCGTCCCTGAGCCATCAGCCCTACGCCTACTCCAAGACCGTGGCGGAAAAAGAAGGCTGGAAAATCGCCGACGCCCAGGACCGCTGGGATCTGGTCACCATCAATCCGTCCCTGGTGGTGGGGCCGGGTATTAACCCGAACGCCACCTCGGAAAGTTTCGATATTCTGCGTCAGTTCGGCGATGGCACCGCGAAGCCCGGCGTGCCCGATGTGGGCATCGGCGTGGTGGACGTGCGTGAGGTGGCCGAAGCGCATCTGCGCGCCGCCTGGCTGCCTGAAGCCAATGGCCGCTATATCCTCTCCGGCCATGACACCGACTTCCCGGAGATGGCCGCCGTGCTGCGCCGCCGCTTCGGCAAGAAATACCCGATCCCCAAGCGCACCCTGCCCAAGGCCGCCGTGTGGCTGGTCGGGCCCGTGGTGAACAAAACCCTCACCCGCAAGTTCGTCAGCCGTAACGTCAATCTCCCGTGGCGAGCCGACAACAGCCGTAGCCGCGAGCAGCTCGGCATCCAGTACCGCCCGTTGGACCAGTCCCTGAACGAATTCTTCCAGCAGCTGGTCGACAGCGGCCAGTTGAAGAAGTAACAGCGCCGGCCCGTCCGGGCGATGGGGGGCTGGCCCACGGGGTGGCGTTGTACGGTGATTACTCTACACTTCTAGCTGTCTTTGACGCCGACGATGAGATAGGCCATGCCCCCCACTGATCCTTATTCCCACGATCAGGCGCACCACGCCGAAACCGCGAACCGCGATGATTTAACGGAGTGGTCGTTGTTCTCGCTGGCGACCCTGTTCGACTCGCTCCCTGAGGCCGTGGTAGTGGCGGACCGTGAGCGCCGGGTGCGGTATGTCAATACGGCGGCGGTGACGCTCTTCGGGTACAGTCTGCAAGACTTGCAGGGCCGGAAGACCGAAATTCTGTATGCGGACCCGACCGACTTCCTGAACCTGGGCAAGGAGCGTTATAACCCACAGGCGGACCCGGTCTTTTCAGCGTACAGGGTATTATATCGCTCTTCCGACGGCGCCACGTTTCTGGGGCAAACGTCCGCCGGGGGGCTGCCCAGCGCCTCGGGTGAAATCCAGGGATACCTGGCGTTGGTTCGGCCCGCGCGTTCCGCGGAGCAATCCGTTGATACCTTGCAACGGTTGCATTCCATCACCGCCGATACCGAACGGGATCATGGCGCCAGGCTAGCCGCTATCCTTGAGCTGGGAGCGCGGCACTTTGGCTTGGAACTGGCGATTCTGTCCAGCATCCAGGATGACGTGTACCGGGTCGAGCATTGCCACGACCCGGCCGGCGGTGTGTCGCCGGGCAACACCTTTGATCTTGGCGGTACCTATTGCGTGCACGCCCTGGAGGCGGGCGGCCCGGTGGGCTTTCATCACGCCGGGGAGAGTGAGATCCGCACCCATCCGTGCTACCGCGATTTCGGCCTGGAGGCCTATATCGGCAGCCCAATCCAGGTGAACGGCAAGCTGTACGGCACGGTGAATTTTTCCTCGGTGCGGGCCTGTGAGCCCTTTTCCCGTGACGATCTGGTGTTCATGCAGCTGCTGGCGGACACGGTGGGCTACGAGATTCACCAAAATGCCATGCGCGATCAGCTCAGCCTGCTGGCGCGTACCGACGAGCTGACCGGGCTGGCCAATCGGCGTGCCACCATGGAGTCGCTACGCTGGCAAATGGCGTATTCGTTACGTTCGGGCGTGCCGTTGGCTGTCTTGTCGCTGGATCTGGATTATTTCAAGAGTATCAATGACACCTGGGGGCATGCCGGTGGGGATCAGGTGCTGTTGGGGTTCGCCAGGCTGCTCCGCGCGGTGACCCGTGAAGTAGATCTGTGCGGCCGCCTCGGCGGCGAGGAATTCATCGTGGTGCTACCGGATACCGACGCTGGCGGGGGCACGGTAGTCGGCGATCGCCTGCGCCGCCGACTGGCCGAGACGCCCATGTCGGTTTTGGGTAGCGAATCGGTCACCGTCACGGTAAGCGCCGGCCTGACCGAGCTGCAGCCGGGGGATACTCTGGAATCGATGCTCAACCGTGTGGATCGCGCTTTATATCAGGCCAAGCAAAGTGGCCGTGATCGTTTGTGTGTCTCGGAGGCGTAACGGGGTAGACCGGCTCTTGGCGCTAGCCAGGAGCCGGCTGTTTGTTGTGATCCAGGCGGATGCCTAATCCAACCCCATGGCCGCGTCGACGCCGGTTTCCACTGAGGCTTCCGTATCCTGTCGGATCTCCAGGTAGGTGTCGTTGGCCTCGGTATAAGCCGGCCATTGTAGGCTCGGTGGGCTGGGGTTGGCGGTCTTCGCGAAGTTGGTCCACATCGTCATCATCAGTTCGCTGACGGTGGCGTCGTCGGCGCCGTACTGCATGGACAGGAAAATATCCTGGGGGTCGCCATCGCTGCCGGTCACGCCGTTGCCGTTCAGGTCGCCGATTACCGGCTGGTTGCCTTCCGGGGTCAGCACCAGGCCGAGCAGGAAGTTCTGCACCAGCCCGGTGGGATGATTGAACAGGTAGGGCAGTTCGCAGCCGTGGCAGCTCTGCAGGCCGAGGGCTTCCCAGCCTTCCGGTACCCGGGTGAACTTATAAACGTACTGGTCGGACTGGTAATCCTGGGAACGCTGTTCCAGCCACACCGGCAGGGCGCCGCGCAGGCTGGTGTAGTCGCCGGCGGTGACGCCGGCCATCAGCGGCACGTCGCTGGGCATGCCGTCGAGCACGTTCTGGTAGTAGGTTTTCGGCTGGTAGTAATAGTCCGCGTTGGGCCGGTAGGTCTGGCGCGGAATGTTGTTCTCCGCGTCGGCGTCGGTGAAGGCGGTCCAGGGCAGTTGCCGCGCCTCCTCCAGGGAGTCCACGCCGACCCGGTCGAACAGGGCGCTGCCGATGGCTTCGGATTCCGCCAGGGAGTCCGCCGGCACGCTCTCGGTGTCCATGGGCGCGAAGCCGCTCATCACGATGGCCTTGTGGAACAGGCCGGTGGCCTGCGGCGAGTTCATCAGCGAGTAGGTTTTGCCGCCGCCGCCGGACTGACCGAAGATCGTCACGTTGTCGGCGTTACCGCCGAAGGCGGCGATGTTGTCGCGCACCCATTCCAGGGCCATCACCAGATCCATCTGGCCGTAGTTGCCGGAGCCGCCGTAGCCGCTTTCCTCGCTGAGTTCCGGATGGGCGATGTAGCCGAACGGGCCCAGCCGGTGGTTGACGGTCACCAGCACCACGCCCTTTTGGGTAAGGCTGTCCGGGTTGTTGTATTGCTCCGAGTTGGCGGACAGGATCGCGAACGAACCGCCGTGGAACCAGACCATCACCGGCAGGTTGTCGGCGTCCTTGGGCGCGGTGACGTTGAGGTACAGCGAGTCTTCGCTCATGCCGCCTTCGTTGATGCTCTCCAGCGCCCGGTCCTGGGCGGACTGGTCCGCCCACTCCACCGCTTCGCGCACACCGCTCCAGGGATCCGGGACCACCGGCGGGCGCCAGCGCAGCTCGCCCAGCGGCGGTTTGGCGTAGGGGATGCCCAGGAATTGCCAAGTGCTGTCGTTGGCTTCAAAGCCGCGCAGTTCGCCGCCGGTGGTGGTGACCACCGTGCGTGCGCCGGTGGACCGGCTGAAGTGCGCCAGCGCGTCGGCCGCGTCACGAACCTGGCGCGCTCGCGGATCGGTGTCGGTGAACAGCGCGTCGTCCTCCAGCGCCGTCATTAGCGGCGCCAGACTGGTGCGGAAGCTGTCCGTGGGCTGGTCGAAATCAATGCCCGCCGCGTTCTCCGAGGCCAGGGTGCGAATGGCGTCGGTGATCTGGATACCGTTGTTGAGATCGCCGTCCTGATCCAGCGTTTGCAGCAGCACCAGCTTGTTACTGACGCTGTCGTCCTCGGCGGTGTCGGCGCCCTCGGTGATCGTCAGCGGCGTCAGTTGCTGCGCGCCCTCCGCACTGCCCAGCGGCAGATCGCCGAGGGAGAAGGTGAGGGTTTCGCCGTCCTGGTATTGGAACTGGCCGGCGTCGTTGGTGACGCCGGCGGCGCCGTCGGTGCCGGCGTAGTCGAGACCGGCCACCGGGCTGTCCACGAAGGTGCCGGTGCGGGTGGCCGGGCCGGCAGACCCGCCATTGTCATTGTCGCTGTCGCCGCCGCAGGCGACCAGCGCCAGCAGCAGGGGCGTGACGGCGGCGGCCAACCAGGCCGGCCGGGCGCCTTGTCGTTGTGGGTGTGTCATGGAGCTTTCCCTTTGTTGTTCTCAATGTTTGTTGTTGGTGTTAGTCGTTCAGGGCGTCGCCCAGGCCAGCCTTTATTTCGGCGGTGGCACTGATCTCCACATAGCTTTCGACGGCCGCGTCGTAGAGCGGGTAGTCGATCTCGCCGTCGATGCTCGGGTCACCGGTCTTGGCGAAATTAGTCCAGATGGTGAGCATGCGGTCGATCACCTGCTGGTCGGTGGCGTCGAAACCCGCCGAGGCGAAAATGTCAGCGGGGTCGCCCTGGGAACCGGTAACGCCGTTGCCGTTCAGGTCGCCGATCTCCAGGGAATCGCCGGTGCCGGGGTCGATCACCAGACCGAGCAGGTGGTGGGTGATCACGCTCTCCGGCATGTTGAACACGTAGGCCAGTTCGGCGGCGTGGTAAGCCTCGACGCCCTGGGCTTTCCAGCCGGCGGGTTGATGGGTGAAGTAGGTGGCGTAGTGGTTGGCCGAGCACAACGGCGCCATCCACGGAAACACATTGATCGCCGTGTTGGTCGGGTCCGGGGTGTCGTTGGCGTTAATGCTGAACATGAACGGCACATCGTTCTGGTTGCCGGATTCGAAGGCGACCCGTTCGGTGTAGGGCAGATAGTGGTTGTCCACGTTGGTGTAGGGCACCAGGGTCGCGGCGGCGGCCACCACGTCCTGCCAGCTTTTCTCGCGCATTTCCGTGAGCGAGGCGGCACCGAGATTGGTTTGCAGCTCGCTGCCGATGGTTTCGGCGGCTACCAGGCTGCGGGTATCCGGAATCAGGGTGCCACTCTGGCTGATGGCCCGGTGGAACAGGCCCGCGGCTTCCGGTGAAGCCATCAGCGACAGCACCTTACGGCCGCCACCGGACTCACCGAAAATGGTCACGTTGTCCGGGTCACCGCCGAACGCGGCGATGTTGTCCTGCACCCACTCCAGCGCGGCGATCAGGTCCATCTGGCCGTAGTTGCCGGAGCCGTTGTAGCCGCTTTCCGCGCTGAGGCCTGGGTGGGCGATGTAGCCGAACGGGCCCAGCCGGTGGTTCACCGACACCTGCACCACGCCCTTGCTGGCCACCGCTTTCGGGTTGTTGAAGGGTTTGGTGTTGCTGGTCAGCGCGGTAAAGCCGCCGCCGTGGAACCACACCATCACCGGCAGGCCGTCGGCGTTCTTGGGGGCGGTCACGTTCAGATACAGCGAGTCCTCGCTCATGCCGCCTTCGCCGAACCGTTCCAGGGCGGCGTTCTGGGCCGCCTGGTCGCTCCAGGCGGTGGCGTCGCGAACGTCGTCCCAGGGTTCTAACGGTTGCGGCGCGCGCCATCTCAGATCGCCGAGCGGCGGCTGCGCGTAGGGAATGCCGAGAAATTGCCAGGTGTTGTCGTCCGCTTCGAAGCCGCTCAGGCGCCCGTCCGCCGTGTCCACGATCCGGCGCGGGCTGCTGGCGCGGTCGAACTGCTCCAGGGCGTCGGCGGCGTCGGTCAGGGTGCGGGCCCTCGGGTCCGTGTCCGAAAACGCGCCGGCGTTGTCCAGGTCGGCGACCAGGTTTTCCAGCGCGGTGGTGAAATCGGCGGTGGGCTGGTCGAAGTCCAGATTGGCGGCGTTAGCGGAGACGGCGTCCCGAATCTGTTCGGTGAGCTGGATGCCGTTGTTCAGGTCGCCGTCCGCGTCCAGCGTTTGCAGCAGCATCAGTTTGTGGGTGACGCCCGGCTCGTTGGCGGACACCGCGCCGGCGCTGATGCTCACAACCGTCAGGTTGTCCGCGCCGGCGGCTTCGCCCAGAACCAGTTCGCCAATGGAAAAAGAGACGTTCTGATTCGCCGTATAGCGGAAGCGGCCCTGCTCGTCAGTGGTTGCTGTCGTGGCGTCGGTGCTTTGGTTACCGGTTTGATAGGTCAGCCCGGCCACGGCGGTGCTGCCGAAGGTGCCGGTGCGTGACGACGGTGCCGGAACCGGGTCCGACGACGAGGATCCGCCGCAGCCGGCCAGCGATACAAAAATCAGCGGCAGAGACGCGGCCAGTCCGGTGCCCAGGCGCCGGATGTGAGCGCTGTCACGTTTTTTCATAGGTGTGTTCTCCCGAAGTATTTTTATTCTCAGATTGTCTCTTCAGGGTGTTATAGGCTGGGCAGGGAAGTATTGAATGTTTTTGCCGCACCAGCGCAAAAACGTACAAGCCGCGTCATTGAGCCTTTGGGCTATGATCGAGGGCAGGAGAGCTCCCATGGTTTTGAAGTATCAAGAACAAGAAAGTGCCGTCCTGAAGAGTGAGCCGGACGTCCCCCTGGATAACGTGTACATCGTCGGCTGCTCCGGGTTTATCTACACGGCGCCTTCGATCGTCAGTGAGGAAACGCGCCCGCCTTCCGCGGCGCTGATTGTTTCGGCCGGGTCGGCGCCGTTTCGCGTTTCGGTGAAGGGCAAAAAGCAGTCCGCCCGGGCGGCGGTGGTCCCACCTTTCCTGGCGCGTGGGCTGGACGCCCGCGACGTGCCTCTGGTGTGCTTTCACATCACGCCCAGCTCACCGCATTACGCCGCCTTCAGGGCGCTGGCGCACGGCCGGATAGCGCTGCTGGAGCGATCCTGCTTTCAGCATCTTGATGCGCAATTAGACGCCTTGTATCAGGGTTGTCTGGCCCCGGCGCTGGCCCCGGACATCTATCAACAGGCGTTGCGCATTCCCTTCCAGCATCTGACGCCGAGGTCCCGGCTGGATCCGCGAGAGCCGCTGATTCGTGAACTGCTTGAAAACGGTCGGGATCTGACGCTGACTGATCTCGCCCGGGAACTGGGCACGTCTTATTTCTGGGCGTCCCGTTTGATGACCGAAGTGTTTGGTATGTCATTTCGTGATTACAAATCCTGGCAAAAGCTGCAGCGAGTGTTCCATCTTTTACATTCTGATCGCAGCATTACCGAGATCGCCCACGCCGCGGGCTTTACCGATTCCGCGCACCTTTCAAGGACCTACCAGCGCTGGTTCGGCCAGCCGCCTTCCTACAGCCGCAACCGCAATAACGTGCGGGTAATGCGCTGCGGGTAACGCCGATTTGCCGATCCCATCATGGCGCCGTATCCAATACGGCGTTACTGTCGCTCTCGACTCACTCAACGGACCGAGAGCTTCCCCCCATGAAACACTTCCCTTGGCTCACGCCTGTACTTCTCATGTGCACCTTATGGATCGCCGGCTGTCATTTGCACGGCGGCGATCATCCGCGCACCAATCCCGGCCTCCAGGTTGAACCCCTGGCGCCGGGTGTCTGGATGCACACCTCCTACAACACTTTTGATGGCGTGCTGTATCCCTCCAACGGGTTGATCGTGCGCGAAGGCGATCACCTGGTTCTGCTCGATTCCGCCTGGGGCGCCGAGGCCACCGAAGAGCTGCAGGTCTGGATCGACGAAGAGATCGGTTTGCCGGTGGACCGGGCGCTGTCCACGCATTTTCACAGCGACCGCACCGGCGGCGTGGCGGTGCTGGAAGCCGCGGGCATCCCGGTCTGGTCGCACCCGATGACGCAACGCCTGAGCGCGGAAGAGGGCAATCCGGTGCCAGCTAACGCGTTGAAGGGCATTGAAGCCCCTGGCAGCACCACCGGTTCCGGCAGTTTGGAAGTGCTCTACCCCGGCGGTGGCCACGCCCGCGACAACATTATGGTGTGGCTGCCCGAGCAGAAGATCCTCTACGGCGGCTGCGCGGTGCGCGAGCTGGCCACCGATAATCTGGGCAACACCGCCGACGCGGACCTGGGCTATTGGCCGCAAGCGATCCGTCATGCACAGGCAATGTACCCGCAAGCCGAGGTGGTGATCCCCGGCCACGGTAAGCCCGGCGGCCCCGAGTTGCTTGAGCACATGCATACGTTGTTTGAGGACAGCGGCAACTGAACAGGGACGGTTTTATGATCAGCGAGGACGTTCGGCGGTATATCCAGGGCCGCCTGAGGACCGTCGAGGAAGAGCACGGTGTGCGCGTGCTGTTTGCGGTGGAGTCCGGCAGCCGGGCCTGGGGCTTTCCCTCACCGAACAGCGATTACGACGTGCGCTTTATCTACGCGCACCCGCGTGAATGGTACCTGTCGCTGGATCTGGAAGAGCGCCGCGATGTCATCGAATGCGAGATCGTCGACGATATGGATCTCAGCGGCTGGGATATTCGCAAAGCTCTGAAATTATTCTGGCAGTCCAACCCGTCGTTCGTGGAGTGGCTGCACTCCCCTATTGTCTATCGCGACGAGGTCGGTTTTGCCGACCGTGCGAGGGCACTGCTGCCTGAAATCTACGACGTGAACAAAGGCGTGCATCATTATTGGAGCATGGCGGACAAGAACTATCGCGGCTATCTGAAGGCGAAGCTGGTGCCGCTGAAGAAATACTTTTACGTCCTGCGTTCCCTATTGGCGATCCGCTGGCTGGAACGTTATCGCTCTCCCGCACCGGTTGAATTCGAGCGCTTGCGACCGTTGGTGGCTGACGATGAAACGGTGGATAAAGAAATTACCCGTCTGCTGGCAAAAAAACAGCGCAGCGAGGAAAAGGAATTTGTCCCGGTGATGGCGGAGCTGAACGATTATATTGAAAAAGAACTGTCCCGGCTTTCGCGTTACTCAGACAAGGCCGCGCCGGTCAGTCGCGACTTGAGCAGTTTGAACACGCTGTTTCGCGATTGTCTGGACAGCGCCGATGCTTGATACAAGTGGCTTCGTGGCCGTCTCAGCGCGTGTCGATCGTGGCCGAGAGCCGCTGGCGCTTGGGCGCCGGCTGCGCCGGCAGCTCCAGTAACTCGGTGAGAAATTCCCGCCAGACTTTATAAATCATAAAACGCCCGAGGCCGGGGAAGCTGCGGAAGCGCGCGTTGGGTAAATCCCCTGCCAGCCCGCGGGCGCTGCCTATGGAGATGATGCGGTCGTCCTCACCGTGCCAGTGCAGGATCGGTACTTTGATTTGCTTCAGGTCCACCAGCCAGGGGTGCTGCATGCGTATGTATTCGTCGATCAGGATGCGCGCGCCCTGGAAGTGGCTGGCGTGCATGCGCTCGATCAGTCGCGCCAGCAGGTCCGGA
>Ga0098035_1000164_pt1 | contig 36248 bp, 30 predicted proteins | sample 3_EtaG_FD_75046 | JGI IMG/M metagenome (GOLD analysis project Ga0098035, IMG submission 75046) | Marine viral communities from the Subarctic Pacific Ocean - 3_ETSP_OMZ_AT15126 metaG | ecosystem: Environmental > Aquatic > Marine > Oceanic | place: Pacific Ocean | collected 2015-01-07
ATGTTCAAGACCGCAGAGGAAGTTCGCCACGTCTACAAGCAGGCCATGGACATCAACCACATTCCTGCCGTTGTCCGACGCGTTTACAAGCTCGCCGACGACGGCGACGTGCACGAGTATGCCTACTCGGACGCCCTCCGGCACGCCGAACATGCGGATGAAGACGGGATCAGCGGCAGCGAACTGTCGAAGCGCATCCACGAGGGACTTCTGCGGAAGCCCCTGCATCCCAAGCACCGCAAGCGACATCGCCGAGGAGTCGCCATAGGCGGGGCCGTCCTCGGCGGAGCAACAGGCGGCCTCGCGGGCCGTCTTGGCGGAGCCCTCGGCGTCCCGCATGCGTCCAAGAACACCGGCCGCCTTGCTGGGGCAGCTCTCGGAGCAGGGACACTTCTTGCTGTCGAGCATGGGATGCATCGAAGGAACAAGGGGCCCGCAGGTGACGAGGAGCATGCTGCGAACATGGCTCGCCATCACCGCCGCCTCAAGAACTCCGCGGCTATGAAGCGCGTTGCAGACCGCACTGCCCGCTCCTGGCTCAGCTCGGATGGCCTGTAGTGACCATGTTCAAGACCGCAGAGAAAGTTCGCCACGTCTACAAGCTCGCCGGGAGCAAGCTGCGAGAAGCTGTGGAGGTAGTACAGCACTCGGAAGGGGCGCGCCTACTCCTCCACGGTAAGCCCATTGGGAACATCAATCTCTCCAAGACGAACCAGATCCTCGGGGCTGGAATCGCAGATAGATACAAGGGGATGGGGCTGTACTCGAAGCTCTTGGGCGAGACAACTAAGGCTCGCGGAAGTCTCCATAGCGGGGGGGAAGTGAGCGGCCCCGCAGCGGCGGCCTGGAAGAGGCTTGGCAAAGGTGCTCCCGTCAAGACGCACCCCTCTGCGACTGTTCGCCGCTGGAAGCCTGAGCATGCCGAGCACCCCTACTGGAGCCAGGTGATGAGGGGTAAGGGGCGCAGGGTCGGAGACGTATCGGGCGCGTCTACTGGCTCGAACACTCCTGTTTTCTCAATCAAGAAGCCCGCGGAGTGGACACGATGAGTAACGTCTCCACCACCTTCACCATCACCGACGACACCCCCGACGCCACTGCGCTTGAAGGGGCGATCGTCCGCGTCTTCAGCGAGGACGGGGAGACCTTCGTCACGCAGGGAACCACGGACGAGGACGGGGAGCTCATCCTCGAACTCGAAGATGCGACGACCTACTGGGTGCGCTTCTTCAAGTCGACCTACGAGTTTCCGACTCGCCGCACCATCGACGTCGACAGCGAGGAGACCAACGAGTTCGACATCGAAGGCACAGACCTGATGGAGCACCCTCCGTCATCCAACGAGTACCTCTGCCGGGCCACTGGCTACGTCCGGGGCCCAGACTGGGCACCTCGTGCTGGAGTCCGCATGACCTTCATGCTGACCGGGAAGCCGACAGTGCTGGCGGACCAGATCATCATCGGAGGGGACCTGATCGCGGAGTCCGACGCTGATGGCTGGATCGAGGTTGAGCTCGTGCAGGGCGGAACCTACGACTGCATCGTCCAGGGAATGGACGACGAGGTCCAGCGGGTGCAGGTGCCCTCGAAGCAGGCAATCAGCATCACGCACCTCATCTGGCCGTACATCCAGACCCTCGAGTACGACTCGGATACCGTCACCGTTGCCGCTGGCGAGGAGGAGACCGTCGGAGTCACCCTGACTCTCTCGAGCGGTCTCGAGACTCCTTTCGAGATGGACAACGACGACAAGTTCATGGCCCGCTCTTTTGCGAGTTTCACAGTGACCGACCCGTCGATCTGCGCGCTCACATGGTCCTCCGACGACGAGATGATCATCGAAGGCAAGTTGGCGGGGACTACTACCATCACAGCGGCGCACAATGCTGCCGCAGAGGCTGAGCGTCTCCCTGCCCCCACAAGGTCTCTGGCTACGCTGACCGTCACCGTCACGGAGTAGGCAATGGCGAAAATCGCTGAAGCCGACCTCCGCAGTGCGGCAGCCAGGGTCTCTTCGACGCCCCCTACAGGGGTTCGAGGGGCAGGCGGTGTCCGAGACCCCGAGATCCCCTGGCAGCTCCTCAAAGGGAAGGTCGCCAGATCCATCGCGGCTACGCCAGACCTGGTCTGGTACTTCGCCTACCTGCACTCCAACCTCGCAAGTGCCAAGGCCCGCGAGGTCGTGAAGACTCTCTCCGAGATGCTCCCGCTGGTCGAGGGCCTGTACAAGGAGCAGACGGAGGTGGCCGAGGCTACGGCTGCCTCGAAGTTCCTCGGTCTCACTTCCTCTTCAGTACTGGATGCTACGCGGGTCTCGGCCATTGAGACCCGCGTGGACAAGTATGTGGCCCAGGAGCTCATTCCCAACCTCAAGGCTGGAAGCCGCCTGCAGAAGAAGGGTGCTGAGGCTCGTACGTCCTACCAGAAGGCCAAGAAGACCCTGCTGAAGCAATGGAAGACCATGTTGGCGCTTCTGGAGGGGGCGGTAGCAGAGCGGCAGGCCACAGCAGAGGATGTGCGGAGCGTCGCTGCACAGCTCCCGCTCGAGAACCTGCAGAGAACCTTGGACATGGAGGCTCCTGCCGACAACCTGCTGAACTACACCCTGCAGGTTGCTGCTGCTCTTTCTGCTGTGAAGGCGATGGCCAGGCCCTTCGATGTACGCCGTAGGATCTTCATCTCGTCGAAGGAGACCTTCCCAGAAGGCACAACCCTCGAGGAGACCTTCACGGAGGGCGTCCTGTCTGCTCTGTCCTTCGGGAAGTCGTCCAAGGAGCTGGGACTTCGCTCCGGAGACGTAGTGTCTCGAGGCGGGAACACCGCAACTGTCAGGACTGTGGGGGACACCTCCGTCACGCTTCAGGACTCCCTGATCGTGGACTCTTCCGGGACGTTCGAGATCAAGCCAGCACTGTTCCTCTCGTGGAAGGAGATGCAGGTAGCCCTCACGTCCTCCATCGCTGCGCTGCCGACGACCAAGATGCTCAAGAGGCAGATGCAGCAGAAGGAAGGCCCCTCTGCTGCTGAGGTCCGAAACCTCATTGTCTACCTAAGCTCTGTGAGCGTCCGGCTGGATGCGCTGTCATCTGCGACAACGACGCTCCTGAGCCGGGTAGGCGGAGAGGTCTCCGCGGTAGATCCTTCCGTCCTCGCCACCCTGGATGCCTTCGCCCCTCCCCTCCCCCGCAAGCTCAAGAAGGCGGGAGACGCGCTCCTCGCAGAGGTGAAAGGCGGGGGCTTCGACTTTGCCCACGGGCTTCTTCTTCGGGGAAACATCCGCCTCTTCTTCCTGCTCTCATCTGTGGGGGCCTCCAAGAAGGCCAGGGCGGCTAACCTCATCTCCAATGTCACCAGCGGAGGGCACTGATGGCTTGGGAAGATCTCCAGAGGCAGCTCGCAACTGGGGTCGTGTGGCTACGGGCGCAGGAGGTCGGTGCAGCAAGCGGAACCCTGTCCATGGAACAGGCCCTCCTGGAGGCAATCGTGGAGATTGACTCCGACCCGGCCGGGTCCCAGGATGCCATCGACACTCTCGGTGCAGGCGGGGCCATGGACTACGACGACGACGGGGCGGTCCGGCCAGGGAAGCTCCAGAGGTTGGCCAGCATTCGTACTCACTTTCTTGGAGACGGCGAGGACTCCCCGGGGCTACTTGATATCCTCCGGGATGCTGGACCCAGTGTCGACGAGGTCCTTGGCTCCCTTCCTGACAGCATCGAGGACGACTGATGGCAACCATTGACTACCAGGTACTGTCTTTCCAGGACTCGGCTCCGCTGACGGAAGTGGGGATGTTCTCGGCGGACCCGTACACGCTGGACCTCAAGGGGAAGTACTTCAAGGCCGTGTCCGAGGTCCTCATCAACGGGATTCGATCCCCGGAGTTCATCGTCCTCTCGCCTACTCGCCTACTCGCAGAGGTTCCGCGAAGGCTGCGCCGTTCGCGGATTGTCTCGGTCTCTGTCCTGCTTTCGCGCCGCGGGCTCACAGAGACCAGCAGGATTTCCATGAGGGCAGTGGTGCCTGGTGCTCGTGCTTCTGGATTCACCAGGCTCATGCAGATGTTCCTGAAGATCCTCTTCACCAACCCAGGGTCCGACATCCAGAACCCGACTATGGGAGGGGGCATGGGGCAGCTTGTAGGGGCCACCGGCGATCCCGGGTCCCTCCGGGCGCAGGCGGCCATTGCCGTCCGGACCGCAGAACAGGATCTCACTGCTGTCCAGACCAAGAACACAGGGCTCTCTGACTCTGAGCGTCTCAAGTCCGCCACGCTGTTGAGCGCGGACTTCAACGCTGCTACTACTGGGGTGTCCGTCAAGCTTCGAATCACCGCGATGGACGGATCAACTCATGAACCTGTGGTGAGCGTGTAGACATGGCGAACACCACCTCCCAGTCTGAGGCAATTCGGGATCTCCTCGTAGAGAAGCTGGAGCTGTACAACAGCTCGCTGGATGTCAGCACGGGCTCCCCTCTGTGGAACGAGGTCGTGTACCCGGTCTTCCAGGCTCTGGGGTCGGACCCCTTCGACACGGACATCTACGAGTTCCTGCGGGACCGCATCAAGCAGGAGTTCCCGACCATCGGTGCCGAGGAGGGCGATGTCCTCGTAGACCTCCTCATCACGCCCCTCGAGCTCCTGCTCGAGCCCCTGAAGCGGGAGATCCAGATCGTCCGGCGGGGACAGTCCATCGCAGGCCACAAGGAGATGCGGCTCGAGGATGCCAAGGACCTGGCAGCGAACTTCTTCACCGACTGGCGAGGCGGAGCACGGGCTCTGACTTCCCTCCGGGTCTACTTCTCCTCGCCCACCTTCGTGAACATCTTCACGACCGCAGCCTTCACGACTAGTGCTGGCCTCAAGTTCTACCCGGTCACCTCGGTCTCCGTCCGCCCCGAAGTGATGCTCCTGCAGCGCTCAGGCACGGAGTACTACGCGGATGTCCTCGTCATCGCGGAGACAGCTGGCGAGGAGTACAACGTCGCCAAGGGGACCATCACCAACGTCGAAGGCATCTCCGGCTGGGCCCGCATCTCCAATCTCTCGGCTGTCACAGGCGGGGAAGCGGCCGAGACGGCCTCTGAGCTCCTGGCCCGTACCCGTACCAGCCTGGCCGAGCGGTCCCTGAACGTCCGACGAGGAATCGTCTCCAGGCTCAAGAGCGACTTCCCAGGCATCGTGGATGTCGAAGCCATCGGCTACGGCGACCCTGAGATGGACCGGGACATCCTCACGGGCGGCGGCGAAGGCTCCGTGATGTCCACAGGCATCTGCGTCATCGTCGGGCAGTTCGTCCTGATGTTCTCGATGTTCGAGCAGCGGGGAGAGCTGGGGACAGCTCAGGTCTCCGTCGGGGACGAGATCGAGCTCAACTACTGGAAGTTCCTCTACGACGTGGATGCATCCGGAGCCAACGAGACCTTCACCATCGACACCATCCTCTTCGACTCGAGGAGTGCCATCACAGAGATGCCGAGCGTCCTGCTCTTCCGCATCGATGGAGCACCCTCGGTAGGGGCCCCCATCGCTGGGTCTCTGCCTGGTGTATTGCCTGGCGTGTTCTGTGTTGTGCGATCCACCGGCAAGTTGGAAATCTCCGACATTCCGGGGGGCATCCAGGCCCCGGACACGGCCCGAGGGACCATCGAAATCGAGGATGGTGAGGTTCACATCGGCGGGCACTACGATGTCTGGGTACGCCCCGGCAGCACTTCCGTGTCTACCGCGGAGATCAGCACGAAGCGGTCAGAGATCTCCCACCTCGAGGGCGACGATCTGGTCACAGCGGGGGAGAGCTCTGAGGTCGCCCACCTGGTGCACCGGAAGTACGAGATCACCTACGCTGTGAGCAGCAACACGCTTCAGGTGGGGGAGCGTGTCACAGGAGACGACTCCGGAGCCTCTGCGGTCATCCACAAGGCCACCAAGGTCTCCAGCGGCATCTACAAGTACGAGCTCAAGGAGATGAACGGCATCGAGTTCGAGGTCGAGGTCATCCGTGGCTCTCTGCCGGACTCGAGCGGCAATGTCGGCATCGGCGGGATCACCGTCATCGACAGCTACGACTTCGTAGCGGATGGGGTGGTGGACTCCGACATGCTCCTCTCGGTGGTTTCAGGGAGTGATGAGGGGGTCTACCGGATCCTCAAGGTAGAGGGGCCCTTCCTCTACCTGAGCACCACGCTGACTACGACAGAGGCAGATCAGTACTTCCGAATCATCTCGGAAGTGACCACTGATCTCTTTGACCCGAAGCGACTCCTGATCCCCTTCGGCGATGCAGAAGGCCTGAATCTCAGGACCACCATCGGGTCGAAGGTGGTCCGGTCGGATGTGAACCTCCAGGACTATGGCGCAGAGGTGGGCGACACCCTCCAGATCCTCGAGGGAGACGACCAAGGGACGTACACCATCGAGGAGTGGGATGCCTCTTACGGGGGGACAGGCGCGGTCCTGACTACGGCAATGACCGGCACGAACTCCGGGCTCTCGTACCGGGCCTACACAAGTTCGAACGCTGTCCAGAGGCCGTTCGTGCGCATCCAGCCTGGAGGAGTGGCCATGCTGGACCCCTCTGGGCAGGACAGTGGGTACCTCGTCCCCTACGCCCTGCCTGTGGAGGGCCTGTCCAAGAACGCGTTCTCGGGCTCAAGGGCTGTTTCAGCAGGAGCCAACGGGTTCCTCCTCATGGACCCGGGGAGTTCCTGGGCCCCTACCGATGACTACGTCGTGGACGTGGACGGAACTACCTGGGCCGCAATCACCAAAGACGGGACCAACTTCAAGGAGTTCTACGAGGACGGGAACTTCAAGCGGGTCTACACCGACGAGGCTCTGGACTGCGAGGGCTACCTCGCCGTCTTCTCGGTCTACACCGACGGCTTCACCTACCTGGAGAGTGAGCTCCCCTCCACGGCCCAGGACTTCCTGGCAAGCATGAAGGAGTGGTTCCTGGACGTGATCTCGACCTTCAACTTCGGAGGAGATGAGACGCAGCTCGTCGAGCTCTTCTCTCCGTTGAAGTTCGGCCCACACGAGGACCCCGCGTCCGTCGAGCTCCTGATGCAGTTCGAGATCTGCATCCCCTTCGAGGTCTTCGACGGCTGCAACAACGTCTTCATGGCCATCCCGGAGTTCGACTGGGAGTCCGAGTTCGAGGGGGCAGACACCTTCGAAGACGCGATGGACGACTTCAACGACGGGTCCATGGCTGGGAGGGCCCCTGCGCTCCTCGACGCTTCCCCTGGGGACGTCATCACGCTCTTGGCAGGGGCCAACGCCGGCGCGTATGTCGTGGACAAGGTCTACGAGTACCAACTGGTACTCAGCAGCCACATCACCTCCGGTGTTGTGGACATGAGCAAGGCGTACCGGGTTGCCCTGGCGGTCATCCGAGACCAGTTCCCCGTCCCCGCGTTCCAAGGCCTCGAGGCCTTCTTCGACAAGTCCATCTCCTGGACGGTGCCCTCAGCCCCCAACCTGCCCTTCACTGTGACAGACGACAGCACGGGCGCTGTCGTGAGCAGCTGGGGCTACGTCGAAACCGCGCTGACCTGGTTCTTCGAGTGGATGCGGGACATCGGCTTCGACCTGCCCAAGGAGGTCTCCCTCGACGTTCCGGAGACCATGAAGGCCTTCTGGCAGCTCCTCTTCACGGGCTACATCGTCGGGAAGCCCACAGCGGACCAGTACACGCGGCTCTACTTCCTGGAGCCCACCAGCTGCACGGTCTACGCCCCGCAGGTGTGCACCCGCTACCAGTACGCCCTCCCGGACCATACCGGGACTGCGCTCGTGGGAGAGGTGTTCACGCTCCCATTGCCCGATCTCGAGGACTTGGCAGTGAGCCTGACGGTGGTGAGGCTCTCAGGCACGGTGGAGCTCTCGGGCACCTTGGCCGCATCGGCCAACACGGCAGCTACCGTCAGCGAGCTGGCCGCCCTCTTGCAGGCAGCACTTGATGCGGATGAGGACTACGTCCTCATCACCGGCCCTGAGACAGCCACAGGGGCGCTGACCATCACGCAAGTCATCGGCGGTACGGATGAATGGACCTATGTGGCTGCGCTCGAGGCCACGGACGGCTTCCGCTGGCTGGGCTTCTTCGAAAGCGAAGTACAGGACCCAGCCCAGGCCGGGGGCCGATGGGTCGAGGCAACGGGGGCGGTAGCTTCCGGAGACGCTCCGTACGAGACGATCGACCACACGCTGACCTGGGGCTTCCGCTTCTGGGACGTTTCGGGCGACATCACCGGCTATGGCGGAACTGGGAGCACCAGTACGCTCGCCCTGACCTTGGGCGAGACCTTCACTGGGCAGACCTCCGGCGAAACTGCGATCCTGTGGGCCTACCACCACAACACGACCACGGGAACGACGCGTCTCTGGTTCACGAGTCCCAGCGGTAGTTTCAACACCACAGAGGACATCCTCGGCGGAACGTCAGCCTCGCCGATCACCCTGACCGGAACGATGGTCTCTCCCCCTTCCGACACTGTCCTGGCGCTCACAGAGGACATGTCCTTCACGGAGGTCGCCGCTGCCGCTGCCACGGAATGGGAGATCGCAGTGAAGGATGCGCTGGTCCAGAACGAAGACCACACGACCTACGACGAGGTCGAGCTGCCTGCTGGCTTCGCGACCTCGGTGGAGTGGGACACCTCTGCGGGGGATGGGTCGGGCAAGTTCGTCTTCTCGATCGAAGACGACGCGGGCGTCGCTATGAACTTCACTCTGAACTCTCCCGCCGCCGGTTCAGACTTCCTGACGACCTACGTGGCGGCCGCCCTTTCGTCCTCGACAGACGGCGTCCTGACGGGGGACGACTACACCCCTACCTACACCAACATCACCTTCGCCATTAGCTCCGAAAGCATCTTGGTCGATTTCGGCCTCTCCTACGATGACGCTGTTGCGTTCAAGGCGGACGTACTCGATCTTATCGATGCAGCCTCCTACGAAGAGGCTGCCCAGTTCCTGAACGCGGACAGCAGGTACTACGAGGACACGTCGAGCGGGCTGAGAGCCATCGAGTGGTACGACGACTCGGGCTTGGCTGTTCGAGCCATCCTGGGCGGCGAGAGCATCACAGCGGTTTTCACGACGTTCTCCGCACTGGGCTTCGCCTTCCCCTCCGTGGAGATGGCTATCGCTGGCACGAATCCGGACACCAACACCATCACCCAGGGCACAACAGCTCCTGATGACACTACCACCGTCTTCTACGGCCACAAGGAGCCCACCCTCCTTGTGGCAGCGGCAGGGGCGGCAGAGCTCCTCTTCGTTCCTTCCGCGGAAGCCGCTTCCTACCTGGTGTTTCCGGGACAGGACGAGGAAGGGGACATCGACATCGTCGATCTTCCTCGGGACATCCACGTTGGCTCTTCCTACGACGATCAGGTGGCCGTTGAGCTGGCCTTCTCCGATGTGGCCTTCGATGCCCCCATCGAGTTCGGAGCCCAGGAAGGCCCGGACCTCGTCTACATCTACGAGCAGCGGCGCTTCTTGGAGCACACGACGGAGGAGTCCGACGCGATGATCTCCCGTGACCGGGTCATCGCCATCGTCACTTCCTACGGCTCCAACAAGGTCTCTCTCCCGGACTACGAGACGGTGGAGTTCAACTTCCTAAGCCCCAACAGTGGACTGCTGGAGGACGAGGTCCAGGTGGGAGACATCATCTTCCTGGAGGAGGGCGAGACTGCCGGCGGGTACACCATCATCGCCAGGACAGCCACGGAGCTCACGCTCGATAGGACCCTCGACGAGGCTACGGCGACCATCTACCGCTACGGCCGGGACGGCGAGATCGTCCCAGATGACGACGACGCCCTCTTCACCTCGCCCACAGCGGCCTTCACTGAGGACGACATCGGACGGTATGTCACCGTTTGGGCCTGCAACCGCGAGGAGATGGACGGCAGTTTCAAGGTCACCGCCGTGTCGGAAGACGGCGTCACGGCGACCCTGGACACGGATGTCTTCGAATGGACCGAGCAGGACATCCACTGGGCGGTCGTCAAGGCTCCGGAAGAGGACCCGAGCGACTCCGAGATCAGCGGCCGGACAGCCCTTGTGGGGCTGCGTCCTGTCCGCATCTACAGCGGGGAGCCCTCCGAGTGGCGCGTCGTCCGAGTCACCCCTGAGCTCGAGCGGGAAGATGCTCGCATCTTCTGCTCCTTCGGGTCCGAGACCGCAGGCCCGAAGCAAGGGGTGAAGCAGCCCTACAAGATCGTCCGACCTGGAGTCCAGCACCTCTCGTCGACGGCCATGTCCGGCCAGCAGTCAGGCGGGCTGTACTACTTCGACGTGCTCTCGCACTCGCTGGGCGGGGATGACGTCTACAACATCCCCAAGGGCGTCCGGATGGAGCCGGTCTTCGGCACCTACGACTCGGATGGCTACCGCCTTGAGACTGCGGACCCGCGCCTGGTTCTCTCCCCGCGAGAGGAGACCACGATGGTCATGTCAGGGAAGTTCCTCCCTGTGGGCTTCGAGGATGAGCCTTCGAACTACCTTCCCCTCGAGGGGAAGGCTTTCCGGGTCACCTACGACTACGCCCCGACCGCTGCACAGGTGCAGAAGCTCATGTCAGGGGAGTCTGACCGGGTTCTCTGCTCCAACGTGCTTGTGCGCCACTTCCTCCCTTCCTACGTCTACTTCACTGCCTCGTACGAGGGTGGGAACAGCAAGTCCAAGGTCGGGGCAGAGATCCAGGAGCACATCAACGCCCTGACTGCGGTGGATGAGATCGATGTCTCCAAGCTGGAGAAGATCCTCCACGCCAACCTCGTCACCCGCTACGACCACCCGCTCGAGGTGATCACCCTGACCCACGACCTGGACCGCAGGATCGTCGGGCACCGCTCTGACAGCCGGCTCAGCGACGACGACATCGCCTTCAACGGCACCAACCGCACCACTTTCTTCATCGCGGGCAAGGACCACAGCAGCGAGGAGGACGAGACGGACATCCCAGATGGGGAGAGAATCTACCTCAGCGACACCACACCGACGCCTACCCTGCGATGACCCCGTGAGTAGGGCAGACGCCTTCATAGGCGATCGAGAGGCCCTGGAAGACCTTGGAAGGGTCAGAGGGGATTCTGGGACGCAGCTTCTCCCCGCAATGCGGGCAGTCCTTTGCGGCGATGCTGGAACGCGTAGCGATGTCCTGCTCCCCCAACTTCGGGATGATGGATTCCCGGCCCTCGAGGAGCTGCTGCGCTACTCTCTGATCAAGCTCGAGAGCACTCATGGCTGACCCCGTCCTCGTAAATCGCCGCCCAGACGAGAGCGACACTGGCGTCACCGTCAGTACTCCGTTTCGGTTTGGCGTGCGTGATGTGGATACCCGTGTGGATCTCTCCACAGTGTACTCCGCCGTGGTGTACGGGAAAGGCATCTACGCCCCCGACGAGGACCTGCCAGCTCAGGACGACGCCCTCTTGGCCGAGGCGGAGGTGGTCTTCTCGTCCTTCGACGACGCTTCAGGCACCACGGTGCCTGGCAATCCCTGTGACCAGACCCTGGAGACCTCCGGGGACGACACCGTCTACAGGATTGAGAAGTCCGATGCGGACGGCACTGCACAGGAGGGTGTCCTCTTCGTCTCAGCGGACTTCGTGGAGGTCTGCCCTATCGGGGCGTCTGCCCAGATCGACCTGGCTTACGTGGACACCGAGACCACGGACTACCTCTCCTACACGGACTTCGTAGGTGTCATCTTCGGCCTGGTCTACTGGCCCGAGAACACGGGGGTCTTCCTGTTCTTCAGAGATGACGGGACCAAGAAGGTGAGCATCGTCGGTCCTTCTGAAGACGGCACGGGCACGCGGAGTGTGGAGACCACAACGACCTTCGACTGGTCTGCCGAGTCGTACACCTACTCCATCGTCATTGACCCCACGATCTACCGCAGGAAGGTCTTGGTCTTCGCTACCGACTCCGAGGGAGAAGAGACCCTGCTGGCCGAGCTGGCTCTCGACGATTTCAACGAGTTCCTGAACACCGTGAGGATGGGCACCCTCTACGCAGAGGACAGCCCGAGCAAAGTGACCATGGTCCTGGGGCTCGATGCCCCGGACATGGGCAACTACATCGACATCCACAGCTTCGTGCTGTCCCGTTTCGGCTCTACCCTCGTGACCAGTGGCGGGCCTACCGGCAGCTCGTCCGTCACCATCACCCCCTTCGAGTCCTTGCTGACGGTGGGGAGTGCCGGACTTGATGACTGGCTGGCCGTGGGGGACGGGGAGCTCGAGAAGACGGACAACTCCTGCATCCTCGTAGCTACGGAGGGGTCCGCCTACTACTCCCGCGAGGAGGCAGACTTGGTCAGCGAGGAGTGGCTGGTCATTGGGAAGCTGGCAGGAGGGGTGGATGCGCTCCACCCGGGGTTCTACCCCACAGGAATGACCCTGACGGTGGAAGATGGGAGCCAGGCCATCAAGCTCCACTTCCTCGACGACTTCGCATCCAACTTTCTGGCCGTCGAGGAGGAGGATGCCGACGAGGGCACCGTCTCTGGCTACAAGATCGACCAGACCGGGCACGACTGGACTACGGCGTTCACCTTCCAGCTCATGGGCTCCGCCTCCCGAGATGAGCTCCTCCTGGAGGTCAACGGAGAGACAGCCCTCGAGCACGCCTACAGCGCCTCGTACCCGGAGTCCGAAGAGACCGCCATCAAGTTCGGCTACACCGAGGAAGGGGCCTTTTCTGGCTCGTTTTACCTCTTCTACCTCTGGGTCTTCCCCAACTGCACCTTCTTCGTCCCAGCGTCCGCTTCGTACCCTGACGACCAGGGCTGGTTGCGGGCAGCAGCATCCGGAACTCGCTCTGTGGAGACCGGAAGCTTCGAGATTGACTGCTCAACCACCGGGTCCTACGACATCTACTACGTCGAGGATGCCGAGCATGACGCCACCTCAGGCGCAGCAGCCATCTTCTCCATGACCCTGGAGGAGTGGACGAACGCCAGCGGTGCGGCCAGCGCTCCCCGGAGCGAGTTTGGCCCCGTGGCAGCTGTGCGGGCGGATGCTACGGCAGCCCAGCTCTTCTTCGTGAAGGGCCTCGATGGCGTGGTCTACCTCTACCTTCCCCACGACTCCTCGGCAGTCTCTGACGTCCTCTCTCAGAACTCCGTAGGCCGTGCTGTTTCTGCTGAGATCGACTTGGACCAGGAGCACACCTTCATCCTGGACGTGAAGCCCCGCCATTGGATCCGGGTCTACGTCGACCTGGACCCGGTGCCGGTGATCGAGGTCGACTGGGAGGACTCCAGTAGCGGCCTGCGAGCTCTGCCCACCAACATGCCCGAAGATGCTGTCGTGGCTATTGGCTCTCTCGGTGAGGATGACGGTGTGAAGGCGCAGTTCTCCAGCTTCCGAGCCTCTATTGGCCGAGGGTACGACTTCTCCGCAACGCCCGAGTTCACGGAGACTGAGCTACAGGACTATGTTTACGGGTCCTCGGTGACGGTGGTCCTCGACGCGCAGGATGAAGACTGATGCCCGGCCGTAAGCTCGCAACCCATACCTTCGCTATCGAGGCCGCGGCTTCCAAGCCCACAGCGGTCATCAGCCCGAGAGAGCAAAGCAAGGTCATTGGAGCCCTCATTCACCTGGACGGCCGCGCCTCGGTGTCCCCGGAGGGGGACGAGCTGACCTACGCCTGGGAGATCCTCGAGACCCCGCTGGGCAGCACCGTTGACAGTTTCACGGAGTCCGACGAGGACGGCTCCACCATCACCTTCGTGCCCGACATCACGGGGGAGTACACCCTCGGGCTATCTGTCTCGACCCCGTACCGCACGAGCGACCAGGCGACCGCAACGGTCGAGATTCAGCAGATCCTGACCCCGTACCTTCTGCGCACGACGCCAGACGGCAGCCAGATGTTCAAGGCCCTTTCCTCCTTCTGGAGGATGGTCGAGGAGAGGCGGGTATTCAGCACCATCTGGTCCGGGTACATGCAGATCGCTGCTGCGGACCTGCTGAGGCTCTTCCAGGTGGACTTCGCCAAGTCCATCAAGACCGTCCAGCCCCTCTTCCAGCGCCGTTGGCTGAAGTACGCACCGGGGCTCGAGCTCGACCCCGCCCTTCACACTGGGATCTTCGGGTACCACCAGAGCGGGGACAGCGCCTTTACGGCCTCAGGGAGTACCGCCGCCATTGGAGTCATCGTCTCCACCCAGGAGCTCATCCTTTTGGAAGGGACCCCCACCTCCGATGCTGTTGGGGAAGAGATCGAGGTCTACACATCCGCGGGGGACCCCGGCAACATCGGCAACTACACGGTGAACCGCCTCAACAGTGCGGGCACGGGCTACACCGTCTCCGCGTCGACGCCCTTCCCGGCGTCTGCAGAGGAGGTTCTGTCCTCCGGTGTAGACCTGGTCACCTTCAGCAGTGACACGGAAGTCTACGTTGCGGACACAGGGGTGGATTTCACCGCCCTCGGCGTGGTGGCTGGAGATGTTCTCCGCATCCTCTCGGGTACAGACTCCGGGCTCCACCGGATTTCTGCGGTGGGGACAGCCGATGGCCTGGACAATGATCGAACTCTGGAGCTCACCACCGCTCTGAAGGTCTCCAAGTCTGGGAGGACCTACACCATCTTCAAGGCCCTGCGCATCTTCGCGCAGAGGACCTCGGCAGCGAGCACGAACACCGTGTACCTCCCGGAGGACGAGGCAGACCTCGCCGCGTTTGAGACCTCCGACCTGAAGGGAGAGGGCTCCATCGAGAACGTCTTCGAGGTGGCGGTAGAGGAGCGGCATGTCTTCGAGGCCCTGATTGGCTCGCAGATCACCATCACGTCGGGGTCTGACGGAGGAAAGACCGTCACCATCTCAGGCTTGAACGAGTCAGGGACCGGGTACCTGATCAGTACGGCGTTCTCTTCTGAGACGTTCCCGGAAGAGGTCACCTACACGATCCCAGTGGTCACCGACGTCAGCAGCCGGGTCCTGGTGCTGGAAGACCAGGCGTATGAGATCGTGAGTGCCGTCTTGGATGAGACGGGCGTGAGTGTGGATGAGGGAGGCTTCGGGAACGTCTGGATCGTCACGCTCTCCAAGGCAACTGCTCCTGCGGGCCAGGAAGGGCTCTCATGGCGGATTGCGGCGACCATCGAGTCCGATGAGTACGAGGACTTCGAAGGGCAGGGACTCACTCAGGGTGACCTGCTCATCCTCGAGGTGGAGCGGGAGGATTCCGGCCGTATCGCGGAGGTCCCCTGCACAGTTCTGGGAGCAGTGGGCAACAAGATCGCCTTTGACATTGGCACGCAGGAGTTCAGCGCCGGTGCTGACGGGGCCCTCTCTGGGGCCGAGAAGATGGCCACCGCTCAGGAGCTCAACATCCCCCGGATCTACGAGGACCCTGAGGACCCTGATGAGATCCTCGTCAGCCTCACAGCTGCGGAGATTCAGGGGTACCTGGCAAGCAGAGAGTTCAAGAGCGCCTACTACAACCTGCCCCTCAGCGCGTCGACCCCTCTCGACATCGAGCCCTACACCTTCCGGCTCCGGACCGCTCGAGTCATCCGGAACCGCCGCATCCTCGTGGATGAGACAGTCTCATCCATTCCCGCCCTCTTCGAGTACATCGACGAGCCGGAGTACGGCGAGGACGAGGAGCTGGGCGACTTCTATCTGGCAGGGAAGGACGGCAGCGTCACGGCTCTGGACAGGGAACCTTTGGAGCTTTTGGAGAATAGGGACTATTCGGTCAGTTCAGAGGACTCCCTCAACGGGACCAATCTGGAGACGACTGCCGGATCCGGGCTTCTGAAGATCCCCAGCGGGGACTTGTACGACCGGGATGTCCGCGTTGGGGACTCAATCGACATCACCAGTGGCTTCGACCAGGGCCGGTACGTCATTCAGGTGATCCACGACAGCGAGACGATCAAGGCGGCGACATCCCTTGGCGACATCCCGAGCACTACCGCCACGGGCTTGAGTTTCACCCTCCAGAAGAAGACGGAAGGGACGTTCCTCCGCTTCGTAGAGGGGATGTTCAGCCCGGATGCCCCGGCTCCTACCCACCTCTGGGCTCAGACCTCCCTCTTCGACAACTCAGGCTACGTCGAGGACAACTTCGGCGTGCTCGTGGGGGCTACCCGAGCCCAGCTCGACGAGTACGGGCCCTCCCAGGTCTCCTACAAGGGGGCCGTCACTGCCCTCATGTACGCCTGGGCGAATGGCCCCACGCTCCGCAACATCACTACGGGGTGCCAGGTCCTCGTGGGGCTCCCTGTCACAGAGGTGGCTGGGAAGATCATCCAGATCGACCCGGACTACGACACGTCAGACGGTACGGGTCGCATCCTCGTTGAGGACATCGACGCTGCCGGAGACGGTACGGGCCTGGTCCGGATCTACTACTACCCGGCAACTGCCGACTCGGACACGCTCAGCGACTTCGCAGGCATCTTCACCAACCCGGCCACCAACCAGCCCTTCGACATCAAGGACACCGTGGGGCCGTTCCAGACCCTGTCGAAGTCGGTGGTCGTGAGTGACTACATCACCAAGCCGAAGTGGTGGTCTCTCGGGAGCCGGCATGAGCTGCAGAAGTTCCACTCGTGGCAGGTGGAGCTCGACGCACACCAGGTCGACTCCAGGGACATGCCCCTGATCTTCGATTTCTGCATGGGCATCCGGCCCATCTACACCTTCCCCCACATCGTTCTGGTCCTGTACCTCTACGATGAGGTCACGGTCGAAGACCAGCTCCAGCTGGACCCCACCCTCTTCCTCGCGGACGAGCCGGCTTTCAGTCTGGAATCCACGCACATGCTGGACTCCTACAACGGCAGCAGCCTGGCCCAGCGCATCCTCGACCACGGGTCCCTCTCCACTCGCACCTTCTTCGAAGGCCGTGACCTGGTCACTTCAGCAGCCTCCGGGACGGTCACCTCTGCTCGAGGGGGCTTCGCCGCCACGCTCGATGCGGACCCGCTCGACCATGCGCTCGATGAGGATGTGGGCGTGCTCTCCGGCATCAACGAGTGGTTCGAGGACGACGTCTACATCCGAGGCACCCCCCTGGTGGCCGTCGGAGACGTTCTCTTCATCCGGGAGGGGGTCAACCGAGGGCGCTTCGAGGTGACTGCGGTCACCGACGACAACACCTTGGAGATCACGCATCTCACGGGGTGGCCGCCTCGGACCCGCCTCACGGCCGCAATGGAGGCTGAGACTGCTCAGGTCTTCCAAATCCAGCGCAGGGACTCGTCAGACATCGCATCTGGTACCGCAACCGTCGAGAGCTACGACTCCGACGGGGATATGACGATGATCGAAGACACCTCGGCCTCCTTCCGGTGGGACACTGTCTCGGTCGGAGACGTCCTCGTGGTGGAAGACGGAGACGACTACGGACTCCACACCATCCTCCAGGTCGGCAAGCTCGACGACACCTACGATCCAGACGGGCTGGAAACCCCGCAAGAGCACCTGGAGAGCCTGGAGAGCCACCTCATCATCGCTGGTGAGCTCACGGAGTCGGGCCCCTTCGCCTACTCCATCCGCAGGGACTCCATCCGTTCCAACCCGTTGCTGGACCGTGCAGACGGCAACACCACAGCGGGCTCAGACGTCCTCACTGTCGACGATGACGGCCTGCTGCTCGCGGGACTGCAGTATGGGGACCTCCTCATTCACGATGCGCCTGTGAATGCAGACAACGGCATCTACAAGATCGTGGACGTCCTCACTGATGGAACCCTGCTTCTCGATCGAGAGTTCACGGACTCCCACCCAGGGGCGGGGGGTCCCGACCCTGTTGAGTACCGCGTCGTCCGCCCCGCCCTCTTCGAGGCAGACGAGCAGCGAGATCATGACTGGGAGCAGGAGTCCCTGACAGCCCAGGACGACGTCGAGATCAAGCTCATCGAGCCCATCACCTCCTTCCTCTCAGTGGCGGACCTGGGGCTCTCAGGGGCGGACGCTGTGTCGGCCGCTACAGACCTTCAGGCCGCTGGTGTGGTGGCCGGGATGCTCCTGGAGATCGACGTGGCTGCCGAGAGCTCAGGAGCCTACGAAGTCCTCTCGGTGGCGACGGACACAGCAACCGTCGAGTTCAACTTCACAGCTGACGAAGACCCTGTTTCCGGGGAGTTCTTCTCTCTCGACGATGCGTGGGAGGTCCTGGACGACACCGTCACTCTCTCGGGGACACTGAACCTCGAGTTCGGCCCCATGATGGCGACGGAGTTCCCGGATGCGGTGAACTCTTCCACTTTCCTAACCGTCAGCCCCCAGACCTTCACTGGCACTGCTGGCACTGCCTTTGAGACGGACTTCCAGGTGGGAGATGTCGTCCGCCTGGAGGGGGACAGCGACCTGGACTGGGCCATCATCGCGGAGATCGTCTCCGACACTGAGATCACTCTGGACAGGAACTACACTGGGACCTCTCCCGGTGCTGGTCGTGTCGAACGAGGGACGCCCGGCGGACTGGTCCTGCCTGGTGACTACTTCACTTGCGACGAGGGCGTCTTCGTGGTGAAGACGGTGCAGGCTGCTACGATGACGCTCACGTCCGATACAGGGGTCTCTCCTCTGGCCGACTACACCGGCAAGGTGACAAGGAAGCTCAGATGATTCGCTCCCTCTTCAAAGATGTCCCGAGGGTCCTGGACAGGATCCGTGTGTCCGGAGGGGCAGGAAGAGCTAAGTTCAGGGGCATCCGACTGCCAGACGGGTCCCCAGTTCCAGTAGAGGTCGTCATGGAGCAGTTCCAAGTCAGTCGAGAAGCGGCTGAGAAGATCGCAGCGAGGATGACCCGATGATCTACAAGTCCGCTGAGGACATCCGGTCGGTGTACAAGGCAGCCTCCGGGCCAGACGCCTTCGACCGCATCCTTGCGGACCACCCGGACATCCGGAAGGGTGCAGAGGCAGAGGCCAAGCGCCGTGGCGTGACCCCCAAGAAGCTCCTGAAGGACGAATGGAAGGCCTATCTGGCGGAGCATGCAGACAGGTTCGCCAGGCGGGAGAAGAAGAAGGTCAGCAAGGCAGTGGGCCGAGACGTGCTGCAGGCAGGCCTCTACGGAGGGACCACCGGCGCAGTTGTTGGCGGTCTGGGGGCGCTCACCAAGCACCCGGCCCTCCTGACCTACTCCAAGGGCCCCCTCAAGGATGCTCTCCTTGCCGGGTTCATCTCCGCGATGGCCGCGACCCTGGGTACGGCAGCAAAGCATGCTCCCACCCTGATGAAGAGCTACTCTGCCATCCGTAGAGTCCGCAAGGACGTCGATACCCCAGAACCCCGCAGCTTCTACCCGCACAGCGGATATGGAGCACGTCTAAGCCGCATGAAGGAGTCTGAGGCATGATCGGAATCTTGCGCCACATGGCACCGCCCAGAGTCCTGCGGCAGATCTTCAAGCACAACCCCCTCATCGAGGGACGCGTGCAGATGGAGATGCGCGAGCGTGGCAAGCTCGTCACCCGTCGTGAAGGCTTCAACATCTGGACCCTCTCCGGCCGCGAGTACCTCTCCGAGATCATCGCGCTCGAGGCAACCAGCCCCCGCACTCTCTTCCGCAGCGACCGAGTTGCCTACCTCGGTATAGGCTCTGGAGCGCAGGCCGAGGTCAGCAACATCACCTCCCTCGTGGACCCGGTGGTCTACAAGACGGGAGAGTTCCTCGCAGCCCTGGCTGCTCCAGCGACCTTCCCGTCGTCTGGCACAACGACTACCAGCACGTCGACCCGCTTCATCCGGGAGTTCAGCACTGGTGAGCTCTCGCTTGGCTACAACGTGGTTATCACGGAGGCCGGGCTCTTCACTGACGGGGACCCAGACAACGACTGGCTCCATGTGGATGCGGAAGGGGACGACGCGTGCCCGACAGATTTCTCTACGGCAGCTGGGCGAGCTCCTGTCGCCTACAAGACCTTTGAGCCCATCACCAAGACCACGCAGTTCACTCTGCGTGTCGTCTGGGACGTGAGGTTCGTGTGAGCAGCTTTACCCGCCGCCCCTTCAACATGGGGAACACCGAGAACCCGGTGCACAGCCAGCCGGAGATCCGGGGAGCTACGCCCAAGGACTCAGATGGGAGCTTCGCAGCTCTCACGGCTGTCCTCCCAGCAGAGATCGCCATTGAGACCGAGGACTTGGCCACTGCCGGTGGAATCTCGGCCGTCTTCTCGGAAGACGGGTCGATGACCCACGTCCTTGCTCAGATCAACTCAGCACTGAGTGGCTACGCCACGGCGGAAGAGTACGAGGGCTGCCTCATCATTCGCTCTGCCGGGTCAGGACACGACTCGTCGTACAGCTCCTCCATGGAGGAGCGGGCCTACGTCCGCATCATGCCCCCTGTCTCTGGGTACGCGGATGCCGCTGACATCCTGGGCTTCCCGAGCCATCCCAACCTTGCGGCCACTGTGGCTGCCGGAGACCTGCTCGACGCACCTGCCCGGCCCCTGCAGCAGGGCAACCCTCCTGGAACAAAGTTCCTTGCTGCGGGCGAGGACCGGATCGGGACGTCCTTCAACCGCGCTCTTCACGCCATGGGCCGGAACGAAGATCAGCTCTACACCTGGCTGAAGAAGCCCGTAGCGCGCCTTCTGGATGTCGAAGTCGACGAGACCACCTGGGCCTCGTTCATCGACTCGAGTGCAGACGGGACCATCGACCAGATCAATGTCTCAGGTGGCCTGGCTCTCCTCTCCCTGGAGTCCCGGATCTTCGTTGGAGGTCTCTCCAAGGCATCCACGTTGGAAGAGATCGCTGAGATGTTCGGAGTGGTGGACAACGACCACAACGAGCTGATGTCCGGAGAGGACATCGTGCGCATCGGGGCGGTCACGCGTGGCGAGCGGGGGATCGCCCGGCCGGTCTTTGCAGACACCATCAGCGCGCCTTCCCCTACCCTCTCGGACACCACCGGGGTCCCTGTCGACGGGAAGAACGCCCTAGGCGTGGACCGAGTCAAGGAAGCGTCAACGCAGATCACCGGAGTTCGGCAGAACACGAGCATCATCTGCTCCTCTGCGACCTTCGAGACCAACGAGGTGGCCCCTGGCGACATCGCAACCATCACCGGGGCCTCCATCGACACCCCGTTCAACCACAACGGGGAGTACGTCGTCGAGGTCGTCGTCTCTGAGACCGAGCTGGTCCTCCGGCCGCACCACGACTCCGCCTCCGTCCGTGAGCTGAACCCCGATGACGGCGGCAACTTCGGCTTCGTGACGGTCCGCGCGGGCGGTGAGTGGGAGACCGACATCTGGGTCACCTTCGAGCCCCCTCTGCCCCGGTTCCCCACAAACGGGAAGATCCGCCTCGTCCTTCCCTACGAAACCACCCTCGCAGACCTGGGGCCCGAAGACTTCACTGCCAGCACCGTCCGCGTCTACGACGAGGCCGACGGCTGGGTGATGTACAACCTCTGGCAGCAGCTCTCCATGGGAGGGGCGTACCAGGGACAGAATCATGACAATGGTGGCGGCTACCGAGGAGAGGTCACACATCGGCCGATCACGCTGGTCAACGCCCGAGAAGGGGGCTCCAATGGCGGCTCCCTGGTCCGCTCCAGCACTGGGGCAGCGACACTGGCTACAGACACACTGCGTCTGACCGCTGCCTCGACGGACTCCTTCACTCCTGCGGATGTCGGACGGACCATCTTCCTGAACGCGGCCACGATGCTCACGCTCGAGCACTGGACCATCGTCAAGTGGTTCGATGGAGCGACCGTCGAGCTGGCCCCTCCCGTCTTCCGGACAGGGTTCCTGGAGGCTGCAGCCTCTACGGTCGCCATCACGTCCTGGGAGATCATGGACGACCTGGTGTCCGACCTGCAGTCGGTCCTCCGTGTCATCGCTCCCGAGTACTTCGGGGAGTCGGACACGGCTGGGGCATCCGCTGGGTTCTCCTACATCCGCGAGCAGCGGGACGAGGCCACTGCAGACGACCTGGTGCCCGGTGCCATGTCCTTCGTCCACCTCGAGAAGCTGCGGCATTTTGATGACGGGGCCAAGACCAACATCACGACCTTCGTCGCTCCCAACATCACGGGTCAGAAGGTCGAGCTCCCCTTCGATCCGGAGGAGTCTGGCAACATCTTCGCGGAGGCAGGCGATGTGCTGCCAGCAGCGGACACGGAGTGGGCCGGAGGCGTCACCTTCCTCCGCATCTTGCACGGACTCAACGCAGGCATCTACCGAGTGCTCAAGACGGAGGTCGCGGCCGTCAGCGGGGCTGATGCCGTTGACGTGCAGAACCTCGATGGCTCGACGCCCGCCTTTTCGGTCGAGACCAACATCAGCTGCTGCCTCTACAACGCACGGATGGCCGTCGCGAGCAACGCGCTGGCAGGTCCTGCGGCGGCCTCTGGCATCTTCCGGACGGTGGCACTGAGCCTCTTCGAGGACGGCCACGCTTCGGGAGCAGCAAAGGTTGGAGCACTCCGTGTGGGGTGGCGAGGAGATGGAGCGGGCATCCTCGCGACGCTCAACGATGCGACCTATCGAGCGTACGCCAACGGCACTGCAGCTGAAGGGCCGCTTGTGCGAGCGAAGATCTTCTCGCCCGCCACCGGCATCTACCTCACGGTGGGCACAGCAGAGACAGCCACCGACGTGCAACGAGGCTACGGCTTCCGGATCGTGTCGGAGACCGAGTACCACTCCTGGGACAACCAGGACCCTGGGGCCGGCGGTGCGGTCTTCACTGATGATGACGGGGCTTCCTACGGAGGCTTGATCACGCAGACGGGCGAGGACCCTGCCTTGGTCCTCGTCAAGATGACCGGGGAAGACCCCGAAGACGCAACCTCTTCGTACTCGCGCCTGTCTCCTTCAGCCGCCCTGGTGGTCGGCCGTGCGACCAAGAACAACCCAGCAACGATCGGAAATCGTGTTGCGACTTCCGGGCAAGGCTCCGCCATCGAGACAGCGGGCTCGGTCTATGTCCTGCGGAAGTACAATCTCGCCGATACAGCCTCGGCACCCGGATGGGCCGAGGGCGGGGTCTTCGTCGAGGATACGGTCGGAGCGGGCCGCTGGATGTACCCCATGGTCGGTGGGTACAACTTCCTCGTCGGGAACAGCGGAGAGGGGGAGAGCCCGTTTACTGGGTGGGACTCGCCTACCAGGCTGGGCAACCCCGGTATCCTGGTGCCAGCAGGGGCTGCAGATGCAGACCCGTCGGCGGAGCTCTACGAGCCAGCTTTCGGCACGTTCAACCTGCGTCACCAAGGAATGCTGGAGATCAACACGGGCACCGTGACGGACGTGACGGAGCCCTTCAACCGGCTGGTCGGCTGCAGAGTGCGAATCACGGAGTCCGGCCACGCCTTCGAGGACGAAGAGTACGCAATCGTCGCGGTGAAGTCGATCGACGCAGCCAAGGTGCTCTTGGCTCTCTACGGACCGGAGCTGATCACTGGCGTGGAAGAGGGGACCGTCGAGTTCCAGATCCGGGGCCAGCGGTGGCACCAGGCGCACCTGGGCATCGGCGACTACATGCTGATCGGCACGCACGATGCCGCGCTGGGCCCGTCTTCCCTGCCACTGATGACCTACGACCCGGACGTGGTGTCGGACCGTCTGGCTTCTGCACCCCTTTCCGGGAACATGCCTACGTTCCCTCTGCTGTCCCCAGTCTCTTGGGGGGCAGCTTCGGACGGCACCGGCCTCGGCAACGTCAAGGACGTCACGACGCTGACGGACCTGTATGTGATCGAGGCGGACTTCGAGACGGCTGCTGGCTGGAAGTCCGACAGCACTGCGGAGCAGCCCCGGTACGAGCACGGGGCCATGGAGACGTACGACGCACGGCCTCCGTTCAGCAACGTCTACGCCAAGGCGGGCACCCTCCGGCTGTACGACTTCTACTTCGAGGAGCTCTCGGGCAGCATGACGCTCGAGTGGAGCAAGGCGTGGTCCGGCTCGCTGCACATCGCCGGGGACGAGGGAGCTCAGTGTCGGGTCTGGCAGCGAGGGCGTACCTACCTGTCCAAGGGGCACCTCTCGGTGACCGTGAAGATTCGGGCTGCCCTTCAGGGGACAGCAGGCTCCGCAGCGGTCGTGGCCCTCCGAGACGACAGCGGCACGCTCTTGGCGTCGTCGTCGTTCAACTTCGTCGCCAACGAGGTGCCGGGGGACTACGAAGTCACGCTGAGCATCGGCAGCCCCTACGGGAAGGCCGCTGACTACCTCGCAGCCAACAAGGAGAGCGAAGCTCTCTACGTCACGCTGGACTACACGAGTTTCGCAGCCCACGACCTCTACATCCTGGAGTTCAGGTCAGAGCCCGCTACGCTCCCGCAGGTGGTTAGTGGCCCGCAGATCGTGCAGGGCACCGCCCTGGCTCACGGATTCCGCTTCACAGACCCCATTCGGGGCTTCCAGACGATCCACCCAGCCAGCGTGTCCATGCTGGGGGGCTTGGACTACGCCCGCAACGAGAGCTGGCCAACCAACGGCATCACCAGCTGGGCTCGGAAGGATGCAACGGGCACGCAGGAACTCCGTTGCGGGCCTGGCCTGGTGCGCGGCACCAGCCTCGCCAAGTACCTCGAATGGGAAGCCGACCTGGCCACAGCAGGGGCCGCCTTGGGAGGCAGCCTGGACGACTGGCTGAACGAGCTCGATGCCGAGATCAACGACTTCAACTCCAGCATGGACACCCCCTCCTATGCGGAGGACATTGTCGAGGGTACGGGCAACCTGGAGTGGCACATCGCCGCGGCCCTCGCAGAGGCCGTGTGGGACGACAAGCTCGACATCGTCAGCAACGAGGTCCTCCCGAGGGCCTGGCAGCTGCACGCGGCGGTGTTGGAGGTGAATCAGGGCCCGCACACGTCCAACGACACGGAGTACGAGAACGCTATCTCGGCAGTCCTCGCAGACAGTTCAAGCCACCTAACCTTCTCGGAGGAGTACCTGGCCATCGCGAGCGCAGAGCCCTACACCGGGTGGATTCGGCCGTTCGTGGACCAGTACCGGTTCTTCTCGAAGGGCGTCAACTCCGCGTCCCTCACCTTTGCCAACAACGCGTTCGACCCGCTCTGGTACGCCTACCAGGCAGAACTCATCCACAACAACTACGGGACGTCGGGCGAGGATGTCCAGGTCGACGCCTTCGTGCCGTGCGGGATGACGGGCTTCATCGTACCCCTGGACCCGCCGCACGGGTCTATCCTGTCGGCCCTGGCGGTAGGCTTGAGCTTCCGGGCGTTCAACGAGCACGAGTGGGGCATCTGGCGGGACATGACAGACCGCCTGCGGGACATTCCCACGGGGAACGACGAGGGCTTCAACGACCTCCAGAACCCGGAGGAATGGGATCTCCTTGCGGGATGCAAGGTGGAGATCTGGCGGCACAACGCCATCGACTTCGACGTCGCAGAGGGCGACTTCGCAGCCTTCTCGCAGCATCTCCCGGAGCACGGCTTCGGCGAGCTCATCCTCAGCTACGACATTGACCTGAGCGAGGAGACCATCCCCCAGGACTCCGCCAACTTCGTCACCAACTCGTGGACGGAGGGTCCCAGCGACCAGGCCACGGCCTACGTGGGGCAGGAGTTCTTCAAGAAGAGCCGATGGGACCTGGCAGCCGCTACGGGCGACCCGGAGTCCGGCTCCCGCCTGAAGGTGGACCGACGCCACTACTCGTACACCCTGGTGATTCGCTGCTTCGGAGGAGCGAGGACGTCTCAGGGCAAGCCTCTGGAGCGCGGCAACAGCTACCAGGCGGGGGCGGACAGTCGCTGGCAGATTCCCCAGGCCATCGGACGGTGGCGCGGCACCCTCGATGCCGACGACAAGCCTGAGGCCTGCCCTGAGGCCATCTACGGCTACTACGAGACCGGGGTCCACTCCGTCTCGACCTCGTACCCGACCAACCCGACCTACGGGGGCATCGGGTTCCCGCCGCAGATCAAGTTCCGCGGTGCACGCCTCGAGTACCTCACGGACCGCGCAGGAGACGGTGGATGGGGGTCCTGAAGCGAGTCGACAAGCGCATCCGGAGCGGACTCTCCGCCAATGCTGTGCGCCTACTGACAGGGGAGCCTGCACCTAGGGCCCCTGTCTACCGTCCCGCAGTGGTCCAGAGCGAGCCTGAGCACTTCGAGAAGGCATCGAAGGCCCAGGTGAACCAGAGACTGCGTGCGCGGACCAAGAAGCGCACGGCCAAGAAGCGGAGCTAAGAGAAACGCCCAGGAGGGGCGAGTCTCAGAAAGCGAGGCGGAGGAGATACCCAAGAAGGGCCGCTTCGTCCTCCACATTCACGTCGAGGAAGACGTTGAGTTCTTTCTCGGCCCATGAGAGGAGCTCCCGACGAGTCATCGCCCGGAGCTCCTCCATGTGCACCTCAACGAAGCGTGCCGCTACCCCCTTGGGTGCTACCCCTCCTCGATGAGCTCCAGGGTCGAGCCGAGCTCGTCCGCCTCCTCTTCGACGCCCTCGTTGTAGAGGACGACGAGGGCCGCGTCGATGCCATCGAGCTTGTCGCTCAAGGCGGACAGCCTGCTGCCGAGCTCCTCGAGCTCCTTCGAAGTGGCCAGGTTCTTGACCTTCTTGCTCAGGTCATCGACCAGGCCGCCGATGGTGTCCACCTTGTCCGGCAGCTCGCCGAGGTCCACGGTGCCGGTAGCGGGAACGGCCGTCTCCTCAGTGGCCTTCTTGGAGGCCGAGCCGCGACGGGTGCGACGCTTGGCCGCGGGCTTCTTCGCGGGCTCCTCCTCCTCGGTCTCGGCGGCCTTCTTGGTGGTCCGGCGGCGGCGCTTGGGAGCCGGGGCCTCACCCTCGCTCGGCTCCTCCTCGGCAGCCTTCTTCCGGCGTCGGCCGGCGGGCTTCTTGGCGGCGGGCTTCTTGGCGGCAGGCTTCTCGTCCAGGCCGTTGATGAGAGCCACCACGTCGTCGTCGTCCATCTCAGCGATGTCCGGGAACTCGTCTTCGAGGAGCTTGTTCAACTCCTTGGCGTCCAGCTGGAAGATCTTTGCGGACTTCTCCACGATGCCGGCAGCGAGGGCCAGCTTGCGCAGATTCGGGCGGTTTGCCATGTACTTTTCACTCGTGAGTAGGGGTTTGTGGTCTCTATGGAAGGCAGAAGGACCCAGATCTTGTAGGATTCTGAGTCTTCCACGCTCAGCGCCAGGCTCCGCGGGCTCGTAGAGCTCGCAGGAGTCGTCTTGTACGATCATTCGTGCGGTGACTTTCTTACACCGGAGGAGGTCCGCACACCCGATGCAGGTAACCGTGCTTTCAGAAGATGTCACGACGGAAGCCTTCCCAGCATCGTACGACTACCAGGTCTGGGCACCCGTAGGTGGTGCAGCACCCATTGCAGCCAGGAAGCTGCGAAAGAATGCGCCTCTTGTTCTTCTCGATGTGCCGCTCGATCTTCTTCCGCTTCCCCTCAAGGGGGCAAGAAGGAGCATCTTTGGGGGAGTTCCCACGAAGGATTGCGTCGATGAGCTCTACTTCTGGGCAATCCCTGCCAATGTTCCCCAGTCCCGCAGTGCGAGCCATCTGAATGAGCTCGCTCCGGTTCAGCTCTTGGAGTAGTTCACGCTCCGTCATGCCAGTACTCCTCTGGAATGCCGAAACTTTCGGCCTTTGTTTCCTCCAGGATCAGGACAACCTTGGGCTCATGCACAGCCACCAACTTGGTGACCTCCCCCTGCCAGTTCAAGGAATCATCGATCCCGAGTGCCTCCGCAAGGCAGTCTTCGAGCAGCTTACGCCGGTTGAGGCTATCAAGTCGCTTATAGGGACTTTTCGCCTTCCTTTCGCCCTTCTTGTGCGGCGTCTTGGTGCCCGGCTTGGAGTCTGAGGACCACCTCTCCAGCCAGGTCTTGTTCAGGAGCTGCTCTGGAGCGAAGAACAGCAGGATCTCCAGCCGGTACACCATGCCGAGCTTGTGCCCGGAGGTGAACCGCTGGATCTCCAGGAACAGGTCGTCGTCTGCCGATACCCAGTTCCTGAAGTCCCGCAGGAAGTTCTCGGCGTCCTTCGAGTACCCGACTATGGCCTTCCGCTTCTTCCCGAAGAATCGGTACTGCAACACTCGAATATGGTTGTCCGAGGGAGGCAGTGTCGGGTACTCGATGATGAGCTGGCGGCTCACGCCCCCTTCTTACGGCGGCCCCGGCGGGACTGCTTGAAGCCCTTCGGGGGAGGCTTCGTAATGGACGTTCCCCGTCGGCCCTGCTCAAACTCGATCTTCTTGGTCTCGATGATTCGAGAGATGAACGAGATGTCTCGGCGGGCAGCAGCTTCGTTGCTGGCGGCCAGGGCGTAGTACACGTCCAGCTCCAGCACGTCCGCCATGATTGCCACGTAGCGGGAGTCCAGGAGTGTGTCGTCGTCCCTCTCCTGGACTGTTCCGGACTTGGCCTTGCGTACCTTGGCCTTCACCAACTTGAGCTTCTCCTGAGCGATGCCCAGACCTACCTTCGCCACGATGGCCCTGCTGGAGACGTAGTTCGCCCACAGGACCATCATCGAGTAGTAGTCCCCGATCTCCGACGGGGTGAGCGAGGGGAGGTTGGGCGGCAGCGTGCCGTCGAAGTAGGTGCCGTCGCCCCGACGGGGCTTCTCTCCGATGACCTTGATCCCGTCCCTCTCCAGCCGCTCCAAGGCATCCTCCTCCGCTGCGTCGTACATCGCGAGGCCCTCCTCGAGGTCCACGGAGTAGTCGGCGATCTTTCGGCTCATTTCTTCGTGCTCCTTGTTCTCGCAAAGGGTGCTCTCTTCTTGGCCAGGGACGCCTTGCAGGCGTACTCGTAGCTGCAGTCTCCGCACTCGGATGGCTTGGCGTCGGCGAGGGGCTCAGGGAACTTGACGCCAGCGTTCCGGTCCTCGAGGGCCCTCTCGACCGTGCTCCCCTTCCGCTTCCACCAACCAGCGAAGGTGCCAGGGTCGTAGACCTCGACGAACTCCTTGAGGGGGTGCGGCCAGATCTTCGAGACGTACAGGTACACCGTGAAGGGAGCATCCAGTGCCGTGGCGTAGAGTCCTCCAGCCTGGAGCCTGTGCTCCTTCACGGGCGACCGCAGGCCGTCATAGGTCGAAGGGCCCGCAGTCTTGATCTCCAAGACCACCTTCACCGTGAGCTTCTTCCCGCTTTTCAGGACGATGTCGATGAAGATGATGCCGTCGGTGTTGCCGCGGATGAAGCCGGCCATGTCGATGGGGGCCTCGTCCACGAAGTCCCCGTCTGGGTAGCAGCGATGCAGAGCTCCCTGCACGACATCGTGGATGGCGTGGCCCATCGCGAAGGTGATGGCCAGCTCAGGCTTGATGTACTCCTTCGGGGCAATCTCGCCGGTCACGTCGTAGTACAGCCGCAGCACGCACTTGTAGGCACTCGAGGGGTGGATGACTCCAATCTCCCGGGGCTTGGGCGGGGCGAGCAGCCCTTCGCCCCGGCACGTCTTGCATTCCTCCGGCTTCCGCTTCCTGAGGATGTCGTTGTAGTCGTCGAGGGTCAGCCCCGTCCGGGCCCCGTCCATCTTCATCTGCTGAATCAGGTCCGCTTTGACCCGGATGAGGCTGATGACTTCCTTCAGCTCTGCGTCACTCAGCTGCTCCAAATGGTCAATCGAGGTGATCTGCACGGTGGTCCTTGTAGAAGTTGAAGAGCTCCATGAAGTCCGCGTCCCTGAGGACTCGGTACTGCTGGTGCAAGTTGTCTTCGAAGCTGATGGTCAAGACTGGGATCTCATCCCTTTTGGCAGCTGAGGCGACCTTCTTCAGATCGTCCAGCTTCAGCGAGAAGGAGCGAGCTCCTGTGGTCTTGTTCTCGTCCCGGAGGACGCCAGGGACCTTCACGTCGCCCTTGTCGTCCATGGCCCCGGAGTTCACCGTGACCTGGCCGCCTTCCTGCTTGGCGTTGTACTTCTCCTGGCGAGTAGACCGCCCACGCGCCGTCCTCCGCCTGCTCCGGGGCTTGGACCGGGCTGAGCTCCGAGAGACCAGCCTTCCGCACCCCGGGCACGCGAGCCTGTGCCCCACCGGGGCCTCAGGCATCTCACCTTCGAACCCGCAGGCAGAGCACGAGCCGTTCACAGCACGTACGAGCAGCCGTGCTCGCGCAAGATTTCAAGCTCCAGGTCGGCCAGGAGCCCCTCCTTCTGGACGAACTTCGCAGCAGCTGCCAGACCGTTGCCGATCTTGATGCCCTGGTAGGTGTAGTGGCTGCCGCTCTTGTCGACGATGCCGCACTGAGCAGCCAGGGTGACTGCCAGAGCTTCACGGTCGATGTCGACCCGGTCCATGATGTAGTCGTAGTCGCCCGTGTGGCCCTCGTAGCCACCAGCCTTCTGCTTGGTGATCTCCCACTTGATGGTCTTGCCGACCTTCCGCTTGCGACCCTTCACCGTCTTGGAGATGTTCCCAGTCCGGGTGAGCTCGATGGTGACGTAGCGGCCGTGCTTCAGAGACCAGCCCCCGGTCTCCTTGGTCTGCTTCATGTTGCCGCGAGCCTTCAGGTTGTCCCGGACCTGGTTGATGCCGATGACGCAGGTGAGGTTGGGCTCACCCTTCTTGTCAGGGGCCAGGGCAGCCGTCAGCTTCCGCATCAGCCGGGTGTTGAGGCCGGAAGGCCCTGCCACTCGAGCAGCGTCCTCGAAGCTCTTGTCCTGGTCTTCCTCTGGGAGGACGGACCCGAAGGAGTCGATGACGATCGCGTTGAAGTCCCGGCTCTCCGTCAGGTCGATGATGATGTCGAAGCTCTCCTCCGCAGTGCAGGGCGGGACGATGATGAAGGTGCCGATGGTCGTCTTCCGCTCAGCCCGCTGTTCCGCGGTGAGCGGGAGCAGCTTGAAGCCCTTCCTGCGTGCGTTGTCGGCATCGAGCTCCTTGTCGCTCATGGCGACTCGGACACCGCAGCTGTTGGCCTGGCCCTTGTCGTAGGGGAACTCCAGTCCGATGATGGCGATGGCACAGTCTTCGCCGTAGATCTTCTGCTGCTCCCGGAGGACCTGGTTGATGAGCCAGTTCTTGCCCACAGAGGGCTGACCGATGACCATCGACAGGCCGCCCGCAGGGAGCCCCCCATTGAGGGCGATGTCCAGATCCGGGATGCTCGTGGGGAGCCTCTTGATGGCCCACGGCATCGTGTATTCGTCGCCCTTGAAGATGTGGCCCGGGTACCGCTTCTTCATGTCGCCTACGAGAGCACCCAGGCGTTCTTGCTTGGTGAGCTTGCTATCGCCGCGGGTCTTCTTCCTTGACGTCGCCATCTGGCTTCTTCTCCCAGGGCTCTACGCCGCACCGCGAGCAGTGCGGGACTAGGCCCTTGTAGTTGACGTTTCCGTTGCCGCACTGGGGACAGGGGCGTCCCTCCTTGCTGGCAACCTTGCTGACTTCGGTTTCCGTCACGACACCGTACTTGTCCATCTTGACCTCCAGGTCTGAGGAGTGTGAGTACAGCCTAACCCAGGACGATCTCGTTGAGGCGGTCCCGGAACGAGCGATGTGGCTTGATGGTGAGGAGCACCCGCCTTCCAGTAGCTCCATGCTCCAGAGCGTTGCCGCCGATCTTCCTGGTGGTGGTGCTGACGGTGAAGAGCCCTCGGAGCTTGATGGCCCCCTGCTGGATGAGCTCGGTCTGCATCTCCTGCAGAGCGACGTCGAGTACCTGTCCAACGATGCTCTCCGGCAGGCCTGTCCGCCTGGCGACCTTCTTTCGCAGGACCGCCGTCGTGAGGTTGACGGTCCTACTCACCTTCGAGCACCTTCCGCTCAGCCGCGAGGTCCCGGTCCAGGGCCTCCTCGTCGGAGTACTTCTTCGGGTAGCGCACGCGCAGCTTGGCGATGTTCCGCCGGAGGGTCTCCTCGAGACTGTGCACGGCCCGCAGCTCGTGCAGGTCACTGATGGACCGGTAGATAATGGCGAGCAGGGCCCCGACCTCGGAGAGGTCCAGCGGCTTGCCGTAGAAGGCGTGCTTCTTCGCGGCATCATTCCAGTCTCCGATAGCGGAGAACAGCTCTCGCTCGACATCTGCTGCCGTGACGTGTGTCGCCTGCGAGAGAGGCGCGGCCATCATCTCCCCCTGCTTGGACAGCCCGAACGGGTTCAAGCTCAAAGCGTCGACGGCGATGGCCCAGTACCACATCATGTCGCCCAACTCCTCGAGGACGTTGATGTCATCGTCCAGGTAGCGGGCCTGCAGGTACTCGCCGATCTCGCTGGCCATGCCCACCGAGCTGTGCAGCAGCCGGACTGCCTGGGTACCGTGGATGCAGTGCATCCCTTCGTAGGAGTCGTCGTACTCTGCGGCACTGAGGGCGGGCATGCTCTCAGTCCGACAGGCGTCCTTCACATAGGTCTCGAGGTGGCTCATGGGATCTCCGGAGAAGTAGAAGGTGATGGTGAATCGCTGGTCCGGCGGCATGACGACCAGCGGCGGAAGGCGGATCATTCCTCTCCTCCTACGGGCCGGGTGAAGATGGTCTCGATGTCCTTGTAGGGCTCGGGAGTCACCTCTCCGATCTCCAAGGTGTCTTCCAGAGGAGAGCTGCTGTCTCCTTCGTGCATGCAGGTGTTGTGGCCGTCGTTCCAGAGACAGCCGGTGTGGTCGTTGTCGCAGCCCCACGCCGGCGTGCCATCTGGATCGGTATCAGGGGACCGAGCGCACGGAAGGCCCCAGACGGCCCCACACTCGCCCATGCACCTGGCCTCTCCAGCGCCGTACTCGATGGTGCCGCTCTGGCAGCTGGGACACTCGAGCCCCGCTTCTGGAAGCGTTTCCGCCGTCTCGTCAGGCATCAGTCCTTCTCCAAAGTGATGTCTACGTCTATGTGGATGTGGACCCTGTGGGCTGGAAAGGCCGGAGCGACCATGACGCACCAGGAGCCGTCCGGACCCTTGGTGACCTTCCCGATCTTCGTCCTGTGGATCTCTGGAAGAGTTCCCTGTACCAGGTCGACCTGCATCTGGAGGTAGGACCGGACGTTCTCCGCCGTCTCGGGCTCACCGATGTAGTGATTGAGGCTCCTTCGCAGGTGATCTACCAGTAGGGCCTCGGACAGTTCTTTGCTCATACCTGCCTCTTGAAGGGGATCTGGGCCCACACGGTGCCGTCTTTTCGCTCAACAACTGTCTTGCTTGCGTCCGTCGTCGCCTCGAACTCGTTGAGCAGCATGAGCTGCCCCGCCAGCTCGACGAGGAGCGGGCCGGTCTCCGTCCGACAAGCGTCCTTCACATAGGTCTCGAGGTGGCTCACAAAGGGCTCCCATTCGGTGATTGTCCGCGTGCCCACTGCGGGCCGCGTGAAAGATGGTCTCGATCTCGGGTAGGGCTCGGGAGTCACCTCCCTGACTCGGGGTTCTTGTCAGCCACGGGGGATGCCTCCTGAGAACTGGTCTTCCTTGTTGCGCTGATCACGCTTCTGGACCCAGCCGATGCGCTCCGCATCCAGGACCTCGTGTCGTAGATCTCGGAGGGCCGCAAGGACATGGGGGTCGCCCGTGACAGCCATGTCCTTGATCCTGCCAGCGAAGTTACGGATTTCTTCAGCGGTCACCTTGTCCTCCAGAGAGCCCCTCGACCGCGATGCCGAAGGCCTTCTGGGAGAACTCCCCTCTCCCTCATGGGTGCAGGTGTTGTGGCCGTCGTTGTGCAGACAGCCGGTGTGGTCGTTGACGCACCACCAGCTAGGAAGGCCAGTGGCAGCGTCGTCCCAGAGGAGATCCTTTTCCCTGTAGCAGGGCTTCTCTTCGCTCATTCTTCCTCCGTAGTCGGAGGAGCTTCTCCGCCCTCGTCGATGAGCTTGCGGTTCTCTCGGACCCAGCGCCTCATGCGAAGGCCGGACGCCTTCCACAAGTCGTACAGGCCCTCGTCGTTGGACACCCAGTCTTCCCGGTCGTTGTCGTTCACTTCTTGCTCCGCTTCATGCTGGCTTCGGCCTCTTCGAGGATCTGGACGTCCAGGTCGGTCAACTCCTCCCGGCCGCAGACGAGGTCGCCCATGCTCTCCAGCACGCACTCCTTGTCTCGCTCCTTCCGGGGGTTGAAGCCGTACGCCTTCACCATGGCGCTGAAGCCCCTCGGCCTGGCGCACAGGGCGTGGACCCTGGTGATGTACTCGATGGCGGTCATCCGACCGGCCTGCGGACCCGGAACCACACCGGTACCCAGACGCCTCCGTCCTGGTCCTTGCAGCCGACGTCCTGCTCTGCGGCGAACGCCAGGCGGGGCGAGTCGATGATCTCGACGACCTCGGCGTCGAAGAGACCGCACGCCTCCGTGCCGGGGAGTCCGTCGACCATGCGGGCCTCTCGCGCCACCAGGTCCTCTGCGACCTCCTTCAGGCCAGCGGCCAGCCTGAGCACGTCTCCGTTCTTCAGGTCCTTCGACCACTGGAGGAGCTGCTCGACCATGGGCGTGCCCATGATGCGCTCGACGGTCACGTTGTCCTTCTGGACCTCGTAGAAGTCGGCGTCATCGATGGTCTCCTTCGGGTCGGCGACGAGTGCCAGCTCCCGAGCTTCCGCTGCTGTCCCCGCCTCGATCTCGTGAATCTCCTCCACCCTGGTCAGGGCAGGAATGATCACTCTCCACTTCATCGCCTCGTCCATGTTTGCTCCTCTGGATCGTTGGTGTTTGGGGCCCGGTCTCCGCACTACCCTTTTGCATCTCCCCAGTTGTCCCCCTCTTCAATGTCGATCTCGACGGGCACACGCATGGGGAACGGGTTCTCCATGAGCTCCGTGATGCGACGCTTCGCTGGGATGGCGTAGTCGTCATCGTCAGGCACCTCGAAGATGAGCTCGTCGTGTACCTGCAGCAGCATCCGCACGCCCAGCTCTCGCAGCTCTTCGTCCGCCTCGCACCGCAGCATCGCCTCGTTGGTGATGTCTGCTGCCGAGCCCTGAATGCGTGCGTTGGGGGCTTGCCGCTCCGCCTGCTTCATCAGCCCACGCTCGGAGGACACGATGTCAGGCAGCCGTCGAGGATGGCCAATGAGGGTGTAGACCGCGAGTTCTTGTCGGCATTGATGCTTCGTGTCCTCGATGAACTCCCCGACGGCAGGGTAGATGTCGTTCAAGTAGTTCTTGATGAGCTTGTCGGCTTCCGGACACCAGTCGCTCGACTTGCCGTTCTTGAACGTCCGCTTCACGATGGGCAGGCCAAGCTGCATCCCCAGCTTCAGCGCACCAATACCGTAGATGATGCCGAAGCCGGTGCTCTTGAGCTCCCCACGCTTTGCGGCCAGCAAGGCCTGCTCAGGAGTCGGATTGGCCGCGGCCTTGGCTGCCTTCACCTCGTCGTAGGTGAGCCCGGCAGGGATGCCCGGAACGCCTCGCTCGGACGCCAGCACGACCGTCTGGCAATGAAGGTCCAGCCCCTTGTTGATGGCATCGATCATGCCCTGGTCACAGCTGAAATGGGCCATGATGCGCATCTCGAGCTGGCAGTTGTGAGACAGAAATCCTTCGCAGATGAAGGTCTTGGTGCTGGTCTGAATCGCCACCACCTCCCCGTCTTCGAGCCGCTCGATCTTGGTGACGCGAACTACGGGAGTGTGCGCCGACCATGTCCTCTTGCCATCCCACAAGATGTGGGCCTTTTCCAGCAATCGTGCAGGGCGGAACATTCCAATGGCCCGCAGACCTCCCTTGTTTCCGTAGAAGTCCAGCTGCTGCACATCATCCTTCTTTCGCAGACGACGTCGGACCTCCAGCTCCGGGAACTTTGTCAGGGAGGATTCGATCTGCCGCAAGCACGCATTCGGCCTCTGAGCCATGCTCACTTTTCCGCTTCTTGTGGCGCGGCCTTCCCCTTCGAGGATCCCCGAGAGGTAGCCTGCATCCCATCCCTGGGCGGTGTCCCATGGCTCTGCGAAGAACCCGATGCGGTCCCCCAGTTCGAGCTCGTCGGTGCGGACCCAGGAACGCCGCCGACGCTTCCATGTCTCTCCAGAGCCCCCAACTACCCACTGATGGTCGCCGGAGCAGATCAGCTCGGCTCCGTTGTCCATGGTGACCTTGAACCGCGGCTTGGTGACCCGCTTGCACCCCTCGACGACAGAGCTCTTCAGCTTTGCCCGCGAGAGCTTCTCATCGAAGCCGATGAGGCGATCCCCTTCCTGGACCTCACCGGCGGGGACCCATCGAAGGTCTTCCGTCAGCAGCCTCATCGCGGAGTCAACGCAGTAGTCCGCCACGATGAGGCGCATCGGGAAGTCGTCCGGCAGGTCCGGCCCTTCTACGTCCCGCAGGTGCTCCATGCACAGCATGGGATCGACATCGCCAAAGAG